>Ga0256830_1001695_pt1 | contig 15268 bp, 20 predicted proteins | sample 128326metaG_FD_190537 | JGI IMG/M metagenome (GOLD analysis project Ga0256830, IMG submission 190537) | Hydrothermal vent microbial communities from Lau Basin, Pacific Ocean - 128-326 | ecosystem: Environmental > Aquatic > Marine > Hydrothermal vents | place: Pacific Ocean: Lau Basin | collected... | reverse complement strand
AAGGAATGCCGGTGAAGTTTCATTAAAAATGAAATCACACACAAAAACAGGCGAAAGATTTATCTTTAATGAGGTGAAATCAAATTGCGAGGTGATTATTTATGGGAGAACTGCCTGTATCTGCATGCGGTAGGATAATAAGAAACGCAACCAACATGCGTGTTGGAAGAGACGCCGCCGTTGTTTTGGCTGAGATGCTCGAGGAGATTGGTGAGGAGATCGCCAGCGAAGCTGGAAAGCTGGCGAAGCATGCGAAGAGGAAGACTGTAAAGGCGAGCGACATAAAGCTTGCGGTAAAATAAATTGCAAAGTGGCGGTGTGGCTGTCTAAGGCAGCCACGCAGCCATAACATCATCCCTGTCTATTATTCCCACCACTTTTCTATCCTCAACAACAGGAAGCCTGCCTATCTGTTTGCCGGTAAGTATTCTGGCAGCTTCCTGGACAGGTGTGGTCCTGTGCACAGTTATCGGCGGGGTGGTCATCACCCTCTCCACCGGTGGTGGATTTCTCACCCGCCCCTTCTCATCCTCCCGTGTGATTCGTGCAAACCCCGAGTCTATTATATCCTTTCTGGTTACCATGCCGATAATCTCTCCATTTTTCAGCACCGGTATTCCCGAGAATCCTGTCTCCTGCATCTTTGTCCAGACCTTTGTAACCGGGTCATCATGGCTGCAGGTTACCACCTGTGCCGTCATTATCTCCTCCACCGTCTTCTTAATCGGTTCCCTGCCGCTCTCAAGGAGCGCCTCAATTACGTCGTGGGCGCTTATTATTCCAACCAGTGTTGAGTCTGTTTCGGATGCCACCACCGGAAGGCGTTCAACATCCAGGCGTATCATCTTCCTGGCAGCGTCAATGATGCTCTCTCCCGGCAGCGCTGTCGCGACACCAGTGCTCATAAGTCCTCTAACAAGCAGGTTCGACCTGCTGGATGATATCCTGAGGATGTCTCCCCTGGTTATAATCCCCACCAGCCTGCCATCCTCATCGACCACCGGAAAGCTTCTGTAGCCGTACTCCCTGAACAGCGCCCTCGCCCTTGTTGCCGGCTCCTCCTCCCTCAGTGTAACAACGCTGGTGGTCATTACATCTCCGACGCGGGGTATGCCGCTCAACTCCCTGCCCCCTCACTCACCCATCAGGTCTTCCCTGCAGGTCTCACACACAAAAATGCCGTTCACCTCATAGAGGGTAACACCGTAGTCGCCGCAGTTCTCACAGGTTCCCTTTTCAGGCACTTCCTTGGGCATGCTCTCCACTTCCCGCTTCATTGCGGCAAGTTCACGAAGCACCTCTATCTGCTCCGGGGCAATCGCAAGAATATCCTTATTGGTTATTATTCCAACAAGTTTTCCATTCTCAATCACAGGGAGGCGGCGGATGTTGTACTTTGCCATAATTCTCGACGCCTCGGTAATGGTCCTGTCCGGTGAAATTGTGCGAAGGTTTTTGCTCATTATATCCCTGACCTTAACCAGGGATGGCCTCAGGTCGGTGGCGGCAACACAGTAGGCCACATCCCGCTCTGTTATTATCCCTATGGGTTCACCATCTCTGACCACCACCACACTGCCAATATTGTTGTCTGCCATCAGCTTTGCCGCCTCCTGCACAGTGGCGTTAGCATCAATGGTCACCACCGGGCGGGTCATGGCTTCTCTGACCTTGACTTCGGTGTCCATCGACTTACCTCCTGATTGAGGATTTATGCAGGAGGTATAAATATTTTGTTCTGAAATATAAACACATGCAATTCGCCGCAGATGCCATGCTGGGCAGGCTGGCCAGGTGGCTGCGCCTGAGCGGATATTCTGTTTACTACAGCCGCACCAGCAGCGATGAGGACCTGCTAAAACGTGCTATGAAGCAGGGGCTGGTGCTTCTCACCAGAGACGGGGCACTTGCAGGGAGAGCGGAGAAGCTGGGCATAAGGGTGGTGTTAATCCACAGTACAGATGTGGAAGAGCAGCTGCTCCAGCTGGCAGATGAGCTGGGACTGAGGTATGAGTGCACCCCTGTACGGGCACTCTGCCCACTTTGCAACGGTCCGCTGGTGGAAGTGGGGAAGGAAGAGGTCAGGGGGAAGCTGCCCGCCGGCGTTGTGGAATCTGTGGACACCTTCTACCGCTGTTCCAGGTGTGGCAAATACTACTGGCATGGCACCCACTGGAAAAATATAGCACAGAGGGTGGAGCGAATTGGTGGCAGGTTACAGGCTTCCAGAGAGGGGTAGAATACTGAGCGCCGCCCGGGAGGTTCTCAAGCGGCATGGAGAGGTGAGTTCTCTCTCGGAGATGCATTTCCTGGTGCTAAACAGACTGAAAAAAGAAAATCCGAAGTACAGGCTCTCAAAATCCCGGCTGTTAAAACTGATAGCCCTTTCTCACAGAATCGGGGTAAAAGTTGAAAAACGCAGAACGGACAGAGAGCCGGAACACTGTCCTCTTTGCGGCGGAGAGCTGAAGGACCTCCCCGGAATAAACCTCTTCGGAGAGAGGATAAAGCTCGGAAAGAAGTGCAGCGGCTGCGGGTACCGTATCGAGAGACCCAATCTGGAGCCGAGGAGATACAGATTCTACCTTTAGGATGGCCGCATCGAAAATTGATTAAGAGGTTACTCTGTAAACATACCCAACAGAGCGGCCGTAGTATAGCCTGGCCAGTACACGAGCCTGCCACGCTTGTAGCCCGGGTTCAAATCCCGGCGGCCGCATCACCTCTTCTTGAAGTCTATTACCACACTTCTGGGGGTGGCTGCACCCGCCTCAATCTCAACGGCGCGCAGCACCGCAGCGGGCACAGGGCAGCCCGGATGCAACCTCGCCTGCGTTGCAGCCCGGTAAACCGGTGAGGCGCACATCTCTGAAAGAGCGTCCCGCAGTTGCAGGCGCCCCACAGCCTCCGCAAATTTTGCTACCTTCTCGCAGGCAGTGGTTATGCGCACCTCAACACAATTTTCCCGCCTCTCAACTCTTATTCCCGTGACAAAGCCACAGGAGCCCGCGCTGACCTCTGCCTCAGTTGTCATTCTGCACCTCCATCAGCTCTGAGCGCAGGGTGCAGCACACACACCATAAAGCACGGGCACCTCAGGATTGCCGGCGCCCGCCACCAGCGTAAGCTTCATTCCGGCATCCTCAAAAAGAAAAACTCAGGCAAACATCAGCTCATCAGACCCCAGCTTGCCAGCCATCTCCATCTTGCCCAGCACCTTGCTTATTGCGCGCTGGAAATCCAGCAGTGTAACCTCACTGCGCTCCTCTCTAATGGCGAACATCCCTGCCTCTGTGCAGATCGCCTTTATGTCTGCACCCGAGGCACCTTCTGTAAGCGCCGCAAGCTCCTCCATGCCCACATCGCCAGCCAGGTTCATCCTTCTGGTGTGAATTGCAAATATCTGTGCCCTGCCCTTCTCATCAGGAAGCGGTATCTCTATCAGACGGTCGAACCTGCCGGGACGGAGTATCGCGGGGTCGAGTATGTCCGGGCGGTTGGTTGCAGCGATGATGCGCACATCTCCGCGGGCATCGAAGCCGTCCATCTCCGCGAGCAGCTGCATGAGGGTGCGCTGCACCTCGCGGTCACCGCTGGTGTGCGAATCCGTGCGCCTCGCCGCTATAGCGTCGATCTCGTCGATGAAAACTATGCTGGGCGCCTTCTCCTTCGCCAGCTGGAACAGCTCCCTCACAAGGCGGGCACCTTCGCCTATGTACTTGCGCACCAGCTCGGAGCCAATGAGTTTTATAAACACGGAGTTGGTCTCCCTCGCAACAGCCTTTGCGATGAGCGTCTTACCCGTTCCCGGCGGACCGTAGAGCAACACACCCTTCGGCGGGTCTATGCCCACCTTCTTAAAAGCTTCCGGCTTTGTTAGCGGCAGCTCTACAGTCTCGCGTATCTCCTGGATCTGCTTCTCCAGGCCGCCTATGTCGGAGTAGCTCTCCTCCGGCTTTTCCTCTATCTCCATCGCGAGAACAGCAGGGTCTTTCTCCACGGGCAGGACATCCACCACCGCCAGGCTCTGCTGGTTCATCGCCACTCTCGCTCCGGGCACGAGCTTGCTCCTGTCTATAAACTGGGAGGTGTTCACAAGGAAGGTGGGGCCCGAGGTACTCCTTACCACAAGCTTGCCGTTGCTCAGCACATCCACGATGGTTCCTATAATCAGGGGCATGGAGCGCAGCCTCTCAAGCTCGGAGCGCAGCCTGCGGATTTCACGCTCCATCTGGATGCGCTCGTTCTCCAGCATGCGCTTTCTGTCCTCCAGCCAGCGCAGGCGCTGGGCGTAGCCGCTCTTTATGCGGTTGTTCTCATTCTTGAGCTGCACACACTCCTGCTCCAGCTCCCGCACCTTGCTCAGAAGGTACTGGGTAATGTCCTCCCCATTCTCCAGGTTTGGCTTCCTGTCCTTCACTTCCTCGCCCATTTTTATCTTCCTTACTATTTTCTTATCCGGTGGAGTTAAATATCTATCGCTGCTATATCTCCCGCGGCTAACCATCTGCATATTAATTGCAAAAACTAAGCGAGGAAAAGTCTGATGAACTCCACACCTTCCAGAAAGCCCAGGCTGCCGTGTCTGCACTCCCGCTCGGAGAAGCTCCTTACCCTGTCGCGTGTGATTCGTGGCGAAAGCACCGCAAAGGGCACGGGCTCGGAGGTGTGGGTCTTAACCCTTACGGGCGTGGGATGGTCGGGCAAAACGGCAATTGCCATCTCCTCCCCCATGCCATCGAGCAGCCTTCCTATGAGCTTCTCGTCCAGGTCCTCTATGGTGCGGAGCTTCATCTCCACGCTGCCCTCATGCCCGGCTTCGTCGGGCGCCTCTACGTGGATGTAGCAGTAGTCCACCTCCTCCAGGGCGCGGAGGGCATACTCTGCCTTGGCCGCATAGTCGGTGTCGTAGTACCCTGTTGCACCGGGCACGTGCACCACCTGCATGCCGGCGAGGCGGGCAATGCCTTTGATGAGGTCCACCGCCGAAATCGCAGCGCCGGTAATCCCGTACTTGTCGAAAAAGGGCTCCAGCCGGGGTCTCTTTCCCTGGCCCCACAGCCATATCATGTTTGCCGGCCTTTTTCCCTGCTCTACCCTGCGCAGATTTATCTCGTGCTCCTCCAGCAGCTCTCTGGAGCGGAGCATGAGCCTGTTCAGCTCCTTCGCCTCCTCGCTGTGCCCCGGCCTGAGCAGGTGGTCTTCAATCCTGCCCCCCACCACGTCGTGAGGCGGTGTGGAGCTGAGCCCGTTGCCCAGCGCAGATATAAAGAGATTGCGGTAGCTGACTCCCGGATAAAACCTCCCGGCAGAGCCGAACTCCTCATTGAGCGCGTCGATGAGCGCCCCTGCCTCGTCGCTGCTCACGTGCCCCGCGGTGAAGTCCGCAATCCTCTCATCCTCCACTGTAATCAGGTTGCATCTCCATGCAACCTCGCCATCGCCAAGCTTTATCCCCCGGCTGGCAGCCTCCAGAGGACCGCGGCCGGTGTAATACCTTCGAGGATCGTAGCCCAGAATTGAGAGATTTGCGATATCCGAGCCAGCCTCCATTCCCTCCGGAACTGTGCGCAGCATGCCTGCGGCTCCCCTGCGCGCAATATAGTCCATGTTGGGGGTGCTCGCCTCCTCCAGCGGTGTCCTGCCATTAAGCTCCTCGAGGGGGTAGTCCGCCATCCCGTCGCCTACCACAACCAGGTACTTCATCCGTATATCACCTTCTCCAGTGCCTCTATGCTGGGCTCTATCTCTACGGGCTTTTCGTAACGACTGAAGATTACCTCAGGGTCCTTGAGCGCGTGTCCCGTGGTAACGCACACCACGCGCTCATCTCTGGCAATTTCACCCGCTTCGAGGAGCTTTCTCAAGCCGGCAATGCTCGCGGCGCTCGCGGGTTCAACGCCAATGCCGAGGCGGCGCGCCAGCAGCTTCTGCGCCTCGATAATCTCCTCATCGGTGACACTCTCGGCTATGCCGTGGCTCTCCCTAAGGGCGCGCAGCGCCTTTGGTGCATTAACGGGCGCGCCTATCCTTATAGCCGTGGCTATCGTCTCAGGCTGTGGCTCCGGCTCGATGCTGCTCTTCCCGGCCTTAAAGGCCTTCACCAGAGGCGAGGCACCCTCCGCCTGCACACCCGTCATAACCGGCAGGGTATCGATGAGCCCGAGCTCGTGAAACTCCCTGAAGCCCTTCCATATCGCAGAGATGTTGCCGCAGTTTCCTACGGGCACCACCACGCGGTCAGGTGCGGAGAAGTTTAGCTGGTCTGCAATCTCAAAAGCCTCGCTCTTCTGCCCCTCAAGACGCCAGGGGTTGATGGAGTTGAGCAGATAGATGTTGTGCTTTACACACAGCTCGCGAATAAGTTTTAGCGCCACGTCGAAGTTTGCCTTAATACCTATCACCTGTGCACCGTGCAGCAGCGCCTGGGCAAGCTTTCCTATTGCAATTTTACCCGCCGGCAGGAGCACGAGGCATTTGATGCCCGCCCTCGCGGCATATGCTGCGAGCGAGGCGGAGGTGTTTCCGGTGGATGCGCAGCCCACGGCACGGGCACCGAGCTCCAGGGCCTTGGTGACGCCCACAGTCATGCCGCGGTCCTTGAAGGAGCCCGTGGGATTTGCGCCCTCATTCTTCACATACAGCTCCTTAATGCCGAGCTCCTCTTCGAGAGCCCTTGCCCTGTAGAGCGGAGTACCCCCCTCGTTGAGACTCACCACCCGGGTGGAGTTCTCTACGGGCATGAGTTCGCGGTAGCGCCACAGGTTGAAGGGACGTCTTTCCAGCTCAGCTCTGGAGAGCTGCACATCCTCCAGCTGGAAGACCACCTCCAGCAAACCTGAGCAGCCGGGGCACTGGTATATCATGGCCCTGCGATCGTACTCCCTGCCACACTCTATGCATCTGAGCACAAACATCCTGCTACCTCCGCACATTCACATAGAACACCGCCCTGTAGGTATTTGTAAAACAGGTGGTGAGGGTTCCTGTAATTATCAGGAGGAGTGTTATTAACACACCCGTTTGAAAATCCGGCGCTGGCAGCCTGCCCGCTGCGAATTCTTCGAGGGTGAGCTCCGGAAGATTTGTCAGGAGGTGGTAGAAAAAGACAGCCATCACGGGGAGGTATATCACAGCAACGGTGGAGTAGGAGAGGAGCAGAAACGCAAACACTGAAAGAGGCCGGGACATAACGAAGCTGAAGCTGTTTTTGAAGGTTTTAACCGGATCGAGGCCGTCGATTGCAACACCCACATCGTAGAAGTTGAGCATTATTGCCACAAGGATGAGCAGAAGACCGCCCAGCAGGAGAAATACCAGGGCAAACACGGCACCCAGGTCACCGGAGAGCACAGCGCCCACGCCTGCACCCATCACCAGCGCCAGGAGGAGCAGCACCATAAGAGAGGCACCCACTGCGAGCATGTATATAACCCCCGCCAGAAGCAGTGAGAGGTACCTTTTCCTGCCACTGCTCACAAAGTAATTCAGGTCAACCTCCCCCCGAATAGCCCTGGCAGCTGTCGCCAGCAGACCACCTGTAAAAAACGGGGTAATAAGCCAGATAACTATGGAGTAGGCAGCACCGGCTGCCATAACAGTTCCGCTCTCACCCGAATAGAAAAACTGCATTAGTAGCTGGGGAAGCGAGATAATGGAGTAAATAAGCGCAGGTATGAGAAGCGCCTCTCTGGTCAGTACCAGTTTCCAGGCGGTGACAAAGGACGTGAGCACACCCATGAGTGATGGAATGGCGACAGAGATATTTAACCTTTCCCTATTTGCCTATTTGTTTTCCACGAGTTCTGCCAGAGTACCCTCCGCGCTCTCTTTGTCTCCCCCCGCACCGCCGCGGCGGAGAATCCTCTCCACCAGCAGAGTGGAGAGGAGCAGAAAGAGGGCGATGTTAACCGCCAGGAGCACCACAAATTTCTCCAGGGGAATACCGGTTTTGTCAGATGCTGCCACCAGCCAGTGGCTGAGACTGTCCGGGTACGATACCATGAATGGAAGGTTTATTCTACCTGTGATAAATAAATTACCCCCATGGGATGGCGGCACTGAAAGCTCGAAACCCTTATATATCCCCCGAATTTTATATAATGTAGAGGAGATTGCCATGGGACTGAAGGACCTCTTTTCAAAGCTCCAGTTTCAGAGAAGCACCCCGGGAACTCACACTAATATCGACGATTACGTGGAGATAGAAATTCAGGAGGGTGTGCCTGAGGAGAGGGGCGATTCAGACAGGTGTGTGAAGGTGTGCAAGCTGAACGGTTTTGCAGATGTGGACATATCCGCCAGGGAGCTGAGCAACGGCAACGTGGTAATCCTCGACATAAAACCGCTGGCTGAGAGGAGTATGAACGAGCTCAAACATGCTGTTGACGAGATTAAGGAGATAGTTTCCAGCATGGGAGGGGATATAGCAGGTTTGAGCGAGTACCTGCTGATTCTGACCCCTCCGTACATGAAGATAGAGCGCAGTGTTGAGGCGAGGGCAAGCAACTTTGAAGAGGCAATGGAAAGGGTGAGGAAGAGGGTTGCCAAGTAAATCTGCGCTTCAGACCTCCTGCCCCGCATGTGGCGCCAGTGATGCGAAGCTTGAGTTTTTTCAGATGCAAATCCCCTACTTCGGGGAGGTGATGGAAAGTGTACTTCTGTGCGGTCGCTGTGGGTACAGAAACGCGGATGTGGTGGTGCTGGAAGAGAGGGAGCCTGCCAGATACACACTTAGGATAGAAAGTGCCGAAGACATGTACGCAAGGGTGATACGCTCGAGCAGAGCAAGCATAGAGGTGCCCGAGCTTGGCGTTGAAGTAACTCCGGGAAGCGAGGCAGAGGGTTTTGTTTCAAATGTGGAGGGCGTGCTTCTGCGTATCGAAGAGGCGGTCAGGATTGCCGGAAGGTGGGCTGAAAGCGGAAAGGCAAGGGAGAGGGCCCGGGAGCTTCTGAGGCAGATAAATGAGATCAGGGCCGGAAAGAGGAGGGCAACACTCATAATCACAGACCCTACTGGAAACAGTGCCATCCTATCAGAGAAGGCAAAGAAGGAGGTGCTGCATGAGGATATCACCGGCAAGCAAAAGGGAGCGCAGCATCATTGAGAAGGGTGTGGAACAGTACGGTTCCGGTTTGAAAGAGGTGCTCCGGAGCAGAGTACTCCTGGTGGCAAAAAATGGAAGGCGGATGGTGAGCGTCGCTTCCCCTGAGCTTGCCGGCGTGCTAAGACAAATGAAACACGAACCATACTGTGCCGGACTTGAGATAGGAGAATTGAAACGGGGGGGATTTAAACTGGGCCTGGAGGGGGCATACCTCATAGCCGGCAGGGCAGGGAAGTACGTGAAGGTGAACCGGAAGGGAGAACAGTTAGTTTTATATGGGAGGGACGTGTTTATAGGCTCAGTGGTAGAGCAGGGTGAGCTCAGCAGGGGAGACCCGTGCTTGATCCTGAATGAGCGCGGGGAAGCCCTCGCAGTAGGTCGAGTGGACGGCGGTGAGGTTTTTGTCACTAACCTTAGGGACAGAGGCATGTATTTGAGGAAAGGAGAGTAGGACGATGGTACTGGAGAAGGGTGATTTTGTAAAGATAAACTACACGGGCAGGATAAAAGACGGCGAGGTGTTCGACACCACTATAGAGGAGGTTGCAAAGAAGCACGGTATCTACGATCCAAGAATTAGATTCCGCGCCCAGGCGATTGTTATAGGCGCAGGGCATGTGATATCCGGGCTCGACGAGGCGCTTGTGGGAATGGAGGTTGGGGAGAAGCGGATCGTGGAGATACCTCCGGAGAAGGGCTTTGGCTTAAGAGACCCGGCAAAGGTAAGAGTAGTGTCCATGAGGGAGTTCAGGAAGCAGGGGCTGAAACCTTACCCGGGGATGCGCGTCGAGATAGAGGGCAAAGTCGGCCGCGTGCAGAGCGTCTCCGGGGGTCGCGTGCTGGTGGATTTCAACTCAGAGCTGGCGGGTAAGACCCTGGTTTATGAGGTTAATGTGGAGGAGAAGATAAACAAGCTGGAGGAGAAGATTCGCCTTCTGCTGGAAAGACATTTTCCGTATGCTGACCCAAATGAACATGAGATTCACTGCGAGAACGGAAGGGCGGTTATCACACTGAGCGATGCTGTTAAGCTCAGAAGTGATGCATTTATCGCCAAGCACCTCGTGGCAAAGGAGATCTTTGAATACCTGGACGGCATAAACGAGGTGGAATTTCAGGAGATTTACAGAAAGCCGGAAGAGGAGGAGAAGACCGGAGAGGGGCAGGAGAAAAGAAAGGCGGAGAAGAAGCGCGGAAGTAAAAAGAGGTAGTCAGTGACAGCGGCAAGAAGGACCATAAATTTTGACAAAAACTGGGCTTTATATCGGAGAGGAGCTACTCCTCCCCTTCGCCCTCCTCAAAGCTTATCCTGTACTCGTCCTTTGAGACAGACGCGCTCTCCATCACTCTATCTGAGACGTACACAGGCGCGCCGGTGCGCACCGCCAGCGCTATGCTGTCGCTGGGACGGGCGTCGAACTCGAACTCGTTGCCGTTCACGCGCACTATCAGCCTTGCAAAGAACACGCCGTCGCTCAGGTCGTCGATGAGCACGCGCTCTATCTTGGAGTTGAGCCCCTCCAGGATGTTCACCAGCAGGTCGTGGGTGAGCGGCCTGGGGTAGGGAACCTTCTCCAGCGCCGTCTGAATCGAAAAGGCCTCGGCGGCGCCTATGTATATGGGAAGCACCTCATCCCTGTCGTTTTCAAGAAATACCACCGGCGTTACTCCTTCGGGTACCGGCGACATGAACACGCCAACAACGCGAACCCGCTGGAAGCCTTCAATCGTCTCCTCAACCTTCTCCATAAGAGTCCCCTTGATTAAACTTTACAAGCTTTTAGCTTATTAACGTTTTGCATAAATTCGGAGGCATTGCATGCTCTGCCTGGGTATAGAGGGCACCGCAGAAAAGCTGGGCGTGGGTGTTGTGAGCAGGGAGGGCGAGATTCTCGCCAACGAGGGCAAGCCCATGCCACTGAAGGAGGGCATCCACCCCCGCGAGGCGGCGCAGCACCACGCCCAGAACATAAAGCCCCTTATCGAGAGGGCGCTCGCAAAGGCGGGCGTTGGCATGGAGGAGGTGGACCTCATCGCCTTCTCCCGCGGCCCGGGGCTTGGACCCTGCCTGCGCGTCGTCGCCGTGGCGGCGCGCACCCTTGCGCTCAGGTACAAAATTCCGGTGCTGGGGGTGAACCACTGCGTCGCCCACATAGAGATAGGGCGCCTCACAACAAACGCGGAGGACCCGCTCACCGTCTACGCCTCTGGGGGTAACACCCAGGTAACAGCCTTCGCCGCAAAGCGCTACCGCGTCTTCGGCGAAACCCTCGACATAGCCCTGGGAAACTGCATAGACCAGTTTGCACGCGAGCTCAGGCTGGGCGCGCCCGGCGGGCCCATAGTTGAGAGGCTTGCAAAGGGCGGGAGATATGTGGAGCTGCCCTACGTGGTGAAGGGGATGGACCTCTCCTACTCGGGTCTGCTCACCGCGGCGATAAAGAAGGCAAAGAGTGCCAGCATCGCTGACGTTTGCTTCTCCCTGCAGGAGACGGCCTTTGCCATGCTGGTGGAAGTGGCGGAGCGCGCCTTAGCGCACACGGAGAAGGAGGAGGTGCTCATCGCGGGCGGTGTGACAGTCAACGCGCGCCTGCAGGAGATGCTGCGCAGCATGTGCGCTGAGCACGGCGCCGCCTTCTACGCGCCGCCCGGCGAAGTGCTGGGCGACAACGGGGCGATGATAGCCTGGCTCGGGGTGCTGAGCTACTCCTCCGGGGTGAGGCAGCGCCTGGAGGAAACCCACGTAATTCAAAGGTGGCGCACCGACGAGGTGGAGGTGCTATGGAGGTAATAGCAAAGGGCGCGGAGGCGAATCTCTACCTGCAGAACGGGGTGGTGGTAAAGGAGAGGATACGCAAGGAGTACCGCATCCCGGAGATAGACGAGGTGCTGCGCAGCACGCGCACAAAGCGCGAGGCGAAGCTGCTCTCCCTGGCGAGGCGTGCGGGTGTGCCCACGCCAGTGGTGCTGGACGTGGACACGCAGAGGAAGAGCATAACCATGAGCTACATCGAGGGCGAGAAGCTGAAGTACCTGGTGGAGAGGCTGGATGAGGATGAGCTCCGGGAGCTCTTCACCCACATAGGCTCCCTGGCAGCGAGGCTTCACCGCTCACATATAATCCACGGCGACCTGACCACATCCAACATGATACTCTCCCGGGGGAGGGTGTTCTTCATAGACTTCGGCCTGGGGGAGGTGAGCCAAAGCCTCGAAGCAAAGGGCACCGACCTGCTGGTGTTTGCCAAAGCGGTGCGCTCCACCCACTTCGCCCGCGAGTCCCAAATTCTGGAGGCCTTCTTCTCCGGCTACCTGAGGGAGTACCCCGAGGGGGAGGCGGTCATAGAGAGGATGAGGAGCATAGAGAGGAGGGGTAGGTACGTCTCGGCTCGCTGAGCTCGCCTTTGTCACAGGCAATGAGCACAAGTTCCGCGAGGCTGAGGAGATACTGCGTGGCGTGGTTAAGCTGCGTTGGAGGCAGGAGGTCTACCGTGAAGTGCAGGCGGAAACGCTGGAGGAGGTTGTCAGGGAGGCGCTCCGCGAAATCCCGGGCGACAACTTCTTTATCGAGGATGCAGGGCTGTTTATCTCCGCGCTCAACGGCTTCCCGGGCGTTTACTCGGCTTACGTTTTTAAGAAAATAGGCAATGAGGGCATTTTAAAGCTGCTGAAGGGTGAGGAAAACCGCGAGGCTGTTTTCAGAAGTGTGGTTGGCCTCAAGCTCAGCGGAGAGGTGAGGCTCTTCACCGGCGAGGTCCGCGGCAGAATAGCGAGCGAGCCTAAAGGAAGCGCCGGCTTTGGCTACGACCCGATTTTTATCCCCTCCGGGTACAGCGCCACCTTTGCCGAGGCGCCGGAGCTCAAGCAGGAGCTCTCCCACCGCAGACGCGCCCTGGAGAAGCTTGCCGCCTACCTCAGCCGCCTCTGAGGCTCTCTATTGCGGCGGTGAGGTTGCTGGAGAGGGCGCTCAGATTGGCTGTGAGGTTGGACTCCGGTGCGGTTCTGTTCAGAAGCCCGGCCGCTGCCCTCAGCTTTTCCACCAGCTTCTCCAGCGCCTCCGCCACCTCCTGCCTGTAGCTCTTCTCCGCCTCAGCGGAGCGCTGGGCATAGCTCGCGTCTCCGAGCTCGCCGGAGATGCGCTGCCTCAGAAGCTCTGCCTGCGTATCTACCAGCCTGCCGGTGGACATGGTGATTGTATAAACTACACTGCCGAAGAGCAGTGCCACGCCGATGGCAAGTAGGAAGTATGTTCTGCCGAGCATAAGACCCCATACAATCTTCGCCGCAATGCTATTAAAAAGTTTAGCAGAATTTCCGAACATTTTCGCAGAAAAGAATAATTATCATTATAAATTATGATAAATTCAGGAGGTTGTGGACATGGTAAAACCGAGTGTGCACGAGACAATAAATGAAATGTATAAGAGCGTCAGTCAGGATGGTATCTCAAGTGTTGTGGACCGGTACGAGGAGCAGAGCAAGAAGTGTACCTTCTGCCTCCGCGGGCTGAGCTGCCAGCTGTGCAGCATGGGGCCGTGCAGGATAAGCGAGAAGGCGCCGAGGGGTGCCTGCGGGATAGATGCGAATGGCATAGCCATGCGCAACATGCTTCACAGGAACCTCATGGGCGCTGCCGCCTACTCCTACCACGCCGTTGAGGCTGTTAAGACTCTTAAGGCAACCGCAAAAGGTAAGACGCCCTTCAGGATATCTGCACCCGAGAAGCTCATAGCCTTCGCGCAGGCGCTGGGCATTGAGACGGAGGGCAGGGAGATAAACGACGTGGCGGTGGAGGTCGCCGACTTCGTGCTTGCGGACATGAACAGGGATGCCGACGAGCCCAGCAGGCTGGTTGAAATCTTCGCGCCGGAGAAGAGGAAGGAGCTCTGGAGGGAGCTGGGTATCTTTCCCGGAGGAGTGCTGCACGAGATAATGGTGAACGCCGCCTCCAGCATGACCAACGTGGACAGCAACTACGTGTCCCTTGCCCTGAAGGCGATGCGCATGGGCATTGCCACAGCCTTCCAGGCGCAGCTCAGCCTTGAGGTGATTCAGGACGTGCTCTTCGGCGTGCCAAAGCCGCACAGGGGCTACGTTGACCTGGGCATTGTTGACCCGGAGTACGTGAACATCGCCGTGAACGGGCACGAGCCCTTCGTGGGCGCCGCGCTGATTGAGCTGGCGAAGAGGAAGGAGGTTCAGGAGAGAGCGAAGCAGGCCGGTGCAAAAGGGCTGAAGATAGTGGGCTCCATTGAGACAGGGCAGGAGCTGCTGCAGCGCTACGAGGTGGACGAGGTGTTTGTTGGCCTGACGGGCAACTGGATTACCCAGGAGTACCTGCTCGCCACCGGCGCTATAGACGTGTTCGCCATGGACATGAACTGCTCCCTTCCGAATCTGGCGGAGTACGCTGAGAAGTACGGGGTCACCTTGGTGCCGGTGTCAAAGCTGGTGAGGATGCGCGGCGTGGAGGAGAGCATTGACTACAAGCCGGAGCTGGTGGAGGAGCAGGCGGAGAAGCTGATTGAGCTGGCGATAGAGAACTTCAGGAAGAGGAAGGGTAAGCCAGCAAGGGTGCCGAAGCGGAAGCAGGAGGCTGTGGTGGGCTTCTCCATAGAGAGCATCCTTGACGCCCTCGGCGGAAGCCTGGAGCCCCTGCTGGAGGCGATAAAGAGCGGTGACATAAAGGGCGTCGTCGCCCTTGTGAGCTGCACTACCCTGAGAAATGGTCCCCACGACGAGAACACCGTCACCATAGCTAAGGAGCTGATAAAGAGGGATATTTTGGTGCTCAGCATGGGGTGCGGCAACGCCGCCGTGCAGGTGGCTGGGCTCACCAGCTTGGAAGCGCAGGAGCTCGCGGGAGAGAGGCTGAGGAAGGTGCTGAAGGCGCTGAACATCCCGCCCGTGCTCAGCTTCGGCACTTGCACAGACACCGGCAGGCTGGCGCAGCTCGTGGTTGCCATAGCCAACGAGCTGGGCGTGGACACGGCGCAGCTCCCCATCGCGGCAACAGCTCCGGAGTACATGGAGCAGAAGGCAACCATAGACGCGATATTCGCCGTCGCTCTGGGCGTGTACACCCACGTGGCGCCCCTGCCCCCTGTGACGGGCGCACCCGAGCTGGTGAAGCTGCTCACCGAGGACGTGGAGAACATAAC
>Ga0256830_1001694_pt1 | contig 15275 bp, 13 predicted proteins | sample 128326metaG_FD_190537 | JGI IMG/M metagenome (GOLD analysis project Ga0256830, IMG submission 190537) | Hydrothermal vent microbial communities from Lau Basin, Pacific Ocean - 128-326 | ecosystem: Environmental > Aquatic > Marine > Hydrothermal vents | place: Pacific Ocean: Lau Basin | collected... | reverse complement strand
CCCGAGTTCCCCCAAGCTCCCCCAAGCCCCCCGCCCTCCTACGAGACAGCCTCCCCATACGCCTCCACCGGCGGGCAAACGCAGAACAGGTGCCGGTCGCCGTACACCTCGTCGAGGCGCGCCACCGCGGGCCAAAACTTGTGTTGGCGCACGAATTCAGAGGGGAACGCTGCCTGCTCGCGGCTGTAGGGGTGCTGCCACTCATCCGCGGCCACCACTCCGGCTGGGTGCGGCGCGTTGGCCAGCGGATTGTCGTGCGGGTCGATCTCGCCGTTCTCGATGGCGCGAATCTCGGCACGGATGGCGATCATGGCCTCGCAGAAGCGGTTTAGCTCGCGCAGGGGTTCGCTTTCGGTAGGTTCGATCATCAAGGTATCGTGTACCGGGAAAGCGACCGTCGGCGCGTGAAAGCCATAATCCATCAACCGCTTGGCAACGTCCATCACCGTGGCGGTGTGGCGCAGGTGGCGCAAGTCCAGGATGCACTCGTGCGCTACCAGGCCGTTTTCGCCCTTGTACAGCACCGGAAAATGGGGATCAAGGCGGTGCGCCAGATAGTTGGCATTCAGAATGGCGACCTGGGAGGCCTTTTTCGCGCCTTGCGGCCCGAGCATCCGAATGTAAGCGTAAGAGATCGGCAGGATGCTGGGGCTGCCCCACGGGCCGGAGGCCGCCGTGCCAAAGGCCTGTTCCCCGCCCACACCCGGGACCTGAGGGTGATCGGGCAGGAAAGGCGCCAGCTCCTGGGTGACACAGATCGGGCCTGCGCCCGGGCCGCCGCCGCCGTGCGGGATGCTGAAGGTCTTGTGCAGGTTCAGGTGGCACACGTCCGCGCCGAACTCCGCAGGCCGGGCCAGGCCGACCATGGCGTTCATGTTGGCGCCGTCCATGTACACCAGCCCGCCGTTGTCGTGGACGATCTGGCAGATCTCTTTGATGGCGGCCTCGAATACGCCGTGGGTGGAGGGATAAGTCACCATCAGCGCGGCCAGATTCTGGCGGTGCTGTTCGGCTTTGGCGCGCAGGTCGTCCACGTCGATGTTGCCCTGATCGTCGCAGGCCACCACCACCACTTTCATGCCCGCCATCACCGCGCTGGCCGGGTTGGTGCCGTGTGCGGAGCTGGGGATCAGGCACACATTGCGGTGGCCCTCCCCACGCGCGGCCTGGTACGCGGCGATCACCCGCAGCCCGGCATACTCGCCAGCCGCGCCGGAGTTGGGCTGGAACGAGACCGCGGCGAAACCGGTGATCTCTTTCAGCCATTCGGCCAGGCGGCGGAACAACTCGTGGTAGCCGCGTGCCTGATCGAGCGGCGCGAAGGGGTGCATCCGCGCGAACTCCGGCCAGGTGATCGGCAGCATCTCGGTGGTGGCGTTCAGCTTCATGGTACACGACCCCAACGGGATCATGGCATACGCCAGCGACAGGTCGCGCGCTGCCAGCCGGTGGATGTAGCGCAACATCTCGGTTTCGGAGTGATAGCTGTTGAAGACCGGGTGGGTCAGATACGCGCTGGTGCGCGCCAGCGGTGCGGGATACTCCGCCTCGACGGCTGCGGCCAGCGCGGTCACCTCGAACTGCCCCGGCTGCGCGCCGAAGATTTCCAGCAGCGTTTCCACTTCTTGCGCGTCGCTGCGCTCGTCCAGGGAAATACCCAGACCGCCATCCGGGTAGACCGCCAGGTTGATGCCGCGCGCTCGCGCCGCGGCCGCGATCCGTTCCCCCTGTTCCGGCGTGGCCGCGATTTTGAGGGTGTCGAAAATCGCGCCGGTGTTGAGCGTGTAGCCCAGGCGTTTCAGCCCCTCACGCAGGGCCTCGGCCAGCAGGTGAACCCGCTGCGCGATGCGTTTCAGCCCCTGCGGGCCGTGATAGACCGCGTACATGGAGGCCAGGATCGCCAGCAGCACCTGCGCGGTGCAGATGTTGCTGGTAGCCCGCTCGCGGCGGATGTGCTGCTCACGGGTTTGCAAGGCCATGCGCAGCGCCGGGTTGCCTTGCGCGTCGCGCGATACCCCGATCAGACGCCCCGGCATCTGGCGTTTGAACGCCTCGCGGGTGGCCATGTAGCCGGCGTGCGGCCCGCCGTACCCTAACGGGACGCCGAACCGCTGGCTGTTGCCCACCACCACGTCGGCCCCGAACTCTCCGGGCGGGCGCAGCAGCGTGAGGGCCAGCAAATCCGCAGACACCACGGCCAGCGCGCCGTGTTCGTGGCCGCGGGCGATAAAGCCCTCATAATCGAACACCTCGCCATCGGTGGCCGGATATTGCAGCAACACGCCAAACGTCGGCTGGTCGAAGTCGTAGCTTTCGTGGTCGCCGACGATCACTTCGATCCCCAGCGGTTCGGCGCGGGTTCGTACCACCGCGATCACGTGAGGGTGGCAGCGTTCGGAGACGAAGAACACGTTGGCCGTGGATTTGCGCGGGCGCAGCCGGTGGGTCATGGTCATGGCTTCTCCCGCGGCGGTGCCCTCGTCGAGCAGGGAGGCGTTGGCGATCTCCATGCCGGTCAGGTCGGTGATCATGGTCTGGAAATTGAGCAGCGCCTCCAGCCGGCCCTGGGAGATTTCGGGCTGGTAGGGGGTGTATTGCGTGTACCAGCCGGGGTTTTCCAGGATGTTGCGCTGGATCACGCTGGGGGTGATGGTGTCGTAGAAACCCTGGCCGATCAGGGAGCGCAGCACCTGGTTCTGCCCGGCCAGGGCGCGCATTTCGGCCAGCATTTCGGCCTCGCCGAGCGGTTCCGGCAGGTTCAACGCCCCCTGCATACGAATAGTTTCCGGCACTGCTGCGTCGGTCAGCTCGTCCAACGAGGAAAAGCCCAGCGTTTGCAGCATTTGGTCGATCTCCTCGTCGCGCGGGCCGATGTGCCGGGGCGCAAAATCATCCGTGGGTTGCAGCAAGGCGCGGATCGCATCGGTCATGGTGGGCCTCCTGAAGCGGTAAGTGGTAAGCTAAAAGCGGTAAGCCTGACTCCAAACTCAAACGCTAAACGCAAACTCCAAACTCGAACGCCTCATTCTCTCGTCTCCAAATACTTCTCATACGCCTCTGCATCCATGAGCGAATCCAGCTCGGAAGGGTCGCTGATTTCGATTTTGATCATCCAGGCCTGGCCGTAGGGGTCGGAGTTGATCAATTCGGGCGTGTCTTCGAGCGCGTCGTTGATGGCCGTGATCGTGCCGCCGACCGGCATGTACACGTCCGAGGCGGCCTTGACGGATTCGACCGCGCCGAACGCTTCGCCCTGCGAGAGGCTGTCGCCTACGTCCACGCTTACCTCGACGTAGACCACGTCCGAAAGCTGGTCTTGCGCGTAGTCGGTGACGCCGATGGTGCCGGTGTTGCCCTCGACGCGAATCCATTCGTCATTTTTGGTGTAGCGCAACTCTGTGGGAATGTTCATGTGTGACCTCCATGAGTGTGGGAAGTAGGGCCAACGTTCCAACGTCCGTGTACCCAACAAAAAAAGGCGCACTGGAAGTACCAGCGCGCCCTCTGTCGTAGACCTGAGAGATTCCGGGCTGCGTTTTGCTGCCCGTTGCCCCGTCGGTGTCAACCACACGCGGAATCCGTGCGTTGCCTTTCCAGAGAGTGGACCAAGACAGGGTCCTTTTACCTGAGAGTTTCGCCTGTGCCTGCCGGCCCCAGACTTGCCCCTTCGGTGACCGGGGGAGTTCCTAATTCTCCATCCTTCGCCTTCCGCTCAGGATGCCTTCCCAATTCCAACAACAAACTACCCCGATGCTCTCCCCTGCCTTTGTTTGGTTGTAAAGTTCAAAAGCCTATACATTTTCATTCTACGGATATGGGGGCGAAAAGTCAAGGGCGACATGCCACCAGCGCGCATCCCGACCACCCTGACAATCCATGTCCGCTTCAAGGCCTGGTGGTCTCAGACCTTCACCCAGTCGCCCACCAGCCAGTAACGAAAATCCTGTCCCTGGTACACCTGTATGCCGCCCACGATTCCGTAAATGATCGCGGCCACCGGGATCAGGCTGATGAGGCCGGCAAAAGGGATGCAGAGCAGTCCAATCAAGACGGCGGAAAGGATTCCTGTGACCACCCAGGCAACAGCGGTCAGGACACCGCCTCCCACCCACCAGACCAGTTGAAAAACAAAAGCCTGCATCGCCTGATAGGCCACGAAACGGGAGCGGTCTTTATAGGCCAGGTAGATGATCAAAGCCGCCACCGGGCCCAGCAATCCGGTGATCAGATTGAGCAGCACGCTCAAATGCGCCAGCATCGCCCAGATGCGCTCATCGGATTCGGAAAGCGGTTGTGGGGAATTGCCAGTCAGATTGACACTCATGTGCATCCTCCTTGAAGATATTGAACCTGAGCTTCGGATAAAAGCTCTTCATTAATTCAGGTTGAAGATTCCGGCCTATCCCATCGGCTTGATACGAAAAAAAGAGCCAGACGGTCGCGCGCTGGCTCTCTCCTCTGTATATTGGGTTAGGGAATGGGGTTATGCCCAGCCCTGATTTTTCGCAAAATTTGTGATGACAGGGATTTCAATCTCTTCACCCTGGTAGGCTTTGTACGCCCAATAGAACATCACCAGCCACAAAATCGTGCCGCATCCCAACGTGACGCTGGACAAGATGAAAATCACGATGCCCGCCAGCAATGCCTGTGCATTGTGCGCCCGGATGAAGGGGCGGTTTTTCTTATCCTCCATGAGCAAGATGATAATGGGCACCAGGGGAGAAAAAACATACGCCAGCGCAGCCCACAATTTATCATCGTTGGTGACATCATTGGTCCCGGTGAATTCTTCAGTCATTTACGACCTCCTCGCAAGAATGGTGTAGCGTTACCTGGTTTCTTGCATTGTACCTGAAATTCAGTTTTGTGCAACTTAATTAAACCCATTTTTCTTCCATTCGTTACGCCAGCCTGACATGAGCGCGTGCTAAATACCCTGAGCTTCGGATAAAAGCCCCCTTTGGAACTGTGATTGCGAACCGCCATCAGGCGTGTGCGATGCACCCTCGCCATGACAGCCTCCATCGTTACCCGCAATTCAGGTTAAAATATGAGGCATGGCTACCAACGTGGTTTTCATGGGCTCCCCCGAATTCGCCCTCCCAACCCTGCAAGCGCTGGCAGAACACTATAACGTCACCGGCGTGGTGACCCAACCCGACCGGCCGGCGGGACGCGGGCGGAAGCTGGTCTCCCCGCCCATTAAAGTTCTCGCCCAAAGGTTGGGGATTCCCGTAACCCAACCCAGGCGGCTGCGCAACGACCCCGCCGCGCTGGCGCAGCTCCAGGCGTGGCACCCCGACCTGATCGTGGTCGCCGCGTTCGGCCAGATTCTCCCCCCCGAGGTGCTCGATCTGCCCCCCCACGGCAGCATCAACGTACATGCCAGCCTGTTACCGCGTTGGCGCGGTGCGGCCCCCATCCAGGCCGCCCTGCTGCACGGGGACGCACAAACCGGCATCACCATCATGAAGATGGACCCCGGCCTGGACACCGGCCCGATCCTCAGCCAGCGCGCCATCCCCATCGCAGCCGACGACACCGCCGGCGCCTTGAGCGAAAAGCTGGCTCAGTTGGGCGCAGAACTGCTGATCGAGACCCTTCCGCCGTATTTGAGCGGTGAATTGCAGCCCCAACCCCAGGACGATTCCGCCGCCACGTATGCCCCTATGCTCAAAAAAGAGCAGGGCTTGCTCGATTTTGGCCAGCCCGCCGAACAACTGGCGCGCCAGGTACGGGCCTTCAACCCCTGGCCAGGCGCGTTCATGCTTTGGAATGATATGCGCCTGATCGTCCACCAGGCGCACGCGGTGGAACACCCCGCGGCCCAACCCGGCCAAACCCTGCGCTTTCACAAGCTGCCCGCGGTGGGCACATCACAAGGCCTGCTTGTGCTGGACCAGGTGCAGCCTGCGGGCAGAAAGCGCATTTCTGGCAAAGTGTTCTTGAACGGCGCGCGCGATTGGGGACGCGTGAGCGCACAGTGGGAAAATCGTGATGCGCAGCCTTAAAAGAATTCAATTTACCTGGAAAGAATTCGTCAACAAAGGCGTTTTGCACCCCGACGTCGATCCCATCGTAGCGAATTCCTGGCGCAGGTGTTCCCCCCGGCTTAACCCACATCGCCAGATAAACCCCAGCAAACTGACCCCCGCGCAGCTCGATTCCGCCAGGAACGCCAACCAGCACTTGCTGGCAGTCGCCCGCCCGATCATGGAAGACATCCACCAATATATCGAAGGATCGAATACGCTGATCGTTTTAGTCAACAGCGCGGGGTATGCCCTGGATTTTTTTGGGGACAGCTCGATGATCGAAATCGCAAAGCGGTATTCTATTGAGCCGGGGACTTCTATTTCGGAGGGCCAGATCGGCACCAACGCGTTGGCCTTGCCACTCTACGACGGGGTCCCTGCCCACACCGTTGGTGCAGAACACTATCTCAAAAAGCTGCACGGTCTGGCCGGAGCGGCTGCCCCCATTTTTACTATCACAGGCCGCACCCTGGGCACGCTGGGCATCCTCACGCGTGCAGAGAATTACCATCCTCACTCGCTCGGGCTGGTTGTTGCCGGTGCCAGAGCGATTGAGGGACAGCTTCAATCCATCGATTTACTGGAGGAACAAAATATCCAACTCTCGGAATTGAACACCATCCTGGCCTCCTTGTCCGAAGGGATTTTGGTTTGGAATTCCGAAGGCATGTTGATGCACGCCAACACCGCGACAATGAATATTTTAGGACTTACTTCGGGCGGATTGGTGGGCCGGCCGGTGGACGATAATATCCGCTTTCCCGCATTTATCCAGGAAGCGCTTCAAAAAACAGAGCAGTTGAAAGATGTGGAAGCCAACATCATCGTGGGTGAGCGGGTGGTGAATTGTGTCATCAACCTGGACCATGTGCAAAAAAACCAGGAAACCCGGCTGGTCATCATGACGTTGCGCCCTGCTGAGGCGGTCCGCAAACTGGTGCAAAAACAAGTGGGGGCGCAGGCGTTTTTCACCCTGGATGATCTCGTCGGCCGGTCAAGAGAAATCCGGCGAATTCGACGCCTGGTGAAAGCCGCCGCGCCCGCTCAGGCCGGGATACTGATTCGGGGTGAAAGCGGCACCGGCAAAAGCGTGGTGGCCACAGCCATCCATCACGAAAGCCCGCGCAATCTTGCTCCCTTTATTCTGGTAAGTTGTTCATCCGTGCCCAGCGAATTCATTCTCGCAGAGTTGCTCGGTTACGAAAGCGGCACATCGAAACATCTCCCGGGCGGGCGTCCCAGCAAGTTCGAGCTGGCTGAGGGGGGCACGCTGTATTTTCAGGATGTGGAACACTTGCCCTTCGAGGCGCAGGCCGCTCTGCTCAACGCCATCGAACTGGGGATCGTGGTTCGTCTGGGCAGCGCACACCCCATCCCAATCAATGTGCGTATCATCGCCTCCTCTTCCGCCAATCTGGAAAAGCTGATCGCGGAGGGGAGCTTTCGCGCCGACCTGTATTACCGCTTGAGTTCTTTTGAAATCGTGCTGCCCCCTCTTCGGGCGCGCAAAGCGGACATCCCTTTGTTGGTGGAGCGGATTCTAGAACGATACAACAGACAACACGAGCGCAACGTAACGCTGGCCGCCGGCACCCTCAATTTGTTGAAGAAATATACCTGGCCAGGCAACATCCGGGAATTGGAAACCATTTTGGCACGCGCCATGGTACAGGCCGGCGACTCGGAGATCATTGGCCCGATGCACTTTCCCGAATACATCCGTGATCCCGTCAAGAGGACGATGGCAGGATCGTTTTCGCCCCAGGTCAAGTCCCTGAGCGATCTGGAACGCGAGGCCCTCATTCAGGCTGCCCGGGATTGTAACGGTAACCTGACGCAAATGGCCAAAGTTTTGGGAATTGGCCGCACAACCGTGTGGCGCAAGATGAAGGCGCTGAACATCTCGCCTGAGCAGTTTCGGCTGCGCCCGAAGTCTCCTGGGACGTGATTCCAGGATGTACTCCGCCAGTGGAGTTCGACTTCTTCGAGAGGTCGAACTTTTTCGTTTGTTCCGTGTGAACCGCGCCCCAAAGTGTTCTATAACGAAACACAATAACGCAATAGTGTTTCAAAACAGAACACAACCTGGCCGGTTGGTTGACATAGGGAGTATCGGCGATATGATTGATGATAAGCGTAGTACCGTAGTACCAGGATGCAGCCCCAAATGTTACCCATTTTCAGCGCTCACCGTCCAATAAAACAGGGCGAACATCTCACTGGGTGTAAAGCGCATCGCGTCTGATTAGCCGCCAGATGATTGTGGCGGTTTTTTGTTCCCACTGGCTATCGTTTTCCGTAAAGGAGGTGGTTACCGAGAGCTGAGCACACTTTTTCCCGCTTGTTTGGTCCCTAACATTGTTGTCAAAAAATCATCTAGTTTTGAGGAGAGATGAAAATGCAAAAACGCACACTGACGCATGAATTGCTGGCCGAGTTTTTCGGCACGTTCCTTCTGATCCTGGGCGGCGACGGCGTGGTCGCCAATGTCGGGCTTGCCCCCCGTCTGGAAGCTGCGGGCTATGACTGGAACACGATTGTATGGGGGTGGGGCCTCACGGTCATGGTAGCGGTGTATGTGGCAGGCGGCGTAAGCGGAGCACACATCAACCCCGCGGTGACGATTGCACTGGCTGTAAAACGCGGCTTCCCCTGGAGCAAGGTGTTCCCCTACATTGTGGTACAAATCGCAGGCGCTTTTGTGGGCGCGCTGGGTGTCTTCCTCGCTTACCGCGATGGTCTGGCCGCCGCCGGGATGCCCAATGTGTGGGCCACCGGGCCGGGTTCTGTCTTCGGACAAACGTATTGGGGCGCGGCTGGCTCGTATGCTGCCGGCGCGGTAGGCAACTATAGCCTGCTCACCGCCTTCATCACCGAGATTCTCGGCACTGCCTTTTTGTTGTTAGGTATTGTCGGATGGATTGACTCAGGCGGTGAGAAAGCCGGCTATCTTGGCGGCTTCATCGTCGGCCTTGTCGTGGTGACCGTCGGCCTGGTGCTGGGCGGCCCCAGCGGCTATGCCATCAACCCGGCACGCGATTTCGGCCCCAGGCTCTTCGGCCTGCTGGTCGGTACACAAGGACTGTTCGACAGCCTATACTGGCTGGTTGCGCCCATCATCGGCCCAATCATCGGCGGCCCGCTGGGAATCATCCTGTACGACATCTTCATCACCCCCGGCTTGAAGGCCGCAGCCGAATAGCAGCGTGATTTTACATTTCCAATCCGCAGCTACTCTATAAGCGGAGGGGAAGGAGTTTCTACGCATGAAAAAGTTGATTAACAAAGTGGAGGATGTCGTCACCGAACAGTTAGAAGGGATGGCAGCTGCCCACCCCGATCTGATCAAAGTCCACTTCAACCCAAACTTCGTTTACCGCGCCGATGCACCGGTCCAGGGAAAGGTCGCCCTGATCTCTGGCGGCGGCAGCGGGCACGAACCCATGCACGGCGGCTTTGTCGGGATGGGGATGCTGGACGCGGCCTGTCCGGGGGAGGTGTTCACCTCGCCCACCCCCGACCAGATGCACGAAGCCGCCAAAATGGTGCATGGCGGCGCGGGCGTGCTGTACATCGTCAAAAACTACACCGGCGACGTGATGAACTTCGAGATGGCGGCTGAATTGGTCGCGGCCGAAGGGATCGAGGTCCAAAACATCCTGATCGATGACGATGTGGCCGTGAAAGACAGCCTGTATACCGCTGGCCGCCGCGGCGTGGGCACCACCGTGCTGGCCGAAAAAATCTGTGGCGCGGCCGCAGAAGCGGGCTACACCCTCGAGCAGGTCGCCGACCTGTGCCGTAAGGTCAACATCAACGGCCGTTCGATGGGTATGGCCTTGACGTCCTGCACCGTTCCGGCAGCCGGAAAGCCCACCTTCGATCTCCCCGACGATGAAATGGAGATCGGGATCGGCATCCACGGCGAACCCGGTCGCGAGCGCATGAAGGTGAAAACCGCCGACGAAATCACCGAGATGCTGGCGCTGGGCATCATCGAAGACGGCGCCTACACTCGCACCGTGCGCGAGTGGCACAATGGCGAGTGGACCGATGTCGAACTTACCGACCCACCTTTCCAGGCCGGCGACCAGGTGATCGCCTTCGTCAACAGCATGGGCGGCACCCCGGTCTCGGAGCTGTACGCGGTCTACCGCAAACTGGCCCAAATCTGTGAGGCCAAAGGGCTGAAGATCGTTCGCAATCTGATCGGCCCATACATCACCTCGCTGGAGATGCAGGGCTGCTCCATCACCTTACTGAAAGCGGATGACGAAATCCTGAAGTTCTGGGATGCACCCGTCAAGACGCCCGGCCTGCGCTGGGGAGTATGACAGAACGAAATGGGGGGCTGGGATACCAGCCTCCCGAAAACATGGAGAAAATGATGACCATTAGCCGAGACAGCGTTGTGGAATGGGTAAAAGCCTATGCCGACGTGGTAGCCCAAAACCGCGATTACCTCACCCAGTTGGATGCTGCCATTGGCGACGCGGACCATGGCATCAACATGGACCGCGGCTTCCAGGCCGTGATGTCTAAACTACCCGACATGGCAGACAAAGACATCGGCACCATCTTCAAGACTGTCGGTATGACCCTGCTGTCCACAGTAGGGGGGGCTGGCGGGCCGCTGTATGGCACACTCTTTTTGCGAGCCGGAATGGCTACCGCCGGAAAAATGGAATTGACTCTCGAGGACTGGGCTGCGGCTCTGGACGCGGCTGTCAAAGGGGTCGTGATGCGCGGTAAAGCAGAATTAGGGGACAAAACCATGGTGGACGCGTTATCACCTGCTTTGGATGTGCTTGCAAAGGCCGCCCAAAACGGCGAGCCCCTGGCGGAGGCCCTCAAAAAATCCGCCCAGGCCGCAAAACAGGGTATGCTCGATACCATTCCCCTGGTGGCTCGCAAAGGCCGCGCCAGTTATCTGGGTGAACGCAGTGCTGGACACCAGGACCCTGGCGCAACCTCTTCCTACCTCTTACTCCAGACCGCTGTCGATGTCTGGGCTGACGACTGACCACATCATTTTTTATCGAATCACTTCCAAAAGGAGTTTCAAAATGGCGAAATATGCTGCTGCTGTCGACCAGGGGACGACCAGCACTCGCTTTATGGTCTTCGACCATAGCGGAAACGTCGTCTCCATTCATCAGAAAGAACACGAGCAAATCTATCCCAAACCCGGCTGGGTGGAACACGACCCCATGGAAATCTGGGATCGCACCCAGGAGGTGATCAAGGGCGCGCTCGAAAAGAACGGCATTGCCCCCCAAGACATCGCCGCGGTGGGCGTCACCAACCAGCGCGAGACCACCGTTGTCTGGGAAAAGGCCACCGGAAAGCCGGTCTACAACGCCATCGTCTGGCAGGACACCCGCACCGACAAAATCTGTAACGCCCTCGCCGAAGACGGCGGGCAGGACCGCTTCCGCCCGAAGGTGGGCCTCCCCCTGGCCACCTACTTCTCCGGCCCGAAAATCCGCTGGATTCTGGACAACGTAGAGGGCGTGCGCGAACGCGCCGAAAAAGGCGAGGTGCTCTTTGGCAACATCGACACCTGGGTGATCTGGAACCTGACCGGCGGCCCCGATGGCGGCGTTCACGTCACCGACGTTTCCAACGCCTCCCGTACCATGCTCATGGACCTCGAAACCCTCGACTGGGATGACGAGATTTTGGGCATTATGGGCGTGCCGCGAGCCATGCTGCCCGAAATCCGGCCTTCCAGCGACGTGTACGGCACCGCGGTTGGCGATCTGGCCGGCATCCCGGTCGCCGGAGACCTGGGCGATCAGCAAGCTGCCCTCTTCGGGCAGGCCTGCTACGACCCCGGCGAGGCCAAGAACACCTACGGCACCGGCTGCTTCATGCTGCTCAACACCGGCACCAAGGCCGTTCCCAGCAAAAGCGGCCTGCTCACCACCCTGGGCTACAAGATCGGCGACCAACCCGCGGTCTATGCCCTGGAAGGCTCTATCGCCATCACCGGCGCGTTGGTACAATGGCTGCGCGACAATCTGGGCCTGATCGAAAAATCCCCCGACGTCGAAGACCTGGCCAAAACGGTGGAGGATAATGGCGGCATCTACTTCGTGCCCGCCTTCTCCGGCCTGTTTGCCCCCTACTGGCGCAGCGATGCCCGCGGCGTGATCGTCGGCCTGACCCGCTACGTCAACAAAGGCCACTTTGCCCGCGCCACCCTGGAAGCCACCGCATACCAGACCCGCGAAGTGCTGGACGCCATGAACAAGGACTCCGGCGTCGATCTGAAGGCCCTCAAAGTGGACGGCGGCATGGTGTTCAACGAACTGCTGATGCAATTCCAGTCCGACATCCTGGGCGTTCCGGTGATCCGGCCCAAAGTCGCGGAAACCACCGCCCTGGGCGCGGCCTACGCGGCTGGCCTGGCCGTCGGCTTCTGGAGCAACTTCGACGAGCTGCGTGCCAACTGGGGCAAAGACAAAGAATGGGTTCCCCAGATGGACGAGGCAACGCGCACAAAACTGTATGCGGGTTGGAAGAAAGCCGTTACCCGCACCTTTGACTGGGTCGAATAACACCAGTTCCGGACATCGCAGCCAGCATCCAGAGGTGTAGACACAGTTGAAAACAAGGGGCTGATGGGACTGGTGTTCCCCTCAGCCCCTTTTCGATTGAAGCAGAACTTTTGAAAAACGTAACTGCTCAGGTATTGTGCAGGAACGCGGAGAGGTAGGAACACAAAGTTACACGAAGAAGCACAGAGACACACAAAGAGAAAAAATAAAAAAAATTCCGTGCCGCTCTGTGTCTGCCTGGTGATCTGTGCAACTTGCTGGCTGGGTAGTTACGAAAAAACGTGGAGACTGTCGTGTCCAGAATCGATAGAAAGAAAGGCGCATCGAAAAAGTCCCGCAACAAACAACACGCTTCCCCGAATCAACCCTGGCTGCCCACTCGCACCGGGCTGATCGTGCTTGCGATCGCAACGCTCCTCCTGGCTGTTTGGACCACCCTTCAAGCCGTCAAAGTGAGCGGGTTGGGTGAAAGCATCTTGTGGGGGTTGGGGTTTGCCGCCAGTATTTGGGTGATTTTCGGCGTAGTCTTTTTCATCAACAAATGGCTGCGCGGGCGTTGATTCGTATCACACCCGGTAGACGCCCCGCTAAAGGAATTGCGTGGTAGCATGTACCCGATTGTGCACCAACCTTTTCACAACGAAGCCTTTTGGGAGGCGATGTGGGCCCCCTATCCTGAGGAGGATTACCAATTCGTCCTCGCTCAAATCCATCCAGAGGACACTGTTTTAGAAATTGGCGCGGGTGACATGCGACTGGCCGCCCGCATCGCCAGGGTCGCCAGATGTGTGTATGCCATCGAGAAGAATGTTCACCTTACCCCTCCGCCAGCCGCCAGGCAACACCTCCCCAGCAACCTGGTTGTGATTCAAGGGGACGCACGCAGCTTTCCTTTCCCTCCCCACATCACCGTCGCGGTTTTGATGATGCGCCATTGCACCCATTTTGCACATTACCTGAACAAACTCCAGAAAACGAGCTGTAACCGCCTGATCACCAATGCACGCTGGCGCACCGGGGTTGAAACCATCTGGCTGCATGACACCCGAAAACACTATGACGATTTTCAAATTGGATGGTATGCCTGCTGGTGTGGGCAAACCGGTTTCAAAGCCGGTTCCGTTGACCTCATCACCCCCGAAATCGAGCAAATGGTTCACGAAACAGCCACCTGCCCACACTGCAAGCCCCAACGGAGCTGAAGATGAGTAAACCACATGCCATCATCATTGGGGCCGGATTTACGGGCGTTGCCACCGCCCACGATCTGGCCCTGCGAGGCTTTGACGTCACCGTTGTGGACCGCGGCGGCATCGCTTCCGGAACCTCGGGGCGCACCCACGGCCTGTTACACAGCGGTGGACGCTATGCCGTCAAAGACCGGGAGGCGGCAGTGGAGTGTATCGAAGAAAACACGATCTTACGCAAGATCGTGCCCGAAGTGATCGAACCAAATGGCGGGTTGTTCGTCGGCCTGAATGAGAGCGACCTGGCCTACGGAGAGGAATTCGTCGAGGCCTGCCAGGCAGCCCATATCCCCATCGAACAACTCTCCCCCCAAGAAGCACTGCGGTTGGAACCCAACCTGAACCCCAAATTATTGGTCGCCTTCACCGTCCCAGACGGCACCTTCGACCCGCTGCGCCTGGCCTTGTCCTTTGCAGCCACGGCCAAATGGAACGGCGCGCAGTTCAGGCTGTACACCGAAGTGACCGAGTTGATCCTGAATGGCAAGGGAAACGTGGCCGGAGTCCAGGTCTGGGACCGCACCACCGGCGACCAGTACGAGATTCGCGGCGAGGTGGTGATCAACGCCACCGGCGCCTGGGCCGGCGAAATTGCCGGGATGGGCGGCGCGCACGTCCCCATCAGCCCCACCCCCGGCGTGATGGTTGCCTATGGCAAGCGGCTCGTCAACCGGCCTATCAACCGCCTGACCAGACCCAGTGACGGCGACATCGTGTTGCCCCAGCGCCGCCTGGTGGTGGTCGGCACCACATCCTTTTCTGTGACCGAACTGGATTACGTCCCGGTGGACAAAGATCAGATCAGGAAAATGTTCGAAAAAGGCGCGGAACTCATCCCGGCCATCCGCCATACCCCGGAGCGCGGCGCGTACATGGCAACCCGCCCGCTGATCGGCAGCGGGGCCACCGGACGCAGCATCTCGCGCACCTTCAAGTGTTTCGACCACATGGAGACCGACAACGTGGACGGTTTCGTCACCATCACGGGCGGCAAAGCCACCACCCTGCGCGCCATGGCCGAGAAAACCGCGGATGTGGTCTGCCAGAAACTGGGCGTTTCCGCCACCTGCCAGACCGCGGAAGTCAAATTACGGCCTTACCGGGATTATTACAGTTTGTGACAGTACTTACGCAGTTGAGACCTCACAGGTCTACTACCACACGATGCAGGAAGATTTTACCCAAAACAGATCGCATCCGGGCATCTCCATGCGCTTTGAGACCTGTGAGGTCTGGGTGCGACTTTTCAAGTGCGTAAGTCCTATCAGGAGTCGCCTATGAGCACGAAATGGAATGTCACCTTCCAGGTCTACCGTCAAAAGGCGCGGAAAGCCCCCTATTTTCAGGAATTCCAGATGGAGGTGGACCCGGATGAGTATGTCCTGGATGCCATTGAACGCATCTGGGCGTTCAAAGATCGTTCGCTG
>Ga0256830_1001693_pt1 | contig 15283 bp, 14 predicted proteins | sample 128326metaG_FD_190537 | JGI IMG/M metagenome (GOLD analysis project Ga0256830, IMG submission 190537) | Hydrothermal vent microbial communities from Lau Basin, Pacific Ocean - 128-326 | ecosystem: Environmental > Aquatic > Marine > Hydrothermal vents | place: Pacific Ocean: Lau Basin | collected... | reverse complement strand
TAGAACGACTATTCCTGCACTTTTGTTCAATCAGAACGAACGAATACGAACTAAATCAGAGCGCCACTTATATAAGTTATTGTGTTCCATTCCTTAAAGTCATTAACAGTAGAATCATTCAATAAAGTTGCTTCAGCAATGCCGCGTATTCGTGCAAGAGGGCAATATTGTCGGTCATTTCCTGTATGCTTGTTATAAGTGCTTGTATCCGGTTGAGCATGGTGTTGAATGTATTGGCCAGAATATCAATTTCATCGCCACGGCCTGTTTCAGGTACACGTCGTTGCAAATTACCTTTTGTGATATCGATAGCTGCCGCAGTAACCTCCCGAACACCCTGTAACGCTTTGCGGGCCATAAACCAGCCAAAGAGACAGGCAATAATGATAATTAATGGGACCGTTACAACAAATACATTACGAAATGCCATTAAAAACTCGTTACTCTCTTCGAGTGATTCACCCATCTGTATGATGTTGTCACCACTGATAAATGCCGTAATAATCCGTGCGGAGTGTTGTTGCCCATCAATTGAAACCGTCTTCAGTGAAAATCCAGTTTTTTCAGGTATCAGATCACGAACACTGTCCGCTGGTGGCAAATCAAACCAAGCTGAAAGATTGGTAGCAAGCAGTGTTTTTGCATCCGCTCCGATTACCCTGAAAAAAACCTTGCCTGTTCCATCAGAAGCAATATCTTCGTCAAATTAGCGACTTAATTCATTTAATCCGCCCTCTTTAAATAAAACAGCAAGCTCTTCGACATCTTCGACAAGATTAGCATCGATATGACCCTGAATAATTTTTTCAATGGAAACATAAAAAATGTTGAATGCGATCAACGACGATATCGTAAAAATACCCGCATACCAAAGAGTCAGGCGCAGGGCAATCGGAATAGCTTTGTTAGTCCCCCACTTTAAGAACATAACCAACCCCACGCACAGTGTGAAGAAAAGCTGTGTCAAAACCCTTGTCGATTTTTTCGCGTAGACGACAAATTCTAGCCTCAACCACATTTGTGTATGGATCAAAATTGTAATCCCATACATTTTCAATAAGCATCGTTTTCGAAAGCACATGTCCAGCGTGACGCATAAGGTACTTAAGCAAGCCGAATTCCCGTGACTGCAAATCAATTCTGGTTATACCACGAGTTACCTTTCGGCTTAACAAATCTATGGATAAATCATGTACGGTAATATATGAGGCTTCCGTGATATTGTTGGCCCGTCGAATAAAATCTTGGGTCCGGGCCAATAATTCAGAAAAAGCAAAAGGCTTGGTCAAGTAATCATCGCTACCCAACTGAAATCCTTTTACACGATCATCTACCGTGCGTTTTGCACTTAAAATAATAACAGGCAAAGTAATATTCTGTCGGCGCAGCTCATCTACCACTCACAGGCCGCTGTGGCCAGGTAGCATGATATCGATTATTGCAGCATCGTATTTAATTGTTAGCGCCATAGATAACCCTTGGTCTCCATTGTTGATATGTTCTACCAGAAAATCAGCCGCACTCATTCTCTTAATTATGAATGAGGAAATTTTTTCATCGTCTTCAATTAGGAATGGAACACAATAACTTATATAAGTGGCGCTCTGATTTAGTTCGTATTCGTTCGTTCTGATTGAACAAAAGTGCAGGAATAGTCGTTCTATTCCGGGTTTTTGTGATTGAAGAACGGGCGAAGACGGGATGAAGTAGAGGTGCCAATTGTATGAGTTATTGTGTTCCATTCCTTAGTAGTAATTTCATAATTTCTATATGGCTTATCCAAGCAGTTAAACAATGTCCATGTTGCTAGTAATAATAAAATGACGGTTGTGTGCTGGCTCCCGCCACAGATCAAATATTGCCTGATGGCCCACAAGTTATTTTTGAAAACCGACATTACCAAATGGTAATGGAAAGGTTGATGCCTCATTGATAGAGTGCACAAAAAATATGAAACATATTTTTTGTGGCGATGGTATTTGTGCTTGGTCGGGACAATTTTGCAACACTCTATGAGAGGCTCGCATGTATCAGTGGTTACTGTTTTCGAGGCCGTTAGCAGCGGTACTGAGTTTAGTCATTTTTTCAGTACCTGTATTTTTTATTAGCCATGCAAATATTCTGAGAGTCAGCGTAACAGATGGCTGTTGGTGGGTCATTCCCGTCGGTTCGCGCATAGACTTGGTTTTTCTTCACGAATATTTTACCGGATTTGTTTATGGTGGCGAGAAACATGCTCGATAACATGGCGAACTTTTTCCTGGACAATGGGATTTGCCGCGTTATTGCCAAGCAGAACTTTTCTGATCCGGTATTTCACGATACATGGAGTATGTCGGATAAAGGCCGGATTGGAAGGGAAAATGTAGAATTTGTTACCCATAGTGATGAAGCATTTTTTGCATTGATGTTAAGTACCTCAGACCATGCCTCATTTGAATGGCCGCAAGACCAGCCCCCTCTTTTTGAGAAGTCCTCTAATACAGTGAACAATGTTATTAAATGTGCGGATTAGCAGGCATCCTGTCACGATGCTCAGGCATCAAAACAGCATCTCCATTAGAAGCCATTGTCCATTCAATGGCCAGTGCCCTTATCCATCGCGGTCCTGATGATGACGGCGTTTGGGTTGATGAAAGTGGTATGGCATTGGCCCATAGGAGGCTATCCATTCAGGATTTGTCGGCATGCGGTCATCAGCCAATGCATTCAGCGTGTAATCGATATGTTGTAGCATTTAATGGCGAAATCTATAATTTTTCGGATCTGCGATTACAGCTCGAAAATCTTGGCGCGACGTTTTTAGGGCATTCAGATACTGAGGTTTTACTTGCCGCAATTTCATTTTGGGGCATTGAAGAATCATTACAACGTTTTAATGGCATGTTTTCCTTTGCGCTTTGGGATAAAAAGAGTCAGACGCTGACTTTGGTGAGAGATCGTATTGGTAAAAAACCACTTTATTATGGCTGGGCTGGCAGCCAGTTTATTTTTGCTTCCGAGCTTAAGGCTCTGACTAGGCATCCACTGTTCGATAATAGTATCGACCCTGATGCATTGTCTCTGTATTTGCAGTACAACTATGTTCCTGCACCCTATTCAATATATAAAAATATTTATAAATTACCACAGGGCTGTATGTTATCAGTAACACATACCGATCTCGTTAAAAATTCAACAATACACCAAAAAACTATAGAATACTGGTCACCTTATACTGTAGCTAAATCGTGTATGGTGACTCCGTTTATAGGCACTGAGCACGATGCTGTTCAGATGCTGGACGAATTATTGTGTGACTCAGTCAGAATGCGCATGATGTCGGATGTGCCGGTGGGTGTGTTGCTGTCCGGTGGAATTGATTCATCCACGGTAACTGCTATCGCTCAAGCTCAAAGCAGAAGCCCGGTAAAGAGTTTTTCGATTGGTTTTTCCGGCTGTAATAAATCCGAAACGGCAGCCGCTAAAAAAATTGCAAAACACTTAGGTACAGATCATGCGGAACTACATGTCAGTGGAGGTGATGTATTGAGCATTCTCCCAAAAATCCCCCAGATTTTTGATGAGCCATTCGGCGATTCATCACAAATCCCTACCTATATTGTTTCCAAATTGGCCAAAAGCAAAGTTACAGTAGCGTTGACTGGAGATGGTGGTGATGAATTGTTTTATGGGTACAAACGCTACTTGAGTAACAGAAAGCTGTGGAGCCTGAATCGCAGCCTTCCAAGCTTTATCCGAGCACCCTTGGCTGACTTTATGGCTAAAGCAGGAAGTCTGACACAGTGTGAAGACAGATTGCTTAAACACATTACGGTTATGCGCGCAAACCATATTTTGGACCTTTACCAAAGCCGGGTATGTAAGTTTATCAATCCGGATTGCTTGGTAAAAAACAGCCATAGCCCTATTCTTGAAAATATCTCTCGTATCAAATCACTCGGTTTGCCTTATCCTGAAGCTGAAATGATGTTACTGGATTTCACCAGTTTCCTGACAGACGATGTACTGGTAAAAGTGGATCGTGCCAGTATGGCGATGAGCTTGGAAGTGCGAAACCCTCTTCTTGATTACCGGGTTGTGGAATTTGCCTGGAGTCTTCCGGTTGACCTCAGGATCAGAAATGGAAAAGGTAAACACGTACTGCGCAAAGTACTGGAAAAGTATGTGCCGACAACATTAACGGACAGACCGAAACAGGGGTTTGGATCGCCTGTACGCTCCTGGATCAACGGACCCCTCAAAGACTGGGCAGAAGACCTGTTGTCAGAAGAACGCCTGAACAGAGATGGCATATTCAACACAAAACCAGTGCGGCAATTATGGCTGGATTGCCAGCAAAACAACAAAAAGAGTTATTCGAGACTCTGGACAGTATTGATGTTTCAGGCCTGGTACCAGCACATTAATTCGTCAGACCCGGGCTGAGAGCCTGTAATTAACTCTGTGTGACGCTCGGTTTTCCATTGATTTCAACACTGTATATACCCGTAGTGATTAAGATTTAGGTCTAATTGCACGCCATAGACCGGCTATTACGCGTCATTTCGCCTCGCTACGAAACAAATATGACGCACACTTAAACCTAAATCTTAATCGCTACGGGTATATTAAAAGGCCCCTTTTCACTTCTCTTCCAAACTCTCTGGGAGCCAGAAGATCTCTACGAATCCACTTTGCGGGATCATTCTCACCCAGATTCGACGTGCGAGGCTACACTTTGCCGCCATAGCCTCTTCTTCAAAAGTGAAAGAGGTTAGCAAATAGTTGGAAAAACAATGCGTTGAGAATGATTCTGGAGCAACGTGAACAGTGATTCCGGGGTGATGAACACCGATTCCGGAAAAACCGGCTAAGTGTTCACATTGAACCAGAATGGGTGTTCATGATGGGCCGGAATATGCAATTGATTTATGGGCGTCTTGTTTTTTTGGGGATAGTAGAAGCCACTTGCAAGTCACCCGTTACTCAACGATTGAAACGATCCGGCATGTGCTGGAAAGAGCAAGGTGGTCAAGCGATATTAACATTCCGTGCTTTATTGCAAAGCGAGTTATTTGATACAGCGTGGGAAATGTTAAACAAAAAATATATTTTTGATGTTAAATCACCAGGAAATATTATTCCTTTTCCTGGGAAACATCGAAAAACGGTCAGTGAGTGATCTACACCCCTTTCCTCTATATTTGTCTTTTCAGTTATGCGGAATTATTGAATAGCGCACGCAAAACATTCAAAAATGAACCTTCCCAGTTTCCAGAGAAACCATATAATAATGCAATCAAAGCCACGAGAAATGGTAAAAAATAGTCCGTTATCATGCTTCTGTGTACTACCACATGAACACCCGCCACTAATAGTTTTGAGCTGTATTTACGTATATCTATTGAATATTTTTCCATCTCCTGCTCTCCCGATTCGTTTCGACTTACGACAACCGATCCTTGACGAATAAATGGAGCCGTTTTTTTCAATTGCGAAAACTGAAACTCGCCGCCATAGTTTTCACTAGATGGATATTGTTTGGTCGCTTCCTCTCGAAGGCTTCTAAAAGAAAGCGCATTCATTTTCCCCCAAAACTCCTCCATAATTCCTAAATCTGGTTCTTGTTTGAAATATTGATAGTAACGAACCAAGAAGTATAGAAATGCTATCCAAATTCCTACATAGAGAACTTCGATTTTATCAAATGATAACTCTGTACCAAGCAGGGTGATTTTTTTAACTTGAACTCCGCCGAAACGCAGAAAAATGATTACTACACTGGTAATAAAAAGATTTCTCCTTTGCCTAAGTAGCCCACCAGTCATTTGCTTCCCCGTTCTTGCGTATAACGCCAGCAATAACCGGAATTTTGTAGTGGTGAGAGGTTTCCGTTAAGCTTTTTTAGCACAAACGAACACCGCAGAAAAATGTCCGAGTTAATTGCTTTTAGCCCTTTGTTCATCAACTTTTACCCTAAAAGAGACTCAATTAGCTCGTTACTAGCCTTGGCTTTACTGAGCAAATTTTTCTCATATTTTTCTATCTGCTTTTTTCGCGCCTGACTTAGCTTTACATGCTCTTCAATTTCTTCTAAGCATTCTTCTGGCATCAAACCTTCTTCAGGTTCTACGATTTCATACGAAAGCCCTGCCGACCGATAAAAGAGCTTCTCGCTAGCCTCTATGCAGTCTCTCAGCTCTTCAGCAACAGAAAGTTCTGATGAAGCGAATTCGGCAGGCAGAATTGGCATTTTTAACGCTAGGTAGTTGGAATAATTTTCCACTGCGCTTTTAACTGGTTCACGAATTTTTTCCCAATGCTTTCTCTTAAATTCAACATGAAGGCCATCATTAGAAAACTTAGCCCCTTCTTTTTTCTGAAAATTGAAAGTGTAGGCTATTTCGTCTATGTAATTGTGGTTCATATTTATGAATGTACTAAGAGCATTTACCACAAGAACATAGTATTTGTTTAGTTCTAGGATGCTATCTATTTTTCTTTCCAAAAGTCTAGCTCTTTGCCCACTTAAAACTTCCAAATCAGACTTATATCGTGCGACATCTTGTTGCAATGATCTGTTTAATTCATTTTTAGTCGTTTCTAAATCTTGTTGTAACTGGGAATTTTTAAGGGCCAAACTTTCTGCATATTTGTGGTCAAGGTGTTTAAAAAATAGAGATTCACCAAATTTTGCTATAACCGCAATAGTTAAACCTGCACCGACAATAGCGCTTCCGACAACCTTTGCAATCTCATATAGCTCTGAGGGCAAAACAATCTCCTTGTGGGACTAACGTGATAAAGTAACGCAGTCAAACACGTCACCTTGACGCATATTGTCCATATCCAAATTTTCATGGACATCAGCATAGCAGCCAAGCCAATATTCATAACCACAAATGTTACCGATAATTTTCAATAAAACTACAGATAGATCAGGATTTGCCTATATTTTCACCAACCGCTTGCTTCCTCATACTATTAACTGAGGAAAATACGTCTCTTTCTACTTCATACTTTCCTTCATTTTCGGGATACATTTTCTCCAGATACCCATTCACTGCTCTTGGTATCATTTCAAACACTCCAGCAATTTCCCGATTCAATAAAACCCCCACAAACACTGATTTTTCGCCGCATTGAACCCAATCTGGCGCGCCGGTATAATGCTGGGCCATTTTGCCTGTGGCAAAGTATTGGTTGCGCGCTGGAAACGGCCTTATCCAATTGATTATAAAAACAATATTGCCGTTGTCGGTAATTTGAATAAACAACCCGAGTTGTGACTACATCAGTGAAAAACAGCGTGAAAAAAATACTTAATCAGCCGCCCAGTGTGCAGAGCCTCTACCGTCCCGGTTTTGAAAAAGACAATTGTGGCTTTGGTCTCATTGCCCAAATGGACAACCAGCCCAGCCATTGGTTGGTGCAAACCGCCATTGGAGCCTTGGCTCGCCTGACCCATCGCGGTGCAGTGGCTGCTGATGGTAAAACCGGTGACGGTTGCGGCCTGTTGATGAAAAAACCGGACGGTTTTCTGCGTCTGTGTGCCGATGAGTTGGGGTTTGCCCTGGCCGATAATTATGCCGTGGGCATGGTGTTTCTCAATACCGATGCTGTCCTTGCCAATGCTGCACGTGCTCAACTGGAAACCGAGCTGCGTACTGAAGGCCTGGGGGTGTTGGGCTGGCGTACTGTACCTACCGACGCCGCTGCCTGTGGCGAGGAGGCTCTGGCCTCATTGCCTGTCATCGAGCAGATTTTTGTGAACGCTCCAGCCGACATGGATACGGTGAGCTTTGAACAACATCTATATATTGCCCGTCGTCGTTGCGAAAAGGCTATCGAACCCAATGATGACGTATTTTACATTCCCAGCTTGTCATCGAGGGTAATCTCCTACAAAGGTCTGGTCATGCCCGAGCACCTGCCGGAGTTTTACACGGACCTGGAAGATGAGCGCATGGAAACGGCTATTGCCGTGTTTCATCAGCGTTTTTCCACCAATACCTGGCCACAGTGGCGATTGGCCCAGCCGTTCCGTTATCTTGCCCACAATGGTGAAATCAATACGATACAGGGCAATCGTAATTGGTCTGTTGCCCGTGGTCACAAATTTGAAACTCCAGCCATTCCCATGGCCGATGTACGTCCGCTGGTATCTGCGTCCGGCTCGGACTCCAATTCCATGGACAATATGCTGGAAGCGCTGTTAGCGGGCGGTATGGATATTTTCCGCGCTATGCGTCTTTTGGTGCCGCCCGCTTGGCAGAACGTGACCAATATGGATGCCGATCTGCGCGCTTTTTACGAATACAACTCCATGCATATGGAGCCCTGGGATGGTCCCGCAGGCATTGTAATGACTGATGGCCGGTATGCTGCGTGCTCGACTGATCGTAATGGTCTGCGTCCCGCACGCTGGGTCATTACTAAAGATCGTCACATTACTCTGGCTTCGGAAATTGGTGTTTATGATTACAAGCCGGAAGACGTAGTGGCCAAGGGGCGCTTAAAGCCTGGCCAGATGCTGGCGGCTGATACAGAAACCGGCGAGTTGTTGTTGCCGGAAGATGTCAACGCTCACCTCAAAAATGCGCAAACCTACAAACAGTGGCTCGCTGCCGGTGCCCGGCATATCACCACCGCGCTGGACGGTGAAATCTGTGGCCTGCCTATGGACAGCAAGGCGCTGGATATTTATCAGAAGCTGTTTCAGGTGAGTTTCGAGGAGCGGGATCAGGTGCTGCGGGTGTTGGCCGAAGCGGGTCAGGAAGCTATCGGTTCCATGGGTGATGATACGCCCATGCCCGTGTTGTCACAAAAAATACGTTCGTTATACGACTATTTCCGCCAACAATTTGCCCAGGTGACCAATCCACCGATTGACCCCATTCGTGAACAGATCGTTATGTCTCTGGAAACCTGTTTTGGCCGCGAAATGAACATGTTTGAAGAGTCAGCCGAACATGCCAAACGTCTGTTGATGAATTCACCGGTGCTGTCTACCACCAAATTTGATCAGCTGACCGGATTGGAAGACAGCAGCTATGCCAGTGACCGGATTGATCTGTATTACGATGCTGACAGCGATTTGCAAGCCGCCATCATGCGTATTACCGATCAGGCGGTGGCTGCGGTTAAAGATGGCAAGGTGCTGCTGGTTTTATCGGATCGCAATATCGCCTCCAACCGTGTACCAGTACATGCGTTGCTGGCCACGGGGGCTGTGCATCATCGCCTGATTCGTGAAGGCCTGCGTTGTGATGCCAATATCATCGTGGAAACCGGTACGGCGCGTGATCCCCATCACATGGCCGCACTCATCGGCTATGGTGCGACTGCCGTGTACCCATACCTGGCCTACGCCTGTATTCAGGACATGCAACGCACTGGCGAAATTCCCGATGCCGATTGTGTCAACCTCATGCACCAGTACCGCAAAGGCATCAACAAGGGGTTGTTTAAAGTCATCTCGAAGATGGGGATTTCCACGATCTCCAGTTATCGCGGTGCGCAACTGTTTGAGTCCGTCGGCCTACATCAGGACGTGGTGGATCTGTGTTTCACCGGTACTACCAATCGTCTGCAAGGCACCCATTTTGAAGACCTTGATTTCGACCAGCGGGCTTTGAGCAAGCTGGCCTGGAACAACCGTAAAGATATCGAGCAGGGCGGCCTGCTCAAATTTGTCCACGGCGGTGAAGAACATGCGTACAACCCGGATGTCGTGCAGGCTTTGCAGCGTGCGGTAAAAACCGGCGATGAAAATGCCTATCGGGAATACGCCACTTTAGTCAATGAGCGCCCGACGCTGGCGCTGCGCGACATGCTGAAGTTGCGCACGGATGTGGAATCGATCTCCATTGATGAAGTGGAGCCCATGTCCGATATCGTTAAACGGTTTGATTCGGCTGCCATGTCATTGGGAGCCCTGTCTCCCGAAGCGCACGAAACCCTGGCCATGGCCATGAACCGTCTCGGCGCGCGCTCCAATTCCGGAGAAGGTGGCGAAGATCCCAAACGTTACGGCACCGACAAACGCTCCAAAATCAAACAAGTGGCCTCCGGTCGTTTCGGCGTTACGCCGGCTTATCTGCGCTCCGCCGAAGTGATGCAGATCAAAGTGGCCCAGGGTGCCAAGCCCGGTGAAGGCGGACAATTGCCCGGTCAAAAAGTCAACGAACTCATTGCCGAATTGCGTTACTGCAAACCCGGTGTGTCGCTGATTTCCCCGCCACCGCATCATGATATTTATTCCATTGAGGATTTGTCACAACTGATCTTCGACCTCAAACAGGTCAATCCTGATGGTCTGGTCTCCGTCAAACTGGTGGCCGAAGCAGGCGTGGGTACCATTGCGGCCGGTGTGGCAAAGGCTTACGCAGACCTGATCACTATTTCAGGTTACGACGGTGGCACCGCAGCCAGCCCTTTGGCTTCGGTGAAATACGCGGGCAGCCCGTGGGAGCTGGGTCTCACTGAAACTCATCAGATTCTGCGAGCCAACAACTTGCGCGGCAAAATTCGCCTGCAAACAGACGGCGGTCTCAAAACCGGCCTGGATGTTGTAAAAGCAGCCATTCTGGGTGCGGAAAGCTTCGGTTTTGGTACCGGCCCTATGGTGGCCATGGGCTGCAAGTTCTTGCGTATCTGTCATTTGAACAACTGTGCCACTGGTGTGGCAACACAAAACAACGTGTTGCGCTCAAAATATTTCATTGGTGAAGTGGAAATGGTGACTCACTACTTCCGTTTCATCACCGAAGAAGCACGCGAAATCATGGCCAGCCTGGGGGTGCGCAAACTGCAAGACCTCATTGGCCGTACCGATCTGCTGGAAGCCATTGAAGGCACAACCAGCAAGCAACGTCGCCTGGATTTATCGCCCATCCTGTCTGATGGCGGCGTGGCTACGGACAAACCGCAATATTGCATTTCACCGAAGAACAAGCCCTTCGACAAGGGTGAGCTGGCGGAGCAAATGGTCGCCGATGCCTTGTCCTCGATTGAAAATAAAACCGGTGGTGAATTCACTTATACCGTAAGAAATACTGACCGCTCCATCGGTGCGCGCCTGTCGGGTGAAATTGCGGTGCGTCATGGCAACCTGGGTATGGATAAAAATCCCATTCAACTCAAGCTTACGGGCTCTGCCGGGCAAAGTTTCGGAGTATGGAATGCCGGTGGATTGCAAATGCACCTCGAAGGTGACGCCAATGATTATGTTGGCAAGGGCATGGCGGGCGGTAAGTTGGTGATTCACCCACCTAGCGGCAGCAACTTTGAATCCCACAAAACCACGATCATTGGCAACACCTGTCTGTACGGTGCCACTGGCGGCAAACTGTTTGCCGCAGGGTTGGCGGGTGAGCGTTTTGCGGTGCGTAACTCCGGTGCCCATACGGTGGTGGAAGGCATTGGTGACCACGGCTGTGAATACATGACCGGCGGTTTTGTCACCGTGCTTGGTCCTACCGGCGTCAACTTCGGCGCGGGCATGACCGGTGGATTTGCCTATGTGCTGGATCAAGACAATCAGTTTGTTGATAACTACAACCATGAACTTATTGAAATCCACCGTGTGAACACCGAAGACATGGATTCCCACACCAAACACCTGCGTGACACGATTCAGGAATTCGTTGACGAAACCGGCAGCGAATGGGGACAACATATCCTGGATAACTTTGCTGATATGGTTGGCAAATTCTGGTTAGTCAAACCCAAGGCGGCAGCATTGACTTCATTGATTGATGACCTGCAACGTCGGGCAGCCTGAAATATACCTGCGGCGTTTGGGATTTAGAAGGCAGGTTGGGGTGAGCGTAGCGACCCTCAACAAATCGATGCACAACGTTGGGGTTCGCAAGCTCACCCCAACCTACAAGAAGTTAAAAAATGGCAAATAATTTTCAATTCGTTGATGTTCCAAGACGCGATCCGGCTAAAAAACCGGCGGCTGAGCGTCGCCAGGAATTCGCCGAAATTTATGGTGATTTTAGCGCCACTTCCGTGACTGAACAGGCAGACCGTTGTCTCGCCTGTGGCAACCCCTATTGTGAATGGAAATGCCCTGTGCATAACTACATTCCCAACTGGTTAAAGCTCATTGCAGAAGGCAACCTGATAGAAGCGGCAGAAATGTCACACCGCACCAATTCCCTGCCGGAAATCTGTGGCCGCATCTGTCCGCAGGATCGTTTGTGCGAAGGAGCCTGCACGCTCAATGATGACTTTGGTGCCGTCACCATCGGCTCCATTGAAAAATACATCAGCGACACCGCCTTTGCCCAGGGCTGGCGACCTGACATGTCGGATGTCAAATCCACCGGAAAGCGCGTGGCGATTATCGGCGCAGGCCCGGCCGGACTGGGTTGCGCCGACATCCTGGTGCGCAACGGTGTTGCCCCTGTAGTATTTGATCGCCATCCGGAAATTGGTGGCCTGCTTACCTTCGGCATCCCCGAGTTCAAGCTGGAAAAAGACGTTGTCAAAAATCGTCGGGCGATTCTGGAAGAGATGGGTGTGGAGTTCAGACTCAACATTGAAATTGGCAAGGACATCCCCTTGCAAACCCTGCTCGATGAATACGATGCCGTATTTTTGGGGATGGGCACCTACACCTACATGAAGGCTGATATTCCCGGCGAAGATCTGCCCGGCGTGCATGCCGCGCTGGATTTTCTTATTGCCAACATCAACCACCGTAAAGGCTGGGCCAAATCTGCTGACGAGTTCATCAACATGGCAGGCAAACGTGTGGTGGTGCTCGGTGGTGGTGATACCGCTATGGACTGCAATCGCACCGCCATTCGCCAGGGCGCACAAAGCGTACAATGCGCCTATCGTCGTGACGAAGCCAACATGCCCGGTTCCAAACGGGAAGTGGCCAATGCCAAAGAAGAAGGCGTGGCGTTTCTGTGGAATCGCCAGCCTGTGGAAATAGTGGGTAATGGCAAGGTAGAAGGCATCAAACTGGTCACCACCAAACTGGGGGAACCCGACGAACATGGGCGTTGCCACCCGGAAATTGTCGCAGGCTCGGAAGAAATCATCCCTGCGGATGCCGTAGTCATCGCCTTTGGTTTCCGCCCCAGCCCCGCTGACTGGTTTGCTGATTTTAATATCGACACCGATGATCGTGGCCGCGTTATTGCACCGGCTCAAAACAGCTACCAATACCAAACCACCAATCCGAAAATTTTTGCCGGTGGTGATATGGTGCGTGGTTCTGACCTGGTCGTGACTGCTGTGTATGAAGGTCGTCAGGCTGCTGAAGGCATTTTAGATTTTTTAGACATTTAAGGAGAAACGCAGAGATCGCAGAGGCACAGAGACGCAGAGATTTTTGAAAATCATTTTCTTTTTCTCTGCGCCTCTGTGCCTCTGCGGCCTCTGCGTTAAAAACACAAAACATGACAACATTAAAAAATGATCGTTTTCTGCGCGCCCTGAACCGCGAACCTGTCGATGTCACTCCCGTGTGGATGATGCGCCAAGCCGGGCGCTATCTGCCCGAATATCGCGCCACCCGTAAAAAGGCAGGCAGCTTCATGGATCTGTGCCGCAACGCCGAACTGGCCTGCGAAGTGACCATCCAGCCACTGGAGCGCTATCCACTGGATGCCGCCATCCTGTTTTCCGACATTCTCACCATTCCCGATGCCATGGGACTTGGCCTGACCTTTAACACCGGCCACGGCCCACAGTTTGCCCACCCCGTGCGCAGCGCAGCGGATGTGAAAAACCTGCCCATCCCCGAACCCGAAGGCGAATTGCAATATGTAATGAACGCCGTACGCACCATACGCAAAGAACTCGATGGTCGTGTACCGCTCATCGGCTTTTCCGGCAGCCCGTGGACACTGGCTACCTACATGGTGGAAGGCGGTGGCACCAAAGAATACGGCAACATCAAAGGCATGCTGTTTGACCAGCCTGACACCCTGCATCAACTGCTCGACAAACTGGCAAAATCCGTTATTTCATACCTCAACGGACAAATCGCCGCAGGCGCACAAGCCGTGCAGATTTTTGATACCTGGGGCGGCGTACTTACCCCGCGCGATTATCAAGAATTCTCATTGCGCTACATGCAGCAAATCATCGATGGCCTCACCCGCGAAGCCGATGGTCGCAAAGTTCCGGTCATTCTCTTCACCAAAGGCGGTGGACGATGGCTGGACAAAATGGCCGCCACCGGTGCCGACTGTCTCGGCGTGGACTGGACCATTGACCTTAGCGATGCCCGCAAGCTCGCTGGCGACAACATTGCCCTGCAAGGCAACATGGACCCGTGCATTCTTTATTCCAACCCGGAGCGCATCCGTGAGGAAGTGGGTAACGTACTGGCCAGTTATGGCAAGGGCAACGGCCATGTGTTCAATCTCGGCCACGGCATTCACCCGAAAATCGACCCTGAAAATGTGGGTGCATTTATTAACGCAGTGCATGAACTGAGTGCGCAGTACCATAAATAAAAAACAGCACGGAGAAAAACCAATAAAAACTCTGCGGCTCTGTGCAATAAACACCATGTTTCTTGTTTCCTCATACTGTAGCGCATCATGGCGGTAAGTTCGTAGGGTGGGCATTGCCCACCCTTTGCACTAAAACAAAGGCGCACAGAATTTTCCTATGCGCCTTTTTTGTCAGTTCTGGTATGGTTCACAAATAACTGGTTTAACGAGGATACCCTAATGATGATAACAAATCTTGAACTGGTCCCCGGCAAGCGCATCTCCAAACATCTGGGGTTGGTACAAGGCAGCACTGTCCGTTCCAAACATGTTGGCCGCGACATTATGGCGGGACTGAAAAATATTTTTGGCGGGGAACTCAAGGGTTATACCGAGCTATTACAAGACGCCCGTGAAGAAGCCATTGCCAGAATGACTGAACAGGCCAGCTCCATTGGCGCCAATGCGGTGCTCAACGTGCGTTTCTCAACATCGTCAATAACATCGGGAGCCGCTGAACTTTTTGCCTACGGCAGCGCAGTCGTCATGGAATAAATACCATGTTTGATATTATTACATTTTTAACGCTGTTAGCCCTTGGATACGGGTTTGGCCAATGGTTTGAACGCCGTCACTACCGCTCTATCCGTAAACGCGAACAAGCCTTTAAAGACCTCCTGATTATACAAACCAGAATCATCCCCTCCCCTTTTTCCTCAGACCATGAAACCTTTCTGGTCAACGGCAATGTTGTGATCTCCGTGGATTATTTCAAACGATTCGTCGCCGGGCTACGCAACCTTGTGGGTGGGCGTGTCACCCCCTACGAGACACTG
>Ga0256830_1001692_pt1 | contig 15284 bp, 16 predicted proteins | sample 128326metaG_FD_190537 | JGI IMG/M metagenome (GOLD analysis project Ga0256830, IMG submission 190537) | Hydrothermal vent microbial communities from Lau Basin, Pacific Ocean - 128-326 | ecosystem: Environmental > Aquatic > Marine > Hydrothermal vents | place: Pacific Ocean: Lau Basin | collected... | reverse complement strand
GAAATTCCTGCAGAAGAAAATCTCCCTGTAACTGAAACTGAAAAGGGATATATCCGGGGAGGCACCTCTATACTTAAAAACCAGTCCGACTGTCCATTCAGGGCATTTAGTATACATCGTCTTTCAGCCGAATCTATAATTGAGCCTGAACCGGGTATCACAGCGATAGAGCGGGGAGATCTTGTGCATAAGGCTATGGAACGGTTTTGGGGGGAGGTCAAAAACGCAGACATGCTTGTTGAATTTATCCAAAGCGGCAGGATCGACAAAGTTATCGACAGATCGGTTGACTCGGCTGTTGAAGCCCGGGATCTGGCAAAATTAAAGGATGGGCGGTTTGTAGAGCTTGAAAAAGAAAGGCTTAAATCTCTTTTAATGGAATGGGTGAAAGTTGAATCAAAGAGAGCATGTTTTGAAACAGAGAGGAGAGAAACCGGTGTTGCTGTATGTGTGGCCGGGCTTGAAATGAACTGTCGAATCGACAGGTTGGACAGGCTGAAATCAGGAGGCAAGATAATAATAGATTATAAAACGGGGAGAGCCGATACCGGCACTTGGTTAACAGAGAGACCGAAAGAACCGCAACTGATGCTTTATTCCATGACCGGCAGTTATGACGGAGTAGCTTTTGCCGTACTCAAAAGAGGAGAGTGCCGTTATCTGGGAATAACCAGGGATGAAAATATGCTGCCCGGCGTAAGCCCTTTTGGAAAAGGTAGATTTTCCAAAAGGTTTAAAGAGGTTAAATCTTGGAAAGAGTTGATGGGTTTCTGGAGCAAAACCGTCACAAGCCTTGCAGGCAGTTTTATGAAGGGAGATTCAAAGGTTGATCCGAGAGATTATGACTCTGAAAAGTCTGCCTGTAAATATTGTGACCATATGTCATTTTGCAGGGTGTTTGAAAGTGAACGGGTGAATTTATTGAAATAATAATGCTACTTATTTCAGGAATGGAAATATCCGACTCAAAATTTCTTCGCCATGCTGCAATTAGCCGGGCTGGATGCAATTTTATTTGCATCCACTTATTATGTAAAACTGCATCCTGTTGTATTTAGGACTGTTTTGATGCATCATTTATTGCCTTGTCAGTAAAGTACGACTCGATTTAGTCCCGCCTGCCATATTGTATACAGTATGCAAATCAGTTTTTTTGCTTGACAATTGGGTAAATGATGAAATAGTCTACGCACACCTTGAATCTGAGTAAGGAAATGTGAGTTTGAAGATGTAAAAAAGCTAATCAGGAGTGATTCCGTATTATGCCCGGAATAGACATTGTTCAAGATTACCTCCCCGTTCTTATTGTGATGGGAATTACTGCGGCCATCGCAGTATTTACCATTATCGCCGGAATCTTATTAAAGCCGAAAAACAAATATCCTGAAAAACTTGCGCCGTGGGAATGCGGTATTAAACCTGTTGGTGAAGCGATAGGCGGAAAATTTTCCGTTCAATTCTACATTATTGCCGTTCTTTTCGTTATTTTTGATGTTGAAACGCTTTTCTTGTTCCCATGGGCTGTAGTGCTCGACAAGATAGGCATCCTTGGTTTTATTGAGATGTTTATATTTATTATAATTCTCCTCGCGGGTTTTGTTTATGCATGGGCAAAGGGGGCGTTGGATTGGGTGAAATAATGGAGCAGGATCTTCAAAAGAGCGTTTTTTTTACTAATGCTGATACGATAATAAACTGGGGCAGAAGCTCCTCGCTCTGGCCTATGACCTTTGGACTTGCCTGCTGCGCAATCGAAATGATTTCCGCCGGTTGTTCCAGATATGATACCGACCGTTTTGGGATAGTCTTCAGACCTTCTCCAAGACAGTCTGATGTGATGGTGGTTGCCGGAACGCTCTGCAAGAAAATGGCGCCTATCCTCAAAACACTCTATGACCAGATGGCTGAGCCGAGATGGGTCATGGCGATGGGCAGCTGCGCGTCTGCAGGGGGGATATTCAATACCTACAGCGTAGTGCAGGGTGCAGACTTGGTTATCCCGGTTGATGTTTATGTCCCGGGATGTCCGCCAAGGCCGGACGCTTTGCTTTACGGTTTCCTCCAACTTCAGGAAAAGATTAAAAGAGAGTCGACCTTTGGGAAAGATGGTCTGATCAGGGATCTTTTATGAGCAGTGTAAATATTCTGGAAAAGATAAGTGAGAACTTTGGTGACGCCATTGTTGAAAGCGGCAGTTTCAGGGGTGATGATACGATTGTCATCAAACTGGAAAAGTTTCGGGAACTATGCCGTTTTATCAAATTTAACGCCGATTTGAACTTTGATTACCTGCTTGATGTATGCGGGGTTGACTACATAGACCGGAAACCGAGGTTCGATGTGGTTTATCATCTTTCTTCAATCGCCAAAAAGCACAGGTTGAGAGTAAAAGTGCGGGTAGATGAAGGTATCAAGGTTCCGTCTGTCACATCGTTCTGGAAAACTGCTGACTGGACTGAACGTGAAACATACGACATGTTCGGAATAGAGTTCGACGGTCATCCTGATTTGAAAAGAATATATATGGATGATAATTGGAAAGGATTTCCTTTGAGAAAAGATTACCCGGAGAAGGGTTATAAGGATGACTTGAATCCTTTTGGAGAAGAGGTTTGATTTTGGAAGGAAACTATCTGGAAGCCGGGCTGGTTGGCGAGCAGGAAATTGAAACAAGGGAAATGACCCTCAATATGGGGCCCCAGCATCCCAGTACCCACGGTGTTTTGAGGATAATTCTGAAACTTTCCGGTGAAAAGGTGCTTAATGCCGATTGTGTTATTGGTTATCTTCACCGCGGTGTTGAAAAGATTGCAGAAAGCCGCAATTATCACAGTTTTATCCCTTATACCGACCGGCTTGATTACATGGCTGGCATGTCGAATAATCTTGCCTATGTTATGGCGGTTGAAAAGCTGCTTGATATTGAAGCTCCGGAAAGGGCTCAATATATAAGGGTGATATGTGCTGAACTCAGCCGCATAACAGGCCATATCGTAGCTATAGGCGCAAGCGCGCTTGACCTTGGAGCGATGACGGTTTTACTTTATGGATTCAGAGACAGGGAGATGATACTCGATCTTTTTGAGATGATCTGCGGCGCAAGAATGACTGTAAATTATATGAGAATCGGCGGTGTCAGCAATGATGCTACAGATATGTTTTTAAGCAAATGCCTCGATTTTGTAAACTATTTCCCGAAAGCTGTTGATGAATATGAGCAGCTGCTTACAAATAACAGGATATGGTTGAAAAGAACCAGGGACGTAGGCAGGATATCCGCCTCTGATGCTGTAGCCCTCGGCCTCGGCGGCCCAAACCTTAGGGCATCCGGAATAAACAGAGACCTGAGAAGGGATGAACCTTATCTTATTTATGACAAGCTTGACTTCAGGGTGCCGCTGAGAGAAAACGGTGATGTCTTTGACAGGTATATCATAAGAATATGGGAAATGAGGGAAAGCATAAAGATAATTAAGCAGTGCCTTGAGCAGATACCTGAAGGGCCGGTTATGGCCCGTGAGTCGAAGCACTGTTTTCCCGACAGGGAAAAGGTGAAGAAGGATATGGAGTCGATGATTCATCACTTCAAGCTTGTTATGCATGGCATTGTGCCGCCGGTAGGTGAAGTTTACAGGGCGATAGAATCTCCAAAAGGTGAGCTCGGTTTCTACATAGTAAGTGACGGAACTGGAAAACCGTTCAGGCTTAAAATAAGATCTCCATCTTTTGTTAATCTTGAGTCGCTCAATACTATGTGTACAGGTGGTTTTATTGCTGATGTTGTTGCTGTAATAGGAAGTATCGATCCCGTTATGGGTGAGACCGATAAATAGTTGGCTTACAGAAAATGCTTTCAAAAAAAACAATTAAAAAAATAGAGGAAGTTCAAAAGAAGTATCCGACCAAGAGGAGCGCCGTCCTTCCGGCGTTGCACCTTGCACAGGAAGAGCAGGGATATCTGACCCGTGAAGCTATGGCCCAGATAGCAAAAATGCTTGAAATCCCGCCGGTACAGGTTTATGAATCGGCTACTTTTTATACTATGTATAATAAAAAACCTGTCGGCAAGTTTCACATACAGGTATGCGGTAATCTTTCATGCTCGCTCATGGGGGCCGACCACATTGTAGAGTACATATCATCGAAACTGGGGATTGCTGTTAGTGAAACGTCAAATGACGGCAAGTTCACTCTGTCAACCGTTGAATGTCTTGGATCTTGCGGCACGGCCCCGATGATGCAGATAAACGATCAGTATTATGAAGATCTAAATGAGAATAAAATAGACGAGATTATTGAAGGATTAAACTCCAAAAATGCCTAAAACCATTTTATTTAAAAATATAGGAAACCGGTCACAGCACGAGATTAAGACTGCTGTGAAAAACGGCGCTTATAAAGGTCTGAAAAAGGTGTTTTCCATGGCGCCTGATGAGGTTATTGACGAGGTTAAGCAGTCGTTAATCAGGGGCCGAGGCGGCGCCGGTTTTCCTACCGGGTTAAAGTGGAGTTTCATACCTAAAATTTCTGAAAGACCAAAGTATGTATGCTGCAACGCAGATGAAGGTGAGCCAGGTACCTTTAAAGACAGGGTGATTATTGAAAAGGACCCCCATCTTCTTCTGGAGGGAATGATTATAGCCGCTTATGCAATAGGCGCCTCAACGGGTTACATCTATATTAGGGGTGAGTTTGCCTTCGGAGCGGAGCGGCTTGAAACCGCCATAGCCGAGGCCTACAAAGAAGGATATTTGGGCGCCGATATAATGGGTAAAGGTTTTAATTTTGATATTCATGTGCACCGAGGCGCCGGGGCATATATCTGTGGTGAAGAGACGGCGCTGATTGATTCTATAGAAGGCAAAAGAGGCATGCCTCGAATAAAACCTCCATTCCCCGCCATTGCCGGTCTATACGATGGCCCTACGGTAGTTAACAATGTCGAAACATTATCTTCAATGCCTTATATTATCCTGAGCGGAGGAAAGAATTACGCCAAGATAGGGCCTGAGAAATCTCCGGGAATGAAGATATTTAATGTAAGCGGTCATGTCAATAAGCCGGGTTCATATGAACTGCCTATGGGTACTACGCTTAGAGAAATCATTTATGATCACGCAGGAGGAATCAGGGAGGGAAGGGAGTTAAAGGCGGTAATTCCCGGAGGTGCATCAACTCCGGTTCTTGTGCCTGACGAGATTGATGTATCTATGGATTTTGATTCTGTTGCGGCTATAGGCTCGATGATGGGTTCCGGAGCAATAATCGTCATGGATGAAACGGCGTGTATAGTCAAATCAGTGCTTATTCTGGCCAATTTCTTTGCACATGAATCGTGCGGAAAATGTACCCCCTGCCGGGAAGGCTGCACATGGATGGCCAAGATAATCAAGGACATTGAAACCGGAAAAAGCAATGAGGGAGATGTTCAACTTCTTCAGGATGTGAGCAGTAATATTTTTGGAAATACTTTCTGTCCTCTTGGAGATGGCGCATCTATGATGGTTACCGGAGCGTTAAAAAAGTTTGGTGATGAATTCGACCATCATATAACTCATAAGAAGTGTATGGTTGGATAAGTTTATTATAAGGAGAAATTGGTGCTGGTTACCATTAACAACAAAGAGATTCAGGTGGATGAGGGATCGTTGATCCTCGACGTAGCAAGAGATTCAGGATTTCATATCCCTACATTTTGTTACCACGCAAAGCTCAGCAAGCTAGGATCATGCAGAATGTGTCTTGTAGAAATTGAGGGCATGAAGAAACTTCAACCATCATGTGTTACTCCGGTTATGGATGGTATGAAGATTCAAACAGAATCTCCAACTGTTGTAAAAGCCAGAAAATCTCAGCTGGAGTTTCTTCTTGTCAATCATCCGCTTGATTGCCCTGTCTGCGATCAGGCAGGTGAGTGTGATCTTCAGGACCTTACTTACAAATTTGGAAATACGGAAGGAAGGTACAGGTGGACTAAGAGGACTTTTCCGAAACGGGATATGGGGCAGGTAATTACAAAGGAGATGAACCGTTGCATTGCATGCCGGAGATGTTCAAGGTATTGCAGCGAGATATCGGGTGATTATGCAATAAGCGAGTTTAACAGGGGCAATCATCTTGAAATGGGAACTTTCTGTCATGCTCCGGCAGAAGGAGAGTTTCTGGGAAACACAATTCAGCTATGTCCTGTAGGGGCCTTGACAAGCAGCCATTTCAGATTCAACGCAAGAGTATGGGACCTGAAAGGTGTTGAGACCATTTGCCCCCATTGTTCCGTCGGATGTAGTATTACCTCGGAAAGCAAAAATAATAAAATACGCAGAAACAACGCCACTGAGGATAAGGGCGTTACCGAGATAAGCATTTGCGATAGAGGCAGGTTCGGCCATTTCTACCTGAACAGCGATAAAAGAATTACTACTCCGTTGATCAAGGAGGGGGGGTTCTTTTTTGAAGTCACATGGGAGAAGGCCTTCGACTACGCAGCTGATAGATTATCGGAAATAATCAGGGGTTATGGATCTGATTCAATCGGCGGAATTACATCGGGATTTTGTTCCAATGAAGATAATTATGCTTTTCAGAAACTTTTCAGGAAGGTTATAGGCACGAATAATATAGATAGTTGTAAAAGCTATTCACCGGGCCCGGATTCAATGTTAAGGCTTGCAGCCATGAAGGGCGGTGTAAAGGATGTCAAAGAGTCGGATCTGGCGCTTGTTCTTGGATCATCCGTCGGTACTGAAACCCCGATATTATCAATGAATGCAGGCATTGCATCAAGAATAAACGGTGCAAGGCTTATTACCGTTACTGCTGGTGAGAACAGGCTGCTTAAATCGAAGCCTGACAGGATGAATTATCGCACCGGACATGAGGCGATAATTGTTGCCGCGTTAATCAAGAGTATAATTTCCAGAAAGTCTTACTCTAAAAAGTTTGCAAAAGAAAAACAAGACCAGCTTGAAATTGTAAATAATTGTCTTAAAGATATTAGTTTTAAAGAGGTTGAAAAGATAACAGGCATTGCCGGGAGCAGTTTTGATTTAATTGCTGAAGCAATGGCAAATGCTTCAAAAGGTGTTATCCTGTTTGGTGATGATTTTCTCTACAGGTCGGATGTGGTTATAAATGCCTTGCACACCCTTGGCGAAGTGGCAGGTTTTAACGGCGAAAAGGGGAAAATAATATATGCGCCTGCAGCCGCTAATTTTAGCGGTACATTTGATATGGGTGTGTCACCGTATTTTTATTCCGGCCATGAAAAGATCGGCAGTAAAAGAGCGGCTGAAAAAAATAGTCGTGCCTCAGGGTATATGCCGCCTCAGGGAAAAGGTTTGTCTTGGAGCGAGATGGTGAATTGCGCAATGGAAGGAGACCTGAAATCTCTTTATATCATGGACGCGGATCTGATTGAATTTACAAACGACATGGAAATGGTAAGAGATGGACTGGACCAACTTGACTTTGTAATTTTTCAGGGAGTATTTATGACTGAGACTGCAAAGTTTTCAGATATTGTATTCCCTTCATCGGCGTATACAGAAAAGATGGGTTCCGTTACTAACTTTGAAGGCAGGGTGCAAAAAACGGAGCCATCTGTTCCAAAATCAGGGGGGCCGAGAGAAGGTTGGCAAATTATCCAGGAGATTGCCCGGAGGATGGGCGATGCTTCCTGTTGCAGTAGTGTAGATGAAATCAGTGAAGAAATTGCGGATGTCGTCATCCCCTATGGAGATGTCACGCTTAAATCAATTCCTCGTGACGGGATTTTTGCCGATTATTCAAAAATTGATAGTTTGCCGGTCAAATTTGACAGCACTGGGTTGGCTATTGATGATCTCGTTGCAGATAAGGATTATCCACTATATGTAGTGCCGGGTAAAGACGTTTTTCTGACTCAGGGAAGAGGGTTGTTTGATGAAGGATTGATGAAAATATCTCCTGTTGCGAAACTTCTTGTCAGTGAAATTGATGGTAATAACCTTGGGTTGGTCGATGGCGAACTGGTAGAACTTGAAACGTTGAACGGAAATCTTTGTTGTGCCGTAAAAGTTACCGAAAATGTTGCTGAAGGTGTTGTTGTTGTTCCGGTAAATCGCCCTGATCTTGATGCCGGTTTAATATTTAGAGGTTCCGGGGTGGGAACGAGAGGACGTTTGACCAAAAGAGCCTGAATAGGCGTGGGAGGAATCAATGGTTAAAGATACGAATTCGTTAAAAAAATTGAAGTTTTTTTCAAAGTTTACTGATGATGGAATAAAAGCTGTCGGCGAGATTATTTCGGAAGTTGACTATATTGCAGGAAAGCAAATATTTACGGAGGGTGAAGAGGGGCATACCCTATATATAATTTTGGACGGTGAGGTAAAGGTTACAAAAAAGGATCACCAGGGTAATGATCAAGTTCTTACTCTCCTGAAAGATGGTGATATTTTTGGCGAAATGTCATTTTTGGATGAGAGGCCGCATTCGGCAACAATCACAGCGATAAAAAATTCCAGAATATACCAGATTGAAAAACCGGAATTTGACAGGTTCGTTGATAAGCACCCGAAAGCCGCCTATAAAGTAATGAAAAATATAGTTTTCCAGGTTGATTCGATTGTAAGGAGAATGAATGCGGCACATGTCGATATGATTTCCTATATGTTTGGAAGGAGCAGGTTTTAACAGATGATGGAGATTGTCTGGATATTACTTAAGGCTTTTTTTGCAGTGGGAGTGATCTTTGCTTTACCTTTGCCTGCGACATGGGTAGAAAGAAAGATCGCCGGCCATATCCAGGTAAGGCCCGGTCCGATGAGAGTCGGGTTTCACGGCCTTTTGCAGCCTTTTGCCGATGCGCTGAAGCTTTTTATGAAAGAGGATATTGTTCCGGACGGCGCCGATAAACTGCTTTTTAAACTTGCGCCGTTCATCGCCCTTGTTCCTTATGTAGCGGTATTCGTGGCGATACCTGTCTCAGATAAAGCGTACGTCTCCAATATGAATATCGGTATGCTTTATATCCTTGCCGTCGGCGGATTATCCGTATACGGATTGATTTTGGGCGGATGGGCATCCAACAGCAAATATGCCTTGCTGGGAGGGTTGAGATCTGCGGCCCAAATGATAAGCTACGAGGTTGCAATGGGATTTTCCGTGATCGGTGTGGTGATGATTGCTCAGTCTCTTAATATGACGGAAATTGTCGCGGCTCAGGAAGGCGGAGTCTTCAATTGGAATATTATGCCTTACCGGCAAATTGTTGCATTTTTTATATTTATCATAGCCGGTTGTGCCGAGGCCAACAGGCTGCCCTTTGATCTTGTTGAGGGAGAGGGGGAATTGGGCGGCGGTTTTCATACCGAATACAGCGGTATGCGTTTTGCCCTTTTATCGATGGCGGAATATGTTGCCATGTTCTCCATCAGCGCTATGGCAACGGTTCTTTTTCTAGGCGGATGGCATGCGCCTTTTGAATTCTTGAATTTTATTCCCGGTATATTCTGGTTTGTAGGCAAGGTTTGCGCCTTGGTCTATCTGTTCATGTGGATCAGGTTTAGCTGGCCGAGATACAGGTACGATCAGCTTATGTCTCTGGGGTGGAAAATTCTGATTCCACTAGGCATTATTAATGTGCTTTTAACAGGTCTTTTTATTATTGATTTCTAAGGAAAACTGATGTTTGTGAATTTTTTAAAAACTGTATTTCTTTGGGACCTCTTACAAGGCATGGCGCTGACGTTCCGCTATAACTGGACAAAGAAACAGATTACCATCCGTTATCCCGATAAGGAAAAATGGGTGCCTTATGAGAGATTCAGGGGGCTGCACTACCAGGCACTAGACAAAGAAGGCGAAGTGAAATGTGTAGCCTGTGAGCTCTGCTCAAAAATATGTCCGGCCGGTGTAATAACCATAGAGGCGTATGAAGATGAAAATGGTAACAGAAGGCCCTCGAAATATGAAATGGACCTGCATAGATGCGCCTATTGCGGTCTTTGTACCGAAGTATGCCCTGTAGACGCTATTAATCATGGTGCGGGATATGAATTTGCAGGTTACAAAAGGGAAGATGCCGTAATGACTATGGATCGACTTTTAAGGAACAAGCCGAATGAAACTGATCCCGACTATCAGGGAACTGTTGCCGGTGCGAGATTAATTTTGGATGATGAGGGTATAAAAGTGGTAGAAGATGAGAAAAAGAGGTTCAGGTGGTGGTAAATAGAAAGGGGGCGTTGTGCGATAATGGAGACATTCTTTTTTTTCTTATTCGCTGTCGTTGCGGTGATTTCAGCGGCGCTGGTTATTACGCTTCGTAATCCGGTTCATAGTGTTGTTTCTCTGGTTGTCTGTTTTTTTCAGGTAGCCTGTCTTTTTGTGATGCTTAAATCCCCCTTTCTCGCAGGTGCGCAGTTATTTGTATATGTCGGAGCTATAATGGTATTTTTTGTCTTTGCGGTCTTTCTCCTAAATTTAAAGGGTGAAATGGCCAAGGATAAATTTAGCAGATGGTCAATGTACGGTATCCCTCTGGGTATAATTCTTTTTATTGAAATTATTGTCCTTGTTTCCAGAGGCCGATTCGGTCATCCGTCAGGGCGGAATGCAGAGGTTGAGTCTCTTCTAAATTTAGGTAAAAGTACCGAAGCTGTTGGAGTGGCTCTTTTCACAGAGTATCTGCTGCCGTTTGAGGTTATCTCTATTTTGCTCCTGGTTGCATTTGTAGGAGCAGTTATTCTTATGGTCAAGGAAAAAAAGGAGAAATAAAATGCTCTCATCCGTACCTATGGAATACTATGTCGGACTAAGCGCAATACTTTTTACAATAGGACTTATCGGGGTTATCAGCCGAAAAAATATTATCATTATTCTTATGTCTCTGGAGTTGATGCTCAATGCAGTCAATCTAAACTTTATTACCTTTTCGCACTTTCTCGAAAATATGGCAGGGAAGATATTTACGATCTTTTCCATGTCGGTTGCAGCCGCTGAGGTTGCCATAGGGCTTGCAATCGCCGTTAACCTGCTCAGGCTCAAGAAGAGTATCGATGTTGATGACGCAAATATTTTGAAAGGATAAAAGGGCCAGTGCAAAATATGGAAGCAATACAATCTATTAAACCGGTAGCGGCGATTCTCATCTCCGTTGCAGCTACATTCCTGATTCTTGCATCCAATAGGAGGCCTAACGAGAGGGAGTTCTGGTCTATTGCAGCAGGTGTTATAAAGTTTTTAATAGTCGTATCTATGGTTCCAACCGTATTGGCCGGGAATGTTTTGGAATTCACATTTTTCAACACGCTTCTTCCAGGGCTTCCCATCAAGTTCAGAGTTGATGCATTCGGTCTTCTCTTCGCTTTCACCGCGTCTCTCCTGTGGATCGCTACAACTATTTATTCTATTGGTTATATGCGCACTCACAAGGAAAAATCTCAAACAAGATACTTTGCATGTTTTGCAATAGCTCTTGCCTCTGTAATGGGGGTTGCGTTTTCCGCAAACCTTATAACTCTGTATTTATTTTATGAAATCTTGAGTTTTGCAACTTATCCATTGGTAAGCCATGCGGAAACCCCAGAAGCGCTGGCAGGCGCAAAAAAATACATTGTATACCTGTTGGGCACATCTAAAACCTTCTTTTTGGTTGCCATTGTTTTAACATATGTGTTTGCGGGAACGCTTGAGTTTTCCGGCAAGGGTGTTTTCCCGGAAACAGCTGAGCCGGTCATACTTGTGGTAATTTTGATACTTTTTATTGCCGGTATTGCTAAAGGGGCCCTTATGCCCTTTCACAACTGGCTCCCCGGCGCTATGGTCGCCCCGACGCCTGTAAGTGCTCTCCTGCATGCTGTTGCTGTTGTAAAGACAGGAGTGTTCACCATTTTGAGGGTTGTCTTCTTTGTGTTTGGAATTAAGATGCTTCAAAGTTTGGATATAAGCACTATTGCAACTTATTTTGTATCATTTACAATAATAGTCTCATCTATTATTGCGCTTACTAAAGACAATCTTAAGGCCAGACTTGCCTATTCCACTATAAGTCAACTTTCATATATAATACTTGGAGCCCTTCTCCTTTCCCCCGGCGGTATGGTTGCCGGAATAATACATATTGCAAACCACGCTTTTTCAAAAATAACGCTCTTTTTCTGTGCAGGCTCTATCTATGTTGCCGCTCATAAGACAAACATTAGTCAGCTGAAAGGACTGGGCAAGAAATTGCCTTGGACAATGGGAGCCTTTTTTATTGCCTCCCTTAGTATGATAGGCATCCCGCCTGTAGCCGGATTTATCAGCAAGTGGTACTTGGTCGTCGGATCCATGGAGGCTGATAATTATGTTGTCCTGATTGTTCTTCTTACAAGTACAGTTTTGAATGCGGCATATTTCCTGCCGATCACATACAAGGCTTTTTTTCAGGAGGCTGAGGATGAGGGAGATGATCATCATCGTGTAAATGTGAAGGAGATCCCGTTTATGGCTGTCCCTCTGGTTCTTACCGCGATCGGTTCATTATTAATAGGGCTTTATCCTGACTTTTTTATAATTCTTGCGCAACAGGTGATAAAATGAGTAAGAAAAGGAAAAAGACGAAGGTCTTAATAGCAGTAGTACTAGGTATAGTTGTACTGAGTGACTTTCTTGTCTCCCGCCATCACCCTCACTTTATCTGGGATGAAATCCCGGGTTTTTACGCACTATATGGATTATTTTCCTGTATTGTCATCGTCCTTGTATCCAAGTTTATCGGCCATCACGGATTGATGAAAAAGGAGGATTACTATGATTGACTGGATGCACCCGGCGTTTATAATGATTGTCGGCGCATTTTTTGTTCCGGTTTTTAAAGGATCGTTAAAGAAGGCTTACCTTCTTCTTGTGCCTTTTCTAGCCTTTGTGGCTGTTGTATATTCGCAACATGGCATTTACTGGGTCATTAATTTCCTTGGGAATGAGCTTATATTTGGCAGGGTAGATCGTCTTAGTCTCGTTTTGGGTATGTTTTTACTATAATGGGCTTTATCGGAGCGTTATATGCCCTGCATGTTGATGACAGCCGACAAAGTATGGCGGCCCTTTTTTATGCCGGCAGCTCATTGGGTGTTGTCTTTGCCGGTGATTACTTTACCCTTTTTATATTCTGGGAGATAATGGCATTTGCCTCGGCATATCTGATCTTTGCTCAACGCAGTAATGACGCGATAGCTGCGGGAACGCGTTATCTTCTTGTACATATCTTTGGAGGCGTATGCCTGATTGGCGGTATAGTCATTCACTATGTTAATACGGGTTCACTTCTTTTCGGCCCAATTGAAGGTGCTGGAACGGCGTTCTATCTCATACTTATTGGTTTTATACTTAACGCTGCAGTCCCGCCTTTAAGCGCTTGGCTGTCGGATGCTTATCCGGAGGCAACAATTACGGGTTCGGTCTTCCTTGCTGCATTTACCACAAAGACGGCAGTTTATGTCCTTGTCAGGGGATTCCCGGGTACGGAAATTCTTGTGCCGCTGGGTGTTTTTATGGCTTTGTACGGTGTTGTTTATGCGGTTCTTGAAAATAATTGCCGGAGGCTGCTGGCTTACCACATAATAAGTCAGGTAGGGTATATGGTTGCAGGTGTAGGTATAGGGACGGATATGGCCTTGAACGGAGCCGTTTCACATGCGTTTGCGCACATTCTCTATAAATCACTTCTGTTTATGGGTGTAGGGGCGGTCATACTCACCACTGGAAAAGAAAAGCTCACGGAATTGGGCGGCATCTGGAAAAGTATGCCGATTACAGTGACACTTTATATGATCGGTGCTTTTGCAATCTCAGGATTTCCATTGTTTAGTGGTTTTGTCAGCAAATCTATGGTCATATCGGCCGCAGCAGGTGATCATAGGGCCGCCGTATCACTTCTTTTGACTCTGGCGTCTGCCGGTACCTTCCTGCATACAGGACTAAAGCTTCCATATTATATGTTTTTCGGAGAGGACAAGGGATTGAAGGCAAAAGAACCGCCGATGAACATGCTGCTGGGAATGGGGGCGGCTGCATTCATGTGTATCGGGCTGGGAGTATTCCCTGGGTTATTCTATTCCGTGTTGCCTTACCCTGTTGACTATCACCCGTATACGGGCGCACATATAACAGGCGCACTGGGGATGCTGCTGTTTACAGGTGTCGGTTTTTTCATGCTGCTTAAAAAACTTGATCCGGAGGCAACTGTAAGTGTTGATACTGATTGGTTTTATAGAAAAGGAAGCAAGGTTTTTATGTGGTTTGCAATTAAACCGGTGCAGGCAGCCGATAATTTTGTAAGTGAATTATATATGACTATGATTCTTAAGCCGAAGGACAGGCTGGCCTATTATTGCGGTCTGTTTGATATCACAATAATTGATGGAATTGTCAATGCCGCGGCATGGTTGTTAAAGGTTCTGGCTTGGCTTTCTCATCAGTTTGATATTTACATAGTCGACGGTATTATTAATTCTTTCGCCACAATCGTTAATGAAAGCGGCTCGATCTTTAGACGTTTTCAGAACGGTTACTTACAAAGTTATGCCGTTCTTATAGTCGTCGGTACAGTACTAATTATAGGAGGAGTGATCTTCTTTTAAGTTTTAATCATCTTCTTGCTTGAAACTTACTGAGAATCTTGGTTAATTATGATTGAAAATGTTTTAAACTTCCCCATATTGTCTTCATTGGTACTGATCCCGATTATAGGAGCTATATGCCTCCTGTTCGTTGAGTCGAAGCATAAAGATTTCATGAAGGTTTTCACCCTCTTTATTACTTCCCTTAATTTTCTTGTATCGATTATCCTGCCTTTTAATTTTGATGTAACGACCCATAAAATGCAGTTTGTAGAGAGTCTTGACTGGCTGCCGGGTATCGGCTCTCAATACCTTGTTGGAATAGATGGTATCAGTCTGGTTCTAATTCTGCTTGCGACGCTTCTGATGATCGTTTCCGTACTCTGCTCATGGAGAGCTGTTACAAAAAAGGTTAAGGAATATATGATCTTTATGCTTCTTCTGGAAGCGGGGATGATTGGGGTATTTATATCTCTTGACTTGATTGTTTTTTATCTCTTCTGGGAGATAAGTCTTGTGCCTATGTACTTTCTCATAGGCATCTGGGGCGGGCCTAGGCGGCTCTATGCTAACATTAAGTTTTTCCTTTACACACTTGTTGGAAGCATATTCATGCTTGTGGGAATACTGGCAATCTATTTTGCCCATGGTTCGGTTACCGGCGAATATACGTTTAGTCTCATAAAATTATATGAATTTGTC
>Ga0256830_1001691_pt1 | contig 15284 bp, 18 predicted proteins | sample 128326metaG_FD_190537 | JGI IMG/M metagenome (GOLD analysis project Ga0256830, IMG submission 190537) | Hydrothermal vent microbial communities from Lau Basin, Pacific Ocean - 128-326 | ecosystem: Environmental > Aquatic > Marine > Hydrothermal vents | place: Pacific Ocean: Lau Basin | collected... | reverse complement strand
TGCTCAGGCCGAGCACGTGGGCGATATCGCACACGCATAGTTCGCCCTCACCCAGCGCCATGAGGATGCGCAGGCGGTTGGCGTTGCCCAGCAGCTTGTAGAAGCCGGCCAATGCCGGCAGGCGCGCCTCGTGGGCCGCCAGCGCGGACTTCACCGCATCGACGCGGGCATGGTCGAAGCAGGGGATGTTGCAGATTTCCGCAGCGTGCGGGATGGGCTTGCTAGAAGGCATGGGCGGCGCTCATTTCGTCATTTGCGATAACGTTAGACTGGTCCTGCGGAAAATGCAAGACCACCCACAGGGGCAAGCCACGTCAGCCGACGATCAACTTCGCCCCCACCAGCAGGGTGATCACCTCGAAGGCACGCTTGATCCAGCGGTTGCCCCGGGTAATGGCGAGGTGGGCGCCGGCGTAGCCGCCCAGCACCGAGCCGAGCAGCAGGGCGGGCAGCCAGGACCACTGCGGGTCGCCGAGGATGGCGAGGGTGATGGCGCCGCTGCCGTTCCAGAACAGGCCGACGAGGACCAGGGTGTGGGCCACGGCACGCTGGTAGTCGAGGCCGAACCAGCCCACCAGCCAGAGGGTGACGAAGAGGCCGGTGCCGGAGGTGAGCGAGCCGTTGAGGATGCCGATGAGGAACAGCACCCCGCCGCCCACGGCGTAGCGCCAGCCGGCCGCCGGCATGGGCCGGGTCTCCTGGCCGAGGCGGGGCTTGAACAGGGAGTACAGGCCCAGGCCGACGGTGAGCAGGCCGAGGGCGATCTCGGCGTGGCGGTCGGGGACGAAGAGGATGACGTTGGCGCCGAGGATCACCCCGGGCAGGCCGAACAGCAGGATGAACAGGGTCAGGCGGCCGTGCAGGCTGCCCTCGCGCAGGTTGCGCACGGTGGCGCCCACGCCGAGGGCCACGCTGGCGATCTTGTGGGTGGCGAGGGCCACGCCGAAGGGCAGGCCGAGGAAGATGAGGATGGGGAACTGCAGCAGCCCGGCGCCGCCGCCGGCGAAGGCGGAGAACACGTTGGCCACCAGCGAGACCACGAACAGCAGCAGTTGGGTCGCCCAGTCCATGTCGCAGGCGGCGGCTTTAGCGCAGGGGCGCGGGCTGGCCGGTGTCGCGGAAGCGCCGGTAGTCGGCGAGGATCAGGGCGTGGTCGAAGGCCAGCGCCTCGGGCAGGGCGTCGGGCAGGAAGCATTGTACGTTGGCGGCATCGTCGGCGGCGCGCGGCTCGCCGCCGGCCTCGGCCACGTACACCGCGCTGACGGTGTGGCCGCGGGGGTCGCGCCCGGGATCGGAGTAGCAGCCGAGCAGGGCCTTGAGGCGCACCTCGAGGGAGATCTCCTCGCGGGCCTCGCGCCGGGCGGCGTCCTCCAGGCGCTCGCCGACATCGACGAAACCACCGGGCAGGGCCCAGCCGTGCGGCGGGTTGCGGCGCTCGATGAGCAGGATGGGGCGGCCGGGGCGGTCGGTCATTTCGATGACGATGTCCACCGCCAGCAGCGGGGTGAGCGGGCGGCTCATCGCAGCACCATCGCCGCGAGGCCGAGAAAGGACAGGAAGCCCACCACGTCGGTGACGGTGGTGAGCACCACGCCGCCGGCCAGGGCCGGGTCGATGCCGAAGCGGTTCAGCAGCAGCGGAATGGTGGCGCCGGCCAGCGCCGCCACCACCAGGTTGACCAGCATCGCCGTGGCGATGATGCCGCCGAGCAGCAGGTCGTCGAACCACAGCACGACGATGGCGGAGATGATCAGCGCCCAGATCGTGCCGTTGAGCATGCCCACCAGCATCTCCTTGTTGAGCAGGCGGCCGGCGTTGCCCTTGCTCACCTGGCCGAGGGCGATGCCGCGGATCATCAGGGTCAGGGTCTGGTTGCCGGCGATACCGCCCATGCTGGCGACGATGGGCATCAGCACCGCCAGTGCCACCTGCTTCTCGATGGTGGCGCCGAACAGGCCGATCACCCAGGAGGCCAGCAGCGCGGTGAGCAGGTTGATGCCCAGCCACACGGTGCGACGCCGCGAGCTGGTGACCACCGGGGCGAACATGTCGTCCTCCTCCGACAGGCCGGCCATGCTCATCAGCGAGTGCTCGGCCTCGTCGCGGATCACGTCCACCACGTCGTCGATGGTGATACGGCCGAGCAGCTTGCCGTCCTCGTCCACCACCGGCGCCGACACCAGGTCGCGCTTCTCGAACAGGATCGCCACGTCGCGCGCCGGCGTGTCGGCGGGGATGCCGTCCTGGCCGCGGTCCATCACCTCGGCGACCCGGGTCTCCGGGTCGTTGACCAGCAGCACGCTGATGGGCAGCAGGCCCTGGTAGCGGCCGTGGCGGTCGGTGACGATGAGCTGGTCGGTCATCTCCGGCAGCTCGCCGATGCGGCGCAGGTAGCGCAGCACCACGTCGAGGCTGATGTCGGCGCGCACGGTGATGGTGTCCGTGTTCATCAGGCCGCCGGCGCTGTCCTCGGGGTAGGACATCACCGCCTCGAGACGCTCGCGGTGCTGCTCGTCCATGGCGTCGAGGATCTGCTCGGTGACGTCGTCCGGGTAGTGGGTGAGGATGTCCGCCAGTTCGTCGGTATCCAGCCCCTCGGCGGCGGCCAGCAGCTCGCTGTTGTCCATGTCGCGGATGAGGCGCGCGCGCACGTCGTCGTTGACGTGCACCAGCACGTCGCCCTCGTCCTCCGGGTGCACCAGGTCCCAGACGATGTTGCGCTGCTCGAGGGGCAGCGATTCCATCAAGTGGGCGATCTCCGCCGGGTGCAGTTCCTGCAGCTCGTGCTTGACCTGCGCCAGGGTGCCTTCCTCCAGCAGCTTGCTGAAGGCCTGCAGGCGCTCGCGGTTGGTGTCTTGTTCCTGTTCCTGGGGCATGGGGCTGGCTCGGCGAGGAATCGCAGGCATTCTACCCCAACGGCTTGTGGAAAGGGCGTGCGGTGAGGTGTGGGGAAAAAGAAAGCGGGGGGTTGCGTGCGCCGGGCGTGTTTTCCGTACCCGCCCTACAAAAAGCGCAAAGGATTATTTTTCACCGCCAGGGGCGCCAGACGAAACCCTGATCGGCTTTTCCTTGCGTCCTTTGGCGCCCTTGGCGGTGATCCTTTTCCTCTGTGTGCCCTGAGCCTCTGTGGTGAACGGTTACGGCGCTTATTCGTCTTCGTCGAAACGGCGCGCGATGAGGTCCTCGAGGGCATCGAGGGCCGCTTCCTCGTCGCTGCCCTCGGCCACCAGGATCAGCTCGCTGCCCTTGCCCGCCGCCAGCATCATCACGCCGAGGATGCTCTTGGCGTTGACCTCGGCGTGGGCCTTGAGCAGCTTGACCTCGCTCTCGAACTGCGCCGCGGTGGCCACCAGCTTGGCGGCGGCGCGGGCGTGCAGGCCCAGCTTGTTGACGATGGTGACCTGGCGCTGGCTCATGGGCACGCCTCCGGCGACGCCAGCACCACGCCCTGCCGGCCGCCTTCCACGGCGCGCTGCGCCAGCGCGTGCAGGTCCAGCTGCGGATAATTGAACACCTTGAGCAGCATGGGCAGGTTGAGTCCGGCCACCACCAGCACGTTCTCCTGCTGCGCCAGGGTGCAGGCGACGTTGCTGGGGGTGGCGCCGAACATGTCGGTGAGCACCAGCACGCCGTCGCCGCTGTCCAGCTCCCTGAGCAGGGCCAGCGCCGTTTGCTGCATGGCCTCGGGGTCGGAATCGAAGGGCACGCCGAGGGTGCGGGTGGACAGGGGGCAGACGCTGAGGGTCTTGCGCGCGATGTCCAGCATCACCTCGCCGAGGGCGCCGTGGCTGACCAGGAGTACGCCGATGGTCATGTGTCGTGATCCCCTCTCGTCATCCTGCCAGTTCCCGGTGGCGGATCAGTACGTTGTCATAGTGTTGACGGAATTCCCGCCCCAGCCGTTCCGCCAGGTAGACGGAGCGGTGCTGACCACCGGTGCAGCCGATGGCGATGGTCAGGTAGTTGCGGTTGTCCGCCTCGAAGCAGGGTATCCACTGGCGCAGGAAGTCGCCCACATGGACCACGAAGCGCTCCACCAGTTCCTGCCCCTGGAGGAAGGCCGCCACCTCGGCATCGCGCCCGGTCTGCGCCCGCAGCCGGGCCTCCCAGTGCGGGTTGGGCAGGCAGCGGGCGTCGAACACGTAGTCGGCGTCCATGGGCACGCCGTGCTTGAAGCCGAAGGACTGGAACAGGATGGACAGGGTGGACTGCCGCTGCGCCTCGATGCGCGAGCGGATCAGGTCGCGCAACTGGTGGATGTTGCTGCGCGTGGTGTCGGTGTACAGGTCGGCGAGGTCGGCGATGGGCGCCAGCAGCAGGCGTTCGTCGCGAATGGCATCGCTCAGCGGGCGCTGCTCGTCGCTGAGGGGGTGTTTGCGGCGCGTCTCGCTGAAGCGCTTGAGGAGGATGGCATCGTCGGCATCCAGGTAGAAGATCTGGGTGTCCACGCCGGCCGCTTTCAGCTGCTCGAGGATGGCCGGGAATTCGTGCAGGTCGCTGGGCGGATTGCGCGCGTCGATGCCCACCGCCACGCGCTCGCCGAGGTCTTCCGGCAGGGCCCGCATCTTCTCCGCGAAGGCCGGCAGCAGCCCCACCGGCAGGTTGTCGAGGCAATAGTAGTCGAGGTCTTCCAGCACGTGCAGGGCAGTGGTCTTGCCGGAACCGGAGACGCCGCTGATGACGACCAGTTTCATGCTTGCTCGATCAATTTGCGCTGTCGCTCGATGAAGGCCTGCGGGGCATTGTACCCCTTGCGCAGCAGAATGTGATTACGCGCCGCCGCCTCCACCAGCACCGCCAGGTTGCGCCCGGGCGCCACCGGGATGCTCACCTGCGGCACGTCGATGTCGAGAACGCACTGCTGCTGGTGGCTGCCATGGACGCGGTCGAGGTGATCGAGGTCCTCGGCGGCCAGCCGCTGCAGGCGGACGATGAGGCCCAGGTCCTTGTTCTGCTTGATGGCGCTGTCGCCGTACATGGCGCGCACGTCGAGCAGCCCCAGGCCGCGCACCTCGAGAAAGTCCTGCAGTGCCGCGGGGCAGCGGCCGCGCACGGTCTCCGGGCCAACGCGGGAGAACTCGGGGGCATCGTCGGCGATCAGGCGGTGATTGCGCGTGATCAGCTCCAGCGCCAGCTCGCTCTTGCCGATCCCGCTCTCGCCGGTGATGAGCACGCCGAGGCCGTTGACCTCCATGAACACGCCATGCAGCACGGTCTTTTCCGCCAGCTCGTCGCCCAGGTAGTGGCGCAGGCAGCCGATCAGCTTGATGCTGCCGAGGGAGGAGGACAACAGGGGCGTGTCCGTGGCCTCCGCGCCGGCGACCAGCTCCTCGGGCGGCGCCAGCCCCTCGCTGACGATCACCACCGCGGGCCTGGCATCCAGCAGGCGCTGGATCTCGGCCTGGCGCGCCTCGTCGTCGAGGGCGGCGAAATAATCGAGTTCGTGCTGGCTGATGATCTGCACCCGGTTGGGGTGGATCAGGTTGAGAAAACCCACCAGGGCCTGGCCCGGGGTCTGCTCGTCGAAGCCGAGACCGCGCTCCACGCCGCCGCGACCGGCCAGCCAATGCAGCTTGAGAAGCCGCCCGCGCGACTGCATCAGGGCATTGACCGTGGAGAGAGCGACGTTCATCAGTGCTGGCGGTCCCACTCCAGCAACAGGTTGTAGAGGGTGCGGCTGTCCGGCGCGCTGCGCAGCTTTTCGCGCAACTCAGCGTCGCTGAACATCTCCGCCAGCCGCGCCAGCAGCTGCAGGTGCTCCTCGGTGGATTTCTCCGGCACCAGCAGGGCGAACAGCAGCCGCACCGACTGCCGGTCCATGGCATCGCAGTCGATGCCGGACTCCAGCTGCACGAAGGCGCCGACGGTCTCGCTGGAATCCTTCAGGCGGCCGTGGGGGATGGCCACGCCGTGGTCGATGGCGGTGGTGCCCAGGCGCTCGCGGGCCAACAGGCTGTCGAAGATCTCCCCCGCCGGCACACCCAGCGAGGAGTGATCGGCGAGAATCTCGCTGAGGGTTTCCAGGGCGCGCTTCTTGCTGCCGGCCTGTACATGGCCGACCACGCGCTCGGGGGTCAGTATGTCTGCGAGTTGCATGTTATTGGGCTGCTCGATAAGTCATGGGCGCAAAAGTATGAAGGCTCTGCGCGGGGGCCGCAATCCGCATCCCCGCGCAGAGCCCGTGCATGGCCGGTGTCTACTCCTCCGCCAGCGGCACCTTCTTCAGTGAACCTTCGCTGCGATGATGGCTGGTGGTCTTCTCCTTGTGCTTCTTGATCTGCCGGTCCAGCTTGTCGACCAGGGCGTCGATGGCCGCGTACATGTCCTCATTTTCCGAGTTGGCATGCAGGCTGGCGCCGTTGACGTTGATGGTGGCCTCGGCCTTCTGCCGCAGTTTCTCAACGCTCAGCACCGCGTGCACGTTGGTCACCTTGTCGAAATGCCGCTCCAGACGTTCCAGCTTGCCGGTGATGTAATCACGGAGTGCGGGGGTAACATCGAGATGTTGACCGGTAACGTCGATTTGCATGATGGACTCCTTTGGTTGAGTGTATGTCCAACTCGGCGGGCTCAAGTCAGCCGCTTGCGCTCGTTGGACGGTGCGATAGACATGGCCTCGCGGTACTTGGCTACCGTGCGCCGGGCCACGTTGATGCCCTGTTCTCCAAGCAGCTGCGCCAGCTTGTTGTCGCTGAGGGGCTTGCTCGGGTTCTCCGCGGCGATCAGCTTCTTCAGGATCGCGCGTATCGCGGTGGCGGAACACTCGCCGCCGCTCGCCGTGCCCACGTGACTGGAGAAGAAATACTTCAGCTCGAAGATGCCGCGCGGGGTGTGCATGTATTTCTTGGTGGTGACGCGGGAGATGGTGGATTCGTGCATCTCCACGATCTCTGCGACATCGTGCATCACCATCGGTTTCATGGCCTCCTCGCCGTAGTCGAGAAAGCCGCGCTGGCGCTCGACGATGCAGTTGGCCACCTTGAGCAGGGTCTCGTTGCGCGAACGCAGGCTCTTCAGGAACCAGCGCGCCTCCTGCAGGCTGTTCTTGAGGAAGGCGGCGTCCTTGCTGCCGCCCTTGGCCATGCTGGCGTAGAGGCTGTTGATGGCGATCTTCGGCGTGATGTCCGGGTTCAGCTCCACCCGCCACTGGCCCTTGACCTTCTTCACGAACACGTCGGGGATGATGTACTCCGGCGTCTCGCTGGTGATCTGCCCGCCGGGGCGCGGATTGAGGCTCTGGATCAGCTGGATGACCTGCTGCAGATCGCTCTCCGGCAGCTTCAGGCGCCGCTTCAGGGTCTGGTAGTCGCGCTTGGCGAGCAGCCCGAAGTGCTCGTCGACCACCGTCCGCGCCTCCGCCAGCCACGGCGTTTCGGGGTCGAAGTAGCGCAGCTGCAACAGCATGCTCTCGCGCAGGTCGCGCGCGCCGACGCCGGGCGGGTCGAAATCCTGCACGCGGTTGAGCACCGCCTCCACCTCGTCCAGGTCCACGTTCAGCTCCGCCCCCAGCGACTGGCAAATCTCCTCGCAGGAGCCGGTGAAGTAGCCGTCGTCGTCGATGGCGTCGATGATGGTGGTGGCGATGATGCGGTCGGTATCGCTGAAGGGGGTGAGATTGAGCTGCCACTGCAGGTGCTCCTGCAGGCTCTCGCCGCTGCTCGCGGGCTGCTCGAAATCGTTGAATTCACCGTCGGCCTGCGCACCGCGGCTGACCGGGGCGTAGTTCTCGTAGGTGTCTTCCCAGTCGCTGTCCACCGGCAGGTCGTTGGGGATCTCCTCGCCCTGCTTGTCGGCGGCCTGCTCGCTGGCGTCCGCCAGCGCCCGTTCGGCAGCCTCCGCCGCGGGCGCCTCGCCCTGGGGCGCCGTCTCCATGTCGCCCGCGCCTTCTTCCACCACTTCCAGCATGGGATTGGATTCGAGGGCTTCCTGGATTTCGGTCTGCAGCTCGAGGGTGGAGAGCTGCAGCAAGCGGATGGCCTGCTGCAGCTGCGGCGTCATGGTGAGCTGCTGGCCAAGCTTGAGCTGGAGGGTTTGTTTCATCGACTACTTGAGATTTTTCCCGGGGTTTATTTTGATTCTACTCCATTAGCGGCATCTTGCTAGCAATCACCAGCAAAAATGGCCCTGGATTTGCATCGCCGGCTCTCTCCGGCCTTACAGGCGGAAGTCCTCGCCCAGGTACACCTCGCGCACCTGGCGGTGCCGGAGAATGTCCTCCGGCGCGCCCTGGGCGATCACTTCCCCCTCGCTCATGATGTAGGCGCGACCGCAGATTCCCAAGGTCTCGCGCACGTTGTGGTCGGTGATCAGCACGCCGATGTCGCGCTCGACCAGGTGGTGGATGATCTTCTGGATGTCCAGCACCGAGATGGGATCGACACCGGCGAAGGGTTCGTCGAGGAGGATGAAACGCGGCTCGGTGGCCAGCGCGCGGGCGATCTCCACCCGGCGCCGCTCGCCGCCGGACAGGCTCATGCCCAGCGAGTCGCGGATATGGGTGATGCTCAGCTCCCGCAACAGTTCCTCCAGCTTGGCCTGTTGGCGCTGGCGGCCGATGTCGCGGCGCGCCTGGAGGATGGCGAGCAGGTTGTCGGCCACGCTCAGCTTGCGGAACACCGAGGCCTCCTGCGGCAGGTAGCCGATGCCGAGGCGGGCGCGGGCGTGCAGCGGATAGGGCGTGATGTCCTGCCCTTCGAGCAGGATCTGCCCCCGGTCGGCCTTCACCAGACCCACGATCATGTAGAAGCTGGTGGTCTTGCCGGCGCCGTTGGGGCCCAGCAGGCCCACCACCTCGCCGCGGCCCACCTGCAGCGACACGGACTTCACCACCTGCCGCGCGCCGTAGCGCTTGGCCAGTTCGCGCACCACCAGGCCGTCGTTTGCCGTACTCCGCGGTTCCACGCCCACTCAGCGTCCCGCCTCGCCGGCCGGCTTGCCGTCCGCGGGCTTCTTCTCCTTGGGCTGAATGACCACCCGCACCCGCTGGCTGCCGTCCTTGCCCTGCGCGGCGGTGATGCGCTCCTGCTGCAGGTCGTAGTCGATGCGCTGGCCGCTGAAGCGGTTGCCGCCCTGGCTCAGCCAGGCCTGGTCCTCCAGCAGCAGGGTCTCGCGCTCGCCCTCGACGCGGTAGTCCAGGCGGCGCGCCTCGCCGAGGATATCCTCCTCGCCCTCGCGCCGCTGGCGGAAACGCACCGGCTCGCCGCTGGCGACGATGCGCGACAGCTGGTCGTCCTCGGCATACACCGTCACCTGGTCGGCGCGGATCTGCAACCCGCCCTGGGTGACGACCACGTGGCCGCTGTAGGTGCTCTGCCCCTTCTGCTCGTCGAACACCGCGCCGTCGGCCTCGATGGTCACGGGCTCGCGCTGGCCGTCTTCGGCCGCCTGCAGCGGCGCGGCCAGCAGCGTGCCGAGGAGCAGCAGGACGGCTGCGATGTCACTGGCTCGTTTCATAGATTCCGTGCACCTGGGACAGCAATTGCAGGCGTTCCTGCTTGAACCAGACCTTCATGCCCACCGCGTCGACGCGCCCGTAGCGGTGCTCGATGGTGGCGGGCTGGTCGGTCTCGGCGAATTCCTCGTCGCTGAGGATGCGCAGCTCGCGGGTGCGCACGCGCAGGTCCGCCTCCCCCCGCGGCCGGGCCGGGTCGCTGGGCCGGCGGATCAGCACCTCGCCCTGGAGCAGGATCTCGCGGTCGCCGTCGCGGGCCACGCCGCGCTCCGCGGCCAGGGTCCAGAGGCGGCCGTCGGGACGGTAGAAACTGATGAAGGGCGCCTCGAATTCGGTGCGGTCGCCGCGCTCGAAGTGCTCGGCGCGCGCCGCGCGCACCTCGTGGCCGGGGCGGCCGTCGGCATTCATGCTGCGCATCACGATGCCCTCCATGTAGGCATCGGGTGATTCCCGCCCTTCCGCCACCTCCGGCGCGGGGGCCCTGGCCTGCTGTTCATCCAGCCATTGCATGCTCAGCCAGGCCAGCGCGGCGATGCCCAGGGGGATGATGAACTTGCGCCACATGAGCCGCGGACCGCCCTACTGCAGGAAGGGCCGCATCTGCGCATCGAGGTCGCCGCGCGCCTCCATGATCAGTTCGCAGATATCACGCGCCGCGCCCTGGCCGCCGCCGTGCGGGGTATGCCAGTGGGCATGCTGCAGCACCAGGGGATGGGCATCGGCCACCGCCACCGCGAGGCCGACGCGCAGCATGATGGGCAGGTCCACCACGTCGTCGCCGACGTAGGCCACCTGTTGCGGGCCCACGCCAAGGCGTTCGATCAGCTCCTCGAAGGCCGGCAGTTTCTCTGCCTTGCCCTGGTAGACGTGCTCGATGCCGAGGTTGGCCATGCGGTGCTCCACCACCTGCGAGGTGCGCCCGGTGATGATGGCGATCTCCACCCCGCTGGCGCGCAGCATCTTCATGCCGTGGCCGTCGCGGGAGTGGAAGGCCTTGTATTCCTGGCCGTCGTCGCCGTAGAACAGGCGCCCGTCGGTGAGCACGCCGTCGACGTCGAAGATCACCAGTTCGACCTGGGCGGCCTTTTGCAGGATGTCTTTCATGGCGGGTTTTTCCGTTGCCTCGTCGTTGATCGCCTGCCGGCCTGCATGCCGCGGCAGGTCGTTGATTCTCTCGCCAAGACGCAGGCTGCGCAAAGGGAAAGATTTCTCGTTGCACCGCCCTGCGGTGTAACGCATGGACCCGATCAGGCCGCGCTCACCGAGCGCGGCGCCGAGCGCCAGCGAATGTGCGGCACCGCGGAGAGGTGTCGCACGTCCGGCTTGTTGGCATGGACGGCGCCTCGGGGCGGACACGCGCCATCACACCACCCCCGCGCGCAGCAGGTCATGCATGTTGAGCGCGCCGACCAGCCTGCCGTTGCCGTCCACCACCGGCAGGGCGTTGATCTTGTGCTGCTCCATGAGATGCAGCACCTCCATCGCCAGGGTGCCGCTGCTGACGGTCTTGCAGTCGCGGGTCATCACCTCGGCGACACCCATGTCGTGCACGTTCACCTCGCCGTGGTCCAGCACCCGGCGCAGGTCGCCGTCGGTGAAGATGCCGATCACGCGCTCCTCGTCGTCGACGATGGTGGTCATGCCCAGGCCCTTGGCGGTCATTTCCAGCAGCGCTTCGCTGAGGCTGGCCTCCTCGCCCACGCGCGGGGTGCGCTCGCCGGCGTGCATGATGTCGTCGACGTGCAGCAGCAGGCGGCGGCCCAGCTGCCCGCCGGGATGCGACAGGGCGAAGTCGTCGGCGGTGAAGTCGCGCCGTTCCAGCAGCGCCACCGCCAGCGCATCGCCCATGGCCAGGGTGGCGGTGGTGCTGGCGGTGGGGGCCAGGCCCAGCGGGCAGGCCTCCTTGGCCACGCTGACGTCGATGTGCGCGTCGGCGGCGCGCGCCAGGCTCGAGTCGGGCTTGCCGGTGAGGGCGATGAGCGGCACGCCGAGGCGCTTGATGAGCGGCAGGATGGTGAGAATCTCGCCGGTCTCGCCGGAATTGGACAGCGCCAGCACCACGTCGTCGCCGGTGATCATGCCCATGTCGCCGTGGCTGGCCTCGCCGGGATGGACGAAGAAGGCGGGGCTGCCGGTGCTGGCCAGGGTGGCGGCGATCTTTGCGCCGATGTGCCCGGACTTGCCCATGCCCAGCACCACGATGCGGCCGAGGCAGTCGTACATGAAGCGGCAGGCATGCAGGAAATCGGTACCGATGCGCTCACGCAGGGCCAGCACGGCCTCGGCCTCGGTCTCGATCACGGCGCGCGCCAGCTGTTGTATCTGGGTGTCGTTCATGGCGGTGGTTCTGCCCGTTTGTTATTTGTGCCCTTGGGTATGGTTTGCCACAGAGGCAATTCTACCGCTGAATCACCTCATAGCCCCGCGCGCGCAGCCGTTCCAGCACCCCCTCGGGACCCACCAGGTGCAGCGCGCCCACCAGCACCAGCTCGGTGTCGGGGGTCTTCATCAAGCGTTCCAGCTTCACCAGCCAGGCCTGGTTGCGTTTCACCAGCAGGTCCCGGTACAGGCCCGGGTAGTCGCGGCGCATGGGTTCCAGCCCCGCCTTCGCCAGCCGCGCAAGGTCGCCGCTGCGCCAGGCGGACTTCATCTCGCCCATCATCTCCGCCACCTGTTCGGCGTCGCGCAGGCTGTTGAGGATCAGCGCGTCTTCCTGCCCGCGCCCCATGCCGGCGATGAACTCCAGCTGCGCCTGCGGCGTCTCCAGCTGCAGGGTGGGCTTGCCGTCGGCCTGCGCGCGGCGGTAGAAATACTCGTCGACGCCGGTGCCGTTGATGCCGAGGCGCTCCAGCTCGGTCATGACGATGACCAGGCTGACCATGGACGGCCGGAACTGGTCGAGCATGGCCATGGGCAGGTTGCGCTTGCGGCTGTAGGCCCGCAGCGCATCGTAGGCCTTGCCGCCGAGGTCGTCACGCAGGCTGCGGCCGTCGCCGTAGCTCATGCGCTGCACCATCTGCAACTGGAACTCGGGGCTGTTGATGGCCTGCATGTCGGTCTCGAAGACCAGCGCGTCGGCCTCGGCGTAGGCCTCAGCGAAGGCCGCCGGCAGGGGGTAGTCCGCCGCGCTCAGCACGTGCACGGTGCCGCCGAGGTACATCACCTGGTCGCCGTCGCGCAGCTGCCACAGGGAGGTCTCCGCCAGCGCCGTCGCCGGCAGCAGCAAGAGGGCGAGCAGAAGGACCGGGCCGTGCCGCATTGGTGTCATGTCGTCTCCCCCGGGTCGCCGTGGCCGTCAGACCAGCCCGGCGCCCAGCCAGCTCATGTAGCCGACGAAGGCCAGCAGCAACAGGCCACCCTCGAGTCGGTTGATGCGCCCCGGCCCGCGGAAGCCGTAGGCCATGGCGAACAGGGCGACGGTCAATCCTACCATGATGGGAAAGTCGCGCTCGAGAACCGCCGCCTCCAGCTCGCTGGGCAGGATCAGCCCCGGCAGGCCCAGCACCGCCAGCAGGTTGAACATGTTGGAGCCGAGCACGTTGCCCACCGCCATGTCGTCCTCGCCCTTCCAGGCGCTCATCACCGATGCCGCCAGCTCCGGCAACGAGGTGCCGACGGCGACGATGGTGAGGCCGATGACCAGGTCGCTGACGCCGAGGCTGTGCGCCACCTCCACCGCGCCCCACACCAGCAGGCGCGAGCTGCCCACCAGGATCACCAGGCCCAGCACCGCCCACAGGACCGCCGCGCCGGTGCCGATGCCGGTGGGGATCTCCGTCTCGAATTCCGCCACCAGCGGGTCCTCGCCGCCCTGGCGGCCGTTCATGCCCACCCACACCATCCAGCCCATCACCGCGAAGAAGCCGCCGAACAGCACCAAGCCGTCGACGCGCGACAGGTCGCCATCCCACAGCAGCACGCCGCTCACCAGCATCACCGCGAACAGCATGGGGTATTCGCGCTTGAGGGTGCCGGAAGCCACGCTCAGCGGCACGACCAAGGCGGTGACGCCCAGCACCAGGCCGATGTTGGCGATGTTCGAGCCGATGGCGTTGCCGATGCCCAGGGCCGGGTTGCCGTTGCCGGCGGCGATGCCCGACACCAGCATCTCCGGCAGCGAGGTGCCGAAACCCATCACCACCATGCCGATGATCAGCGGCGCCACGCCGAGGTTGCGCGCCAGCGCCGAGGCGCCCAGCACGAAGCGCTCGGCGCTCCACATCAGCAACGCGAATCCAGCAATAATCGCCAGCCAGGCCATCAACATGGTCAGTGTCCGTTCTTCATCCAGTAGTCCAGCACGATGCCGACGAACACCGCCACCCCGAACCAGTTATTGTTGAGAAAGGCCTTGAAGCAGCCGGCCGCCTCGCGGTCGCGGATCAGGTATTGCTGATACGCCGCGAGGGCCGCCGCCACCAGCAGACCCAGGTGGTAATAGCTCCCCAGCCCCGCCTTGCTGCCCACCACCCACAGGGTCAGCAGCAGCAGCGCCTGGATGATGCCGATGATCACCCGGTCGGCATCGCCGAACAGGATCGCCGTGGAGCGCACGCCGATCTTCAGGTCGTCCTCGCGGTCCACCATGGCGTACATGGTGTCGTAGGCCGTGGCCCACAGCACCGTCGCCATCAGCAGCAGCCAGGCCAGGGGCGGCAGCGTACCGGTCTGCGCGGCAAAGGCCATGGGCACCGCCCAGCCGAAGGCCAGGCCGAGGAACACCTGCGGCAAGTAGGTGTGGCGCTTGGTGTAGGGGTACACCGCCGCCAGCAGCGCGCCCCCCAGCGACAGGCCGATGGTCAGCCAGTTCATGGTCAGCACCAGGGCGAAGGCCAGGCCGCACAGCACCGCGAACAGCACCAGCGCCTCCTTCGGCGCCACCCGGCCCGCGGCGATGGGCCGCTGCCCGGTGCGCTTCACGTGCGGGTCGAAATCGCGGTCGGCGTAGTCGTTGATCACGCAACCGGCCGAACGCATCAACAGCACGCCGAGCACGAACACCAGGGTCACCCCCGCGTCCGGGCTGCCCTCGCCGGCGATCCACAGCGCCCAGCAGGTCGGCCACAGCAGCAGAAACACGCCGATGGGCTTGTCCAGCCGCATCAGCAGGGCATATTGGTAGGCGCGATCCTTGATGCGCTCCCGGTCCATCAACCCTCCTCTTCCAGCAGCGCGGGCAGGAAGATCTCGTTCACCAGCAGCGGCCGGTCGCCCAGCCAGAACAGCGAGCGCCGGCCCCAGATCTCGTCGGGCAGGCTGCCCGCGGGCCGCCCGGCCAGCGGCGCGGTGGCCGAATCATACAACCATTGCCCCGGCCGCAGGCGCGCGATCTGCACCGGGCTGCGGCGCATGGAACGGTCGGCGAACAGCACCGCGCCCAGCGGCCTGTCGCCCAGGCGCGCCAGCCGGCGGCGCTCCCCCACCAGCGTCTGCGGCGGGATCACCGTGCGCGCATACACCCACGGCGAGCCATCGCAGAGCAGATGCACCTCGCGCACGAAGCCATAGAGACCGGGGCGCATCCCCAGCACCCCTGCCTCGTTCAGCAGCCGCCGCCAGCCCTGGCTCAACGGCGCCACGCGAAAACCGCCGCCGCAGGCCGCCACCAGCCGCCGCGTCAGCGAACCGTCGTCCAGCAGCCAGTCCAGCCAGCGCGCCGGCACCCGCGCACGCTGTGCCGCCGTCGGCGAATGCCAATGCGGCTCACGTCGATGCCTGCCAAAACCAGTCTGATTCACGGATGGGACGCCCGGGGATTCGAAAGGGGCACATTGTACCCGAAACAGCGCCGAAAGCCGCCGGGCGACGGCAGCAACAGCGACTGGCGTGGAGA
>Ga0256830_1001690_pt1 | contig 15292 bp, 15 predicted proteins | sample 128326metaG_FD_190537 | JGI IMG/M metagenome (GOLD analysis project Ga0256830, IMG submission 190537) | Hydrothermal vent microbial communities from Lau Basin, Pacific Ocean - 128-326 | ecosystem: Environmental > Aquatic > Marine > Hydrothermal vents | place: Pacific Ocean: Lau Basin | collected... | reverse complement strand
CCCGCCGGACGTCGAAGCCTTCCTCGAGGTTTCCCCGAAGGCGAGGGATCGCAGAGCAAAGCTGTGGCTGTCGGACCCAAGCTGTAGACGTGCAGGTGCAGGTGGCGGGATCTCCCATCCCGGTCCCAAGTCCCACCGAGCAGGTCGAAGGCAGTCGGGAGCAGGCAGTCAAATCCGAAGCAGAAAGGGAGGGGAGATTCAATGGCGACCGGCACCGTCAAGTGGTTCAACGACGCCAAGGGCTTCGGGTTCATCCAGCAGGATGACGGCGGCCCCGACGTGTTCGTCCACTTCTCCGCCATCCAGGGCGAGGGCTACAAGACCCTCCGCGAGGGTCAGCCCGTCGAGTTCGACGTCGAGGAGGACGCCAAGGGTCTCCGCGCGGCCAACGTCCGGCCCCGGTAACCGAAGCGAATCCGTCGAATCTTCCTAACGGCACAGACGAAGAACCCCGGTCCCCTGCGGGACCGGGGTTCCTGTTTTTGATGTCCGTCTAGATGCCCACTAGCGATAGGCTTCGATCCCCGTGATGTCGTGGCCCACGATGAGGGTGTGGATGTGGTCCGTCCCCTCGTAGGTGTAGACGGTCTCTAAATTCGTCATGTGGCGGATCGCTTGGTAGTCGAGGGTGATCCCGTTCCCCCCTAAAAGATCCCGGGCCTTGCGGGCCACCTCCAGGGCGATGCGGCAGTTGTTTCGCTTCGCCAGCGAGATCTGCGTGTGCCTGACCTTCCCCTGATCCTTGAGCTGCCCCAGGCGGAAACACAAGAGCTGGGCCTTGGTGATCTCCGTCAGCATGTCGACGAGCTTCTCCTGGACGAGCTGGAAGGAGGCGATGGGCTTCCCGAACTGCCTCCGTTCGCGGCAGTACTGAAGGGCCTCCTCGTAGCAGGCCATCGCGGCCCCGACCACGCCCCAGGCGATCCCGTAGCGGGCTTGGTTGAGGCACATCAAGGGCGCCCTTAGGCCGACAGCCTCCGGGAGCCTGTTTTCCTTGGGGATTTTGCAGTCGTTGAGGTAGAGTTCCCCCGTGTGGGAGGCGCGCATGGAGAACTTCCCCTCGATGGGGGCGGCGGAGAAGCCCGGCGTCCCCTTCTCCACGATGAACCCGTGGACGACGCCGTCGAGCTTGGCCCACACCACGGCGACGTCCGCGACGTCGGCGTTGGTGATCCACGTCTTCGTCCCGTTTAGGACGTAGTGATCCCCGGCGTCGACGGCGGTGGTCTCCATCCCACCGGGGTCGGAGCCGTGCTCCGGCTCCGTGAGCCCGAAGCACCCCACCAGCTCCCCCCGCGCCAGGGCCGGGAGATACTTCTGCTTCTGCTCTTCCGATCCGAAGGTGTAGATGGGGTACATCACTAGCGACCCCTGAACGGAGGCCATCGAGCGCAGCCCCGAGTCGCCCCGCTCCAGCTCCTGCATCATGAGCCCGTAGGCGATGTTGTCCACCCCGGCGCAGCCGTAGCCCTTGAGATTGGCGCCGAAGAAGCCCAGCTCGGCCATCTCGGGGACGAGCTCGTCGGGGAAGCGTCCCCGCTCGAAGCAGTCGGCGATGATGGGCATGACCCTCTCGTTTACCCAGGCCCGCACCGTCTTGCGGATCTGCTTCTGCTCCTCGGTGAGTAACTCGTCCAGCCCGTAGTAGTCCACGCCTTGGAATTCCGACATCGGCCCTTCCTCCTCCTTCGGCCTTACTGTAGCAAATCTTCGGGGCCCCGCCCACGTCAGCCTTGGGGCGATCGGGTCTCTTGGGCCAGCCACTCCAGGTACGCCGGGTTCCCCGCGACGACGGGGAACGCCAAGATCTCGGGCACGGTGTAGGGGTGCATCGCCCGCAGGGCCTGCTCCAGCCGGGCGTAGAGGTCCGTGCGGGTCTTGAGCTGCAGGAGCCATTCCTCGGCCTCCTCGAGCTTGCCTTGCCACCAGTAGTAGCTGCGGATGGGCCCGAGGACTTGAGCGCAGGCCGCCAAGCGCTTCTCCACGAGCGTCCTTGCGATCTCGTGGGCTTTCTCAGGGGTGTCGACCGTGGTGATGACCTGAAGGGCTTTTGTTTCCTGTGCCGAGTGCATGCGGATCTTCCCCTCCTTGGTCCTGTCGTTGATGCCCCCGAATCCCAATTCGGGTGGGTCTGCAACAGCGCCCGAAAGGGTCTTGGCAAGGAGCGATCGTTGCGCGCAGCCGCTACCCGATCTCCCCCCAGTTCTGCCCCACCTTGACGTCCACCTTCAAGGGCACCCGAAGCTCCATCACGGCCTCCATCGTCTCCCGAATGACGGGCACGCACTTCTCGGCATCGGTTTCGTCGACCTCGAAGATCAGCTCGTCGTGGATCTGGAGGAGCATCTGCGCGGGCAGCTCCCCCCGCTCGATGCGCTCATACACGCGGATCATCGCCAGCTTCATCAGATCCGCCGCGGACGCCTGGATGGGCATGTTGATCGCCTCCCGCTTCATCCGCGAGTCCAAGCGCCCCGTGAAGTACCTCCGACGGCCCAGAATCGACTCGACGTACCCCTTATCTTCCGCTTCCTTGACGATGCGCTCCATGTAGGCTTTGACGCCGGGGAAGCTCTCAAAGTAGCTCTTGATGAACTCGTTGGCCTCGTGGCGCGAGATCTTGGCCCACTGCGCCAGCCCATACGCGCTCATCCCGTAGGCGATCCCGAAGTTGATCCGCTTGGCGATGTCCCGTTGTTCGGGGGTGACCCTCTCCAACGGGACTTTGAAGATCGCCGCCGCGGTGCGGGCGTGGATGTCCTCGTCCCGTTGGAACGCTTCCATAAGGCCACGGTCCCCCGTGATGTGGGCCAGCACGCGAAGCTCGATCTGCGAGTAGTCGGCCCCGATCAAAACCCTCCCGGGCGGGGCCACGAACGCCTTGCGAATGCGGGCCCCGATCCCCCGGACGGGGATGTTCTGCAGGTTGGGGTTGGAGGAGCTCAGGCGCCCGGTGGCCGTAACACTTTGGTTGAACGAGGTGTGAATCCGGCCCGTTACGGGGTGGATGTGCTCCGGGAGCTTGCGGACGTAGGTGTTGAGCAGCTTCTCCAGCTCCCTGTACGCGAGAAGCTTCTCGGGGAAGGGATGCTTCTCCTGAGCGGCGAGCTGCTCCAAGACCGTCGCGTCCGTGGAGGGACCCGTCTTGGTGCGCTTGAGCACGGGGAGCTTCAAGACGTCAAACAGAATGTGGGCCACCTGCTTGGGGGAGTTGGGGTTGAACTCCTCGCCCGCCAGCTGAAACAATTCGTGCTTGAGCTGCTCTAAATACACTTCAAGTTCCTTGGCCTGCTCCTCGAGCACCCGGGGGTCCAGCAGAATGCCGTTTAGCTCCATGTGGGCCAGCACGGGGACCAGCGGCAGCTCCACCTCGTAGAGGAGCTTCTCGAGCCCCTCCTCCCGGAGGCGCGGGAGCATCGCTTCCTTGAGTCTTAGGACGACCTCGGCGTCCTCCACGGCGTACCGGGCTGCCTCTTGGATGGGCACCTCGCACATGGACTCCACACCCAGGTCTTTAAATTTGCGGATCCCGTGGCCCAGATATCGCAACGCCAGCTCGTTGAGGTCTTTGCGGCCCTCCGGGTCTAGGAGATACCCCGCCAGCATCGAGTCGAACGCGATGCGCTTTAGCTCCACCCCCGCGCGCCGGAGGAGCTTGTAGTCGTACTTCAGATTCTGGCCGACGATCTTTAAGCTCTCGAAGTGGGGCTTGAGCTTTTGCAGTACGTCCTTCGAGTCGAGCTGGCTCTGGGGACTTTCGTCGTGCTTCAGGGGGATATAGAAGCCCCTGCCGGGCTCGAAGGCGAGCGCGATCCCCACGATGTCGGCGGTGAGCTCGTCCTCCCCCGAGGCTTCCAAATCGAGCGAGATCTCCTCCGCCCTGCGAAGGCGCTCGAGAAGGGCCTTCAGCTGCTCCGGGGTTTGAACGACCTCCACGGCTATTGAGGGCCCGGCGGGCTTCTCCTCCCGCTCCAAGCCCAGCTCCTTCAAGAGACTCCGAAACTCCAGCTCCTCAAAGAGCTCGCGGACGCGGTCCCAATCGGGGTCGCGGGGGCGGCAGCGCTCGAGCGCGTCCTCGGGGAGCGGGGCCTCCTCCAGCTCCACCAGCTCATAGCTCAGCTCGGCCAGATCTCGGTGTTGCTGAAGGGCCTCGCGGGCGCGCTTGTTCTCGACCTTGTCCGCGTTCTCCAGCACGTTCGATAAGCTCCCGAACTGCTCGAGGAGCCGGCGGGCCGTCTTCTCCCCCACCCCGGGGACGCCGGGGACGTTGTCCGTGGGGTCGCCCACCAGCGCTAAATAATCGCGCACGCGCTCCGGGGGCACGCCCAAGTATCTTTGAACCCCTTCGGCGTCCAGCACCTCCACGTCCCCGCGCATGTCCCTCCGCGGCTTAAGGACGATGACCCCTTCGCCTACGAGCTGCATCAGGTCTTTGTCGCCGGTGACGATGTACACCTCCAAGCCCTGTCGGCGGGCCTTTTGGGCAAGGGTAGCGATGAGGTCGTCGGCCTCGTACCCGGGCTCCTCGAACCGGGGGATCCCCAGGGCCGCGACGATGGCCTTGACGTAGGGGATCTGCACGGCGAAGTCGTCGGCCAGCTTGGGGCGGTGGGCCTTGTACTCCTCGTAGCGCTTGTGGCGGCGGGTCTCCCCCGGCGCGTCGAACGCCACCGCGAGGTACTCCGCCGGGTACTCCCGCAATAATTTCAGAAGGGTTCGGGTGAACCCGAAGACGGCCCCCGTGGGAAAGCCGCGGCTCGTCGAGAAGTCCTTTAGCACGTGATACGCCGGGTGCAGGATGGAGCCCGCGTCGATGAGCAACAAGCGCCCCTTGCCGGAGGCATCTCCCTTTCGCTCGGCAAAGAGGGGCAGCTTTTCGTTGGAAGCCATCGCAATCTAGACCTAGCGCCGCCTGCGGGCTCGGGGGAGCGCGTACGCCCGCAGACCCGAGCGCTCCCGCAGCAAGTGGCAGAGCGCAACGGCCAGCGCGTCCGCAGCGTCGTCGGGCTTGGGCAGCTCCTTCAGCTTGAGGAGCCTGCGGACCATGGCCTGCATCTGGGTTTTTTTCGCGCGCCCGTAGCCGCAGATCTGGCGCTTCACCTCCAAAGGGGTGTAGCTCTCGATCCGCTCGATCCTGGAGCCCGCCAACAGAACCACGCCGCGGGCCTGGGAGACGCTCATGGCCGTTGTGACGTTCTGGTTAAAGAACACTTCCTCGACGGCGAGGGCGTCCGGGCGATATTCCCCGATCAGCGTTTCGACCTCTTCAAAGATCGTACGGAGTCGTTGGGGGAGGGGCTCGTCGGCGGGGGTGCGGATCACCCCGGCTTCCAGCACCGCCACGGAGCCGTCTCCGCTTCCGTCCTCGTCCCCGTCCTCGAGGACGGCGTAGCCCGTGATCGCCAGCCCGGGGTCGATGCCCAATACCCGCATGGTTCAGCTCTCTTGGAGCAACTCCTTGAGCTTGGCCCAGCGGGGGTCCTTGGGTTCGAGTTCGCGCGTTGGGGTTCCCTGGGTCTCGCAGGCGCAGGGGCCCTCGTTGAGGTCCTGCCCGCAGCGGGGGCAGAGGCCCCGGCACTCCTCGCGGCAGAGGGGCTTAACGGCCAGGGAGGCCGAGAGCAGCCCCTCGACATAGGGGGCCAGCTCCAGCTCCTCCGCGCCGTGCTCGTAGCGAAAATCCTCCAGGGGGACGCCGAGGCTCTCGGTGGGAACCGGGGGTTCCTCCTCGAAGGCCAGCGCCTCGCGGCGGTGGATCTTGACCGACAGGGGCCGCAGGCACCGGCTGCACTCCAGCTCCACCGTCGTGTCCAGCTCGGCGTCCAGATAAACCATTCCACCCTGGTAGTACGCCCGACCGCGGACGCTCACCGTCTCCTGCAGAGGAAGGCTACGCCCGCGGTGGGGGAGTGCCTCCCAGCGCTCCTCCCAGGCGACGTCAAAGACCTGACCGGGCGCCTCCTTCATCCGCTTAAGGTCCAGCTTCATCGCGATCACCTCGTTCTCGATGCACATCATAGCGAGGGTCCCCATCCTTGGCAAAGCCCTTTTGAAAGGCCAAGACCAAGGCGGCACTTCGGCTCCCTGGGGAAGGGGTAAGGCTGGAGGAGCAACCCTAAGGAAGCAACTCTAAATAGGAGGTAAATCGTGGACGGTAGAGCGCAAAGTGCCCTCGGTCGTAGGTGAAGACCTTCGAGATCTTGTACCTCTCACAGAGGGCAAAGCAGACGGCATCTACCAGTCCAAGCTCGGCCTCGGGGTACTCCTGTTCAATACGCCAGGCAGTCTCGAGGTCTTCCTCTGTGGGCACCAGCAGCTCAAAGACGCCGCTTACTGCAGCCTCCCAAACTTTGTTGGCGAAGAAGTGGCCCAGCCGAGCCTCCAGCAGGAGATAGCTCTCGGTCAGCACCGGAAGCGGAAGGCCCAGCGTCTCGCGGCGGACCCGGGAGGCGTAGAACTCCTTGGCCTGTTCATGATTCTTGTCGTTTCGGTCGGTGAGGGCGTAGATCGCACCCGTGTCTACCAAGATCATGGCTCCGCGCCCTGTTCGCGTCCGCGGCGGAGAAGCTCTCGCAAAACCTCCTCCGCGCGCTCGGAGGTCGCCTCCCCTCGGGGACCTGCGGCGATGCCCACAAAGGCGAAGTAGTCAGGACTCGCTCGTCCCCCGTCCTGCTGCAGGTAGCGGCGTACCGCCTCGCGGATGAGGGCCGCCATGCTCCGCCCCTCTCGACGCGCCCTCTGCTTGAGCTCCCGAAACTGCTCCTCTTCGAGATAGACCATCGTCTTGCGCATGCCGCTCACCCTGCTGATTCTATGGCATATATGTCAAGATGACAATGGATTTAAGCGGCTGCAGCGCTGATAATCGTCCGAGGCGTTAAGCACCGCTGCCATAGCGCACCGCATCGGCAACCGCCAGCGCGTGCTTTAAGGGAGCGACGTCGTGCACCCGCACGATGTCCGCCCCGTGGAGCACCCCCACCACGACGCTCGCGATCGTCTCCTCCAGGCGCTCCTCCACGGGGCGCTTCGTGAGCGCCCCCAGGAACGACTTGCGCGAGGTCCCCAGCAGGATGGGCCGCCCCAGCTCCCGAAGCTCCCCCAATCTTTGAAGAATCTGCGTGTTGTGCTCCGGCCTCTTCCCGAACCCGATCCCCGGGTCCACGATGATCCTCTCTTGGGCGATCCCCTCGGAGACCGCAAACGCGATCCGCTCCTCCAAGAACTCCAAGATCTCGCGGACGACGTCTTGATACGTCGGGTTCTGCTGCATCGTCTTCGGGGTACCCTTCATGTGCATGAGCACCACGGGAGCCCCCGCTCGAGCCACCACCGAGGCCATCTCCGGATCGAAGCGCAGGGCGCTTACGTCGTTGATCACGTCCGCCCCCGCTTCCAGGGCTTCTTGGGCCACGCGGGCCTTGTAGGTGTCCACCGAGATGCAGACCTCGGGGAGCGCCCGGCGGACGGCCTTCACGACGGGGATCACCCGGCGAAGCTCCTCGTCCAGGGGCACGGGGTCGGCCCCCGGGCGGGTGGACTCGCCCCCGATGTCCAGAACGTCGGCCCCCTCCGCCACGAGCCGCTCGGCGTGGGCGACGGCGGCCTCCACGGTCGTGTAGCGCCCCCCGTCGGAGAACGAGTCGGGGGTGACGTTGAGAATCCCCATGATCAGCGTCCGTTTTCCGATCTCCGAAAGCACTTGGGTGCCCATCGTTCCCTCCCGTGGGGATTCTAGCATAGGCCCACCCCACATTCCCGCACAACGCCGACGAACGGGCGCGGACGCCCGACCTTGCGCCCCCTTCCCCCATCCGCTACGCTTACGCTGCCTGGATGAACTCCTACGCCGGAGAGGGCGCTTCCATAATTCGTAAAGTCTCAATACTGAGAGCCCAAAGGAGGAGAGATGCAGGTCTTGCTGACGCAGACGGTGGAGAAGCTGGGCGAGCCCGGGGATATTGTCGACGTGGCCCCCGGGTACGCCCGAAACTACCTGATCCCGAAGGGCTTGGCGGTGGAACCCACCCCCCACAACATCGAGCGCTTCCGCAAGGTCCGCGAGCAGCGCATGGAGGAGCTCAAAGCGCGCGAGCAGCGGGCCCGGGAGCTCAAGGAGAAGCTCGACGGCTACGTTATTACGTTTACGCGGAAAGCCCACGACGACAAGCTCTACAGCTCCGTCCGCTCCGAGGAGATCGCCTCCCACATCGAGGAGCACTTCAACTTTGAGCTGGAGAAGGGGCGCGTCCACCTGGAGCATCCCATCGACACCCTGGGGAAGCACCCCGTCAAGATCAGCCTCTACAAGGACATCGTCGCGGAGATCGTCGTGGAGGTGAAGGAGGAGTCCGCCGAGCCCGCCGAGGCTTCCGAGCCCTCCGGCGAGGGCGACGGGGCCGGAGCCGGGGAAGAATAGCCCCACCATGGGCGTTCGGCCCGGGTCGGCCCTTATCGGGTGTGCCCTTGCGCTCACAGCGATCGGGCTTACGTGGGCCTCCACCCTTTCCGCGCTCCCGGACCCAGATGCCTCGTTTGACGCGTTCCTTCGGGCACGGGAGGACACGGGCTGGGGCGGGCGATACGAGCGCTTAGAACTCCAAGGCCCCCGCGGGCGGGTGATCCTTCACCTTCTGTCCTTCAATCCCAAGGAGCTGCAGTTGCAGCCGCAGGTGGCGATCGCGCCCGGGGGGATCGGGACGCGCGCGAGGGTCCTCGATGTCACCCGGGGGACGGGGGCGCTCGTCGGGATCAACGCGAACTACTTCGACCCGGGGACGGACCTTCCCATCGGGTTTTTGCTCCAAGACCTAAGGCCCTTGAGCACGCCCTACGGGAGGCGGGCCACCTTGGGGATCGAGCTCGGGGGAACCCTGCGCGTTCTCAACCCGGAGATCGCCCTACTCCTGCGCACCTCGGAGGGAGGCGTCCCGCTGGACGGGGTAAACCGCCCCGCCCTCCCGGACGCGCTCATCGCGTTTACGCCCGAATACCGCGGGCCGCTTGGGGACTGGGAGGACGCCCGGGTGCTGGCGCTGCGGGACGACCGGGTGGTCTGGGTGGGAACGGGGACGCAGGCCCTCGCCCGGGCGCGCTCCTTTCAAGAAGAGACGCTTCTTGTCGCTCGGGGCACAGCGCAGGCCCGCGTCTCCGGGCTGATCCCCGGGGACTTCGCCCGCGTGGACTTCACGCTCATCCCTGACGTCTTGCTGCTGCGGGATGCCCTCCAGGCCGGGCCGAGGCTGCTGCGCAAGGGTGAGGTCGCCCTGGAGCCGTGGGAGGATTTCTCGCCGGAGCTGATCGAGACCCCCGCGGCCCGCAGCGCAATCGCCCTTCGGGAGGACGGGACCCTTGGGTTGCTCGTGGTCACCCGCGGGAACGGGTCGGTAGGGATGAGCCTCCCGGAGTTGGCCGTTTTTCTTAGGGACCGGGGAGCCGTGGAGGCGATGGCCTTCGACGGGGGCAGCTCCAGCGCGCTGGTGTTCTGGGACGGCGTCCGCGCCCGCTGGAGGTCGCTGGGGAGCACCACGGAAGTCCCCGTAGCCCTCGTCTTCCGACCCCTCCCGCGCTAAGCTCCCGTCGTGCTCCAAGGACAGGGACAAGGACAAGGGCAACGGCTCCTTCAAAGCGCCCTGGTCATCGCCGCGGCGACGGCCTTAAGCCGAGTGCTGGGTCTTGTACGGGAGGTCGTCATCGCGGATCGCTTCGGCGCGGGCGCGGAGTACGACGCCTTCGTGGTCGCCTTCTTGTTGCCGCACATGCTCCGCATGCTGCTCGCCGAGGGGGCGCTCAGCACGGCCTTCGTCCCCCTGCTCACGGAGCGGATCCACCGGGGGCGGGCGTGGGCGGAGCGCTTCGCCTCCAACGTGCTCACCGTCGCGCTCTGGGTGCTCCCCCTTGTCGTCATTCTGGGCATCCTCTTGGCCCCCTACTACGTCCCCTTCCTGGCCGACGGTTTTTCGGCAACCAAGCAGGCGCTCACGGTGCGCTTGGTGGGGATCACGTTTCCGTTCCTGGGGCTGGTCGGACTGGCCGCCGTGGTCATGGGGCTATTGCTGGCCCACGAGCGGTTCCTGGCCCCGGCGCTTGCGCCCGTCTTCTTCAACGTGGGGCTCATCGTCGGGGCCCTGTGGCTCGCGCCCCGGTTCGACCCCCCCGTGCTGGGGCTCGCCTGGGGGGTGCTCCTGGGCGGGGCCCTCCAACTGGGGTTCCAAGTCCCCTTCTTGAGGGGGATCTTCCGCTATCGTCCCCTCATCGATCTGGGGGACGAGGGCCTCCGGCGGCTCGTACTGCTCATGCTCCCCACGGTCGCGGGGTTGATCGTGGTGGAGCTCAATCTCTTGGTGGACAACAAGCTCGCCTCCCGGCTGGGGGACGGGAGCATCGCCTCGTTGCAGTACGCCATCCGGCTGTTTCAGCTGCCCTTAGGGCTGTTCGCCGTAGCCCTGGGGACGGCGCTGCTGCCGCAGCTCAGCCGCCACGCTTCCGCCCACGACCCCCGGGCCTTCGGGGAGGACCTGCGTCAGGGCTTGAGACTGGCCGCGCTCGTCCTCCTCCCCGCGGCCGTGGGGCTGATCGTGCTGGGCGGGCCCGTGATCGCCCTGCTCTTTGAACATGGGCGCTTCACCCCGGACGATACGGCCCGCACCCTTTACGTGCTGCGATTCCTGGCCCTGGGGCTTCTGGGCTATGGGATGACGCATCTGCTCACGCGGGCCTTCTACGCGCTCCAGGACACGCGGACGCCCGTGCTGGCCAGCGCCGTGGCCGTGGGGGTCAACATCGCGTTCGATCTCTTGTTGATCGGCCCCTTGGGCGTGGGGGGGCTCGCCCTGGCGACGGCGCTGGCGGGCTTTACCCAAGCCGCGGTGCTCGCGGTTCTGCTGCAGCGTCGACTGCGGGAACCCCTCTGGGCTCCCATCCTTCCGGAGGGGGCGAAGATGGCCCTCGGCGCGCTCGTGATGGGGGGAATCGTCGGGGCCCTCGACGGGGGGCTCGCCCGGCTCCACGCCTCAGAGCTGGCGCGCGTGGGGCTGTCCGTCGCCGCGGGCGTCCTAAGCTACGGGGCCTTCGCGCTGCGCGCGGGGCTCCTGCCCAAGGGCTGGGAGCGAAAAGGGGCTAGGAGGCCGTCGCACTGAGGTGCTTCTCTAAATACTGCAGGAGCTGGGCCTTGGGCATAAAGCCTACCAGGCGCTCGACCTCCTGGCCGTTCTGAAAGAGAATGAGCGTGGGGATGCTCTGCACCCCGAACTTTGTGCTGAGCCGCTCGTTTTGGTCCACGTCGAGCTTGGCCACCTTCAAGCGCCCCGCCATCTCGTGGGCCAGCTCCTCGATCACCGGAGCCAGTGCCCGACATGGCCCGCACCAGTCCGCGTAGAAGTCCACCAGCACGGGAACGTCGGACTGCAAAACCTCCTGCTCGAAGTTCGCTTCGTCGACCTTCACGACGTTGCTCACAGCGTCCAACCTCCTCGGTCACGTGAATTGAGAGTTTCTCGCAAAAAGCACCGTACTGTACACGACGGGAAGGGCCGCTGCAAACGCCCGTCGTTGGCACCCCGCTGCCCCTTGAGTACAATCCCCTTGAGGGGAGCGCTGAGCGATGGCGGATCCGACCGAGTGGGAGATCGACGAGAAACTCAAGGAGCTGGGAATCGTGGAGGACGCACCCGCTTCTCCTTCTCCTTCCCCCGCTGCCGGAGCCGAGGCGGAAGCGGAGCCCCGGACGGCCCAACCCGAGGATCGCCCCCAACTCGATCCCGACGAGATTGGGACGGTCGCCATCCGCGAGGAACTTTACATAAGCACCGACGAGCACCGCATCGAGGTGTACATCCCCGAGGAGCGGCGGAATGAAGTGGCCGTGGGGCAGTACGTGGTCATCCCGTTGGGGTATCGAGAGGAGCTGCTCTTCGCCTACATCGAGAAGCTCTCGTACCTCAAGAGGGACGCGGTGGACGACATGAGCGAGGTCCACGTGCTGCTGGGGGCCGACCGCGTCGGCGAGGACGAGTACATCGAGCTGGCCGCCCTCGAGCCCCTCTCGCTCATCACCCCCGGCGGGAAGCCCGTGGAGGTGCGCTACATCCCGAAGCCCAACTCGCGGGTGCGCCGAGTACAAAACAAAGACGAGGTGATCACGGGCCTCGATCTCCCGGAAAAGGGGCTCTTCCTGGGATGGGTTTCCGTAAACGGCGAGCCGATCACCTTTCAGGGGGATTTGAAGGTGCCCTACTACCTCGTCAACGACGCGAAGAAAACGGGGGACCCCCTGATCTTCACCCACGTGCTCATAGCAGGCATGAGCGGGCGGGGCAAGACCCACGTCGCCAAGAACTTTCTGCGTCAAATTGTGGGCTCCGAGTATCTGCTGGAGCGCCGGGGCGGGGAGGTGCGCAAGCCCTGCATTGTGATTATCGACCCGGACGACGAGTACTGGGGCCTGCGGGACGACCCGAAAGATCCCCCTCCACACCGAGATCGCGAGGAACTCTTGGGCGTCGGCGGACAGTACGGAGGAGTCGGCGAAAAACTCACGGTCTTTGCGGCGGTGGAGCGGGGGCACCGCTACCGCGGCTGCGACGCCTATACGGAATTTACGATCCCCTTCGAGCTGGTGCGCGACTTTCCCTACTTGATCGCGGGCGGGGAGCTGAACGAGACGCAATACGTCGCTTTGGAGCGCCTGGTGCGTGACTTCTTCCAGAAGACTCCTGAGAAGGAATGGACCTACCAGCGATTTCAGCAGTTCTTGGAGGACGACGGGGAGATGCAGCCCTACCTTCAGAGCGGGGCGGTCCACGAGGCCACCCTGGGCGCGGTCCGTCGCCGGGTGCTGCGGGGGCCGTTTGAGGGGATCTTCGACCAGGGGGCCAACCCGCTCACCCAGCTCTACGAGGCCGTCTTCCGCGAGGACGGCGTGAGCGTCTTTCCCACAAACCATCTCAGTGCCGAGGGGGAGCGCGTGGTGGTGCTGGCCATTCTCTCCATGATCGCGGACGCCAAGACCAAGGTCGTCGGCACCGAGTGGGGACGAAGAATTGCCCGCTATCCCGTGGTGTTGGCCGTGGACGAGGCGCACAACTTCCTCACCAGGGCCGAGACCCAGCAGGCGCGCATCATCGTGCAGAAGTTCGTCGCCGCGGCCAAGCAGGGGCGCAAGAACCGCCTGGGTTTGGTTTTGATTACCCAAAACCCCCAGGACGTCCACGACGAGGTGCTCTCCCAGATCAGCACCCGCATCCTGCTGGGGATGGAGCAGGCGATGGCCGAGCGGGCCGGAGCGCCCAAGCACTTCCAGCGGGCGCTGCCCTACTTTGAGAGGGGCCGCATGGTCGTCCACTCCCCCGACAACTCGAAGCCCCTGGAAATTCGGGGACTGGAGTTCTGCGTCGTCCGCCACGGGAAATGACCCAACACACTATAGGGGTAGACGTCGGGGGTACCCGCACCCGCGTGGGGCTCTGTGATGCTAAGGGCCATCTGCTGGCCCACCGCAAGCTCCGCACGCTCCCGGAGCCGGAAGCGATGATCCCCCAAATCGTGAGCGCGATCCGAGAGTGCTTGGAAGAACGCGGGATAAGCTGGGAGGATGTTGGGGGGATCGGCCTCTCCGTGGCGGGGACCGTGAGCCCCCAAACGGGGAGGATGGGCAAGGCCCCCAACCTCCCGCGGTGGGAGGGCTTCGCACCGGGGAAGGCCCTTCAACAGCTCCTCCGGGAGCAGGGCATACGGAATCTGCTCGTGGTAGTGGACAACGACGCGAACGCGGCGGCCTGGGGGATCGCCCGCTGGGAGGCTCCCGAGCTGAAAAACCTCGTATACGTTACCGTGAGCACGGGGATCGGGGGCGGGATCGTCATCGGGCGAAAGCTCTATCACGGGGGCGGGGGGAACGCCGCGGAGGTGGGGCACATGATCCTCCAGCCGGGCGGACCCCAATGCCAATGCGGAAAACTCGGCTGCTGGGAAGCTCTCTCCTCGGGGACGGCGATCGCCCGGGAGGGGCGGATTCGCCTAGGGAAGCCCGATTTGACCACCGAAGACGTCTTCCGCCTCGCGCGGGGAGGAAACCCGGGTGCGAAGGCGATCCTCGACGAGGCGGCGGAGTACTTGGGCATCGGCTTTGCCAATTTAACGGAAATCCTCGACCCGGAGGCGATCTTCCTGGGAGGGGGCGTGATGAACGGCTGGGAGCAGCTTCGGGACGAGGCTTTAGCGTCCTACGAGCGAAACGCCCGCTGGCGGGTGCCCATCCGGCGCACGGAGCTGGGGGATGAGGTGGGGCTTCTGGGTGCCGCAGCCCTCGTGTGGGATTCTTAACGGCCAGATCGGATAAGTCAAAACGGGAAGGAGCGAGAGCGATGCCCTTTGGAAACGAGCAGGAGCTACGCTGCGTCTACCAGCGCATGAAGCGGGACGGCTTCGCGTTCATCGCGAGCAACATTGCCGAGCCTAACGTTCTGTTGGGCCTCTTGGAGGGCGCCGAAGCCTCCAAGGCGGATTTGCTGGTGCAAATAAGCCACGGCGCGATGCAGTTTGCGGGCGCCGGGGACGCCTGGGCCGGGCTTACCGCCTTATCGTCCTATATTCGGGCCCTCAGCAAGCGCTACTCCGTCCTGGTCTTTCTCAACTTGGATCACCAGCAGGAGAAGCACATGGACCTCATCGAGCGGGCCATTGCAGAGAAGATCCCCAGCTCGATCATGATCGACGCCTCCCACGAGCCCTTCGAGCGCAACGTGGAGATCACCCGCAAGGTCGTCGAGATGGCCCATCCTCAGGGCATTCTCGTCGAGGGGGAGCTGGGGATCATCAAGGGGGCCGAGGAGGACATCGTCTCCGACGAGGCGTTTTACACCGACCCCGACGACGCCGTGGAGTTCGTCCGAAGGACGGGCGTGGATCTCCTGGCGATCTCCATCGGGACGGAGCACGGCGTGAGCAAGGGGCGCACCCTCACCCTCCGCTTGGACATCGCCCGACGGGTGGACGAAGCCTTGCGAGAGGCTGGGTACGACATCCCCTTGGTGATTCACGGCTCCTCGGGCCTCTCCGTCGAGCAGCTCAAAGAGCTGATCCGGTGCGGGGTCTGCAAGATCAACCGGGACACGTTCTATCAGTACTTGTACACCCGCACGGCCTACGACTTCTATCGGGAGCACCACGGGGGGATCGTCCCCCCCGAGGGCGTGGAGTTCGACCCGGAGACGTTCGAGTCCTCGGACAGTTGGACCCCCGACAAGAAAGCCTTCGACCCGCGTGCCGTGGGCCGCGAAATTCAAAGGGCGGTGAA
>Ga0256830_1001689_pt1 | contig 15299 bp, 20 predicted proteins | sample 128326metaG_FD_190537 | JGI IMG/M metagenome (GOLD analysis project Ga0256830, IMG submission 190537) | Hydrothermal vent microbial communities from Lau Basin, Pacific Ocean - 128-326 | ecosystem: Environmental > Aquatic > Marine > Hydrothermal vents | place: Pacific Ocean: Lau Basin | collected... | reverse complement strand
GCACCCGCAGACTGCTCAGGGTGACTGCCAAGAAGAGGCACCACGTGGTTGTGCTGAGCTTTAAGGGGGAGAGCTTCCTGTGGGAGATGGTGCGCAGGCTGGTGAGCGCCCTCGCCATGGTGGGCAGAGGGGAACTTGCCCCGGAGGAGCTTGAGGAAGCCCTTTCTCCGGGAGTGGAGCGCAGGTTTCCCGCATCCCCGCCCCAGTTTCTCGTGCTCTGGGAGGTGGCCTACGAGTTCGAGTTTGAGCACGAGGCCTATTCTGTGGCGCGCCTTGTGAGAGAGCTTGAGAAGAGGTTCAGGGAGCTGTGGGCAGGCGCAGCAATGGCGGGGGAAATGCGGGAGCAGCTTTTGCGGTCTTAGCTACCTCGTGAGCAGGTAGCCCGCTACTATCGCCAGTGCGATGCCGGCGGCGTTCTCTGCCTTTATCCTCTCCCCGAGTATGAGCACCGCCAGCACGGCGCTGACCGCCGGATACAGCGCAGTGAGGGGAATCACTATGCTTCCGGGATACCTCTCCAGGGCGAACATAAAGAGCAGCGAGGCTGCCACACCCATCAGGGTGCCGAGTGCAAGCAGTGCCGCTGGCTGGGAGAAGGGCAAGTTTACCCCCCTGCTGTAGAGGTAGGCGAGAATTGCAAAGTTGCTGAGCATGTACACAATATTGGTTACAAAGAGGGCGCGAAACAGGCCGAGCCTGTCTATACCGTACTTGTATAGAAAGCCCCACAAACCCCACATCAGGATTACGGCGGCGCCAAGAAGAGAAATCTCCAGCCTCATGGCTCAGAAACACGGGTTAACGTTTTAAGATTTGGAATGCAGAAAGCCGCCGATGTTTGTGAGAAAAGTAAATGTGTGTACTTCTGGAGGGAGGTAGCCTTCCGGAGAAAACTGAGTCCACGACATCAGAGAAATATGGTTTTTATTTAGCAAGGCCGCACTCTGGAGGCTATTTTCTATTTTTGACTCGAATTCCAATCACCGATAGCGCAACCACCATAACAATGGCTGCCTCATCCTTATGTTATCTGCAAAAACTATAACTTCCCTCCCGTTCTGATTATCGGCAATGGCAAGATATTTAAGGCAGAAGTACACCAGTATAAGCAGGAGGGAGAACTTTTGGAAAGAGAGGAGATAGTTGAACTTCTCAACCGGGACCTGAGTGGAGAGATAGAGGCCATCCTTGTATATATGCGCAACGCAACCGTAGCACTGGGTGAAGAGTGTGAGGCGGGGCATGAGATGGAGGAGATAGCCCTGGATGAAATGAGGCATGCGGAATGGCTGGCCGAGCTCATCGTGGAGCTCGGCGGAAAGCCTGCAATGACTCATCGTGAGCTGGATTTCGGCGGGGATTCTGTTGAGGATTTTGTGAAACGCGTAATTGAGCTTGAAAGGGAAGCCATAGCCATGTACAGGGAACACATCTCTGCTATCGACAATGCCAGAGTGAAGGAGAAACTCCAGCACATATTAAAAGAAGAGGAGTGGCATCTGGAGGAGTTTGAGGAGCTATTTGAGGAGTTAAAATCTTAGTCTCCTGACCCCTTTTTCTGTTCCCAGGTACACCTCGCTCACAAGTGCGGATGAGAAGAGTCCATTCTCGAGCACACCCACGATTCTGTTTATCTCCTCCTCCAGCTCCTCCGGGCCCGAAATCTCACCAAAGTCTGCATCAAGAAGATAATTTCCGTTGTCTGTGATAAGCGGACCCACCTTGCCTCTGCCCCTGCGCAGGGCCACGCTTTTTGCACCCATCTTTATAAGCGCTCTCTCTGCCACGCGCCAGGCGAAGGGCAGTACCTCCACCGGCACAGGCATGCTCAGTTTATCCACGAGTTTGCTTTCATCTGCCACAACTATGAAGCGCTTTGCATTGCATGCCACCACCTTTTCACGGAAGAGTGCGCCTCCGCCTCCCTTAATCAGCTCCAGTCCCGGCGTAACCTGGTCGGCACCATCTATTGCGATGTCCACCTGCTCAAACTCCTCGAAGGTGGTTATGGGAATGCCGAACTCCAGTGCATGGATGCGGGTGTCCACACTTGTGGGTATTGCCTTTATGCACAGCCCCTCCTCACGCACCCTCCTGCCCAGCGCGCGGACCGCATAGTAAGCTGTTGAACCTGTCCCCAGTCCCACAACATCGCCATCTTTGACCTCTGCAGCGGCGCTTTCAGCGGCCATCTGCTTCAGCCTCTCCTTCATGGCTCACCACTTCTCCCGAGCCTCTTATAAATCTTTGTTTTCAGCAGCTCCAGGAAGCTCGCCGGCGTTCCGAAGACCTCAACCCTCCCCCTCCTTATGTCCTCCACGCTCTCCACCACAACGCCAGCGGCGCCTATCTCCGCGTAGGTGTGGGCATCGCTGCCGGCGGTGAGCTTCAAGCCCCGCTTCAGAGCAAAATCCAGTGCCTTTCTGTTTGAACTCTGCATGGCACAGCGTGCATTGAAGACCTCCACCGCGTCCACATAGCTGTGGAGCACCTCAATGCCGCGCAGGCGGGATATGCGGAGTGGGTCGAAGGGATGGGGTACACTCACGAAGCCATCCTGAGAGCGGATCTCGTCCACCACCTCGAAGAACTCCCTGGACTTGACCTCCTCCTGAAGAAAATATCCAAGCACCTCCCCACGGTCCGTCTTTATCTCAGCTCCGGGGATGACCACGAAATCCTCCTTGGCAAGCTTCCTGGCCCTAAGTCCGCCCATTGCTGTGCCGTGGTCTGCTACAGCTATGCCGTCCAGTCCCACCGCCCTGGCGCGTTTTATAATCCCCTCCAGCTCCATGCTGCAATCCCAGGAATAGGCAGAATGCACGTGCAGGTCCAGTCTCATGGGATTAAATTCAGGAAGGGGAAGATAAATCTTCCTGCCGTAAGTTTTAAAGAGTCGCCATGCAGGAGAATAATCAATGGATATAGAGACAATAATCGAGAGGCTCAGGGACAGGAACCTTGAGCTTGAGGCAGAGGTTGAAAAGAACCGCAGGATTATTGCTGCGCTTGAGGACTACGCTGCTGGAAGAGTGGTCCTGGAAGAGCTTAAAAGGGAGCTACGCGACATAGCAGCGCGCTACGGTGATGAGCTGAGCTGCAGGATAATAGAGATGCTGGAGGCAACGCGGTGAAGCTGGGAGCAATGAACAGTCCGGGCAGAGAGGTGGTGGAGCAGCTCAACTTCTTCGCCCGCGAGGGCTTTGATTTTGCAGAGCTTGCCATAGAGGCTCCAGAAGCGACACCTGAGTTGCTCAGGCGGAAGAAAGAAGAGCTCATGGACGTAATAGAAAGCCATTCGCTTGAGCTGGTGGCGCACCTGCCCTGGTACTTTGAGATAGCACATCCCTATGCGAGGGTAAGGGATGCCTACCTTCAGGAGGTGGGCTCTGCGCTTGATGTGGCTGCCACTCTCGACGCAAAGCTCGCATGCATGCACCTGCATCGCCTTCCCAGGTTCTTCAGGGATAGAGCACTGGAGCTCCACATCCAGGCACTGCGCAGGGCGCTCGAGCGTGCGGAGGATACCGGGATAAAGCTCTGCATAGAGAATTCAGACCTGCGAACCCTTCCAGCAGAACACATCGCCGCAATTCTGGAAGAGCTGCCAGAGCTCGGGCTGGTGCTGGATGTGGGGCATGCACACATCGGCTTAACTCTGGATGAGGTCCTGGGCTTTGTAAGGCCTTTCAGGAAGCGGATTGAGCACATGCATATTCACGACAACAACCTCAACGAGGACCTCCATCTCCCCGTAGGTGCAGGCAGCATAGAGTGGGAGCGTCTTATACCGGAGCTGAAAAGCATATACGATGGCAGAATTACACTGGAGGTACACTCCCGCTATCCAGACTACCTGCTGCTGAGCAGGGAGATGCTCATAAAGCTCTGGGAAAAGCGAGTTTAATTTTATTTATTGACATGAAGCTTCCCGGCACTGAGAGAGCCGCGGGGGTACCCGAGAGGCCAAAGGGGGCAGACTTAAGATCTGCTGGCTAAGTGCCTGCGTGGGTTCGAATCCCACCCCCCGCATCAGAAGGCAGAGGTTCTGCTGGCTCTGTGGCGGCGGATGTGCATTTTATTTCAATTCTCTGTCCCGAAACTCAAGATTTATATACCAAAAGGTGAAAAAATTTTAACAGGTGTCGAAGGTGGGCGCAGACTTTTTTGAGATATTAGCAGAGATTAGCAGGGAAAATCCGGTGCTTTACGGGGCGATAGTGGTTGGCGTAATACTGGTTGAGGGTATTGTACTTGCGCTCCTCATGGAGCTGGTTTTCAAGGTGCTGGGAATTGAGGTAAAGGAAGTCCCCCATCATTAGGGTGGTGCCATGTATCTTCCTCTTGCGGGGGTGGAGATAAGCGGCTGGCTGCTGCTTGCCATAGGCTTCTGTGTTGGTGTGCTCGCCGGCTTCTTCGGAATCGGCGGGGGTTTTATTGTAACTCCCGCGCTGAACATCTTCGGATTCCCAATGGCCTATGCTATAGGAACAGACCTCTCCCAGATTATGGGCAATTCCATTGTTGCCACCTTCAAGCACCGCAAGCTGGGCAATGTGGACCTCAGGCTTGGAATTCTGATGGTAATTGGCACCGCTCTCGGTGTGGAAGCCGGTAAGGAGGTGGTCATCTACCTGGAGGAAATAGGTGCTGTGGGAAGTGTGGTGAGGATTATCTACATCTTCCTGCTGGGAGGTACGGGGGCGTACATGCTCTTTGACTACTGGAAGTTTAAAAGGGAGGAGGAGACGGGCAGGGAGAAGAAGGTGGTGACGGAACGGGTTGGCAGCCGGCTGTCTGAGATGGTCCACCGCATAAATCTGCCGCCGAGAGTGTCCCTGCCCACATCCCGGATAGCTTCCATCTCAATCTGGGCCATCCTTCTGGTGGGCTTTGTGACGGGATTTCTCGCCGGCTTTCTGGGGGTGGGCGGCGGATTCATACGCATGCCGGCCATGATATACGCGCTGGGGGTGCCGACCACGATAGCAATAGGCACAGACCTCTTCGAGATAATCTTCTCCTCAGCAATAGGCGCCTTTCTCTACGCCACCGAGGGGAGGGTGGAGATAGTGGCCGCAGCGGTTATGGTGTGCGGCTCGGCGATAGGAGCACAGATAGGTGCTCTTGGCACTCGCTACGTGCGGGGTATGAAGATACGCTTCTATTTTGCTCTCACCATCCTCCTGGCGGCGGTGAGCGTGGTGATGAAGCAGCTTGCCGTTAGCTTCTCCATACCTGCGCTCAGCACCTATGCGGGGTACCTCATACTGGGGGTTGCGGGGCTGATGACCCTTAATATAACCCTGAGCACCGTTAAGGGCGTCGTGGAAGAGAGGGCTGTATTCCCGGCTGTGAAGCGGAAGATGCGGATTCTGCTCGCAAGCGGCGGCTCGGAGCACGCACTGCGTGCTGTTCGTCTTGGTGCACGCATAGCGAGGGGCTACAATGCGGAGGTAACACTGCTCGTGGTCAGAGATCCGAAGGAGGAAATTCCTGTTGCAAGGGTGCAGCGCAGCGCGGGTAAGGTGCTCAAAGAGCTGGGTGTTCAGGCCGAGCTAACAGTGCGGGAGGGCAACCCTGCGAGGGAGATTCTCAAGGCTGCCAGGGACTATGACCTGCTTGTTATAGGTTCTCACGGCACAAAGAGCGTCGCCGAGCGGCTACTTGGCGATAATGCCACGCGGATTGTTGAGAATATGAGCACCTCAACGCTGGTGGTGAAACGCAAAGCGGAGGTTACACGCATTCTTGCCTGTGTAAATCTGCCGAAGTACCGCGAGCCGGTGGTCAGGCGAGCCATAGAGCTGGCACGGATTCTGAAGGTTCCGCTGGAGTTCCTGTACGTCCTGCCGGAGCCGCTGATGTATCCAATCCGCAGACTCCATCTCAGCAGCCGCGAGATTATGGAGCTGTACCCGGAGAAGCGGGAGGCTGCGGAGAGGCTGCTTGAAATGGCGAGAAGGGAGGGCGTGGAGGCGAGTGTAAAGTTCAGGGAGGGCATACCCGAGGAGGAGATACTGCTGGAGAAGCGGGAGATAGGCGCAGACCTGGTGATTCTGGGTGACTCCGGCTGGCGCGGCGTTATGGGCGAGCTTATAGGTTCCCTTTCGGGGCACATCGTAAAACACTCCCGCGTCTCGGTGCTTGTGGTGCACCGCAAGGCATCATAGGAGGAGTGGTGTGTGGGCGTGGAGGAGGCGGTGAGGAGCACCGGCAGAGAAACGCTTATAGATGTGAGGCTTACTCCCGGTGCAGAAGGCAGCGGGATAGCTGGCTACGATGCGTGGAGGCGCAGAATCTGCGTAAAGGTGAAGGCACCACCCAGACGCGGAGCCGCAAATATGGAGCTGGTCTCTCTATTTGCCTCACTGCTTGGAGTTTCCAGGAGCGACGTTAAGATTGTGAGAGGAGCTAACTCCCGTGACAAGACCCTGTGTGTTAATCTGCCCCGGGACAGGGTGCTTGAGGTTGTAGATGAGGCCCCATGAATCTGAAAGAGTACGAAAGGGTAATGGAAGAGCTTGAAGATTTGCGCGAGGAGGCTCGCAGCACGCCCATCCTCGTGGAGGGAAGGCGGGATGTGCAGGCGCTGGAGAGACTTGGAGTAAGCGCCGAGTTCTTCTGCGCCTGCAACGGCAGACCGCTCTATGAGGTGTGCGAGGAGATAAGCAGTGCCCATCGCAGGGTTATACTGCTCCTCGATCTGGACAGCGCTGGAATAGCAATCGCCAGGAAGGTAAAGCACTACCTCTCTCAGATGGGCGTGCAGGTGGTGGAGAGGCATCGCTTCACCCTGCTGAGGAAGCTGGACACCCACCAGGTGGAACACCTCGCCACGCGGGTTGAGCGGGTTAAGCGCGAGCTGTTCCGCTGGTAGCAGGGCAACCCCAAAATTTTTATACCGCCTTTTCTCTATTTCGCACAAAGCTGGCAGGAGGAAAAGGATGAGCACGAGAACGGGAGAGGTCAGGGAGATAAAGGTTGGAAAGTATGTGGTTATCGATGGAGAACCATGCAGGGTGGTGAGCTACACCACCGCAAAGACAGGCAAGCATGGTCATGCAAAGGCCAATGTGGTGGGAATAGGAATATTCGATGGTGTCAAACGTACCCTTGTGGCGCCCGTGGATGCGAAGGTGGAGTTTCCCATAATAGACAAGCGCGTGGCACAGGTGCTGGCAATTATGGGTGATACAGTCCAGCTCATGGATATGGAGACCTACGAAACCTTCGAGACTGCGGTGCCTCCTCCGGATGAGCTGGAAGGCGAGCTGAAGGAGGGCGCCGAGGTGGAGTACATCGTTGCCATGGGGAGGCGCAAGCTGACGAGGGTGCGGGGTTGATATACTCACTTCCTTTCACCTTCGGAAGGAGAGAACTCGGCGTAGAAGAAGCGAGATATGTGGTGGTGGGCGTTCCTTTTGACTCCAGCGAGAGCTACCGCGCAGGTGCAAGAGAGGCCCCGGCGGCGATTCGTGAGGCGTCGAGGGAGATTGAGGACTACGATATGCTTGAGGATTTTGACCTGCTTGAGCTGAGGATAGCCGATATTGGCGATGTGGAGGTCTCCTTCGGAGACAGCAGGGAAACCCGCAGGCGGGTTGTTGAGACGGTGAAGTTCATACGGGAGAGGGACGCCGTACCGGTGCTCCTGGGCGGGGAGCACACAATCTCCGCATTTGCTGCCGGAGCGCTGCCCGGGGATACTTTATTTCTGAGCTTCGATGCCCATCTGGACTTCAGGGAGGAGTACCTGAACAACCGCTTCTCCCACGCCTGTGTGCTCCGCCGCGCAGCTGAGCATCTGGGATGTGAGAATGTGCTCGCCGTCGGTGTGAGAAGCGCGTGCAAAGAGGAGCTGGAGGATGCCAAAAGGCTTGGAGCGGGTTTTATACCCTTCGACGAGTGTCGCGATCTGGATGAGCTCTCCAGCAGGCTGAAGAAGGTGGCGGAGGGCAGGAGGATTTACCTGTCCATAGACATGGATGTCTTCGACCCGAAGGACGCACGCGGTGTGGCGAACCCGGAACCACCCGGCTTCTTTTTCACCGACTTCCTCAGGATTCTGGATTTTCTCAGATACACGAGGCTGGTATGCCTGGACGTAACTGAAGTGGTACCCCGCTATGATGCGTACACCCCCGTACTGGCAGCCAGACTTATTTTTAAGATACTAACCAGGTATGAAAAAGGTAAATGATACTTTTCACCCGATGGACAAAATTTTTATATCAAAAACGGTGTAAGGGTTGCTGTCAAGCCTGAAAGCAGGGGGCTCGTATGTCAGAAGGGGGCTCCGCGGGTGCGGCAGAGATTGCCAGGGGAGCAACGGCAGGCATGTTACTGGCGCTTGTAGCATATTTGATATCTTACTTCTATCCGTCTCTGGATGCGCTGTTTCTCGCACTGTTTTTTGGTATGGGTGCAAGGGCCGTGCTCGGAGGTGGGTTTCTGAGCGGGGAGGCGGTTGACCGCAGTGTACGCTTCTTTATACCGGCAGGTATTGTACTGTACTCCGCAAACATACCCTTTTATGTTTTCAAGGTAACAAATCCCCTGAGAATTGTTGAGATATTCTGGATTGTGGCCCTGTATTTTGCGCTTATAATGGCAATGGGTGCCATGCTCAGGCTGGAGAAGCGCCTCACCGCACTGCTTGCCACAGGCTCTGCAATATGCGGTGCCTCCGCAATTGCGGTGGTTTCCCCTCTTATAAGGGCGAGAAGGGAAGAGATGTCAGTTGCGATAATGGCAATAACTGCCGTTGGACTAACAGGAGCGATGGTCTACCCCATTCTCAGGGACCTTCTGAGCATCAGCGACTCTGCCTACGCCTTCCTCTGCGGTGCAACTCTGCACCAGATGGGACTTGTGAAGATTGCCAGCTCCTATGCGGGAGAGGAGGTGCTCAACTCTGCCATGGCATTCAAAGGCGTCAGGGTGAGCCTCATAGCAGTTGCTGCTCTGGCTGTGCCCTACCTGCTTGAGAGAAAGCCGGCGTTCCCCCTCTTTATCGCCGGCTTCCTCATCCTCTCACTGCTCTTTTCCTTTGTTGAGGGCCTGCAGGCAACGGCAGCGCTGGTGTCGCCTTTTGCAACCTTTGCCTTTGCGGTGGCCATGGCGAGCATAGGGCTAAGCATAGACCTGCGGAGTCTTCACAGGGCAAGGCTCAGGTATCTCAATGTTACCTACGCCGCGTGGATTGTGGTGCTGCTCTTCGTGCTCATAACAGAGGAGGCGATGGGATGAGGCTCAGGATGTTCCACAAGGTTTTCATCCTCTTCCTCCTCCTGTCGATACTCCCCCTTACGGTTGTGGGCACCAGGATAACGCTCTTGAACTACAGAACCCTGGAGCACATTTCGAGTGAGATGAACGCCTCCATGGATGTTTTTATGCCCATGTTTGAGAGGACGCTGCATGAGGGGATAACCTATTCCCTGTATGTGATTATTATTGTGATTATCGTTGCCATCTTCTTCACAGCAAGCATAGTGGGACCTGTGGAGAGGCTCAGACGCGCGGCGCTGAGAATGAGTGAGGGCGATTACTCCGGTGTTCCGGAGGTGAAGACGGGTGATGAGCTGGAGGACCTCTCAAGGGCCTTCAGGGAGATGGCGGAGAAGCTTGAGCGGACAATGAAAGAGCTGGAGCTTGCCCACAACCAGAGGCGCGTGTTTCTGGACATAATGTGCCACGACCTGTCCAACTACCTTTCCATAATTGGGGGCTTCGTATCACTCCTCCGGGAGGAGGAGAAGAGGGAGGACAGGAGGGAGATTCTGGAGGTGATAAGCAAGAATGTAAGAAGAATGGAAGAGGTGCTTGAGAATGCCCGGAGACTCACCCGGCTGGAGGAGGGTGCGCCACTTGAGTTGAAGGAGAGGGACATCAGGGAGATGCTGATACTGGTGAGGGAGCTGTTTTCACGGGATGGCGAAAAGGAAAGAATAAAGCTGGAACTCCCCGATGAGGAGATAACCGCTGAGGTTGATGAGATAGTTGAGGATGTTTTTCTGAATCTTATTTCAAATGCTCTGAAGTACTCGGAGGGGGAGGTGGTGGTAAGGGCGGAGGCCAGAAGCGACGGTGTCAGGGTGAGTGTGAGCGACTACGGGCCGGGCATCCCCGATGAGCACAAGCAGACCATCTTTGAGAGGTTCAGGCGGCTGGACAGGGGCGGTGTTAAGGGAACAGGCCTGGGGCTGGCGATTGCAAAGAGCATAGTGGAACTCCACGGAGGGAGGATATGGGTAGAGGACAACTCCCCCAGGGGGAGTGTCTTTATAGTGGAGCTCCCCAGAAGGCGTGCAGATTAGCCAGGTGCCACCAGGAATATGCTGTGGCACCCGCTCAGCGAGCACGTGTTTTCTGATATCACCTTCATCGCCTCCCTTGCCCTTTCCAGGTCTCCCTGATTCAGCGCGTTCTCCAGGTTTTCCACGTACTCCGGCCTCATCCTCTCCTCTGTCATCTCCGGTAAGAACTTTGCAGTCATCTCCCTGCTCTCGTAGAAGTATCTCTTGAACTCCGGGAAGTGTTTTCTGGCCTTTTCCAGGTCGCCCTCTCTGAGCGCCTTCTTTATTTCGCCGTACTCGTACTCCAGGCTGGCCATCGCCCCTCCGGTGCGCTGGTGGCACACCGCCACGCCGCAGCTGCCGCCGATTCTGGCCAGGCTGCGGTTGGCAGCGCCGAGGTCGCCGCGCTCGATATGCTCTCCAAGCCTCTGAAGCTCATCCTCCGCGACCATGAACTGCAGGTGCTGTTTTCCGGCCTTCTCTATGGCACGCTGGTAAACCGCAAGCAGGGCAGAATATCGCTCTCTGGCGGTCTTCAGGTCGCCCTGTTCAACCGCCTTTTTCAGGGCGGAGTACTCCTCCTCGAAGCTGCTCTGAATTTCCTTTGCCTCAACTATCTTCTCCTTCTCTGGTACGGACTGCTCGGTCTTCTGCGCACAGCCCTGGAAGAGCAACAGCAGCATGAGCACAAACAATACCCGCTTCATGATACGCCTCCTGAGCCCTCTACAGTTTTAGCTGTAGCATCGTATCCTAACAATTTTAAGCATTAGCCGATAAAATTTTTATTGGAGCAGACATAGGAATACGCCATGCCTCTGCTGGAAGTGCAGGGAGTGAGCAAGAGCTTTTCTGGAATAGTGGCGCTGAAGGATGTGGAGCTCCAGCTGGAGGAGGGAGAGATTCTCGGCCTGGTGGGTCCAAACGGGGCGGGCAAAAGTACGCTGATAAACATCATCTCAGGCATCTATCGCCCTGATAGAGGCAGAGTAACCTTTATGGACAGGGACATAACCGGCATGCCGCCCCACAGGATATGCAGCCTCGGAATTACCAGAACCTTCCAGAATGTGGAAACCTTTCCAGAGCTCACCGCCATTGAAAATGTGTTAATAGGAGCCCTTTTCGGCAGGGGTAAAGCTTCCATGCACGAGGCTCATGAACGTGCTCTGGAGATGCTCCGCTTTGTGGGATTCCCCCTGGATAGGCTTGAGGAGAGGGTTAAGAATCTGAATGTGGGTGAGCTCAAGAAGCTTCAGCTTGCGAGGGCGCTTGCCACCCGGCCAAAGCTACTCCTTCTGGACGAGGTGACCACGGGCTTAAATCCAAGGGAGAGCAAGGATGCTGTTAAGATGATAAGGAAGATAAGGGACAGCGGAGTTACGATACTGATGGTGGAGCACATAATGAGGATAATTATGGGGGTGAGCGACCGCATAGTGGTGCTGAACTACGGGGAGAAGATAGCGGAGGGCACCCCCGGAGAGGTGGCAGGCGACGAGCGCGTAGTGGAGTCCTATCTGGGCGAAGCCTATTCTGTCGAGGGATGAAGATGCTGAGCGTAGAGCAGGTAAGCGCAGGCTACGGCTCGCTTCGTGTGCTCTGGGATGTTAGCCTGCGGGTGGAGGAGGGGGAGATAGTCTCCATTATAGGTTCCAACGGCGCCGGAAAGAGCACCACCATAAAGGTTATAACAGGTCTGCTCAGCCCAGAGGCGGGCAGGGTTAGCTTCGAAGGCAGGGACATAACCACAATGCCGCCCCACATGCGGGTGGAGAGGGGCATCGCCCTTGTGCCCGAGGGGAGGGAGATTTTCCCCAAGATGACGGTGCAGGACAACCTGCTGCTCGGCGCCTACACGGTTAAAGACAGGCATGAGATTGAGGAAAGGCTCACGCGGGTTTATGACATCTTCCCGAAGCTGAAGGAGCGGGAGAGGCAGCTTGCGGGCACGCTGAGCGGCGGGGAGCAGCAGATGCTTGCAATAGCTCGAGCGCTGATGGCAAAGCCCAGGCTTTTAATTCTGGACGAGCCCTCGCTGGGGCTTGCACCGATTGTGGTCATTAAGGTCTTTGAGACCATAGAGAGGCTCAACCGTGATGGGGTGACTATTCTGCTATCGGCACAGAATGTGTACCGCGCCCTGGAGATATCCTCCCGCGCCTACGTGATGGAGAGTGGCAGGATAACTCTCTCTGGAAGAGGAAGCGAGCTTCTGAACAACCCATATGTCAAGGAGGCCTATCTGGGGGTTTAGCTTGGCGGAGGTGTGTGTCCTCGGTGCGGGACCTGCGGGTGCAGGTGCGGCGGCTGAGCTGGAGAGGCTGGGAATAGATTACATTTTAATAGACAGGGCGAGCTTCCCCAGGAGCAAGCCGTGCGGGGGTGTGCTGCCCTGGCGCGCGGTGGAAGAGCTTCGCCTGCCCGGGGATGTGGCTGAGCGCTGGCTTGAAGGTTACCGCATCTTCTCCCCCTCCCTCGAGAAGGTGGAGAGCCGCTTTCCATCGCGAGGAGCAGTTGTGCGCCGCTCTGCTCTGGACGCCTATCTGCTGAGTTTGCTGGAGAAGAAGCCATCCCGGGTAAGGGTGGTCCGGGTAAGGGAGAAGACAGACCGGGTTGAGCTGCTCACAGATGAGGGCAAACTCAGCGCAGATTACTTAATTGCCGCCGACGGGGCCAACAGCGTGGCGAGGCGGAGCCTGGGGGTACACTACACAAAGCTTGCGCTTGCATGCCAGTATGTGCTCGAGCTTCCGGAGGAGGCGGTGGAGGAGCGGATAGGCGGCTGGTTTGAGGTGTATTACCTGTTCTCCCGGGGATACGGCTGGCTCGCACCGCTTCGCAGCTGCGTTAAGGCGGGGATAGGAGGTCTTGGAAGCTCCTTCTCACGCCGTGCGTTGGACAGTTTTATCAGAGCCACCTCAGTGGCGGAGAAGCTTGCGGGTGGGAAGGTAATCCGCTATCAGGCACACCGCATACCGATGCAGGGTCCCGCTGAGAGGCTCGCCACAGAGCGTGCAGTTTTAGCCGGCGACGCAGGGGGTTTTGTGTTCCCCGGCACCGGAGAGGGGATATACTACGCAATTAAGAGCGGTGCAGCGGCGGCGAGGGCTGTTGCTCAGGCGATGGAAGGGGATGCGCTTGCAGGGAGCTACGAGGAGGAGCTGAAGGGCGCAGGTCTGCTCTCCCTGCGCGGGGTGCACTTCCTGGAGGAGGTACTCGCCTCGCCAGAGCATGCGGAGCGCTACGTGCGCAGGCTGAAGAAGCTTTTCCAATAAGTCTTGCAGTGGTCGCCTTTTGGGGGAGGCGTATTCAGGTGATATTTTGAGGTTTGAAGATTTGAAGCTGAAGGAGGAGGTTGCGAGGGCAGTCGCGCAGTTCGGTTTCTCGCGCACAACCTGGATTCAGGCGAAGGTTATACCCCCCGCGCTTGAAGGCAGGGATGTGATAGGCGAGGCGCCCACGGGCTCGGGTAAGACCCTGGCCTTTGCAATACCCATCGCCGAGAGGTTGAATGGCAGCAACAATGTGCAGGCGCTGGTGGTAACACCTACCAGAGAGCTGGCACTGCAGGTGAGCGGGGTGCTGGCCCGCACCATGCGCTACATTGGGGTGCGTGTTGCAACAGTTTACGGAGGCGTCGCAATAGAGCCTCAGATTCGGGAGCTCAGAAGTGCGGGCGTGGTGGTGGGCACACCCGGAAGACTTCTCGACCACCTGCGCAGGGGCACACTCAGGCTGGACAGGGTTAAGGTGCTGGTGCTGGACGAAGCTGACCGCATGCTGGATATGGGATTTATCGAGGATGTGAGGAGGATAATTAGGAGCACACCCGGCAGCAGGCAGACGCTTCTCTTTTCGGCCACCATACCACCACAGGTGAAACACCTTGCCCGGCGCTTTATGCGCAACCATGTGCATATCCGCAGCAGAGGTGATAAGCCTGAAATTGAGGAGTGCTTTATCGAGGTTCGCGAAGGGGAGAAGTTCCAGCTACTGCTGGCTCTGCTTGAGAGAGAAAGGCCGAGCTCTGCAATAGTTTTCTGCAACACAAAGCAGATGGCGAGCATTGTAGCCGCCAACCTGTCAAAGCTCCGGAAGGATGTGGCGGCAATTCACGGGGACATGGCCCAGGCGAAGCGCGAGCGCGTTATGCGGCGCTTCCGCGCAGGTGAGCTGCGCATCCTCGTCGCAACCGACGTTGCCGCTCGCGGCATAGACATACCCCAGGTGAGCCATGTTTTCAACTACGACATCCCGAGCAGCGCCGACGACTACACCCACAGGATAGGCAGGACTGCACGCGGGGGAGCGAGGGGAAAAGCCTTCTGCCTCCTCGCCCCGAGCCAGCACGACAGCATGCGCCGCGTGCACAGAAGCTTTCCGCACATCGCGCGGAGGGATTTTGAAGCAGAGCTATCACGCTACCCGGCGCTGGACCCCCGGCAGGGAAGGCTGCGAAAGCGGAGAGGTCCCGGGTTTTCCAGAAGGCGCGGGGACGGACGCAGGTGGTAGGCTATTCCTGACTCACTATCTCGAGTATCGCACTAACGGGCAGGCGGAGTACCTCGCCCCTCTCCTCCCCCTTCTCCACCCTGAATTCGGCCACGCCTTCCTCAGGGAAGTCGATTCTACGCGTTATGTAGTCCCTTTCTTCACCTCCGTGCCTAACCCTGACCCTGAAGGCGACACTGCGGTAGCCTGCGATGTAGGCGATGTCCTTGAAGTCAAAGCCCTCGCCGGCGATTCTTCCATTCTCGCACAGCAGCATTATCGTGGCGATGTGCTTCCCGCTCCTCAGGCAGACGTCGAGGATGCCCATGGTAAGCTGAGCGGGGGCTAACTTCCGCAATTGTGTCAAGGCTTATAAGCAGCCCCTGCCCACGGAAAAGTTTATATTATATGATAAATCATGATAATTTACCTCTGTGAGCAGGTGGTATCATGGTGCTCAAGGACTTTCTGAAGCCGAGCCTTGAGGCTCTCATCGAGGATAGC
>Ga0256830_1001688_pt1 | contig 15303 bp, 12 predicted proteins | sample 128326metaG_FD_190537 | JGI IMG/M metagenome (GOLD analysis project Ga0256830, IMG submission 190537) | Hydrothermal vent microbial communities from Lau Basin, Pacific Ocean - 128-326 | ecosystem: Environmental > Aquatic > Marine > Hydrothermal vents | place: Pacific Ocean: Lau Basin | collected... | reverse complement strand
CTGTTGCCGATGTTGGTGGTGAAACAACCGTTCAGGTAGCTGCTGCTGGTGCAGAACCGGAACCAACTCCAACACCGACACCAACTCCAACTCCAGCACCAAGTGTGAGCGGCGTTGAGATATCTGTTGCAGATGATACTGTTGTTTATGGAGACCCGGTTGAGGTTAAGGTTGTAAATGATGGTTCTCAGGGAACTCTCACACTTAAGGTGACAAATGAAGGAACAGGAGATACAGAAAAACTTGAGATTATTGACACATCCGGTATTTTCAGGTATGTATATGACACGGATGCGAAGGGATGGTATCCTGGAGTTTACACACTCTCGCTTGAAAATGCAGCCGGTATTGTAACATGGACTCAGTTTAGCGTGACTTCAGATGAGCCATATATAGTTCTTGACATCCCCGACAATACTGTTGCAAGTGGAGACGCCTTGGCATATACTTTAAAGGTTTACTGGCATAAGAAAATTGACAGTGTTACTGTAACTGTCACCGGTCCGATGGAGGGCACCTTTACAGCGGTCTCCGAAAGCAATATCGGGGCCTATTACTGGAAATCTCCTGTAACAGCAGTAAGCACACTTGATCTGTTTGCAGCACCATTCAGCGGAACAACAGGAGCGTATAATCTCAAGGTCAGTGTAACTGGTGAGGGAGGAGCATCGAGCTCAGCCACCTTCAAGTTCTATGTTGAGGACATCTCATTCAACATAACACCCGAAGATTCCAGTGTTGCAAGAGGAGGGAGCGTTGATGTTGAGGTCATGACAAATGCAGGAGATACAAATGGCGATATGGATGTTGATACACCTAACACCGTAATGTGGACGCTTTACGACCCAGATGGTGTTGCTGTGGACAGCGGTGAAGCCAATATTGAGGATGGTTCAGCCACATTTCCAATATCGCCCAAGCTCGAGTGGGATTCCGGAACATACAAGCTTGAGGTTACAGTGAAAACTGCAGATGGATATGATGAAACAGACTCTATCGATCTTGAGGTTGTTGATCCTGAGCTTACACTTACACCCACATATGAGGTTATTGTAAGGGGAGATTCAATCACTGTAGAAGGGTCAACTACTCTTCCTGCAGGAACCCAGTTTGTCATCACGGTAGACCCTGCCGGTGAGGGTGTCACAGTCTCAGACACCCAGGTATTTGCAGATGCAGATGGAAAATTCAGCTTCAGCATTGATGTGGCAACAGATGCACCATTGAAGACATTCACAATAACTGTTGAAAATACAGATGCAAATGTAGACGCAAAGGTCAAAATCAAGGTGGCAAGGCAGGGTATAAAGGTTTCAACCGAGACGGCGTCTGCTCTCATTGGCGGATCATTCGATGTTACAATTGATACAACCGCAACAACAGTTTATGTGTACGCATCTAAGGGAGGCGTTTTCTCAGTTGGTGGAACCGGCATCTCCAAGCTTCCAAGCCTGGTTGGAGATATTGATACAAACGCCAATCCGACATTCAGCACAGGTGACAGCGAAATCACAGTGGATGTTGCAGATGATGCACAGCTTGGCACATACACGCTGTATTTCTTTGCACCAGAAGATCCTGATGTGATCGATCCGGTGAAAGATCCACAGGATGTACTTTATGTGACCATAATTGACATCTCGTTCACAGACATACCATCAGAGGTCACGGTTGTTAAAGGTGGAAGCACAACGGTTACGATAACGGCAAACGTCCCGAGAACCGATTTCGGATGGATCAGCGCATCATTCAGCGGAAATGGTGTCTTCACAGACCTCAATGATGCAGGCTTTGTCAAGGATGATGCAGATACCGGCTCAAAGGGTGTCTTTGAAATAACACTCTATGGCAAGGTTGATTCACAGACACTTGAACTCAACGAGAATGGAGACAAGATGCTCGCATCAGGCACATACACCCTTAAAGTTTCACTGCTCAGAGACAACACTGTTGTTGATACAAGGACAATAATGGTGAATGTTGTCAATCCACAGATTGACATTTCACTGCCTGGAGAAGTTCTGAAAGGAGATGAGATAGTCGTAACCATAACCACCAACAGAGCAGAGGATTATGATGGACTTTATGTGTTCCTCGAGACACCGAACAGAGTATACATGCAGAATCCGTTAGTTGATGCAGATGGAAAGGCAGAGGTAATCTTCCAGAGCTACGGTCTTGACTACGGAACATACAGGGTTTATGTGAGAGATACAATGACCACTGAAACAGGTAATCAGGATCTGCTGCAGTTCTACAGCCTCGATCCTGCAGACTCAACGTCCAAGGAGTACAAGATGTCAGATGATCTCCTGTATGGTCCATTTGAGGTCAGTGTTGTTGAAGAACTGACTCCGGCACCAACACCGACACCAACCCCAACCCCAACACCGACACCAACCCCAACCCCAACACCGACACCAACACCGACACCAACACCTGAGAAGAAGGAGACACCCAAGCCAACACCAACACCTGAGAAGAAGGAGACACCCAAGCCAACACCAACACCTGAGAAGAAGGAAGGACCTGGCTTCGAAGCAATATTTGCCATTGCTGGACTGATTGCAGTGGCATACCTGCTGAGAAGAAGACAGTAAAAACAATTTTTCTTTTTTATTATTTTGATTTAAATGAGAGTTTGAGCTACACCGCAACATGAAATACGGGATTTGTTTGCTTCCATTGTTATGTGAAACTTGAATATTGTTCGAATCAGGATCACCAAACCTTAAATACCGAAAACAAATCCTTTTGTGTAATGAGTGAGAAAAGACTCGTTATCAGGAGATCAGGATTTCCTTCAAGGGGTGAGATAGTAATCGGAACTGTAACAAGAGTGATGGATTTTGGAGCTTTTGTAAGTCTCGATGAGTACGAGGGAAAGGAAGGACTTGTTCACATAAGTGAGGTGGCACCCGGGTGGATCAAGGATATAAGGGATCATGTCAAGAAGGGTCAGAAGGTTGTCTGCAAGGTTCTTGATATAAATCCCAAAAGAGGACACATCGATCTGAGCATTAAGGATGTAAATGAAAGACAGAGAAGAGAAAAACTGCAGGAATGGAAGAGTGAGCAGAGAGCATTCAAGTGGCTTGAAATCGCAGGTGAAAATGCTGGAATTGGTTTGAATGAGCTTGAAAAAATTGGAAAGAGGTTAATAAAAAAGTATGACTCAATTTACGGTGTTTTTGAGGAAATAGCCTATGAGGGGTATGAAGTAATTTTGAAAATTACAGGGGAGGAGCTTGCAAGGGCAATGGCAGAGCTTGCAAGAGAGCACATAAAACCCTCAAGGGTAAAGGTGAGGGGATTCTTTGAGCTCACGTCATTTGCTGGAGATGGTGTTGAGAGAATAAAGAAGGCACTTGAGGTCGTCAAAAAATACTCCAAGGATGATGTGAGGGTTGAGGTGGAGTATGTTGGGGCTCCAAAGTACAGGGTTGTTGTCGAGAGTGAGGATTACAAGACTGCAGAGAACATCCTTAAAAAGGTTGTTGGTGATGTAACAAAGGCAATGAAAAAGCTGGGAGGAGAATCTAATTTCATAAGAGAGGCAGTCTGAAATGAAAACCCGACTTAGAAAATGCTGTGAATGTGGGAGATACACTCTCTCAGATGCATGTCCCTTTTGTGGTGGGAAGACTTTTATGCCATTTCCACCAAGGTTTTCGCCTGAGGACCCTTACGGAAAGTACAGAAGGATGCTGAGGAAACAGAAAGGGTTCTGGATAAGGAGGTGTGAGAATGATTGAGAGGGTTGACGTGAGGTACATAAAAACCCCCAAACAGGCAGGACTGGAAAACCCTGTCATGATCGAGGGATTGCCGGGAATAGGTCATGTTGGAAAGCTTGTTGCAGACCATCTTGTCAAGGTTCTCAATGTTGAGAAGGTTGTTGAGCTTTATTCCCACCACTTCCCCCCTCAGGTTATGGTTGATGAGAAAGGAATTGTGAAACTGCCGAAAAATGAGATATATGCTTATCGAGCAGAAGGACAGTCTCCAGACCTTCTCATCCTTGTAGGAGATTATCAGAGCATAAGCAACGAAGGACATTTTGAACTTGCCAATGCTTACATAAAGATAGCCAAGGACTTTGAAGTAAGCAGAATCTACACTCTTGGAGGCTATGGAGTGGGAAAGCTTATTGAGGAGCCATATGTAATTGGAGCGGTTAACGATGAGACACTCTTTGAGGAGCTCAAGAGACATGGTGTTAAGTTCGAGAATGGGGAGCCTGCTGGCGGGATAATCGGTGCCGCGGGACTGATCATAGGACTTGCCATGCTTGAGGGAATACCATCTGCATGTCTTATGGGAACAACATCAGGCTATATGGTCGATCCCAAGAGTGCCAAGGCAGTTCTTGATGTTCTGATAAAACTACTGAATCTGGAAATAAGTGTGGAAGATCTGGAAGAGAGAGCAAAAGAGATGGAAAGGCTCATATCACAGATAAAGGAGATGCAGGAGGCACAGATGGTTCAGTTTAAGGGAGATGAGGATCTGAGGTACTTCAGATGATCTGCAGGGAATGTCATTATTTCATTCCCCAGTACGGTGATGCCGGGTTTTGTGTAGCGAAAAAAAGCGACAAAACTTCTGCCTCGATGGCATGTACTGGACTGCCTTTCAGAAGGGTTTTTGGACGAGACAGGGCATGCAGTTACTGCAAAAACTCTAACGTCTGAATATTCCATCAAGAAATTCTTTCTCCCTTTTAAGCTCTTCAATTTTCTCCTGAAAGTTCATTTTTCCATACCCGAGATCATCAAGCTCGACAGTTATGGTTCTATCGTATCCTGTTTCAGCAAGCATTTCAAGAATTCTTCTGGTCTTCTCGCTGAATCTTGATCCTACGTGTCTCCCCTTCCCATCCGATCCACTTACATGTATGTTCCTGATTTTTTCCAGTGATTCAATGTATTTTTCTGCATCCCCATTTTTAAGAGCGTGATTTACATCGAAAGTTATCCCGAATCTGAATTTTTCGGCCCACTCCATGACCTCTCCATGGCTTCTGCACAGATTGTTTACCTTGGGCTCGCTGTTTTCAAGCAGAATTTCAACATCTTTTACCATAGCGAATTTTGACAGGACTCTGAAGTATCTCTCGTTGGTTTCGTAATCCTCTCTTACAGGTTCTCTCAGAGCACTTCTCCTTCCGGCATGGACTGTAAATGGACTTTTCACCTTTTCTGCAACGTTTATACCGTGGAGATTGGTTTTCAGGGTAACCTCCACAACGTGCTTGTTAACACTGCACGGATTCAGATCAAGAACTGCACAGTGAACCGATTTTATCAGTCTCTTTACTGTGTTCAGCTTTTCCTCATTTCTGTCAATCCAGTAATGGGGTGTTTCTATCCAGAACTCTATCCCGTCATAATCTGAGATCTCACATGCCCTTGCAATCTCCTCCACAGGATACTCGTAAAAGAACATTGAAGAAAATATCACCTGCAGGCTATCACCTCATAAACTGTCTTCCTTTCCAGAAGTTTTTTCAGAACATCATTTCTATCGTTTCCGCTTGCAAGAATGCTTACAAGGGGGTCATGCTTTCTGTATGTCTTACCCCTGCATGGCACATCTGCAAAAAAGGAATTGCCGGTGGGGGAGCTTATTACAGCAGTGTCTCTTTTTGCAAACAAAATCGCTCTTCCTGCGAATCTCTTGGCTTTCCAGCTTTCAAACTTTCCTTTCATTGCATCCAGATGAGCTCTGAACAGATTTCTCCCGTAAGCCCATTCAACTGAGTCAAGGCTACCCTGAAATCTTGGATTTATCTCGAGAACGTAGGGTTTATCTGAGAGAATGAAATCCACACCGACATTTCCCCTGAGTTCAAAGTAAACTGCAAGCTCTTCTGCGATAGATCTCATTTCTCTTTCAGATTGGGATGAAAAGGGTGTGATGTTTCCACAGTACCTGAATCCATCTGCTCCGAATTCCTTCATCCCAACAAGCATCAGGTTTGTTGCGATGGATACAGCCTTTTTTCCGCTGGACAAAACTGAAACAGAACACGGAATCCCGCTTATGTACCTCTGTAAAATGAAACCCTTTTCTCTTTTATCAGAAAATCTGATATTTTCCCCTCCACCTCCCTTTTCAGGTTTAAGGATTCCACGCTCTCCATTGCTCAGAATCTCCGGAAAATCCATACCTATTCTCTCAAGTTCACGGTAAAACCATCTCTTGTTTGTAATTCTTTCAATTTTTCTGTCAGCCAGATCCTCATATCCTGAATGCCAGATTATCTCAGCATCAATCGTCTCTGCAATCTGGACAGCGGTTCTTTTTACAGATTCCGGACTTTTGTTTTTGATTCTGAACACTTCCTCTGCGTAGAGGTAGAGATCTGCATCAGCATGTTCTGTCAGACAGTAAACCTGAAAACCTGCCTTTCTTGCCGATTCAGCCACATTTCTTACATTGCTTCCAACTATCAGAAATTTTCTTTCTTCCATCCCTTTATTATCCTCCTGATAATGTCCTCATCTTCCTCCCTGTATATCTCTTTCATGGAACCATCGCCTTCCAGATTTAGCCCCCTGATCACAACAGCCGGGACTCCATCATCTCCCTCTCCCATAAGAATATTCGCAAAACCTGCTACTTCATCTGCCACACATTCAACCGTAACTTCAAGTTCTTTTCCGTACAGATCTCTACTTCCTCTCCAGTCTTTCATGGGGCTGATTCCAGAAACACCTACTGAAAATCCCACAACACCCTTCCTGAAGCATCTGCCATTTGTGTCAGTTACAATTACTCCCACATTTTTTCCGGTAAGGTCCCTTATCTCATCCCTGATGTTTCGTGCAGATGCATCCGGATTCTCTGGAGGAAGAAGAATGTAGCCCTCCGGAACATTTGTGTTATCTATTCCTGCGTTTATGCACACATTGCCAAATTTTGCCTTCACAAGCAGAAATGGTCTCTCTATCAGAATCTCCTCAGATTCATTCAGAACAGCCTGAACAAATCTCGGATCTTTTCCGAGATCCCTGGCAAGATTTACTGCCTTTTCTGAAGGAGAAAAATCTTCAAGTTTTACCATCCTTCCTTCCGCCTTTGAAACTATTGTTGAACAAACTGCGAGGATATCCCCATCTTCAAAGCTGAAGCAAGTGGAAAAAATTCTGGCAAGATTGTCTCCTCTGTTTATTTTTGGAAGGTTTTTAATGGGAAATACATGTATCATCCCTCAGATCCTCTCCCTGAGGAATGTGAAAATTTCTGCCATTATCTCATCCTTATCAGGCATTATCTGTCCTGCACCCTGTGCCAAATCCCTTCTGCCTCCACCACCACCCTTTGAAAGTCTTCCAGCAATCCTCATGAGGTCTCTCGCATCAACCCTCTCGTCACCGCTGAATGTGACGACCTTCACACCATTGTAGTCTGAAAGCAAAACTCCCACGAAACCGTCCTTTGCTAAGTGAATTCCCGTTTTTGCAAGCATATCCGGAGATTCATTTAGTATTTCCACGACTATTTTCATGTCCTCAAACTCATCATAATCCCTTGAAATCATCTCTGCCTTCATTTTTGCAATCTCCTCCTGAAGTCTTTCAATTGTTTTCTTCTGCTCCTTCCACTCATCAAAAAATCTCTGAACAGTTTTTGGAAGTATCTCAGGCTGAACTCTCAGAATGGAACTTGCTTCTTTCAAAAGACCCTCCTCCCTTGCGATCTGTTCGAGAGCAGACTCTCCAGCAGAGTATTCAAACCTGAGAACACCATCCTGTATTGACTCAACCTTCAGTATCTTGAAAACACCGATTTCACCTGTCGTCTCAACATGTGTTCCACCACATGCCTGTATGTCGTCTCCAACCTTCACGATCCTTATTTCCCGTCCTGGTGGCACTCCTCCCTGGTAAAGCCTGAAACCATACTTCTGTTCAGCTTTGATCCTGTCCATTATTTCCCAGCTTACAGCTCGATCTGCCATTATCTCTCTGTTGACCTCAAGCTCTATCTCTCTTATCTCCTGATCGCTTAACCTCTTGTAATGGGTTATGTCCAGTCTTGCCTTATCCCACTCTTTTCTTGCTCCAGCCTGCCACACATGGTTTCCGAGTTTTTTCTGGAGGGCTTTTATCAGCAGATGAGTTGCTGAGTGATGCCTCATGTGTCTGAACCTTCTCTCTCTGTCAACAAAACCTCTGATACGGGTTCCAGGCTGGATAGGGCCGTTTACCCTGTGCAGAATAATTCCATCTTCTTCCAGAACATCAAGAACCTCGACTCTGCCACCATCAAATTCTATGTAACCTGTATCGTTGTCCTGACCACCGCTTTCAGGGTAAAAGGCAGTTCTGTCAAGAATAAGGTATCCATTCTCGTATCCCATCACCTCGGCCGGGAATTCCAGGATCTTTGAGTTGTAATAGAGTTTTTCAGTCTGGGGATAACTGCCAAGAACAAGTTTTTCTCTCTCTCTTTTTTCAGCTCTTGAATGTCTTCCTGCAAGCTCAGCATAAAAGTCCTCCGGGATCTCAATCTCAATGTTCTCTGATTTTGCTATCTCCTCCACCATTTCAGGAGGTATGCCGTGAGAGTCGTAGAATTCGATCAGATCTTCTTTTTCTATTTTCTTTTTTCTCTCAATTGTTCTTTGAACCAGAGAGATCCCTTTTGAGATTGTTTCTCTGAATCTTCTCTCTTCAAGTTCCAGTATCTCCTGGATTGTTTCAAGCGAAACCTCAAACTGGAATTCTTTCAGTATTTTTCTGTGGAGGCTGACCAGATCAAACAGACTGATGCTGAGTTCAAGCTCATCAGCCATTCTGAGGCTTCTTCTTATCATCAGCCTTGCCAAGTATCCAGAACCGGCATTTGAAGGTATCAGCGCATCTCCAAGCATGAAGAGGATCGCCCTTGTGTGATCTGCAAGAGCATAAACCTTTTCAAGTGGTACAACTATGCTTTCAAGTTTTTCTGGTGTGATCCCAAACCTATCTGCTATCTCGGCCCTGAGTCTGCTAAGTCTCTCTCCCCTCAGTTCACCCATAACACCTGCAAGTTTTGAGCTCTCTGCTATTATCTCCCTGACCTCGTCATCATCAGCTGAAAACGGTACCGTGCTGTTTTCCAGAATTGCACTGACAGCATCACCAAAAATCGCATCGTAGACAGTTGGTGTTCCCTGAGATGCCCAGACAAATCTTTCAAGGCCGTATCCTGTATCAACGATGTAATTATCCATTTTTCTGTATTTTACACCCTTTATATCTATGTCACCCTCGGGATGTTCCTCCAGATTCATGAAAACGAGAGTTGCAACCTCCAGGCCACCAACGATGGCTTCAAGACACGGCCCAGCATTCCCACCTCCTGCCCAGGGCTCTTCCTTGTAAACTATGTCCTCGATTTTCACCCCAAGCTTGTTGAGAAGCTCTGTGCAGTATTCAACAGTCTCACTCTTCCAGTATACTTCCTCCTGTGGATTATTGAAGGCATGGTGAGCCATCATCTCGAAAAGAGTCAGATGTCTTCCGGTTCTTCCAACCGAATCAAGATCGTCCATTCTTATGCAGGGCTGGGAGATCGTTAGGGGATTGGCTGGTGGTGGAACAACTCCTGAAGTCACAAAGGGCTGGAAATCTGCTATGCTTGCGATTGTGAGGTATATATCATCTCTCCATCTTGCAACAACCGGATATCTCTCAATTCTTGCGTGATCTCTTTTTTCGAAGAATGAAAGGTAGTACTCTCTCATCTCAGAAAGTGAGAACCTCCTGTTGAATACAGGATTGCCTATGAACGTGTAACTCCCGCATGGCGGATCTCCACATATTTCTCTGCTTTCATTTACCGTCCAGAAGTACTTCCCGCATTCTGGACATTTCTTTCTGATGAATCCGTTTTCGTGGAGAAAGCTGATGTCCAGATACTCTTTATCCAGGCTCATCAGAAAAAAGGATGAACCCAAGGATATAACATTTACTCTTTGATGGACTTTCTAAGCTGAAGGTATCTTTCCATGGTTATGTTTTCAGAGTAAACTGTGCATGAAATTTCAAACTCCCCAGTCTGAACGCTTTTTGATGCAAGGGCTCTTATACCACTTCCACTTCCCTGAACACTTCCGAGCCTGTATCCCTTGGATATGAGGTCTCTTATCGTTTCAAGATCTGAATCGTAGATGTATATGCTTATTGCCTTTTTGGATGCGAAAACTTCCCTGACATCCTTCAGAAATTCAGCTATGGCATTCTCAACATCCATGATATTAAGTTGGAAAAGAGATATTTTAAGCTATTCCCGTTTCTTCATCGGAGAGATAGCAGCTGGGATCATCACCCCAGAGATTTCCCGTTCTCAAAGCTCTGAGCCTGAACCCTCCGCATATTGATTTGTAGATACATTTTCCGCATCTTCTGCCATTAATGTATTTTTGCTTTTCTCTGAGCTTTATGAGCAGGTCGTCCTCTGGAGTGAGCCAGATTTCGCTGAATTTCCTTTCCCTTATGTTGCCGCAGGTGTAATCGAACCAGAACTGATTTGGATGAACGTTGCCGAACATGTCAACATCTGCAATTCTGTAGCCTGAAGAATCACCTCCCCTGTATTTCAGGAATTCAAGAGCGTAATCTGCGAGGCTTTCATCCATTTCTCTGAGTTTCAGATAGAAGAAGATTCCGTCGGCTGGATTATCCACTGTGAGAATCTCTGTTTTTTCTCTGTTATCTCTCAGTTCAAGGGATTTTCTGAAAAGAAATTCCATAAGCTCTCTTCTTTCTTTAAGATTAATATCTATGCTGAAATCTGCTCTTCCTGATGGGACGAGATGATACAGGCAGAATCTCGGAACTTCGTTCTCCACAATTAGATCTATCACCTCAGGCACATCTTTCAGGTTAAATTTTGTGACTGTGAATCTTATTCCGGTTAGAATCCCTGCTGAAGCCGCATTTTCGAGTCCCTCCATTGCCTTCCTAAACGCACCTCTCAGCCCTCTGAACCGGTCGTTTGTTTCTTCAACTCCATCAATACTAACTCCAACATAATCAACTCCAGCTTCAGCAAGTTTTTCGGCAGTTTCTCCATCAATCAGGGTTCCGTTTGTTGACAGTGACACGTGCATTCCCTTTGATTTTGCATGGATTATCAGATCGATTATATCCTTTCTCATCAATGGCTCCCCACCGCTCAATAGCAGAACGGGAACCTGAATACTTGCAAGATCATCTATGAACTCCATGGCTTCTTGAGTTGAAAGTTCTCCGGATCTCCTTGACCCTGCATCGGCATAACAGTGCACGCACCTCAGATTGCATCTGGAGGTTGTGTTCCAGACTGTAACGGGAACTGGCTTTTTGCTTGCTTCAACAAGTCTTTTCGGTATTCTCTCCCTGCTCTTGTAGGTTAGCTTCTCCGATACAGTTATCTCCCCACCAACCATTTTGCTCAGACCTATCATTTTCTCAGCCTCTCTGCTATGAATGTGGTGAGGTCCTTTATACTTAACCCCTCAGCTCCGTTTTTCAGATTCCTGTAGCAGTAGGGGCATGAGGTGACAGCAATTTCAGCCCCGGTCTTTTTTAGCTGTTCAATTCTGACTTTTCTGACGGCCCTTGTCAGATCTCTGTAGGATACCCTGACACCCCCTCCACCGCCACAGCAGAATGAGTCCATTTTGCTGTTTTCAGGCTCCACAAGATCAGCAACAAGGGACAGGATTTTTCTCGGCTCCTCGACTATGCCCATGTGCCTTGCAAGGTGGCACGAATCATGAAAGGTAACCTTCAAATTCTCCTTTTTTAGTCTCAGCCTGTCGGTGTTCATGCTGAGAAATTCTGTTATGTGCAGGACATCAGCATTCAGTCCACCAAACTTTTCATAATCCCTTTTTATCGTCCTGTAACAGCCGGGACAGTTGACGAGTATTGTTTTTGCTCCAGTCTTTTTCAGAACATCTTTCAGCCTTAGATAATTTTTTTCAGCGTAGCTCAGATCACCGCCTATTCTCAGCGATGTTGAACCACAGCAGTACCTGAATTCCACTCCAAAGCTGACATCCATGCTATCCAGGATTTTTACTGTGCTGTCAAATATCTCCTTCTCTCTTGCAAGGGAGGTGCATCCAGGATAATAAATCAGATCCACCCTGTCATCTGTCTCATACATCTCAATTTCATCACCGTATGGGTTTCCCGTCTTAACCATATTGTCGAGAAGTCTCAGGTGTCTTTCAGGAAGAATCCTCTGTTTTGTATACCTTTCTCTTGTTCTCTCCATTATCTCTGTTACATCAACATCAGATGGACATGCAGCCTCGCATATTCCGCAGGTAAGACAGGAAAATATGGATTTTACAAGTTCGGCATCTTCCTCGGTGTAGGGAGACAGGATTATCCTTCCTCTGGGACTGAGATGCTCCCATTTTGTAACCCGGTATGTGGGACAGATCTGAATGCATCTACCGCATTTTGCACATTTCAGACTCCAAATTTCCCGGGATTTAGTATATTCCTCCGATCCAGACAATATTTCACCCTCCTGAAAATCTCAAGACCTCTTGCAAACTCCCACCTCAGAGCAAGACCATGTTCTCCGATAGTTGCACCCATGTCAAGTGCCATTCTGGAAATCCTTCTCGCTGTTTCCATGGCGTCTTCAAAGCTTTTCGAGACTATGGCTGGATGGAGGTTGCATGTATCAAGGTGACCGTAAATGAAAATCTCAGAATCTGTTTCCCTTTCAATTCTGTAAATCTGGCCGATGAATTCATTTAATCTTGAGAATGGAACTGCAAAATCTTCACCAGCATATACTCTTGTACCTTTTTTGGCAATTTCAGCTCCAAGCGTCTCCCTACTCTCCCAGAAATCCTCTTCATCTCTTCCTTCAAGTACATGTCCTCCAAGACGCTCCATTATCTTTTCAGCACACCTGTCCTTTCCCAGAATCTCAACTGCGAGAAGGTCAAAAGGCTCAAAACCGATTGCTGAGGATGTCCTTGAGTCCATGTATTCAACCGCATCCGGCGTTGTCTTCAGCACCTCTCTCAGAATTCTGTTGAGGTTGTCTCTTTTTTTCAGGTGGATAAGATATGTTCTTTTTTCCTCCGGAAGAGGGATTACCCTGAAGTATATTCCTGTTATCACACCAAGCGTCCCTTCACTTCCGGTGAATATCTGGTGGGCTATCCCAGGACTTCGATGAGTTCTGGATGGCATTCTCACAGCCTTACCGTCAGGAAGCACGACATTCATTCCAACAACAAAATTTCTTATCCCTCCGTATTTTAATCCTCTCTTTCCGCTACCATTGTTGGCCACAAAACCTCCGGCAGTTGCTATTTTTAAACTTCCGGGTTCAGGTGGGAGAAAGAGACCGTATCTGCTCAGCGCATTCTTAATATCATGTAGAATGGCTCCGGCCTCCACAAAAACTATCATATCATCTGGAAAAACCTCTATTCTGTCCATTTTTTTCATGTCAATAACAACAGCATCCTTGGGTACCGCTCCTCCGGATGTTCCGCTTCCACCACCTCTCGGCACCACAGATACAGAAAATTCGTTTGCAAGTTTGAGAATTTCCGAGACTTCATTTTCATTTTCCGGTCTGATAACAGCTGCCGTCCTGCCATAAAACGGACTCGCATCTGTTGAATAAACCTCGGTAACCCTGGAACTGTGGATTACATCGTCAGTCCCGACAACATCCATGACTTTCCTGATGAATTTTTCAGGAACCACAGTATATGGTGACGGCAGGAACTTATATTTTTTCCCAGAAAAATTATAATAATTAATTGTTAAATTAAAATGGCTACAGAATTATTTCGATTCCAAGCCTCTCGGCGAGCTCCTTGTACCTGTTTCTTATGGTCACTTCTGTAACTCCGGCCACTTCGGCAACTTCTCTCTGGGTCCTCCTTTCACCGCTCAGAATTGAAGCTATGTATATTGCTGCTGCTGCTACACCTGTAGGCCCTCTTCCGCTTGTTAGCTCCTTCTCTTCAGCCTTCTTTATGATTTCAATTGCTTTTTTCTGCACCTCTCCACTCAACCCGAGGGCTGTGCAGAATCTGGGAATGTAGTCTGCAGGGCTTGTTGGCATGAGCTTCAATCCAAGTTCCCTTGCAATGAACCTGTATGTCCTGCCAACCTCCTTTCTGTCCACTCTCGAATATGTTGCTATCTCATCAAGGGTTCTTGGCACTCCAGCCTGTCTGCATGCAGCATAGAGTGCTGCAGCAACAACACCCTCAATGCTTCTACCCCTTACGAGATTTTTCTCGACAGACTTTCTGTAAATAACTGACGCAATCTCTCTAACACTCTTTGGCAGACCAAGAGCAGAGGCAAGCCTGTCGAGCTCGGAAAGAGCAAATGCAAGATTTCTCTCAGTTGCATTGCTTATTCTTATTCTTCTCTGCCATTTTCTCAGCCTGAAAAGCTGGGCCCTGTTTCTCACAGAGATGGTCTTGCCGTAATAATCCTTATTTCCCCAATCAATTATTGTTGACAGGCCTTTATCATGGATTGTATAGGTTATTGGAGCACCGACTCTGGCTCTTTTTTCCTTCTGCTCGCTGTCAAATGCCCTCCATTCAGGGCCACTATCTATGTATGTTTCCTCAATAACAAGACCGCAATCCTGACACATGAATTCCCCTCTTCTGTAATCTCTGATCAATCTTGGACTCCCGCATTCAGGGCATACCTCAATTGTCTCTTCTCTTTCTATTTCCTTTCTTTCTATCTCCTTTTCTCTCTCTCTTCTTTCTACTTCCCTTATCCTTTCTACTTCTACCATTCTTCACCACCACAAACAGATTATCCTCATCCGGAACAGATCTTCTGTAGGGTCTGATCACAACATAGGGAGAACCTACACTTCCGATTATATCGTAAACAAATCCAACCTTCTCCATCTTCCTGTTAAACACTTCCTGACCAATTGAAGGCAGATTCCCCGGATCTGCAGAAACAATAATATTGCCTGTTTTTGAAAGATGCATAACATTTCCTATTTTTTTTAGCACAGCACTAACCTTGTATGAATCACTATATAAATTTTTCGAAAGTGTTATATTTAAATGTGATCACGGAAATAAATACTTTTGGTAGCTTACATTCAAAACCCTTCCTGAGGTGTCAAAAGGAACAGCATGAAAACCGGTAAGAGAAGACCGTGACAGGGAGTTGATTGTGAATGTGATATACCGGCTGAGCATCAGTCCGGAACGAACAGGTATCTTACTAATATCTCTGCCTTCTCCCTGCCAACTTCCCTTTCAATCTCTGTCAGGCTGTTGAATGGCTTCTTTGC
>Ga0256830_1001687_pt1 | contig 15314 bp, 13 predicted proteins | sample 128326metaG_FD_190537 | JGI IMG/M metagenome (GOLD analysis project Ga0256830, IMG submission 190537) | Hydrothermal vent microbial communities from Lau Basin, Pacific Ocean - 128-326 | ecosystem: Environmental > Aquatic > Marine > Hydrothermal vents | place: Pacific Ocean: Lau Basin | collected... | reverse complement strand
CGCCTCCTAGAATGGGGGCGTGGCGCGGCCTTCCTGGGACGAGTACTTCCTCGGTCTGATGCACGAGGTGGGGCGGCGGGCGACCTGCGACCGCGGGCGCAGCGGGTGCGTCGTGGTCCAGGACCGGCGCATCGTCGCCACCGGCTACGTCGGCTCGCCGCCGGGGCTGCCGCACTGCGACGAGGAGGGCCACCTGATGCGCCGGGTGGTGGACGAGGACGGAGCGACGCGGCTGCACTGCGTGCGCACCATCCACGCCGAGCAGAACGCCATCTGCCAGGCGGCGCGGCACGGCATCTCGTTGGAGGGGGCGACCCTCTACTGCCGGATGGAGCCGTGCCGGGCCTGCGCGATGATGATCATCTCGGTCGGCATCCGGCGGGTCGTGTGCGAGCGGCGCTACCACGCCGGCGAGGAGACGCGCGAGCTGTTCCGCGCCGCCGGGGTCGAGCTCGAGGTCCGCAGCGACGAGGTCGAGGACTACGAGGAGCAGGCGCCGGCGGGCGAAGACCGACGGGAGGCCTGATTCCCAACAGCCCGGGCCCCACCGCAGGGGCGGCGCAAGCCCACGATTGTCAAGGGGTTGCGAAAAGTCGCGGATTTCGTGGAACATTTCCGCCTACGGGCTTGCTTTCTTGCTAGGCTGGCGGCCCCTGGATTCCGAGGTGTGTTTCGCTCCGCCCCCACACCTCATGCAAGACCCGATTCCCTCTCCCCCCTCGCCTCCTGCGGGGGAAGCGGACCTGCGCATCCTGGAGCGCGAACTGCGCCGTGACTGGGCCGAGGTCGTCGAGGCCTTCCGCCACTTCCACGAGCTGCCGCCGCACCGGCGCTTTCGCTGGACCGGGCGCCTGTTCCACCGCCTCTGTCCCTGGCTCGAGCGAGGCATCCAGTCTCTGGTGGTCCACCACTACGTCCTGGTGCCGACCGAGCGGTTCGTCGCGCACCTGTTCTTCCGCGTGGTCGAGTGGCCGGCGCTGCCGGACTCGCACCTCCCCTTCCTGTCCTGGGTCCACGACCAGGTGCTGCGGGGGTTGGCCGACCCGAGCCGCGCGCCGCGGGTCGGAGGCGCGCTCGCCGAGGAGCCGCCCCTTCCCCTGATCCATCGCTTCAACGCTCTGCCCCGGCACGAGCGGGCCGTCCTCTACCTGTCGGTGATCGAGGGCTGCTCCGATGCGGTGGTCGCGAGCCAGCTCGGCATGACCCCGGCCGGCGTCCGAGCGCTCCTGCCGGGGCTCTGGGCCCGGCTCGGCGTGGACGCGCTGCGGCTCCGGGTGCCCCACGGCTGGCGGGTCCCGCTCCGGCGGGCCGAGGGGGCGGAGTCGGGCACCGCTGCCCTGGTCGCGGACGGAGACAAGCCTGGAGGCTTGTGTGGACTCGGCGTCCGGCCCGCCGAGGCCCAGGTCCTGCAAGCCATTACGGGGAGCGAATCCCGTGATAGGCTGGAGGGAGCCCCATGACCTTCAGCGACCTCCGCGAAGACCAGGCCTCGGCCCTCGCCGAGAGGCTCGAGGACTTCGCGCGCGGACGAGGGGACGAGAGGTTGCGCGACTTCGCCGGCCGCCTCGGCGAGCTGTCGCAGCGCGAGCGCGACCGACTCTCCACCGAGCTCATGGCCATCTTCGCGCGCGAGCGCGACCCCGAGGCCTACACCCTGTTGTACGAGCTCAACGTGGAGGGGGTCTCGCGTCTCGTGCGCTACCACCTGCGCCGCTGCATCTACCCGGTGGATCCGCGCGACGTGGTCCAGGAGGTGTTCCTCAACATCTACCGCTACCCCGACCACTTCGACCCGCGGAGCGCGACCGCCTACCGCAACTGGACGCACACCATCGTCCGCAATGCAGCGCTGCGTCACGGACAGCGGGCGCAACGCCATGCGGCTTCGAGTCTCTCCGTCACCGGGCGCGACGGCGAGGAAGAGGGCCCGCTCGAACTCGAGGATCGCCGCGGGCGCTCGCCCCTCGACGCCACCGCCGAGCGCGAAGAGGTGGACGTCCTGACCGGCGCCTGGCGCCTCTACCTCCTCGCCTACCTCGACGCCTTCGCCCGGCTGGCGCCGGCCGAGAAGACCGTGCTCACCCTGATCGAGTGCGACGGCCTGTCCTACCGCGAGGCCGGGGAGCGGATGGGGGTCCGTCCCGAGAGCCTCAAGATGCGGGTGTTCCGGGCGCGCCGGAAGCTCTACGACCTGATGCGCCGTCGGTTCGAGGGCGGTTCGCTGCCGCCGCGCCGCGACGAGCCTGCTGCGCTGCGCGAGGAGCGCCGCATCGTGGCGGCGAGCCTCGGCAAGTTCCACACCGCCGACAGTCTGCGCGCCCGCATGAAGGCGCGCGCCTCGCGGAAGCAGGAGGAGGCCGAGGCATGATCCCCGCGCCCGACTTCCGCGACGCCCTGCGCCGGGTGCAGGCCGGCAACGGCGAGCTCTGCGAGGTCTTCCAGACCGCCCTGTCGGCCCTGTTCGATCGTGAGATCGAGGACGACTCCGCGACGCAGGCGCTGGCCCACCTCGACGGTTGCTCCGACTGCTCCGAGTTCTTCCAGGCCGTGCGCCTCCAGGCGCTGGCCCATCGGGAGGCCTCCGTCCCCGGGTCGTTGTCGCGCCGGCTGCGCCGCCTTCCCGGACCGGACCTCTTCCCCCAACTCGGCGACCGCGAGATCCTGCGGCGTCTGGCCCAGGCCCTCTACCAGATGGGCAAGGCGCACGTCCTCCTCGGTCAGCAGGTCGAGTTCGTCTTCCACCTCGACGAGGAGCCGGTGGACCTCGACGAATACGTTGCCGGCGAGGGGGGTGAGTCGCTGCGCGTCGGCGCCGCCGAGGGGGTGGTGGACCCGTCCCTGGCGAGCTTGCTGGAGCGGGACTCCGCCGACCACCTCGACCGTGCGATGGTCCTGCTCGACGAGGCGCTGCGGCTCGACCCCGAGCACGCCGCCGCGCGCATCTACGTCGGGGTCATCCACCACAGCCGCGAAGAGTTCGACGAGGCCGCCCGCGAGTACCGCCGCGTCTTCCTCGGCTCCGAGGACCTCCGCAACCGAGTCCACGCCGCCATCCAGTTGGCGATGGTCTACGGGCAACAGGGGCGTGATCGCGAGGCCCGCCGACTGTGCCGCTGGGTGATCGCGAGCGGCATGGTCCACCGCGACCCGACCTTCGCCTTCGTCTACCACAACGTCCTCTGCCACCACGTCGCTCTCGGCGACCTCGGCCCTGCCTTGGAGATGATGCGTTTCATCGTCCAGCGCTACCCCGAGTTCTGGAAGACCTCCGTGCAGTGGATGCACCGCTCGGACCGCCACATCGAGATCCTGCGCAGCCGGCCCGAGATCCGGCGCCAGGTGGAGCAACTCGAGCCCGAGTACTTCGCCGCTTGACGCCATGAAGTCGTCCCTCCGTCTGCTGTTCGTCGCCCTGACGCTCCTCGCGGTGCTCGCGGTCCCGGTCCACGTGTGGGCCGGAGGCGCAGGCGCGAACGGCAACGAAGGCGACGGCGACTCCGGCAGCCAGCCTCCGGGCACGGGCAGCCTGCCCTGCGAGGTCGACCCGACCCTGACCCTGAAGTTCTTCCGCGCCCTCGACCTGCCGAATCCCGGTGGGCTGGTCCAGAACCCCGCGCCCACCATCGGAGCCATCGTCTCCGAGGGGCGCCAGGACGTCATCCTGGATGCGTGGTCCGAGTCGGAGGGCGCCCTGGATGCCTGGCCCGAGTGGCGCGTCTTCGCGCTGGAGCAGGCCGGCGGCTTCGTCACCACCCGGGCCGCGGTCCTGTCCGGCGACCTCGAGCTGTGGCAGTGGATGCCGGCGCAGTACGTCGGCGGTTCGATGACCGTCTCGGGCACCCTCGGCGTCACCAACCAGCCGTTGGCCTTCTGCGCGACCGAGATCCCGATCCTGCCGATGTGCGTCTCGCAGCTGCCCCTCGTCGAAGCCATGGTCCAGGTGAGCGGCCCGACTGGCAGCACCCTTCCCGACGTCTGGTTCCACGTGCGGGTGCTCGGTGACCTGGTCACGGTGACCTACCTGTAGGCGCGAGGCGGGCTCCCCCGACCCCCGCACCGAATCGGCCCCCGCATGCGTCCGCGACTCGTCATCCCGCAGGGCGACGCCGGCGGCATCGGCCCTGAGGTCGCGCTGAAGGTCCTGGCCTCGCCCGAGTTGCGCCGGCGGGCGCGCCCCCTGCTTCTCGGCCACCTGGAACCGCTGCGCGAACTCGCCGCCCGGCTCGGCTTGGACCTCGAGTTGGCGCCGGTCGCCGACACCGGGAGCGGGTTCGGGCTCGCCGATGCCGCGACCTCCCCGTTGCCGGTGCTCGAACTCGAGTCCCCCGAACCGCCGGCAGACGCCCTCCTCGGTCGGCCCCATGCTTCCTTCGGGGCTGCAGCGGTGGAGGCGGTGCTGCGCGCCGGCAGCATGTGTCTCGCCGGCGAGGCCGACGCCATGGTCACGCCGCCCATCCACAAGGAGAGCATGCACCTCGCCGGCTACTCCTTCGAGGGGCAGACCCAGATGCTCGGCGAGCTCGCGCGTTCGCGCCGCTACGGAATGCTGGCCTGTGCCGGTGAGCTCCGCGTCCTCCTCGCCAGCCGTCACTTGCCCCTGGCGGAAGCCGTGGCGCGCCTCGACGTGGACGGCGTGGCGAAGCAGTTGCGCATCGCTCACGAAGCCGCTCGGGACCTCCTCGCGGTGGACGAGCCCCGCATCGCTCTCGCCGCCCTCAATCCCCATGCCGGCGAGGGGGGCGCCTTTGGCGACGAGGAGGAGCGCATCCTGCGCCCGGCGATCGAGAAGGTCCGGAGCGACTTCGGATGGACCACCCACGGGCCCGCGGTGCCCGACGTCGTCTTCGCCGAGGGCGCCGCCGGCAGGTGGGACGTGGTCGTGGCCCTCTACCACGACCAGGGCTTCATCCCGCTGAAGATGCTCCCCCGCGACCAGGCGTGGACCCTGCTCGTCGGCACCCCCATCCTGCGCACCAGCCCGATGCACGGCGCCGCCTACGACCTCGTCGGCCGCAACGAAGCGGACCCGGCCCCCCTGGCCTTCGCGGTGGACCGGGCCCTCGAGCTGGCGGCGCGGCGCGCCGCGGTCGCTCGTCAGTAGCGCGTCAGGTAGCGCTCCACCTCCCAGGGGTGGACGGCGGCGATGTAGTCCTGCCACTCGGTGCGCTTGGCGTGGACGTACTGCTGGAAGATGTGGTCGCCGAGCGCGTTCTTGACGACGGCGTCCTTCTCGAGCATGTCCACGGCTTCACCGAGGTTGGCGGGGAGCTGCTTGATCTTCAGCCGCTGCCGCTCGCGCTGGCTCATCCGGTACACGTTCCCGGAGACCGGCGGCGGCGGCTCGGTGCGGTTCTTCACCCCGTCGAGCCCGGCGGCGAGCATCGTCGCGAAGGCGAGGTAGGGGTTGCAGGAAGGGTCGGGCATCCGCAGCTCGCACCGCGTTCCGATGCCGCGTCGCGCCGGGACGCGGATCAGCGGCGAGCGGTTGCGCATGGACCAGGCGAGGTGGGTCGGCGCCTCGTAGCCCGGGACCAGCCGCTTGTAGCTGTTGACCGTCGGGTTGGTGATGGCGGCGAAACCGCGGGCGTGGTCGAGCAGGCCGCCGACGTACCAGCGCATCACGTCCGAGATGCCTTCGTACTCTCCATTGGGATCGAAGAAGGCGTTCTCGCCGTCCTTGAACAGCGACTGGTGCACGTGCATCCCGCTGCCGTTCTCGCCGAAGATCGGCTTCGGCATGAAGGTCGCGTGCAGGCCCATCTGACGGGCGATGCGGCGCACCACGAAGCGGAAGGTGGACAACCGGTCGGCGGTGGCGAGGGCGTCGCCGTACTTGAAGTCGATCTCATGCTGCCCCGGCGCCACCTCGTGGTGGGCCGCCTCGATCTCGAAGCCGAGCGCTTCCAGGGCGAGGACGATCTCGCGGCGGCACTCCTCGCCGCTGTCGTTCGGCGCCAGGTCGAAGTAGCCGGCGCTGTCGTGCGTCTCGGTGGTGGCGGTGCCGTCCGGCTTGCGCAGGAACAGGAAGAACTCGGCTTCGGGACCACAGTTCATCTCGTAGCCGAGCTCGGCGGCCTCGGCGCAGACCCGCTTCAAAGTTTGGCGCGGGCAGCCGGCGAAGGGCGTGCCGTCGGCTTCGTGGACGTCGCAGATCAGCTGCGCGACGTAGCCGTGCTGGCTGTGGGGGAGCCCTTCGCTCGGCCACGGGTCCACGTGGTAGGTCGAGTAGTCGGGGCGCAGCAGCATGTCCGACTCCTCGATGCGGGTGAAGCCCTCGATGGACGACCCGTCGAACAGGATCTCGCCGTCGAGCGCCTTCTCGAACTGGCTGGCGGGGACCTCGACGTTCTTGTTGACGCCCGTGATGTCGGTGAACTGCAGGCGCAGGAAGCGCACCCCATGCTTGCGCATGTGGGCGAGGATCTCGTCCCGACCCATGCCGGGCTCGACGTCGTAGCAGGCCGCGAAGGCCTGCTTGGGGTCGTGGAGGGCGTTGCTCATGCGCGGGAGGATAGCCCGTTCCCCTTACAGGGTGCAAGGCGAAAAGCGCAAGAATTGCACTCACGGCAGCGCATTTCTTCGAAAAAGGCTGCGTTTGCGACTTGGTGAGGCGCAGAATCTGCAGCTGATGCGGTTTTCGTAGGTCGCCTGGGCCTGGGCGGGGCGCTATCCTGCCCCCGCGGCTGCCGCTCGTGCTCCGGGGCCTTGCCGCGTCGTCCGGCGTCTCGACGGCCTGCCGTGGGGTAGAGCGGCGCGTCGGTGGGGGGGTGGGTCAGCGCTGGAGCTCGACTTCCGAGAAGCCGAAGGACGACTTGCCGAACTCGCCGTCCCGGACCTCCAGGATGCGGAGCCGGATGCGGGAGACCTTGCGCGGTTCCGGCAGGACCACGATGGTCTTGCGATAGGGGCTCGGGTCCATCTCGACGAGGATGGGCTCCCGATCGCGATCGAGCGTGACGGCCACCCTCACGGCGCGGGCCCGTTTCCCCTGGTTCTCGACCTCGAAGCGGTTGGTCCAGGGGTGCGACAACAGGATGCGCTTCGTCTCGACCGATTTCGCGAGACGGATTTCCAGCTCGGGCTCGGGGTCGTCGGGCGCGCAGAGCCAGCGCGTGCTCATGCGACCGTCGCAGGCGTGGCGGGCAGGGTGCGCCTCCTGCTCGCTGCTCGCCTTCGCCTCGGGCCGCTGGTCCAGGACCAGGTTGCGCGTCGAGTCGGTGGCGTAGGCCAGCCGCTCCTCGTCCACTCCTTCCTCGACCACGAAGGTCAAGGTCTCTGACGGTACGACCGTGCCGTCGGCGAGCTCGGCCTCGGCGCGGACCTGCCACTCGCCGGCCAGTGGCAAGGCGGGGCGGATCGCGAAGTTGCGACCGCGTCCTTCCGGCTGCTCCTGCCACTCGCCGCTCTCGTGGCGCAGGAACCAGCGCACCCCCGAGAGCCCGACCTCCTGTCCGACCCCGTCCAGCCAGGCCGAGGGCGGCGGTCCGAGGGAGACCTTCACCTTCCACGGCTTGTCGGGGAATCCGCCCACGACCAGGCGCTCGTTGGCGCCGTCCGACTCCTGGAAGGTCACGGGCGCCGCGGCCGTGGCCCGTTGCAGGAACAGGAGCGCGAAACAGGTGTTGCGCTCGTAGTTGCCCCACGGGTCGCCCCAGTCCCCGTTGCCGTGCTGCGCGTCGACCAGCCAGCGCGCGCCCTCCCAGTACCACTCGTGCTGCCCGATGCGCTCGATGCCGAGCAGGGCGCCGCTGCGCTCCAGGCCGTACAAGTAGTAGAACCCCCAGGTCAGGTGGTCCGGAGGGTTCTTGTCCACCCGCCAGTGGGCGTCGAGCCATCGCAGTCCGGCGGCGATGGACTTCTCGACCTGCGCGCGCATCCGCGGTTTCATCCGGTCGCCGGCCTGCTCCCTGCAGATGGCGAGGATGGTCAGCCCGGCACAGGTCATCGAGCCGCTGGTCGCGCTCCCCGGTCGGTACGAGAAGCCGGCAACGGGGTCGCGGTCGGTGCTGCGGAAAGGCTCCTGGTGGCGCAGCGCGAACTTCACCAGGTCGAGCCAGACCTCGACGGGAACCTCGACGCCGTGGGCCGCAGCGACGCGCAGGCCGAGCGCCGCATACTGCGACAACGACATGTCGGTGTGGGTTCCCGGATAGGACCAGCCGCCGTCGCTCTCCTGGTTGGTGAGGAGGTCCGCGGCGATCTCCTCCACCCACCACTGCAGCGTGGGGTCGTGGAGCGCATCGAGCGCCATCAACAGGCATCCCGCCGAGTAGGTCTTCGTGGTCGGACGCTGTTGCAGGTAGGCCAGGGCCTGCTGGACGGCCCGGTGCTCCGGCGACAGGCCGCTCTTCAGCAAGGTGTAGACGGAGAGCGCGGTCTGGCCGTTCGGATAGGAACCCTGGTCGCCGCCCCACGAGCCGTCGAGGAGCTGGCGCGAGAGCAGCCAGTCCACGCCGCGGTCGATGGCGCGGTGGATGTCCTCCTGCGGAACCCGCCGCGGCAGCTGCATCGAGAAGGCCCAGGCGCCGCCGTAGTCCGAGACCGCGACCAGAAGGTGGTTGAGGCCGGGCTCGAACTCGAGCAGGAAGGCGTTGGCCTGCGGGTCGAGGGCGTTTTGGCCGGGGCGGCTCGCGACCCGCTCACCGTTCCACCACAGCTCGAGCCCGTCGTCGGCGCCGGCGCGCACCGAGACGGTGAGCGCCTCGTCGGCGACGAACGAACGATAGAGGTAGACCACCCGCGGCGCCTCGGCCTGGCGCTCCTCGGGCAAGGCGTCGTGGACGGCTGCGAGGTCCAGCTCGCCCGAGTCGAGCGGGGTCGGGCCGGGAACGGGAACGACGGGCAGCGGCCGCCAGGAGAGCCGGCGCCGCGCCTTGCCCCGGCCGACCGAGTGGTCCTCTTCGAGCTCCTTCCACGGCTTGCCGACCTTGACCTTGGAGAAGGCCCGCTCGACTCCGAGCGGGTCGCCTGCGAGGGCCGGGGAAGCCTGGCTGGTGAACGGACCGAGCATGCGCCACGGGCCGGGGTGGACGAGACGCACCAGCTCGTCGGGCCGAACCGCGTCCGCCGCTCCCTGCTGGGGTGCGAGGGCGAGGGCGAGCAGGAAGGTCGTCGGCGTCATGTCAGGGCCGCGGGGCGACGTCCGCGGCCCCGCGCCGGGGCGTCATCGCCGGTTGCCGAGCAGCCGCAGGATGTGCATGAACAGGATGACGATGTCGATCAGCAACGTCGCCGCCGCGGCCGCCGCCATGTTGGCCGGGTAGCGGCGCATCACGTTCTGCGTGTCGTAGAGGATGAAGCCGCAGAACAGCAGCACCCAGGCCGCCGACCAGCCCCAGCCCATCACGAAGTCCTCGCCGATGCCGAACATGGCGAGGATGCCGATGCCGAAGAGGACGAAGAAGCCGGCCCAGAGCGCGCCGCGCAGGAAGGAGAAGTCGCGCTTGGTGGTCAGCGCGTAGGCGGTGAGGCCGCCGAACACGGCGCCGGTCAGGCCGAAGGCCTGGAGCAGCAGGGTGCGTCCAGCCGCGAGCGTGCCCGCGGTGACGACGAGCGAGCCGTCCGGGGCGATCGTGCCCTGGTTCTGGGCGAGGACGCCGAGGATGACCGGGCCGGTGATGAGCCCCTCCAGGACCGCGAACAGGCCGAGCCCGATGACGTTGAGGGGGAAGCGGTTGGCGGTGACCTTCAAGAGCCCGAAGGCCAGGAGCATGAAGAGGAGGAGGCCGAGGAAGCCGCCGAAGAGGCCGAGCATGCGGCTGGCCAACTCGACGTTGGAGGCGACGACCAGGGCGGTCGCTCCCCAGATCACGACCGAGCCGGTGAGCAGGGCGTAGACCTTGCGCAGGAAGGCGAGGCGGGCCTCGGGGGCGTCCTGGGCGACCGGGACGGCGTACCCGGAGGGCGCAGGAATGGCGGAAGTGGTTCGCATGCCCTGATTATAGGTCGGGAGGGGAGACCTTCCCGTCGGCATCCGCGGCCCGCGGAACTGGATGGAGGGCCCGGGGCCAGGCCCAGGTCAGGGCCAGGGCGGCGGCCGTCGCCGCGACGAAGGCGGGCCACGACTCGCGGCCGAGCAGCCACCGCCCGATGCCGAAGAGCAGCCCCTGGACCAGGACGGCGCCGCCGGCCCAGCCGACCAGGATGGGGAGGGCCCGGTTGCGGAGGCGGCGCCCGACGCGGAAGGGACGCCACAGCCCTGAGGGCATCACCCGGTCGTGGAAGCGCTGCAGCGCGGCGTGGTCGGCGGGACGGGTCAGCAGCGTCACGGCCAGCGCGACGACCGCCGAGACGCCGACGACCATCGCATAGGAGAGGGGATAGGGCACCGGTAGGAGCACGCCGACTCCGGGCAGCGGCACCCGGCCGAGCAGGGTGAGCAGGGTCGAGCAGGACAGCGCGGCGATCTCGGTCCAGGCGTTGGCGCGCCACCAGAACCAGCGCATCAGGAGCGCCGGGCCGAGCCCGCCGAGGAGGCCGAGCGAGAGGGTGAACAGGTCGCTGATGCTGTCGGTGGCCAGCGCCAGGAGAGCGGCGACGACGCCGACCGTGAGTTCGGCGGCGCGTCCGGCCCAAACGTAGTGTCGCTCGCTGCGCCCGGGGCGCAGGAAGCGCCGATAGAGGTCGTTGACCACGTAGGCCGAGGCCAGGTTGAAGTGCGTGTCCAGGGTGGACATGAAGGCGGCGAGGAAACTGGCGCACAGCAACCCGAACAGGCCCGGGCCGAGCAGTTGGGCCATCATCAGCGGATAGGCCGCTTCGTGGTCGGGCACGGGGACCCCGTCGGCGCCGGTCAGCATCGGCAGGTGCTCGGGGGCGATCAGGGTCAGCGAGGCGAGCCCGACCACGATCCACGGCCACGGCCGGATGCAGTAGTGGGCCAGCGAGAACCACAGCATCGTTCCGCGCGCGTGGTGTTCGTCGCGGCACGCGCTGAAGCGTTGCACCGCCTGGCCGCCGCCGTCGGCGTTCTTGTTGAGCCAGCCCTGGACCCCGAAGTAGACGAGGAAGGCGCCGAAGCCCGTGGTCCACCAGGCGAGGGCGTTCCAGTCGCCTTCGGGCGACGGCACGATGCGGGTGAGCTCGGCCGGCAGTTCGGCCCAGCGGGCTCGGGCGGCGTCGAGGCCGCCGAGTGCGGCCACCGACTTCCAGGCCAGGAGGAGCGCGCCGCCGACGGCGAGGACGAACTGGAACAAGTCGGTCAGGACCACGCCCCACAGGCCGGCGAGGAGCGAGTACGACAAGGCCAGGGCGAGGGCGCCGCCGACGATGAGGGCGTCGGCGCGGTCGTCCGGCAGGTCGAGGACGACGCGGACGAGCTTGATCATCGCGGTCAACACCCAGGTCAGCACGATGGTGTTGGTGACCAGGGCGTGGTAGCCGCCGTAGAACCCGCGCAGGACGCGGGCCTGGCGGCCGGCGTAGCGCCGCTCGATGAACTCGGCGTCGGTGGTGACCTCGGCCCGGCGCCACCAGGCGGCGACGACGATGGTGACGAGCGCGTGACCGAGCGCCATGCCCCACCACAGCCAGTTGAGCGAGATGCCGCCGGTGCGGACCCAACCGGAGACGAGCAGCGGGGTGTCGGCGGCGAACGAGGTCGCGACCAGCGAGGTGCCGGCGATCCACCACGGCAGGGTGCGGCCGGCGAGGTAGAACTCGCGGGTGGACGACGAGGCGCGACGCGTCAGCAGCACGCTGACGCCGAGGGCGAGCACGACGTAGAGCGCGAGGACCAGCCAGTCGAGGGGATGGAGGCGGCCCACGCTCGATCCGTGCGGTCAGTCCTCGCCCTCGCCGGCGAGCAGCATGCCGAGGAGGGCCGGCGACAGGCCCGGCAGCGACCACCCGCGGACGCTGGCCGGCGCGATCTCGGCGGCTTCGGGGCGGCCGGCGACGTAGAGCACGGGGCGGTGCTCGAGGATGGCCTCGAGCCACGGTCCCGGGATCTCGGGGTTGCCGCGGCCCTCGCGGGCGCCGGACAGGACGAGCAGCGCCTCGGGGAACTCTTCCGGCGGCTCGCTGCCGATGGCGTGGACCTCGACGGCCCACTCTTCGAGGTAGGCGACTGCGTCAGGGGTGCTGGCGAGGTCGAGCGCCGCGGTCGGGCGCGGCCGTTTGCGACCGGCGGAGCCGCCGGGCAGCGGGCGCAGCAGCGAGCGAGCGCCGCCGCCGAGCACCAACGGGCGCGGCGCCGCCACGTCGGTGTCGAGCGCGCGGCGGATGAGCGCGTCGAGGCGGCCGACGGCCTGGAAGACGCGTCCCTCGTCGAGGTCGCCGCGGTCGAGCGCGGCGCGGAGCGAGGCCGCCAGGGCCACCGGGTCCTCGGGGTCGAGCAGGACGTCCACGCCGGCGTGCAGCGATTGCACGGCCAGTTCCTCGTGGGGTTCGTCCCCGTAGGCCGCCATGCGCAGCGAATCGGTGACGACGACCCCGTCGTAGCCCCACTGCTCGCGCAGGACGTCCAGGATGGGCTTCGACCGGCTCGCCGGCCGCCCTTCCGGGTCCAGGGTCGGGAACTCGAGGTGGCCGACCATGATGCTCGGCAGCCGGTCCTTCAGCGCACGGAACGGCTCCAGGTGCGGGGTCGGGTCCTCGACGAAGCAGATCGCCGGGCCGACGTGGCTGTCCTGCGGGCAGGCGCCGTGCCCCGGGTAGTGCTTGCCGCACGGCAGGCCGCCGGCTTCGAGCATGCCCTCGACGAACGCCCCGCCGAGCTCGACGACCTCCTCCGGGGTCGCCCCGAAGGCGCGGTTCCCGACGATGGGCGACAGCGGCTCGCCGCTGCCGACCGGGTGCAGGTCGAGCACCGGCCCGAGGATCCAACGCACGTGGGCCTGCGCGGCCTCGGCGGCGGTGCGGTGTCCGGCCTCCCAGGCCGCTTCCTTGCCGATCTGGCCGAGGGCCCAGGCGTCGGGGAGCGGGGTCAGCCCCTCGAACTGCTGGCCGGCGCCGCGTTCCAGGTCGGCGCAGAACAGGATGGGGTGCCCGGCTTCGTGCTCCAGCGTCTCGTGGAGCCAGGCCACGTCCTCGGCGTCGCCGCCGAAGATCATGAAGACCCGCGGGTCGAACTCGCGCAGGCAGCGCAGCGCTTCGGCGAGGCCCTCGCCGCGGTCGAGCCGCAGGGCGGGGGCGACGAGGTAGTCGGTCGGTCGGTGGCCCAAGGGGATGTCCTCGCCCCCAGGGTAGGCCCCACCCTCGGCCGGGACCAGGGAAGGCGGCCGGGAACCCCGCCGGGAGCGTAGAATTCGCCGCCCATGTCCGTCCCCCTCGTCCTCGTCCACGGCGGCGCCGGCGACGTGCCCGAAGACCGGCGCGAGCGCCACGCTCGCGGCTGTCTCGAGGCGGCCCGGGCCGGCGGCGCCGTCCTCGCAGCCGGCGGCTCGGCCGTCGAGGCCGCGGTAGCCGCCGTCCGCGTCCTCGAGGACGACCCGGTCTACAACGCCGGCCGCGGCTGCGCCCTGACCCGGGACGGCCACGTCTCGCTCGACGCCGCGGTGATGGACGGGGCCACCCTCGACGTCGGCGCCGTCGCAGTCCTGCCGCCCTTCCGCAACCCCATCGCCGTGGCCCACGCGCTGCTGCGCGAGCCCGAGGTGCTGCTCGCGGGGCCCGAGGCCGGGCGCTGGGCCGAGGCGCACGGCTTCGAGCCCGTTGCGGAGGACGAGTTGATCACCGATGCGGTGCGCGCGCGTCTCGCCGAGGCGCTGCGCGAAGGACGGGCCCGGAACTTCGCCGGCGGCACCGTCGGCGCGGTGGCGCGTGACGTCGAGGGACGGCTGGCCGCAGCCACCAGCACCGGGGGCACGATGGGCAAGGCGCCGGGCCGCATCGGCGACTCGCCGGTGGTCGGGGCCGGCACCTACGCCTGTGCCGAGGCCGCGGTCAGCGCCACCGGCGACGGCGAGAGTTTCCTCCGCTCCGTGTTCGCGGCGCGCCTCGCCGATGCGGTCGCCGCTGGGGCCGACCCCGCTGCCGAACTGCGCCGCCGTCTCGAGGAGGCCCGCGACCGCTACGCCGGTCTCGGCGGCGCCATCCTGCTGACTCCCGAGGGCCCGCCGCTGCGTGCCTGGACCTCCCGCGGGATGTCACACGGCTGGTGGTCGCCCGAAGACGAGGGATGCGGCATCTGAAGTCGGCCCCCTCGGCCGCCCCTCCGCTCGCGGGCGTCACGCGCTCCGTGTCGCCGGGCACCTGGTGGATGGTCGCGGCCGCCGCCTCGTTCGCGCTGATGGCCGGCGCGGCCAAGATGCTGCCGCACCTGCCGACGATGGAGAAGGTGTTCGCTCGCTCGGTGGTCAGCGTCGTCCTCACCGGCTGGGCGCTGTGGCGCGCCGGCGTGTCGCCGTGGCCGCGCCATCCGGGGCTCCTGACCGCCCGCGCCGTCCTCGGCTTCTTCGCGCTCGCCGCCTACTTCGAGGGCATCCGCCGCATCCCGCTCGGCACCGCGGTCACCATCTACAACACCGCCCCCCTCTGGGCCGGCCTCATCGGCTGGCTGGTCCTGCGCGAGCGCTACACCTGGGGACGGGTGGCCTCCGTCCTGGTCGGCCTCGCCGGCATCGCCCTCATCCAGCGGTTCAGTCCCGACGTCGCTCCCGCCGGTCTCGGCTTCGTCCTGACCTGTTCGTTCCTCTCGGCGTCGGCCTACACCCTGGTGCGCGTGCTCAACCGCCGCGGCGAGCACCCGATGGTCATCGTGCTGGGTTTCCCGGCGGTCTCCATCCCGTTGGCCCTGCTCTTCGCCTACCTGCCCGGTTTCGGCGGCTTGGTCGCCCCGCACGGAAGCGACTGGGCGTGGCTGCTCGTCCTCGGCCTCGGCACCCAGGGCGGCCAAGTCTGCCTGACCCACGCCCTGCGCCACCTGCCGGCGAGCCGCGCCACCCAGATCGGCTTCGTCGGCGTCGTCTTCGCCATGCTGCTCGGCGTCTTCATGGGCGACGGCCTGCCGACCTGGCCCCAGCTCGTCGGCGCCGCTCTGGTCTTCGCCAGCCTCGCCCTCTTCCATCCCAAGGCCGCCCCGACCACCCTCAACCCGCCCCCGCCGCCCCGGCGCTGAGCTCCCGTTCCCCCTCTGGAAAGGCCAGAGTGGGCGATCCGAGGCCGCAGCGGGCCCCAAAACCTCCAGGGAGGTGGGTTGCGGCCCCATTTGGAACGGTTAGATTGGAAGACATGAGGAACTCCCGCACTCTCTCCTTCGTCTCCCTTCTCGGCTCGGCTCGGCTCGGCTCGGCTCGGCCCTCCTCCTTCTCCTCGGGCTGACGGCCCCTGACCTGGGAGCGCAGACCGTGGACCTGGTCCGTGGCGGCACGACC
>Ga0256830_1001686_pt1 | contig 15316 bp, 11 predicted proteins | sample 128326metaG_FD_190537 | JGI IMG/M metagenome (GOLD analysis project Ga0256830, IMG submission 190537) | Hydrothermal vent microbial communities from Lau Basin, Pacific Ocean - 128-326 | ecosystem: Environmental > Aquatic > Marine > Hydrothermal vents | place: Pacific Ocean: Lau Basin | collected... | reverse complement strand
TCGCCCGTTCTTCAATCACAAAAGCTCGGAATAGAACGACTATTCCTGCACTTTTGTTCAATCAGAACGAACGAATACGAACTAAATCAGAGCGCCACTTATATAAGTTATTGTGTTCCATTCCTTAATGAAGGACAGGGTCTTCAGCAGGGTTTTTATTGTTCAGTGCGCGTTTAATGCCACCAATAACCGAATCCAGTGCCCGGTCAAACAGTGGCACGTCATCTACAAAGCTGGCTCGGCCTGATTCAAATTCCTCGATAAGTTTACGGTTGGAGAGATCGGCAACCACTTTGTATTTACGATCCACAAAAGTATATTCACCGGTGAAGTCACATTTCCAGGCCAGTTTTCCCCGGTTGTGGGTTTTGGTTTCAGCGTTGGTGAATTCCACCCAGGTACCCAGTGCCATGTCTTTAATTTCTTCAGCATATTGACTGGTGTTAAGCTCATCATTATCCCAGGGCAGCGGCTGAGTCGAGGCGAGAATAATTTCTTCGATAAAGCTGTCTTCATCGGTTTGAGTAGTGTTTGTATTATTGCTTTCAGGCAGGGTGGGCATGTTGATACCAAAATCATCATCGTCATCGTCGGGATTAGTTGGTGCTGCTGTGGTTGGTTTGACCTTTGGCGTTTGTGCGTCCAGCCCACCACGCAAGCTGGCTAAATGTAGGGCTTCGAGACCGGTAAACAATTGTTCGGTGGCTTCGTGGTCAAATTGAATCAGGGTCAGTCCATCGCGCAGGCCATTGAGTACTCGGGGAATGATTTTGACAAGGCGCTGGCGTTCGGTCACTGCTAACTTGGGCTGCACGCTCCAAATTAGATCATCAGCTACCTGTAATGCAGTGTTCCAGCCAGTGCTTTCATCGCCATCACGTAAATAAAGGTGGGTGAGTACATCTTTCCAAGCATCAATCAAAATGATGCTGACCAGCGGTGGTACACGATTGTCGGTAATGCGGCGCTGGATTTCGCTAGCCACCAAGTCTTTGGCGTTCTCCAGCATTTCACCTGCCAGCTTGTTGGATTCACGTTCTTTTTCAATGAAATCCACAAACTCATCGTACAGGGAGGAAAAAATGTCGGTATTTTCTTCAAACTCTGCAAGGATGGAATCAACGACATAACTCACCATCTGAAAGACAGCATCTTCCTCCGGGTCCATTTCTTCCAGACCACTGCCAGCGTAAGCCAGTTCATTTAATAGCTGCCGGGCCGGGTGAGACTTTTTGGCAAAAAAGTCTTTGTCGATAATGGCAACCTTGAGCAAAGGGATTTGCAAGCGGGCAATTTGAGCTTTGAGATTGTCCGGCAGGCTGGGGTCATCAAGGATGAAATCAAACAGCATGCTGACGATATCAATAGCATCGGTGTCAGCCTGGGCGATTTCTTTACCATCACCTGCCTGGGTAGCGGCAATGGTTTCGACCACTGTGGATTTAATAATGTTGGCGCTGGGTTGCTGTTGTTGTGACTGCTGCAATACTGAATCACCGGAAGCCTGAATCTGACTGAGTGCAGTTAATACTTGTTGGGGTGCGTAAGTAACTGCATTGCCGTTGGTGATTTCATCGCCTGTAGTGGGTACTGTACCTGTACCATCCGCAACACCTCCTGCTGCCATTTCCGGTGTTACAGCGCCAGCAACCGGAACTGCACGAGTCATGGAAAGAAGTTGTTGTAATGAATTAAACATACTTTCTGATTGATTGGGATCGAACTCTGGCATGCGCTGGGGTGCGCCTGCTTCTGATGATGTGTTGTTCATGGGTAGTGCAGCGTTTGCAGGGATAGCGGTATGAGGATTGGTGTAATCGTCTTCTGATTTGCGCACAGTGCTTTTGATGCGTGGCAGCACACCAGATGCAATCAGGTCAGCGTTGACATTGTCATACATTGATCCTATTTTTTGTGCGACAAATTTATCAAATAATTTGTAAATGACCAGACGCACCTTGATATCCGTATCCATGAGTTTCACAGCAGGTATAAAGGCATTAAATAAAACTTCAGGACGTATGGGGTTATTATCTTTGGTGATTTCAATATCTTCAATCAGGAAATTAAGTCTTGCCGTAAGTCCAAACAGCGCTTCTTTGTAGCGGCTTTCGGCGCTGCTGATCATATTGGTAATAGCCAGTGATTCCTCCAGTTGTTCATCTTCTACAAGCCCGACCTGATCTAGTGATCCAGCTGTTTTTATTTGTGGTATGGCATCGTGGCCCGGTGAATGTTGGAATGCTTCGATAAGGGCTTTAAAGTAAGCATCCTGCATAGTATTTTTTTGCAAGCGTACTTCTCGCATGGCATCAAAATACAGAGTTTGCTGCTGGTTGTTCTCAGCTTTGTCGGCCATATCAAACAAGCTGTCGTCGATACGGGAAAAAAAGGTTGGCAATAATTGGCGCAACTGATGCTTGATGGTGCGCTGGGCAGAGATCACCAACTGAGGCAGGGTAATGCCTGATTCGCTGCTGGTAGAGCGGCGAGAAGGAGTGAAATCAATGATGTTGCGTTGCTTGCTCATAAATGTCGCCTGGCCGATGGGTTTGGTTATCCGCTACGATGCTATTACTGACAATCCATATTCTATTGTGGTTATCGGCCAGCTGATGTGATTGTTTGCGCACTGTTGTCGTGATGAGAATCACAATTCTGTTATTACGCAGAGAGAGGATAAATATGCAAGTCAAATGGTGTTTTTACCCTGTAAATATGACCTATGTTACACTTTACTAAAATCAGTTAACGTTGACCGCTTTTAACAAAAAAACGCGCTATATAGCCAATTAGAGATAGCTATAGAGGCAACTACAAAAAGATTGCTAAAGTGCTTGCACCTTGTTGCTTATGTTCTATTATTCAAAGCACGACGGCTGTTATGCCGTTTTTTGCTAACAACGTTACTGCAATAACTGGAACTTGGAGGCTTGCGGAACGTTGAATATAAAAAATGAAGAACAGAAGGGGAGTGCTTTACCTAAAGCGTGGATTGTGCCGATACGGTTAGGTATTTATTCGGTATTGGCAGCATGTTCGGCATATATCTATTTTAATGTGGGTGATCTGGGCATAACGCATTACCTGGTGATTATCTCTATCGTAGCCGTGGCCGCGATGGCGTTGTTTGATTGTAAAGTCAGTGACGCACATTGGAAAAAAATGGAAAAATCCAGTGAATCAGTGGATGGAAAATAACAAGCCTCAACTACATATACCCGTAGCGTTTGAGATTTAGGTTTAAGTGTGCGTCATATTTTTATCATGGCTAGGCGAAATGACGTGTAATAGTTGGTCTATTGCAAGGAGTTTCAACGCAGCGCTGGAGCAAACAGGGCGTATAATTAGGCCTGAATCTCATTCACCACGGGTATAACAATACAACTACACACAAAACTGCTGGCGAAATCATGACAGCGTATAGAGGAATTCTACAGTGGCGATTAAAAAAACCAGTAAAAAAACCGTAAGAAAAAAATCAAAAGGACTTGGTCTGACTTATATAACGCGCATGGATCATGGTAATACTCATGGCTGGTGGGTACGTGTGTACAAAGATTCAAAACCTGTTGAATCAAAATTATTTTCTGACGGCGTACATGGCAGCAAGACTAAGGCAAAGCTTGAAGCCCAAGCGCATCGTGACAAGGTAGTGAAGAAAAACAAAATTGTTCCAGTGCATATGCGTAAAACCCGCGAGCATAGTGTGGATTGCCGTAGTACTAGCGGCCTGGTTGGCGTGACACTTTCCATGGCAGATAAGGCAGGGAGTTTACGTGTACACTGGAGTGCGCGGTTTATGGAAAAAGGTAAACAACGTAATGTTTCTTTTTCAGTGCGAAAATATGGCTATGAAGGTGCTTTCCGAAAGGCCATACGTGTACGCTGTGACGCTATCGGAACCCGTCTCCCTCGTGGGCTTAAACCCCCTGCTCCAAATCAGTCACTGAAAAAGTGGATGAGATCTGTGGGTGTTTAGCCCAGATTTTCCTTGAATTTTTGTGTGGAACCGTTAACGTAGGCGCTTGATTTCCTGCGGAAGATTATTATTTATGCGGTATTTTTTACGACGTTATTATGTGGTCTGGTTTTTAGTGGGCTGTGTGCTTGTTATTTCCCCCATGCTTACAGTATATGGGGCCACTTCGGTTGATGTGGCGAGTGATTCCCCGATAGATGCTGGAATCACCGCCGTGGATAATGAAGATTATGCCGAGGCATTTACCATATTTTCGCGTTTGGCAGAAGCGGGAAACGCGGAGGCACAATATAATCTGGCTATGTTGTATCGTACTGGCAAAGGTGTGGAAAAAGACATGGATGCCAGTTTCAAATGGTTTCAGCACGCTGCGGAGCAGGGAATATCTGATGCGCAGTATTATCTGGCGCATATGTATGACAATGGTGAGTCGGTTGAGAAAAGCCTGCCAAAAGCTTTTGAATGGTATAGAAAGGCTGCGGAACAAGGGCAGGGGCTGGCACAAATCAATCTGGGTGTGATGTATGCCGATGGTATTGGTATTCCGCAGAATATTGAACAGGCCTATTTATGGTTTCATGTGGCAGCGGCACAAGGTTACCGGGCAGCGTTTGAAAATCGTCTGGTGATCGAGACGGCTCTGAAAGAACAAGGCGAGGAAGGTGTGGCAATGCTTGAAGCTCTCAAAAAACAGGCGCGCAATTATTTTCTGCAATATGTGCAGCCTTTTGCACCAAAGCCCAGTCCCTCTCGTGCTCGAAGAGAGCCTCCTCCCGGGCATTAATTTTCAGTTGGTTCTATCGATACAATAGTCTTAGTCTACGTGACAGTCAGGACATGATATAAAATATTTTTTCCATAACGCAACCAACTTGTTTTGGTGATATCGACTGATTAATTTCAACGCTGGTTTCTTTGAAGGGCAGGGTAATGCCGATGAATGGAAGCTCACATATATTTGAAAATATTGACGCGCTTTATGCCGCTCTTGAAAAGCAGTGGCAATTGATCGCACATGCGGCCATCGCTGATCATGGTGCTTTTCATGTAGCACTGGCTGGTGGCAGCACTCCCCGAAATTTTTATAAAAAACTGGCACAACAATCGGTTGTTGATGAGCGCTGCTGGCACAAAACACACATATATTTTGGCGACGAGCGTTGCGTGCCGCAAGATCACTCAGACAGTAATTATCATATGGCAAAGGAGGCGCTGTTATCCGCAGTGCCACTGTTGCCTGAACATGTACATGCCATGTTCTCCACGGACTTTTCCGTGGAACAAAATGTGGCACGATATGAGTCATTGCTTCACGATGCATTGCCACAGGATGTTAACGGCTGTCCGGTATTTGATCTTGTCTTACTGGGTATGGGAGAAGATGGCCACACGGCATCGTTGTTTCCCGATACAGAAATTTTGCATGAATTGATAAAGCCCGTGGCTGCGCAGTTTGTGCAGAAATTGGATGCATGGCGCATAAGCCTTACTTTCCCGGCAATCAATGCGGCGAATCATGTTGCCATATTGGTAGCAGGTGATGCCAAGGCAAAGATTCTGGCAGATATTTTTTCAGCAGAAAAAAATATGGTTGCGCGTTATCCTATTCAACAGGTTGACCCAACAGGGCAACTGGACTGGTATTTGGATATTGCTGCTGCACATCTGTTAAATAGTCAGGATTAACGATGATAATTTTGGCGGGGGATATTGGTGGTACCAAAACCTGGTTGCAAATCGCCAATTATTCTCCCTCGCATTTTGCGACAAAAGATAACTTCACCGTTTTATTTGAGCGGCGTTATGTCAGTGCGCAATACACCTGTTTTGATCTTTTATTGCAAGAATTTTTACAGGCAGCACAACAGGAGAAACTACCCCCTGTCATACAGGGTTGTATCGGTGTGGCTGGCCCGGTGGAAAACAGCCTGACCGGGAATGATACTGCTAAGGTTACCAACCTTCCCTGGAAGCTGGATGCACAACAGCTGGCAACACGGCATCAATTACACCACCTGTATTTAATCAATGATTTTCAAGCCATTGCTTTTGGCCTTGAAATGCTTGCTGCTGATGAGACTTTATTACTTCAGAAAGGTGATGTGCCGACGGGTGAAACGATTGCACCAAAAGTTGTTATTGGTGCTGGCACCGGGCTTGGTCAGGCTCTATTGGTAGGGTGTGGAGAAATAGATGGTGGCCACTACGAAGTGATTTCTTCAGAAGGTGGGCATGCTGATTTTGCACCTGGTAGTGATGAGCAACGGGGTTTATTGTCTTTTTTAGCAAAACGACAAGCGCGTGTGAGTGTAGAGGATGTGCTTTCTGGCCGAGGGCTGGTGAATATTTATAATTATCTTGCGAATAAATATCCGACTGAGGTCAGTGAAACATTAAACATTGCAATGACAACGGGGGATGCAGCGGCGGCAGTGGGCAAAGCGGGATTATCTGTTGAGGATTCATTGGCCGGTCGTGCTCTGGATTTGTTTGTGGCAGTTTATGGCGTCCAGGCGGGCAACTTTGCTTTAACCTGTTTGGCAACGGGGGGCGTTTATATTGCGGGTGGGATAGCGGCTAAAATTCAGGACTGTTTTTCCCATGGGACGTTTCTTACAGCCTTTCAGAATAAAGGCCCAATGCAAGAAATGATGAAAACTATACCGGTGAGACTGGTGTTAAATCCACAGGTGGGATTAAAAGGAGCCGCGCTGGTGGCTAGCCGACAGTAAACTTAGGAATGGAAATTATATAACTTATATAACTTATATAACTTATATAACTTATATAACTTATATAACTTATATAACTAATGTTACGCATTCGAATAATGAATCAATAACTGACGGTTTTTACATGACGCTACAGCGCGTATTCTGACTGAAGTCTGCGCAACACAGAAGCTCTCGGACAATCGTTCCAGTGTATTGGGAAGTTGTGTTGTCAGTGGTACTGACAAGTGGTGTGTTATAAGCGCAGAGAGTGAAAAGACGCAAAGTTTTTAGTGTTTTTCTCTCGTCCTTTGCGCCTCTGCGGCCTCTGCGTTAAATACCCGGTGATTCTTAAAACAGATATCTTACGCAGCAAATTGTTGGGCCAGCTGGTCAAGGTCTTGTGAGGCGCTGATGATATTTTCCAGTTGTTCTTCAGCTTGTTGTGTACTGATACCCAGGCTGGAAAGAATGGCCTCTGGCAGCTCGGTAGATTCTGCATCACCAATATTGTGTCGCTGTAATAAACGGTCGGCCAATAATGAAAGTCTGGAATATGCGGCATGTTCATCGCTGTATTGCGCGTGGTGATGTTCGGCGACGGCTACCTGAATTTCTGCTTGCAGATTCCAGCTACGCATCAACCATGTGCCAATTTCCATATGATCGGTACCAAGCACCTGGCGTTCGATTTCGATCACTGGTTTATCTTTGTTGGCGAGAATAATCTGTTGTAGCATCGAGGCTTCTTTTTTGAAGAGATGGGCGATCAGCAATACACCGAAGTTGTGCAGTAAACCGCAAAGAAAACCCAACCCTGGTAGGGGGCGATGTTGTCTGGGCATAATTTGTATTATGCGCTCAATGAGTGCGGCGCTGTAAATACTGTGTTGCCAAAAGGGATATAGGCCCATAGGCCCATAACTGGGAATAGAGAAGGCTTTGCCTAATGACAGACCTAAAGCAATATCGATGGTGAGGCCGTAGCCCAGTACCGTTGTGACCGCCTGGTGTATGGAATTAATTTCACCGCGGAAGCCAAAAAAGGCAGATCGCGCATACCGTAGTATTTGTGCGGCAATGCTGGGATCGGTTTCAATGATTTCGACCACATCGTTGATGTTGCCATTGGGATCAGAATTTAAGCGCAGTAGAGCCTGTGCCACCTCTGGCATGGCGGGAAGGTTTGTGGTGGACTCAATTCTCTGTCGTAAACTGGCGAGCAGGATAGGTTTGTTATGTGCTTCCATAGGTTCTCTCATCACTTAACGTTCCAAGTCATTTGTTATTATGGCGATTTGTTTTACGCTTTTTTACGTTGTTCAAAAGCGCGGATGGCAATTTGTGCGCAACCCATGTTTATTACTCTGTATAATATATCCATAGCGATTGAGATTTAGGTCTGGCTGCACACCCTATTGATTCCATGGCGGCGTTAATATGTTTTGCAATAGAATGACTATTCCGCACCATTTTGCCTAGCCATGAAGTCAATATGATGCACATTCAAACCTAAACCCCAAATGCCTATGGGTATAGCGTCATTTAAATTGATATCTTAAGTATTAGTAAAAGATAATATACGGTTTTAGGCCAGAATGAAAAAAGAGATATTTATGTATCCGGTAAAATATGAATTTATACTGATCGGTATTGTTTTACTGACTCTGAGTGCCTGTGGGTTACCCGCAACTCCTCAATCAACCGTTAATACTGGCGATGGGCAGTTAATCCCTGCGGGTTCTTTCCTCATGGGTAGCGACAAAGTGGATACCTCTGGTAAACAGCAGGAATATGGTTTGGTAAAGCCGCTGTTTCTGGATGAGCATCCGGCACACCGGGTTGAATTACCGGCTTATTACATCGACCGCTACGAGGTTAGCAATGCGCAGTACAAAAAGTTTGTGCGTGAAACAGGACGTGCAGAGCCGTTTCCTTGGACACAGAATGGTTTTAACCTGGTCGAGTCCCGGCTGCTGGCATCTGATCTGGAAACATTACGCTGGATCGCTACAGAATATTTCAAGTTTGATATCGACACCCGCATGTCGAGTAAAAAGCAACTGATGCGACTGATGCGGGAAGATCAAGCAATGAAAGACCGTTTGCCTGTGACCAGCGTCAGTTGGTATGACGCCAGCGCTTATTGCCAGTGGGCGGAAAAGCGCTTGCCCAGTGAGGCTGAATGGGAAAAAGCCGCACGCGGCGAAGATGGGCGTGAGTTTCCCTGGGGCAATGAATGGGATACCGGACAGACCAATGTCGGCGATGATGCCGACTGGGAAGAGGGGATTGCACCGGTAGGTTCCTATGAAAACAACCAGTCGCCGTATGGCGTTTATGATATGGCCGGTAATGTGTGGGAATGGACCGCTGACTGGTATAAACCCTATGCGAACAATGATTATACTACCAAGGATTTTGGTGAGACACACAAAGTGATTCGTGGTGGTGGTGGTGGTGTGGGGCACTATTCACTGTCATTCTTTTTTCGTAGTGCCATGCGGGGAAATACGTTACCCAATGCGAAAAGTGGCGATGTGGGATTTCGGTGTGCATGGGATGCAGCAGGGTGAAATTTACGCAGGGCAGGCATTGCCCATCCTGCGTATAAAAATATCATAAATTATTTGGCTGAATGTCCCGACAGCTTGATCTCGACCTTTTCATCGTCTTTCAGGCTGGCATAGTATTCGCGTAGTATTTTCAACACCTCAGGACGTGAAAATTTCTCGGATACCGGTTCTCCTTCTGACAGCGCCTTGCGCAATTTGGTGCCGGACAGCAGCATGCGGTCTGCCGCGTCATGCGGGCAGGTTTTCATGGATGCCATGCCATCACACTTGTCGCACCAGAAAGTCCAGTCGATTTTCATCGGTTGGGTTTCCAGCGCATCAGCAGGGATTTCGTCAAAAATATGATGAGCGTCAAACGGCCCGTAATAATCGCCAACACCTGCGTGGTCACGCCCCACTATAAGATGTGAACAGCCGTAGTTCTGGCGGAACAATGCGTGCAACAAGGCTTCGCGTGGCCCGGCATAACGCATGTCCAGCGGATAACCCGCCTGAATCACCGAGTTTTCCACGAAGTATTTATCGATCAGCGTGCCGATGGCGTTGGAACGCACGTTGGCCGGAATATCGCCGGGTTTAAGTTTGCCCAGCAGCGAATGCACCAGCACACCGTCCAGTAGCTCAATGGCAATTTTTGCCAGATATTCGTGCGAGCGATGCATGGGGTTGCGGGTCTGGAAGGCGGCGATGGTATTCCAGCCGCGTTTGTCGAATTCGGCACGGGTTTCGGCGGGCGTCATAAACTGCTGGCCGTATTCTTCAGGGAAACCGCCCTGTGACAATACTTTTACCGGACCGGCCAGATTCACATCACCCTGTTCCATGACCATCTTCACGCCAGGGTGCTCGGCATCAGTGGTTTTGTAGACCTGCATGCACTCGTGAGCTTTATCGATGCTGTATTTTTCGGTGATGGTCATGGTGGCGATAATGGTATCGCGCTCCGCATCGTAAAGGGCGATATCGTCGCCCTCAGAAAGGTCGTTTGCAGCAGAGGTATCAGTAGAAAGAGTGATCGGGATAGGCCAGAACAGTCCTGCTGTGGTCTTCATGCCATCGCAGACACCTTGCCAGTCTGCATGGGTCATAAATCCATTGAGCGGCGTGAAACCACCAATACCCATCATGATCAAATCGCCTGCTTCCCTAGAAGAAATAGCCACTTTGGGTAAAGTGTCTGCGCGTGTTTTTTCGGCATCCAGTGCCGAACCTTCAAGCAGCAGGGGTTTGAGTTCCCCTCCACCGTGGGGTTTTACCAGATTAGACATAATGTTCTTTCTCTAATTGTTGTGTTGCGGAACATGTGATTCTATATTTTTTAGGCCTTATCAGCCTCTTTTGTCATGCTGGAAAAATAGATTTTATTGTTCTTTGTATAGAACCGCTTTGTTGCTTGTTTGCTGCTTGCATCGTATTTGGCCGTATTCTCAGGGTGTTTTCGGAGCTGAATAGAACCCGGTTATCGTGTTTATTTTACAGCTTCACCGGCAGCCTGTTGATCAGCATGATAAGACGAGCGCACCATGGGACCGCTGGCGACATTGCTGAATCCCAGGTCTCGGGCAATATCGGCAAGCTGGTCGAATTCTTCCGGCGTCACAAAACGATCCACCGCCAGATGGCTGAGGCTGGGTTGTAGATACTGGCCCAGGGTCAGCATATTGCAGTCGTGGGCACGCAGGTCTTTGAGCACCTCAACCACCTCATCGAAACTTTCACCCAGCCCCAGCATCAGTCCGGATTTAGTGGGTACGTCCGGGTACATTTCCTTGAAGCGCTGAATGAGCTTCAGTGACCAGGCATAGTCTGCGCCCGGACGGATTTTTTTGTACAGGCGTGGCACGTTTTCCAGATTATGATTGAACACGTCCGGTGGTGCTTGTTCCATGATGGCTAGCGCTATGTCCATGCGGCCACGGAAATCCGGTACCAGAATTTCGATTCGGGTCTGTGGCGAAGTCTCGCGTACGGCACGGATGCAATCCACAAAGTGCCCGGCACCGCCATCGCGCAGGTCGTCACGATCCACCGAGGTGATGACCACGTATTTCAGCGTGAGAATGCTCAGGGTTTTGGCGAGGTTAGCCGGTTCGTTGGCATCCAGCGGGTTTGGGCGGCCATGAGCCACGTCGCAAAACGGACAGCGCCGGGTGCAGATGTCGCCCATGATCATAAACGTCGCGGTGCCGTGGCTGAAACATTCCCCCAGATTGGGGCAGGCGGCCTCTTCGCAAACGGTGTGCAGCTGGTGCTCGCGCAGCAGTTTCTTCACCCGCTGGGCCTCCGCACTGGTGGGTGCTTTGGCGCGAATCCACTGGGGTTTGCGCTGCACAGAGGTGCTGGGCACCACTTTGATCGGGATGCGCGCGACTTTCTCTGCACCGCGCAGAGGAATACCTTGTTGTATTTTTTTCGGGGAATCTGCCATGGGAAAACCTGGAAAATTAGGATAATGACAATAATACACTGAATTTGTGTTGCGAAGCAGTGCTGTGGTGTCATAGGATCGAATCGTTAGGTGGCATATTAATGGATTGCTTCTATTTTGGGGGATGCTGATAACAACAACATTTTGTGACTTTTTTCACTTGCTAATAATGTCATGCTCTATAGGCTGGTGGCATGTGCGGTGGGAGGTACCTGTTATTCTCGAATCAATTACAAGGGGAAAAAGATGGCCGATGAAATGACAACCGCGATGGAAAATGATAATTCACAAAAAACTACAGCCACGGTGGTATATGCATTACAGGCTGCCTCTTTTTTGTTTGGAATTACATTCATTATTGCCGTGATCGTCAATTATGTTAAAAAAGATGATGTCAGTGGTACTTGGCTGGAGTCTCATTTTAGATGGCAGATACGAACATTCTGGTTTTCTCTTTTATGGTCAATAATAGGGGTTATAGGGTTGTTTTTTATCGTCGGTTATTTTGTATTGCTTGCAAATTTTGTTTGGGTGATTTATCGCATTGCCAAAGGGTGGTTGTGTTTGAATGATGGTAAGGAGATGTACATTTGAAGGTGTTTCTGTTGGTTTGGTTGCGGGTTGTTTAAGCTGTAAACAGGTTGTCTGTGTTAGCAGGATAATGGTATTAGCCATTACTCGGTGGTTTTTTAATTTAGGAGCTAAATGATGGGAAGTTACGCAAATATAATAAATAAATTGTCTCATGGCTCGCCATTGATCCTGATTATTTTATCGGGTTTGTTCATCGTTTTGGCAAGTGGTTGCGGTGGTGGCAGCGGCGATAATGATGATGGTGGAAGCGTAACTCCGCAAAGTCAGGTGACAGTTGCTGGCGTGGTTAGCGGCAGTGGCGGTTTGCTTGACGTTACTGTTTCCTCTGGCGGCAAGTCTGCGACAACAGATGTTAACGGTTTTTACGAGTTGGCCAATATTCCCGTTCCTGCCAGTGGTTCTGTTGTTCTGACGTACGAAAAAGAAGGTTATGCCACGTTTCAGCGTTCGTTGCCGGTTGCTGATGGTGAGACCTATGCAGTCGCTGCCAGTTTATTGCAATATCATCACAATGAATCGATGGATGCTGCGCAAAGCAATGTACTGATCGTTGCTGACCCCAATAATGTCACAGGCCACCCGCTGGCTGAAATATCATTTCCTGCCGGTAGTGTCGCGAGCAGTGGTACTGTAACTGTTGAAGTCGCGGTGGGTGACCCAACTACCGAGGCTGGGCGGCCAACCTTTCCAGGTGATTATATGGCAGCCAGTACTCTGGGTGGTGAAGTTGATACACCATTGGAGAGTGTTGTCTTCACTGAAATTACTGTTACTGATGCCAATGGTACAGAGCTAACACAACTCAACGAGCCCGCCACAGTAACCGTGCGTCTGCCAGATGCCCTGCAAAGTCAGTATTCGGCAGGTGATACCATCCCTTGGTGGTCTTACGATGAAACCACGGCTACCTGGGTGCGGGAAGATGCTAAACCCGCTACTACTGAGCTATTGGATGATGCACAGGTGATTGACCGGGATGGTGTGCTTTACGCCGAAGCCGAAGTGACTCATTTTTCCTGGTGGAATGTCGATGTTCCGATGGATGAACATGCCTGTCTCTGTGTGACGGTGAAGGATGAAAATAGTGCGGCTGTAGTAGGTTCCTTACTGGTTGCCGAGGGTGTGAGTTATAACGGCAGGTCAAGTCCGGCGCGCACGGATACGAATGGACAGGCTTGCGTTACGGTCAAGCGCAGCACAATCACCATGACTGAACGTATCAAACTGTATATCGAAAGCGGCGGCGTCAAGTTTTATTACGATGTTACTGGTGCCAGCGAAGGAGATATAGGCAGCAGCGAAATTTTCACACCCACTACGCAAGGCAGCACGATTCGCAATACGGGTCAGTGTGTGAATCTGGGGAATGTTATCGAATTGCATCTCGATGGCGTTGTTAACGGAACTGTGACTCAAGAAAGCTCCGGCAGTCCGGTTGCAAATTTCACGATTTTAAGCAACTTCGGGCCTACAGTAATGACCAATGCCGAAGGGCGGTACAGCATAAATGTACCGGTGGGCGTTCCCATCTCATTGTTTGCCGTGGGTCTGATTAGTCAGGCTGTGACGGTGGCCAGCGCCGATACGCCGGCCACAGTGAATTTCGTGGTGCCTAACCAGGTACCTGTGCTAACACCAATTACCCGTGAGCCGAGCGGAACCATGGCCAACGGCCAGACCGCCACTTTGAGCGTGGTCGCCACAGATAGTGATGGTGATGACCTGACTTATGCCTGGGTCGCTACAGCAGGCAACCTGAATCAGACGGCAGGCACCTCGGTAGAGTGGACGGCACCAACTTCGGGTTCGGGCACTGCGGAAGCCACCGTGACGGTGACGGATTTGAAAGGTGGGCAAGCCAGTCAAACGACATTCATTGTTTACAATGAGCCTGTACAACCGGGGGATGGTTTGTCCTTCGTGATATTGGATGCACGAGGCAGCGATCAGCCAGTGCAAGATATCTTTGTGACGCTATACAACACAGATAATAGTACCATTGCTGAAACCAGAGTCAGTAATGCTAGCGGTGTGGTGGATTTTGGTAACATTGGGCGTACTCGTGCCACATTTTCGTTAGTTTATGAGGATGCAGCGGGTGAACGTTATATCAATACTTATGTTGACGTTTTGGTGGCGCAGAATATTGTCTACTACCTGGATCTGGACGAGCCGACACCCCCTATTGCAGGTATTAATCTAAATCTGAGCGATATTCCAGCAGATGCAGATCCGGCGCTATTTAAGCTTGAGCCTATGGGATATACCGGACCCTTGACCAATATTCCGGTAGCGCAAGATGATTTACAGGATGACGGCAAACTGAGCATGCTGGCTCTGGCCTATGATGGCGATTTTATTGACAATACGCTGCTCGGCTATGGTTACCTGCTGGATCAGACGGTAAGCAATGGTGCCAGTTACAATATTGCACTTTCCCGCAGTCCCGCAAACCTGGGTTGGGGGACCAGCCCGGTTACGCCGTTGAACTGGTTATTCATTACGGGTAATCGCGATGATGCCAGGTATGCAATGCATAACGATCTGACCGTTGGCGGAACGGGCTCTGGAACATTGCCTTTCCCCCGTGAATTTCCCGTGGAAAACTTCCAGGTTATGGCATTGGGGAATCTTCTGACGCTGGATGACATGGTGTTGGTGAGTCTGGTAACTCACAACACGTTGCCGCAGTTTTTGGTGATAACGATGCCGGATTACCGCATTGACAGTTTTGAATACTCAGCGGCAACCCGCACGTTTAATTGGGGGATAGCAGCGGGCACTACACCGCACGATACTGTGTCGTTGGGCTGGACGTTGCAATCAAATGATGACGGAAAAGATATTAGCTGGTCAATACTAATGCCTGAAAACAGCACAAATTGGCCGGTGATGGCGTTGCCCGCACAGGTGCGTACCTGGATTGATGACAGTGCGAATATTATAGATATTGCAGGATTGATCTCTGTTTCCGTTTCCGATATGAGTGGTGTCAGCAGCATGGATGAGCTATGGCAACTTACCA
>Ga0256830_1001685_pt1 | contig 15322 bp, 15 predicted proteins | sample 128326metaG_FD_190537 | JGI IMG/M metagenome (GOLD analysis project Ga0256830, IMG submission 190537) | Hydrothermal vent microbial communities from Lau Basin, Pacific Ocean - 128-326 | ecosystem: Environmental > Aquatic > Marine > Hydrothermal vents | place: Pacific Ocean: Lau Basin | collected... | reverse complement strand
CATCTTTGAATTTTCCAATTAAAGATTTCTCTTTGCTCTTCATGAACCCCTTTACGAAGTCAAAAATAGAAAGAACTATCTGAATAGGAATAAATAATTTTTCAAATCCGATAAAGAACGCCTTTGATAGAAATTTCAATGGCCTTATGATAGATTCAGCTGCTTTCCCGATAAATGAGAATTCAGAACCAACGAAAGAGAACACACCCTCTATTTCTTTAAGTACATTCCCAATACTATCAATAGGAATGATTTTGGTGAAGGTTTTTGTTATCTTTTCTATTCCCGCCATTATATTACTTTTTACAAATTTTGCTGAATCAATAACTGAAGAAAGTACAGTATTTTTTATATCAGAAAAAAATGAAAATATATTTCCTATACTTTTCGACAAAACCCCTTCAGTATTTTTTAATTTAGAAGAGAATGAGACGATCATTTTGTCTATATCTTTAAATTTATTAAAGACAGCATTAAAAACTTTATTGAAAATAAATGTACCATTTTTCTTTATCTCTAACGTGTTTATCAATGTTTTTGATGCTTTTCCGATCAATTCAAATGGCATTGTTATGGTTCTGGCATAGCCACCAATAAGAGCGGCTATACTACCGGCTATCATCATTTTTGATAATGATCCACCCGTATCTTTTCCAGCCCTGCTTCTGTATCTTTCTTCTGATAAATAAGATTGTTTATATAAATCTCTGATATCTTTAAGAACACCTAACGACTCATCATTTACTTCCAACAGTTTATCATCTTTGGATACACTTTTAATGTCGGAAACAAACGATCCGACCAAATCTTTGCCAAAATCGATATATTTATGCATGTCTCCCAATGCAGTAGACAAGACATTTCCGGTGACCGATTTCAGGGTATCAACGGTGTTTGTCATTTTCGCAATACCAAAATTTGTGTCTTTTATCCCCCTTGCCAATCCTGACATCCCAGCAACAATAGCAGACTTTGTACTGTCTAACTTATCCCCTTGCTCTACATTGGATTTCTTAACAGTATCGATCAAATCTTTCATCTGTGCACTGCTTTCTGACGATGATTTGTCAATTTCATCTTTAATAATTTCTGCTATTTTTTCAGATGATATGTCGGAATTTTCGATGAATTGAGAATTACTTTTCAATACACCGGTTATCTCCTTTAATACATCCTGCATATTATCAGAATTAACCTTATTGATTTTTATATAATCTTGTATAAATTCAGATGCGTTTATTTTTTCCATAGTTTAAGCGATCATTCATTGATAATTTATAAAATAAAAAGGGCACGACCCTTATCAGATCGTACCCTTCAGACCTAGATCCATTCGGCATTTTGCCGAAGCGTGGTACTTTACACACTAGATAATTCACTCTCTTCGCTTTTAAAATCTCTAATCATAAGATTAACATAAGCCGTTCTTTCCCAATCAGATAAAAATGAAGATTCAGAAATACTTATTCCGCAATGTTTTGCTAATGCGTACTGTTCTTCAATTATCGATTGCATACTTGATCCTGATATAATCAAGTTATTCAGAAAAAAAAACCAGTCAAAGGAATATCTATATTATTTTCTGGTGACCAGCCACATTTTTTACATTTTGGACAATAAGTAAATACTGTTCCATAATCAACAGATGCGAACCAATCATTCAGTTTTTCGTATGATGAAGTATCAAGATTGTCCAAAAGTTCTTTTTTGTCTTCTGTTGATGCATTTGTAATTGTTCCCGCTGGGGTGATAAATTCTTCCATGCACCTAACATACATATATGTGCCCATTTCCGCCATTTTTTGATCAATATTGAGATCATTATTATTTTTTACGGCATTAATTGCCCATTTTTGATCTCCCCTGGTTATCATTCTCATTTTAACGGATAATGTATCTGTCAATTTTACAACATAATCTATATCTTTTGGGTATTCTTTTACCTTCAATTCTGATAAATTTACTACATTATAAATATCAACAGAACAATTTTCACATTTTGTAGTGAAATTATATACGTTTCCTTTTGTTATTTTTCTTATTTCAAATAATAATTCAAATCTATCTTGAATACTGATATTATCAATATCGAACTCTTTTGTAGTTATACACCCGTTTATGATTTCATCAAGAATCTCTTCTACAGTAAAAATATCATCTGTATCATATGACATTAATTTCTTCATTTGACCTGTTGTTATGGCCTTTATAGAAACAGATTTGTCAATACTTGGCAGATAAACATCATTACTATATGGATTCAAAAATTGAATAAGTTCATTAGACATATTTTTCACCTATATGTCTGAAATTTAATTCTAAATTTCAGACATTTACAAATTAATCAAAAATAATTATTTAGTTGTGTGCCATTGATATGTAAATGTCACACTAAAAGTAGCTATCTCTTTCGCTGAATAGTCAAGAGTTACCTCACCAACATTAGACGGATATGCCATATGTAATTCATATGTCAATATAACACTGCCGTCATAATGACTTAAATGCTCAAGTTTAATTGTCTTCATGTATTCAGAAGGAATCCCATGTGCATTTGTCTCGATATCATGTACTTGTCTATTCCATTCAAGAAAATCTTTTCTGATTCCGTCAGATGGGTCCATGTTGAATTCTACAGTAAAATCAGAATACTCATTAGTTGTTCCGATTCTATACGTATTTCCTTGCCAATTGGATTCGGCGATCCCCAATTGATTCGCAGGTAGTGATGATGACTTAACAAGGTATACACCATTTTGGCCTGTGTTTATAGGATTTTGAAATGTCACATAAAAAACATACCCTCTTGCAAAGTCATGATTTTGCTGATTAGCAATAAAATTTTCCAAATTGAATTCGGCCATTATAAAAACCTCCAAATGTTTTGTAATTAAAAGTTAATGATTTTTGTTATATTCATTATTATTTATAATAAAAATAACTTTAGTTTTATTAAAAAAGGGGAACTGCTATCAACAGAACCCCTTTTTATCATATTATATCAATTATAATGATTTACTCTTAATAATTGATAACTTCTTTTGCAGCCTCATCGAATGTCATGCCAGTTTTTGTCGCCACAAACTGCAAAACAATGAATTCAGCAACACGGGTAGGTTTGATAAAAATTGTACACCATAGCTCATTTCTATCAATCCTCTCCGGTGTGTTATTTGTTTCATCACAAATAACCTTGAAGTCATAAATACCCCTTCTTTGCTTAACATCCCTCAAGAAAGGCTCAATCATGGTTACAAGTTGAGATCTTGTCACGCGATCGTTGAATTCGAACAAGAAATACTTAGCAGCGGTCGAAATGGCCTTTTCCAGTACGATGAACAATCTACGTACATTAACGCGATTGAACGCAGAAGATTTATCCAAGAGTGTTTTTTGACCCCATACAACCTTACCCTGTCCAGCAAAGGAAACGATAGGATTGATACCATTTTTATACATGATATCTCTATCCCCAAGTTTCGGGTTCCATGCGAGTCTCCTGATCCCTGTCAGAATGGCTCTATTAAGACCGGCCGGTGCCCACCACGGATCTCTTACTTGATCTGTATGGGCATAAATACCAGCAACATGACCAGAGATAGGAATCCATCTGTATTTCCTTTGATATTTATCATACACCTCACACCAGTTGCCGTATAGAGATGCGTATGATGTATTCTCATTCAGATTATCGAGTTGATGAGATCCGATTCCTTTTCTCCACTCCGTGATATCAACAACCTCATTTCCTCTATTATTAACCACATGCTCTTTCTTACAATCAAGAAGACACATACAATCTTTACGGCTTTCACAAATCTGCACGAGATATCTTTTTACTTCTGTTTGCTTATCAGCATCAATGAAAATATTAACATCAATATCTTCAGAATTTGAATACAGATCAAGGGCTTGCATGATAACACCAGGATCTACATTCGATGTATCTGTCATATCAAGACCTGTTTGATAATCTTTTCCATTATAACCTTGGGCAAAATTTTCCCATACAGGTGTAGCAACCATCCATGGTTGTGCAGTCATATCATCATTCAATGAAATTCTGATATACCTTGATTGATTGTTTATCACTGATTCACAAAATCTGGTATTTCCTTCGCCATCTGTTGCGAGAGGATCTGTAGATACTAACCAGACCTCTCTTGTTTCATATGTGCTTTCCCCCTGGGCCATTTCCTGCACAATTATAACGAAATCCTTATCTGTTATCAGCGGAGTGTCAAGATTGATAACATCAAAAAATGTTGCTGTATCTTCCAATCCGGTCCATTCAGGCTTTACGCTTCCATCTTGATGATACGGATACCATGGATCATCATATACATTTGATAATGGGGTATTTTTCAATCTATCGTATGTTGTTTTATTAACAAAACATACTCTTATTTTGTTACCCCATTCTCCCCTAGAACTGGCAATCATCCACATATCAGATGAATTGTTCACCACTTCCTGATCAAATTCGTCAGGATCACCAAAATACGGATCATTTGTGTTTCCGATATCCTGTAATGTGAATGGTGTTGTATATGGCGAAAACCCACTTTCTGAGGGCAATCCACCAGAAGCCGGGGCACCAGATACAGGAGCCACCTGCACGCCAGCGAAAGTAGCACTTAATGGCATTACCCTTGTACAATATAGGTTTCTGCCGTATTTAAGAAATCCTGTACTGGCAAGGATATCTTCATAACAATACCTATTGGATGTAGGCATTCCAAACATCCTGATAAGGTCATCCTCACTTGATACATATGTAGTTTTCATTTCCGGTCCTTTGTATGTATTTCTCAACACACATACACCAATACTTGTGGCAACGGCCGGAATTGTTGTAGTTAGATCAATTTCTTGAACATCTACCAATGGACTTAAATAAAACATTATAATTTTCTCCTATTTGTTTGCCTATATAAGCATTCATTATATAGGACTTTGTGATAAATAATTTATAATAAATCTATTTTTATTCTACATGTATTTATAATAAAAATAATTTTGTGATTTCATCACTTTTCATAAATAATTAGAGACACAAACTTAAAGGTATAACATGGCTTGCACAAGACAACAATTAAGAGAGAAGTTAATAAGAGCATTGGGTGGTTCTATGGTAAAAATAGAACTATGTGTAGAAGATATTGATGACGCCATCAATATGGCTCGTGATTATTACATAGAATTTGCAGTTGGGAACGCCACTCAAGAAGTATACTTTCTGTTGATGCTGGAAAATGGCAGATATGTATATGATCTTCCAGTTGGCATAACAGAAGTAGTAAATTACCATGATCACTTTGGTGGGTATGGATATGGAGGATATGACGGTGAATATTGTGGGTATAATCCTCTATGGTATACAGGTCCAGAGCAGGGAAGTACATCATTCTTCACACAACAAGATCCATTCAGAGTCGGGTATGGATACGGTGGTATAGCTGGATTTCCAGGAACCCCATATAATTTCGTCGAAATGTATTCTGCTCGAATGTATCTATCAATGATACATAATATGAGATCCAACAAATACATATGGAAATATCATAGATCAACGAACCAAATAGAAATCCATCCGACCCCACAATGTGATGGCCATCAAATAACAAAAACATCACCATCTGGAGATGTTTATAACACACCAAGCGCGGCATATCCGTGTCCTGTGGAAGAATATGAAACAACAACATACAATTCCCCCGGATATGTTTTGATTCGTGCATATATGATCGAAGGAAGTTCATTACCTACTTATGTTCCAGTCGATAATAGCGAAACCGGATGTTCGTTGTATGATAATATATCAGTAACAACTGCAGAATGGTTATATGCACATCCATGGATATTCAAATACAGTTTAGCTTTACTAAAACAAAGATTAGGATTAATAAGGCGTAAATTTGCCAATTCTAATGTAATGGGTGGTGCAAATATAGCACTTGATGGGGATGCTCTTGTTTCGGAGGGAAAACAAGAGCAAGAGACACTGGAAGATGAGATAAGTAAAAAGTATCAATATGACGGCTATGGGGTATATCTAGGATGATTACTTGCAAGTGCACACCAATACAATCATGCACAGCGATAAATGGATGTAATTCCAATTGTGATGGCTCATCGCCTTCTGGATCAAGAATATGCGATAAGCCAAATTGGAGCATGTATGATCTTGATTCATGCGAACATAATCTATTTCAATCACAATTGTGCGAGATAACTGATATCTCTGGATTCGCGATAGAATACAGAGTCCTGAAACCAAAACATGATTATCTATTCGGGGAAGATCCGAATTCAAGATTATCGTACCCGGCATTGACCAAGTGCATATATGCCCCGGAAACAGAAAGCAGTATATTGAATTTATTTGGACTTACTGCAGATGATGTTCTTCAATATATGACAATACCAAAGGCAATTTTTACAAGAGATCTCACAACAGTGTTTACTGATACTCTTGGCCCTAGTGCATATATTGTCCCTAGAATGGGGGATGTTATAACTACGTTATGGAATAATAGACACTACGAAATAACATCAATCGATGAGGAACAAAATGTGTTCATGGGTAAAAAATTCACATGGGATATAGTTCTAAAGCCATTTAGATTCAGCGAACAATCAGATGAGCATAGAGAAGTCCATACAGGGCTACCAGAAGATCCGTTCGAGAATACAGATTTTGGTGAATATGAACCACCAGAAGCCGGGGAAGTTCCTGATTTAGTTGAAAGAGGATATTTTGAACAAGTATTCGGAGATAATGAAAATATTGAAGAAGAAAGTGACGAAATACATGATTATAAAGATCCAGATGAAGCGGCATTCGGGGCATAATAAATGAAATTTATAGAATTTATAAACGAATCAGAATCAATAACGGACGATCTCATAACCAAAATAAAAACAGAGTGCAGAGATTATTATAAACAGGCAACGGTAAATAAAAAAACATACCAGTTATATAGGGGAATGAAGATAAATAAAGACTGGTTTGTAAAAAAACCACACAAAAACAGAACCCCACGTGATACACCGATAGAAATACATAAAGCTCTTGATGAAGAATTCAAAAAGAAATTTGGATGGAAACCAAGATCAGAAGGTGTTTTCTGTACGGGTGATTATCCAGAAAGTTATTACGGGAATGTTTATTATATATTTCCTGCCGGAAAAATAAAATTCGTTTGGAGTCCAACCATAGAAGATATTACAGTTTATTTATCAAATAAAGACATTCTTGATAGTTATGATTTTATAATATTACCTGACGTTACAAAAGAAAATATCGATGAAACTATAAAAAACATGATAGATACATATAAAGATGATGATTTAATAGCAGCAATTAAATCACATAATGAGATATCAATAAAATGCAATAAATATTATGCGATAAACATTAATGCCCCTAATACCTCTGATCTAAATAAACTATACGGAGATGCTTGGAATTTTGGGGTTTTATAAAAATTTAAAATGAACATAAAAAAACTACTAACAGAAGAAACAGCGGATAGAGATTTTGCTTTAAAATTGCATTATGATTGTGCCCAATTTTTCAAACAAAATGGGTATGGGTACAAAAGTCTCCCATTGTACAGAGGATTGAATAAATCGATACAGACGTACAGAATAATAGAACCTAGAAAAAACAGAATACCAAAAAACACAAAACTACAATTACACAACGCATTGGATAAACTATTATACAAAAAATTTGGATGGAAACCAAGATCAGAAGGTGTTTTTTGCACTGGATCAGAGTTCAAAGCTAGATTCTATGGGTATGTTTACATAATGCTACCAATCGGAGATTTTAAATTTGTCTGGAGTCCAAAAATTGACGACTTATTTAATCAATTATCACTTAATGGAATAACTGATTTTAATACTGACGAAATAATAAAGAAAGATTATTTGCCTGATTTGAAAAAAATTGCTGATACATATACAGATAAAGATCTTGTATCTGCAATTTTATCTGGGAATGAGATATCAATAAAATGCAATAAATATTATTTAATAAATACTGACTATATAAAGCCGGTATATAATATAATTTTTCAGTAAACTACCATGGGCGCGAATATAAAAAGACATCAACATGATATAAGAGATGGGTATCAATATTATTATCAAGCAATGCGCAAAACAATTGTGCAATTTATTGATTTATTCAATGATATCAAAATAGGAAGATACGATACCCAAACAGGAGAACTGTTATCGTTTGTTAAAGTGCCGGTGAAATTCGCCCCAAAATCGAAAAACTGGTATTATATTGAAAAGTTAGGCCCTGACGGAGTGAGAATAAGAGACAAAATAATGCCAATCATAGGAATATATCTTGTTGATATAGAAATAGATTCCAATAGATTTGTCAATAAGATGTATTCTGGAAATACCGGGTATCATTCTCGTTCTGGACCTAGATCATTAATAAAAGAAAGATTCTTAAATCCAGTGCCATATAATTATACATTTCAGGTACAGATACTTGGGGAGTATATGGTTGATATAATTCAAATAATTGAACAATTACTCCCATATTTCAATCCGAATCTTAATATAAAAATAGAAATACCAGAGCTTGATATAGATGGTGTGCATACAAAATCACTGGACTTAAAAGTTATTTACAATGGCTCTAATAGCGAAATGGAAACCAATATAGCACCTGATGAATTTAGGCATCTACAATGGAATATAGATTTCACTGTTGAAGGATATCTATTTCAACCGAAATATGATTATCCTGTTATCAAAGAAGCATATACGGAATTTATTATTGGATCACTTTCAGAACAAAAGAATATATGCGGTATCCATCCAGTACCATCAGGCTCTGGATCAACATTAGCATTAACAGGGGTATCAGCGGAAAAATTTCCTCTTGACACAACAACGGATGAATTGTCATCATCATTATATGATGATGACATAAAATTGATATACAAATATGAAATTAACGATAACTCATGAGTGATATACAAAATCTAAACAAAGCCCTAACTGGAAATTATGAATTAATATTTCCAATGATTCCTGTGGTAGAAAAACCAAAGGATATGGATATATTTACATTAAATATCTATGGAACAGTAATTCCGTCTATGACACTTGGAACAACAGAGCCGACATGGCAAAATGGCTCATATCCGATGGCCATTGCTCCAACTGTATTTGAGCCATGGTTTGTCAATTTCAATGTAGATTCTGATTTTTGTAACTGGTATATATTACATAAATGGATATTATTTATTAATAGCCCAACAAAAGGAATAGAAAGGCCGCACTCTGAATATGCTGTAGACGCAACATTAAAGATAATAAATAATGATGCTGTTGAAGTAATGAAAATCAATATATACAATATATATCCAACATTATTGAATGAAGTACAATTATCATATAGAGATGGTGAAACAAACCTGGAATCCGGAGTGAATTTTAACTATTCAACATATGAGGCCATAAAATTATAATTTATCTCATAATTATTTCATAACCATCTTCAACATCTTCAATATCATCACCAACGTCTGATATGAAAGCCCACACATCATCTTGATCAACTTCGGTTTTCAGTTCCATAGATTCATCGAGTATATCATATGTGAAAAAGTATATACCAAGATATAAACCAGATACAAGGTCATCAGGTGATCCGTTTCCTGAATATTTCCCTTCGGATGTTTGGACAAATGTCAATAGCTGTTTAATTGTTTCTCTATCAACTATCTCTATATTATTGTCTTCAATTGTTTTTTTCATCAACAAACACGCCTTCGGTTTTGTTTTTGGTGTCATTCGAACACCTAATTTATTCGCCTTTGTTCCATCACACACAAGATTTTCGTTCTCAAAATTCCACCACAGATCAGAAACAACGGATGATCCCATATTATTTGATTCTACCATTATAAATGCATCATTGTAGTTAATAGATAAAGTATTTATAATATATGCAAATTTATATACATCAATAGTGTTTGATTGATATACACCTACTTGTTTCAATTTTAATGGTTTTATATTTAATATTTTTAAAATTTGAATAACACTATCATGATTTCCAGATCCATCGGCAACGTCACATCCCAATATATATTGCATACCATGTTCTGGCTTCTCATATATTCTAAGCTCTTTTGTTCTTTTTATTGGATCAACTATTTCTTTAGAGTCCAATTCTTTCAGTGTGGTCTCATCTAATAATGTTGCATCAGAACCGATAAATTGACACCCGAATTCTTGATTAAATCTTCTCTTACCTAGATTTTTCATCTGCTCTTCGGCCCATTTTTCATCTCTTTCTGGATGTGCCCTCCAGTCAGCAAAATATGGGACGAATGTGTTTATTTTCTTTACTGCTTCTGTATATATACGATGAAATAAATTACCAATTCCTTTTGGGGTAGATACTATAATGAATTTTGATTCTTTTGATGCACTGATTGTTGGCCAGTTTGATGTCCAGAACTCCTCTGCTTTCCACTGAGGATCAACGAATGCAAACTCATCAGCAAATACAATATTTAACGTTCTACCACGAAACGAATCTTTTGATGTTGCCCTGGCTTTTATCTTAGTGCCATTTTCAAATAATATTGTTTTTTTATTGTATTCAATGACACCAGGTTTTAAATAATCAGGAAGCTCTTCGTACATTATTTTTATTCTATCAAGAATATCTATTGCCCCCTCTTCATTATTACTAACAACACCTACTGTCTTGTCTGAATTGAAAATAGAATACCATAGCAAGTAACAAGCTACCATTACACTTTTCCCTTGCTGTCTTGCTATTAATGCTATTACGAATCTATTATTTTCAATAATGCTGAATAATTCTTTTTGATAATCCCATGGTTTGAATGTCACTCTTCCCCTGTCTGGATGGATTATCTTCACATGATTTAAGAAATGAAACAAATCATCTTTTGATTTCTTCAATTCTTTTATTTCTTCCAGGGTATATTGATGTTCTTCTCCAACATTTTTAACATATTCAGAATTAAATGCCATTTTTTACAAACCTCTTTTACTTTTAATAATTATTTATGATAAAATAATTATTTAAAGATAGGAGAATTTGTTATGAATGTTATTGTACTAAATGGGTGCCCTAGAAGTGGAAAGGATGAATTTGCGAAAATAGCATCCGAAATATACAAAACAAGAAACATCAGTTCTATTGATAACGTAAAAGAATTTGCTTTACATATGGGATGGGATGGGAATAAATCGAAATTGGGGAGAGAAATGCTATCTGAATTAAAAGCATTTTATATAAAATACTTCGATGGCCCATTCAATGACATAAAAAAAGAAATACAAAGATCAATTATTGATAACATTGATATATTATTTGTACATATAAGAGAACCAGAAGAAATTGATAAATTAGTAAAGTATTGTGAAGAAATTAATATAAGTATATATACAATAATCATACAAAGACCGGAATATATACATTTGTGTGAAGATTCGAAATCTGATAAAAAAGTATATGATCATAAATATGATTATATGATAATCAATAATGGCAGCATAGAAGAGTATAGAGAAAAAGTAAAAAAATTTATAAAATACATCATCGCGCCATAAATAAATGATGAAATGAACAGAATTAGGGGGATTTTATGAAAAAATCAATTAAATTTATCGCATGTGCTTTGTTAGCATCTGTATTTCTATTCGGATGTGCAGATAAAGAATACTATAATGCAATAAGAGCACAAAACGAAACAATCTGGAAAATAAATTCAGAAAGAGCCGAAAGAGAAGCACAAAGAGAAAAACAGCATGAAGCATTGATGATGCAGCTTATCACAAATGGTGTTGTTGCCGCATCAAAGACAGAAGACAAAACGGATGATGTATTGGTGCCAATGTTGATCATGAACATGGAAAACCAAAGAATAATGGCAGATGCGCTAAAATCCAGAAACACAAGAACACCACAACTTCAGCAAATAAAAGCCCCGGATAGTATTGGTGATATAATCAGGAAATCAACCGGTGCTATTTTGGGCGGAATGGGACTATACGTGAATATGAAGCAATCTTCTGACATGAGAGATGTTGCTATTCAGGGGATGTCTCATGCTGGAACCAATACCACTGTAAATGGCGATGGTAATTCAACTGTTCTTGATAGCTATAAATCAGGATCACAAAATTCCGTTGTTGGTGATAGCAACACATCAACATATACCGGCGGTGATGTAGCAACAACAGTAGAGCAAGCACAGCAAGAAGCAACAGAAGAAAAATAAAGAAACAAAGGAACAAAGGAATAAAATTATTTCGATAAACCTGGGCCGACTCACAAACATTTAATTCAAGGCTGAAAGTGCTGGTTTTAAATGATGTTTGTCGGCCTTATTTTTATGAATTATCTTCAAGCATTTTCAATAAATCTTCTCTATTCATTACAAGATTATTTGTGGTGATATTTACATTATCGGCACCTTTTATAGCACTCTTAACCAACAGCTCTTTTTCTTTTATATCAAGAGATCGGTTTTTGTACTCAATCATTTGTTGATTGTATGATATTCCAGTAATACTTGTTGCTGCATTGGTTATCGCGTTTATCAATTGTGTATATACCTCAACTAATCTTGCACTTCTGTTTCCGTTTTTAATATCCATTTCAATAATATCAAGAACGGTATTGGCTCTCTTGATGTTATCATGGATTATTTGATCAGCATCAGGAACATCCTCTTGTATTTCGAGAAGCTCTTTTCGCATGTTTTTAATACTCTCTAGCTGATTTTCCACATTTCCACTAAGATTCATATCTATATCGAATATGGAATTCAATTTATCAGAATTAACTTCTGGGTCAGCCTTATCCTCTTTGTATTTAACATCTTTCTTGTCAATCATTTTTGCATCTTTTTATGAATTTAATGGAATTTAATATTTTCTTTTTATAAGAACACGAGCGTATATGCTTGTATATAACTGTCCTGTTTCAACATCTCTATATATAGGATATTTATCTGTATCGGGATTATAAAGACGATATAAATTACCTTTGGCGTTTTTCACTATTTTCCCGGTTGGATTGCCTTTATATAAAAACTCCATCGCCTTGTTTTTTGTAAATTTTATAAAACATTTTTGCCCCAAAGTTATGATTTCAAACTGATCTGGATTCCATTTGTTGATGAAACTGATGGGAACACCCATAACACCATCATAGTCTATAGGGATATCAAGTGTCCTATCTACATTGATTGCATCATAATTTTCATATTTCGGATAATAGTGCTCATTTCCATAGTATCGCTTATGTAAATCTAATTTTTCAGGGGTTTGTCCATGATCTAAATTTGTGAACCAGGTAATGTTTCCAAAAAACATAATCTTTTTTCCATTATCAATTTTGTGGAATTTTTTATAATGATCGGGAACTTCAAATACACAACATGTTCCTCTTTTTGTTACACCTAAAAATAATTTACGATCCTTTATCAATGGAAACACATCTTTATAAGTGATAATATTAATTGCCCCTATCACCAAAAACTTCTTATCATGCTTCATCAACAATCCGATATACTCACGAAACAGGCTAAAAGGAGGGTTGGTAACCACGATATCAGCCTCTTTCAAGCACTCCACACATTCCTCACTTCTGAAATCACCGTTACCTTTTAAATAAGAGATAGTATTATTGATGTTTTTTAAAAGAAAATCAACATCAGTTATATCTACAGAATCATCATTACAAATATCGACCTCTTTGATTTCTATTTTTAAAGCTCTTTTCTTTTTTGTATCTGTAATATCAAAAACGGCGAATTGTTGTTCTGTGTTTGATAATCCTGAATAGCAAGTAGCTATTAATTTTTCAAGACCGAGAGAATTAAAATTAATTACAAAATACTTGAAAAAGTTACTTTTATAAGGATCATCAGCATTGCAGTATATAATTTTTCCTTTAAAATGATTTTTATAGAATTTTAATTCGTTTTCGATGTCACTGTATAATGTATAAAATTCATCATTTTTTGATTCTTTTGCTTCTTGTAGGAATTTATTTGCCATGATTTGTTATCTTTCTTATCAATTATTTTTGTATTTTCTTTATGAATTTAATATTTCCACAATCCCAAATTCTATGAAACCCATTTTTCAGCATGTTCTGGTATTCTGTTTCATTGGGATTATAGTATTCTAATTCCCCTCTCTTGTATTTTGTATTTATTCGTTTTTTCTGGAAATGTCTTCTGTGATAGACATTTAACGATCCATTTCTAAAGTACCAATAATTAGGTGCCGTCGTGTACACATAATCAAACCCATTCTTAGTATAAACAGACCCACTAAAATGCCTTACATCAGCAAACGTACATAGATCAGCATCTATGTCAAATGACTTTAGTAATTTGCTAAATGCGCCATATACCATTGTGTATTTCAGATTGACAAACCTTTCAAGCATATATTCATTCTTATAACGCTTTATTGTCATCAATGACACCAGATCATCATTAAAATATAAACCGTGGTGCTCCCCACCCTGAAATCCCTGAATGTGATTCTGGTTATAAAACTTTCTTGCTGTTTTTGAATCAACATTCCTTATTTCGCATTTTCTGCCATGTATTTTTCTTTTATAGATCCCTAACGCTGACATAATGAATGATTTAACAATGTCTTTTTGATAAAACCACTCGTTCTCCCAAATCTGGATTAATCGATAACCCTTTTCTTCACACGCCTTATATTTTGCAATGTGATATTTTTTATCTTTTCCCATCGTTTCTGAATGCCAATAAATCCCGTTGAATTCAATGGCGATCTTATGAGACGGAATTACAATATCCAGCTCGAATGGGGCGATTAATTCCCTATCATTGGTTATGATATCAATATCACCTTTCAACCAATCCTGAAGCTCTGATTCTTGCTTTGACACGATGTTGGAGCATTTTGGACAGCCATTCCCATGTAGATGTGAATCTGGAACTTGTTCAAATTCGCCATGCACAGGGCAAATGATTTTTACTTTTGTGTGCATGTTCTTATAATCAACCAAAGAATAATCGTATTTGTTATCATGAATGAAATTACTTCTTTCTATGAATTCATTGTCATCCAAAGATTCATTATCTTTCTTGATATCAATCTGACATTTAGGACAACAACTTCCGTTCAGATGATGATCTGGTCTTTGCTCAAACACCCCATGAACAGGACAGATGATTTTAATCTTCTTTTTCGCACTTTTGTAATCAACCAATGAATAATCGTATTTGTCTCCATGCGCATCATGAGC
>Ga0256830_1001684_pt1 | contig 15326 bp, 9 predicted proteins | sample 128326metaG_FD_190537 | JGI IMG/M metagenome (GOLD analysis project Ga0256830, IMG submission 190537) | Hydrothermal vent microbial communities from Lau Basin, Pacific Ocean - 128-326 | ecosystem: Environmental > Aquatic > Marine > Hydrothermal vents | place: Pacific Ocean: Lau Basin | collected... | reverse complement strand
ACCCGCAGCCTGCGCCTGTCGCCGCGCGGCCTGCCCAGGGAAACGGCCTTCACCCGGGCGCGCAACGAGATCCCGTACTGGGTCATCGGCACCGTGACCGCGGCCGCGGTGTTCTTCACCTACGTCGGCTACTCCTACGTCACCGACAGGATGACCGAAGAGAGCGTGGCGGCCATCGCCGCCCTCCACAAGGACGTGGATCCTGCTTCCTACCGTGCGGTCTATGCGGGCACCCGGAGGGATGCGCCATGATGCAGATCCTGTTCGGGTATGTGCGCAATTTCGTGCTGAGCCGCGCGGGCAGCACCCTCATCGGCGTCTTCGCGCTCATGGCGCTGGTCTGGTTCGCCGGGCCCATGGTGGGCCTCAGGGACACCACGGTCCGGCTCATCATCATCGCCGGCATCGCCGCCGTGGCGCTGCTGTACGTGGGCATCAGCTGGCTGCTGGCGCGCCGCCGCGGCGCCCGCCTGCAGAAGGACATGGAGGCCCAGGCCGGCAGTGATGCGCGCCAGGCGGACATCGCCGCCCTGCAGAAGAAGATGTCCGAGGCCATCGCCTCGCTCAAGACCTCGGAACTGGGCCTCAAGCACCGCGGCACCGCGGCGCTCTACGCGCTGCCCTGGTTCATGATCATCGGGCCCTCGGCGGCGGGCAAGAGCACCCTGCTGCGCAACAGCGGACTCCATTTTCCGTATGCCCATGCCGACGACGTGGACATCAAGGGCTTCGGCGGCACCCGCAACTGCGACTGGTGGTTCTCGGACCAGGCCGTGATCCTGGACACCGCCGGGCGCTATACCACGGAGGATTCCGACCGCGAGGAGTGGATCGCCTTCCTCCAGATGCTCAAGAAGCACCGGCGCCGGATGCCCATCAACGGCATCATCGTCGCCATCAGCATTGCCGACATCCTCACCGCCGACGAGGATGCTCTCGAATGGCACGTCAAGGTCATTCGGGACAGGGTGGACGAACTCATCAACCACCTGGGCTTCCTGTTTCCCCTGTACCTGGTGTTCACCAAGTGCGATCTGCTGAATGGATTCCAGGCGTACTTCGGGGAACTAAGTGAAAAGGAGCGCCACCAGGTATGGGGGTCCTATATCGAGGGGCTGCGCCCCGGCGACGACCCGGCCGAGAAGATCGGGGCGCTGTTCGACGAACTCTACGCCAAGCTGTGCGAGCTGCGCATCCGCAAGCTGGCCCTGCAGCGCAACCACGCGGTCAAGGCCGAGATCTTCGACTTCCCCGCGCAGTTCCAGGCGGCCGCCGACCGGCTCATGGAGTTCATCAATCTCCTGTTCAAGGACAACCCCTACCAGGAGTGGCCCAACTTCAAGGGCATCTACTTCACCAGCGGCACCCAGGAGGGCAAGCCGCTGCAGCGCATCGTGGGCAACCTGCGCCAGGCCTTCGGCTACGTGGAGCAGAAGGAAGAACCGCCGCGGACCGAGAAGAGCTACTTCATCACGGAGCTGCTGCAGGATGTGATCTTCCGGGCGCCGCGGGACCTGCTCATGGGACGGCGCAAGCGGCTCATCACCCGCACACTCAAGACCGCCACCATGCTGGGGGCGGTGGCCCTGATCATGGTCAGCGCCGGGCTGCTGTCCACCGCCTTCACCCAGAATACACTGCGCCTCAAGGCGGGCACCGATGCCGCCGAGGAGCTGCGCGCCGCCGCCGAGCGGGGGTCGCGGGTGGAGCAGGCCACGGCCCTGGCGGCGCTGTACCGCCACTACGTCTCGCTGCGCAGCGAGGACCAGCGCGACACCTGGGCCTTCCGCCTGGGCCTGTACCGGGCGCGGGAACAGGCCGCGCCGCTGGAGGGACTGCTGGTGGCGGCGCTGCACCGCCAGTTCCTGGTGCCGGTGGCCCGGGTGCTGGAGACCCAGCTCCAGAACTATGCCCGGCGCTGGGAGGCGGCGGCCGACCAGGGCGAGCACACCCGCCTGCGGGGTGACTACTACAACACGCTCAAGGCCTACCTGATGCTGTCCGATCCCAAGCACCTGCAGGCCGGCGAGATTCTGCCCCTGCTCTACACCACCTGGCGGGCCACGCTGGCCACCGGGGCCGGCCCGGAGGAGCAGGCCCTGCTGGAGAAGCTGCCGGAGGCGGACGCCAAGGGGCTCATCCGCCTGTACCTGGACCGCATGACCCTGCCGCCGGAGCACCGCTTCGCCGCCGCGGCATGGAAGGCCAATCCCGATTACGTGGAGACCGCGCGGCTCCAGTTGCGCACGCCCCCCAATCCCGAGCTCCTGTACGCCCAGATCCGCGAGAAGGGGCGGGTGCTGCTCAAGGAGACCCGGCTCGGCCGGCTGCTCAAGAGCCGCGGCGCGAGCCGGCTGGAGAGCGACTACGTCCTGCCGGTGGTGTTCACGCGGCGGGGCTGGGAAAGCTTCGTCTCGCGGGAGGTGGCCATCGTCAGCAGCGGCGCCAGCCGGGGCGACTGGGTGCTGGGGACCCTGCAGGAGGCGTCCGCCCCCATGGACGAGGAGCTGCGCGCCGAACTCGAGCGCGAGATCCGCCAGCTCTATTTCGACGAGTATGCCCGGACCTGGATCGCGTTCCTGGCCTCCATCCGGCTGCAGGACTTCACCTCCATCAGCGACGCCGCCGGCACCCTGCGCCTGCTGGCCCGCCCCGAGGGCCCGCTGGCAGAGCTCATGAAGGTGGTGGCGGACAACGTCTCGCTCTACGAGATCAAGTGGAAGCTCGACAAGGTGGGCAAGCCGAACGAGAAGGGCCGGCGCACGCGCACGCCGGTGCCGGAGGTGGATGTGGCCTTCAATGACCTGCGGCGCTTCGCGGTGCCGAGTCCGAAGAAACCCGTGAGCGAACTGGTCAACCAGTACCTCATGGCCCTGGCAGGGGTCCAGGCCGAGCTGGACCGCCTGCGCGGGTCCACCGAGCGGGATCGCGAGGCCGAGATGGTGGCGGCCAGCATCCTGTCCGGGCGCGGCGGCAACACCGAGCTGTACAAGGCCTGGGTGACCACCACCGGCATCCTCAACGGCACCGGCATGCGCACCCGGCAGGCCATCGAGCCGCTGCTCATGAAACCGGTGCGCGAGTCGTGGCGGGTCATCCTGGCCTCGGGCATGCGCGAGGTCCAGCAGAAATGGGTCAACATGGTGGTGCGCGAGTACGACGAGCGCATCCGGGGCCGCTTTCCCTTCTCCTCCCGCGGACCGGACGTGGCCATCGACGACGTGGCCGAGTTCTTCCGGCCCCGTGACGGCATCCTGTGGTCGTTCGTGGAGAACCACCTGGGCCCCTACCTGGTGCGGAACCGCAGCCGGTGGCGCGAGCGGCGCTGGCTCGACGTGGGCCCGCAGTTCGAGCGCAGCTTCCTCAGCGCCCTCAACCGCAGCGCGCGCATCACCCGCGGCCTGTTCCGCCGGGGCAGCGACCAGCCCAGCGTGACCTTCTACCTCTATCCCATGCCCACGCCGGGGCTGAGCGAGATCCTGCTGGAGACCAACGGCCAGATGTACCGCTACCGCAACGAGCCCCAGGAATGGCGGCGGTTCACCTGGCCGGGCGAGGCCAATCGCAGCGGGGCCCGGGTCATCGGCGTGTCCGAGAAGCAGAATCTTCGCGCCGAGATGACCGAGCACGGCCTGTGGGGCCTGTTCCACCTGTTCCGCAAGGCCCGGGTGGTGCGGGAACGGGGTGCCCAGTACCTCTCCGAGTGGACCATGAAGGCAGCCAACGGCCGGCCGGTCAAGGTCCGGTTCAAGGTGAAGGCGGACCGCTACAACAACGTCTTTCAACCCGGCCTCATGCGCGGCCTGGTGATGCCCGAGAGGATGGCGGCCATCACCACAGGGACGAGACTGGCAAGAAAGGAGTAGACATGTTCGGCTTTCTCAACCGGGACAACGGTGCGGCGGCGTCCGTGGCGACGCGGGACGTGGTGGGGTGTTTCGGCAAGATGCCGGTCCATGCCGATTTCATCAAGCACAACGTCTCGACCCGTGAAGTGGTGGCCCTGGATGGCTGGATCCATGACGGGGTCATGTTGATGAGCCGCAAGTTCGGGGACGACTGGAAGCGGGTGCTCGAATCCCTGCCCCGCTACCGCTTCGTCTGGACCGGCGGCGAAGACGAGCGGACGCTGGCGGGCATGATCCTGCCGGGACGGGACAAGAGCGGGCGCCACTATCCCTTCGTGGTCTTCGCCGCCATGGACTATCCGGAGTTCAAGGAGATGCAGGCGGTGGTCCCGCTGGCGCGGGCGGATTTCTTCGAGGCGCTGGAGCAGGTCACGGCGCGCAACTGGGAGGGCGCACACCTGGGGGTGCTCACGTCCACCCTCGACGTCGCGGGCCAGCTCTGCGGGGAGGTGTGCCGGCGCGACCTGCTGGACGCGGAGATGTCGCTGCTGGGCGACATCCGCATGGGCGAGTTCTGGAACGAGATCCTGCCCGGCGCCGGCACCGAAACGCGGGCGGCCTTCGTGCGCACCCTGGTCTCGGCCCTGCACACCGTGGCCCGGCGCACGCCGCAGCGGGTCCACTGGGGCATGCGCCTGCCCCTGCCCAGCCGGGCCGAGCCATCGCCGTACGTGGTGTTCTGGGTTCAGCTCTGCGAAACGATTCTCAGCGGGCGCCGCTGGCACGGGCAGTATTTCTGGAACGAGGCGGCACCGGGATTTCCGCCCCGGGTCACCGTCTTTTTCCGCCCGGTGCCGCCGTCCTACTTCGGCAACCTGGTGGAGCCGCGCAAGCACGACGGATCGGTGCTGGACGTGATCCACGAAATGGAAAACGAGCCCGGCGACGTCTCGGCCATGCGCCACATCGTGGAGGCCGACGACATGCTGCTGGTGGATGCCCTGCACCACTGGCGTTCGCGGGAGGTCCTGCAATGAGCGAAGCGGCGCTGGAAGTGCAGGCGGCGGACGCGCCGGACTCCGGCCCGGTGGTGGAGGCCGCATTGCCGCCCCACATTGAGGAGCTGCTCGCTCCCATCCCCGGCCCGGTGGAAACGGGCGAGGACCCGCTGTACTCGGATGCGTTCTACCTGGCCAAGGAGCAGATCGAGCTGCGCCAGGGCAACGACTACGAGGCGGTGCTGGAGAACGCCCGCCGGGTGCTCACGGAGACGGGCAAGGACCTGCGCGCTGCCGGCTACTACCTGCTGGCGGCCACCTATGTGCACGGGCTCCGCGGCCTGGAGGACGGGCTGGCCCTGTACTGCGGGCTCATGGAACGCTTCGGGCGCTATTGCTTTCCGGCCAGGGACAATGCGCGCCGCAACGCGCTGCAGTGGGTGGACCATCCCAAGCTGCTGGCCTACATGGAGCAGGCCCTGGAGGGGGCCACGCGCGAGGACGTGGAGCGGGTGCAGGCCGCGGTGGACCGCTTCAACGAACTGGCGGCGACCCTGGTGGAACCGGCGCCGGAGCCCTGGACCTCCGCCCGGGCGGTGCTGGAACAGGCCCGGCGCAATGCGCCGGAGCCCGAGCCCGAGGCCCCGGCCGGCGATGCGGCAGGCGGAGGTGAAGAGGACGACCCGGCCGAGGAGGCCCCGGCGGCGGCCGCCGAGCCCCGGCCGGCTCCCGCGGTGGAACTGGGTGCACGGCCCGCGTCGGAACAGGACTTCATGCGCCGGGTTCGCGAGCTGCTGGGCTATCTGCAGGATGCGGGCGATTTCGCCCGCGCCGCCGCCCTCGCCCGGGCGGTGCAGTGGGGCGGACTGCAGTTGCCGCCGCAACAGGACGGCCGGACCCGGATTCCCGCCCCGCGTTCCGCCGGCCTGTCCGAGATCCGGGACAACCTGGCCCAGGGCGCGCACGAGGCCGCGTGGCGGTTGTGCGAGGCCATGCTCATGGAACCGGGCGCCCATATCTCGCTGGATCTCCAGTGGCTGGCGGTGCAGGCGGCGCGCGGCATGCAGCGCCCGGACCTGGCGGCGCTGGTGGAGGCCGAGACCGCGGCCCTGCTGCGGCGCCTGCCGGCCCTGCCGGAATGCCGGTACGACGACGGCACCCCCTTTGCCAGCGGCGAGACCCTGGGCTGGCTGGACGGGCTCCGCTCGCAGGGGACCGTGAACCTGCTCGAGAAGCGCGACAGCGACAAGCTCATCAACGAGCTGGTGACCCGGGCCCGGGAGGCGGCCGGGGAATCGCTGGTCGCCGGCCTGGCGGTGCTGGCCGAGCCCGGCAACTTCAGCTACCGCGATCAGTTCCGCCTGCGCATGGAGCAGGCGGTGCTGTGCCTGCAGCACGGCCGGGCCGATCTCGCCCTGCCGGCGCTGGACCAGCTCATGGCCGAGGCCGAGTCCCGCCACCTCGCGTCGTGGGACGCGGAGCTGGCCCTGACGCTGGCCAGGCACCAGCAGGACGCGCTGCGCCAGGCCCTGGCGGAGGCGCCGGAGGAGGCCAGGGACGACCTCGAAAGGCGCATGGCACAGGCCACGGCGGCCATGTGCCGGACCGACCTGTTCCACGCGGCCCAGCTGGTGGAGGCGCGGGGTGCGGGGTAAGGCGCGGAATCATCCGGGGCCAGGCGGCCCGTAACCCGGCGATGCCGGACGAACGTTGAGGAGCAATACCATGGCAGACAGTTACCAGAACGAGATCCCCAAGGCGCGGGTCAACATCACCCTGGATGTGGAAACCGGCGGGGCCCGCAAGAAGACCGAGCTGCCGCTCAAGCTGCTGGTGCTGGGCGATTTCAGCGCCGGCCAGGCCAAGGGGCGCCTCGCGGAACGCAAGCGCATCAACATCCACAAGGAGAATTTCGAGGGCGTGATGAGGGACCTGGCGCCGAAGGCAAAGTTCACCGTGCCCAACGCCATCGCCGACGACGGGACCGAGATCGAGGTGGATCTCACGTTCGAGGAAATAAAGGACTTTCACCCCGAGCAGGTGGCCAACCAGGTCCCGCAGATCAAGAACCTGCTGGCCATGCGCAATCTGCTCAAGGATCTCAAGGCCAACCTGCTGGACAACGGCAACTTCCGGCGCGAGCTGGAGCGCATCGTCGCCAGCCAGCCCGAGCTCCAGGGGTTGAAGGAGCAGCTCGACCAGCTCGCCCCGCTGAACCGGGCCGAGGGCGGAGAAGCGGAGGCGCCCGAGGCGGCGGAAGACGAGACCACCGCCTGACGGCGTGCATCCGACGGACACCAGAGAGGTAAGCATCATGGCAACTCAGAAACAGGCAAAGGCCTCTGCCGCTCAGGTGGAGGAGCAGGAAGAGGGCGGCGTGTACGAGCGCCTCAGCCGCCTGGTGGACATCTCGCCGGTGGAGCAGGGCATCGATCTCGGCGTGTTCGCCAACGTGCGCGCCATGGCCGAGGCCGATCGCAATGCACGCCTCAACGCCGCGCTCCAGGTGTTCCTGGAAGTCATCATGGAGTCCAGCGGCACGGTGGAACGCATCGACAAGGCACTGCTGGACGGGCACATCGCCCGCATCGACGCCACCATCAGCCGCCAGCTCGACGAGATCCTGCACCATCCCCGGTTCCAGGAGATCGAGTCCACCTGGCGGGGGCTCAAGTACCTGGTGGAGCGGTGCGACTTCAAGGCCAACATCAAGGTCGAGATCCTGGACGTGGCCAAGGACGACCTGCGCGAGGACTTCGAGGAGTCGCCGGACACCACCCAGTCCGGCCTGTACAAGCACCTCTACGTGCAGGAGTACGACATGCCGGGCGGCCAGCCGGTGTCGGCCATCATCGCCAACTACGAATTCGACGCCTCGGCCCAGGACATCGGGCTGCTGACGGAGGTCTCCCGGGTCTCCGCGGCCACCCACGCACCGTTCCTGGCCTCGGTGGGCGCCAAGTTCTTCCTCAAGGACAACATCGACGAGATTCCCAAGATCCACGACCTGGCGACGTACATGGACCGAGCCGAGTACATCCGGTGGAAGGGGTTCCGCGAGTCGGAGGACGCGCGCTACATCGGCCTGACCCTGCCCCGCTTCCTGCTGCGCCTGCCCTACGGCAAGGACAACAACCCGGTGCGGGCGTTCAACTACGAGGAGCAGGTCAACGCCGAGGGGCACGAGAACTACCTGTGGGGCAACTCCGCATTTGCCTTTGCCGCCAACATGGCGCGCAGTTTCAAGGAGAACGGCTGGTGCGTCCAGATCCGCGGGCCGGAGTCCGGCGGCAAGGTGGAGAACCTGCCCATTCACCTCTATGACGCCGGCCGCGGCCTCCAGAGCAAGATCCCCACGGAGATCCTCATTCCGGAGACCCGGGAGCTGGAGTTCGCCGAGCTGGGATTCATTCCGCTGAGCTACTACAAGAACAGCGACTTCGCCTGCTTCTTCTCGGCCAACTCCGCCCAGAAGCCGGCCGAGTACGAGACCGAGGAGGCCACCGCCAACAGCCGGGTCAATGCCCGCCTGCCGTACATCTTCCTGGTCTCGCGCCTCGCCCATTATCTCAAGGTGCTGCAGCGGGAGAACATCGGCTCCACCAAGAGCCGCAAGGTGCTGGAGGATGAGCTCAACGACTGGATCCAGACCCTGGTCACCAAGATGAACGACCCGGAGCCGGAGCTCATTTCCAGCCATCCCCTGCGGGACGGCCGGGTGGAGGTCAAGGAGATCCCGGAGAACCCGGGCTTCTACAGCGTCAACCTGTACGTCATGCCGCACTTCCAGATCGAAGGCGTGGACGTGAGGCTGTCGCTGGTGTCCCAGATGCCTGTCACCGACTGACGGTGGCGGCACGCCCGCCAGGGAAGGGCGGGCGGAGCCGGACAGTCTGGTGCTGCAAGTCGAGCACCGGATGCGTGGTTGCACAGGAAGTGGTTTGGTGGGCCCCTGTTCCCCCCGCGGGTGGTCCAAAGGAACAGGATGCGTCGGCATCCGGTTGTTGTGTATGTGTCAACAGTAAAGCTGATAAGGAGGTAACATGGCTACACCAGCCTATTGTTGGATTAAGGACGACCAGGGCAAGCCCATCGATGGTGACGTCACGGCGGTGGGACGGGAAGGCTCCATCGAGGTCATCGAGTTCAAGCACGAAGTCCGCATTCCCACCGACAATGACACCGGCGAGCTGACGGGTACCCGGAAGCACGAGCCCATGGTGATCACCAAGGCCTTCGATGCATCCTCGCCCTACCTGTACAAGGCATGCTCCAACGGCCAGACCCTCAAGGAGGTCGTTCTGCGCTGGTACAAGATCGACCCCTCGGGCCGCGAGGTGGAGTACTTCACCCACAAGCTGGAGAACGTGAAGATCACGTCCATCAAGCCGGTGATGTACAACACCAAGGACCTGGACAAGGAGCGCTATCCTCATCTGGAAGAGGTGGCCCTGCGCTACGGCAAGATCACCTGGACCTATGCGGACGGCAATATCGAATTCTCCGATTCCTGGAACGAGGATCGGTGAGTTCGGCGCGGGGCGGGCCGCGTGCCCGCCCCGCGACTCCTTCTGGTGTTGTCCATGCATCACGCGCTGTTCGAGGTATTGACCGGCGAGTACGCCGATGGCAGCCCCGTGCCACCGGTGGCCGGCGTGGCGGACGTGCGCCGGAGCGTCCAGGATCACCTGACCCGGCTGCTCAATGCGCGGCGGGGATCGCTCCAGCACCTCCCGGATTACGGATTGCCGGACATCGGCCCGGTGTACGAGGGGCTGCCCTACACCATCAATGACCTGGTGGACAACATCCGCAACACCATTCTGCGCTACGAGCCCAGGCTGGTGGACGTGCAGGTGAGAACGGGCGATATCAAGAAGGGCGCCCGCGTTCTGCATGTGAATATCGATGCGCGGCTGTCCAGCGGGCATGAAGTGCGTTTCGACACCTATTTCTACAACGGCAGGGCGGCCGAGGTGCGGCCGCGCCGCCAGCAGGAACGGCAGCAGGAGCCGGAGTGATGCGTGATCTGTACGAGGCCGAGCTGCGGCGGCTGCACGAATCGGCACAGGAGTTCGCCGAGGCATATCCGGAACAGGCCGGAATGCTCAACCTGGCGGACGTCAAGGACCGCGACCCGTACATCGAGCGCCTGCTGGAGGGCATGGCCTACCTGACGGCCCAGATCCGGAGCCACATCGAGGACGACATCCCCGAGATCAGCGAGACGCTGCTCAACCACCTGTGGCCCCATTTCCTGCGCCCGTACCCCTCCGCCACCATCATGGAATTCGAGCCCAAGAAGGGCCTGCTCCAGAGTCCCCAGTGCCTTGCACGGGGGACCCGGGTCATGAGCGACCTGGTCGGTGACCCGGACGAAGGCAAGGTGCAGTGCCGGTTCCGGACCACGGCCCCGGTGGTGCTCAATCCGTTGCGCATCGCCTCCCTGGAACTGGACGAGCCCTCGGGCGGCGGGACCCGGTTCCGGCTCGGTTTCCGCACCGATCCCGGGATCGAGGTCGGGGACCTGGACCTGGCCGCGCTCAAGATACATCTCAAGGCGGATCCGGCCCTGGCCCTGTGGCTGCATCACCAGTTGACCGGCGGGGTGCGGCGGGTGCGGGTGCACCTGCCGGACCAGCCCACGTCCACGCCGACGGAACTGGGCGGACAGGAAGCGGTGCGTCCGGCCCACATGGATGGCGAGGATGCCATGGTGCCCATTTCCGGCCGCAGCTTCTACGGGTTCCATCTCCTGCAGGACTATTTCTGCTTCCGCGATCGTTACATGTTCGTCACCCTGCACGGACTGGAGGGCGTCCCCTGGCCGCGCGGCTGCCGCGAGTTCGAGGTGGAGATCCTGGTGAGCGGCGTGACGCCGCGGGACCACAAGCTGAGTGAGGAAAACTTCCGCCTCCATTGCGCGCCGGCCGTCAACCTGTTCGCGTGGACGGCCGAACCCATCCGGGTCGATCACCGGCGGACTGCCTATGCCGTGGTGGCCGATGCCAGCGTGAAGGAGGGCATGCAGGTCTACAGCGTCGATCGCGTGGTGGGCATCGACGCGGAAAGGGGCGGGCAGCAGGAGTACCTGCCCATGCAGAGCTTCCGGCACCGGCGGAGGCAGGGCAGGTTTTTCCACGTCTACCGGCGCCAGGAGGGGACGGCGCGGCCGAAGTATTACCTCACGCTGGGCGGCACGAAGGAATACCGCCCCGAGATGGTGTCGGTCGAAATCACCGCCACCAACGGCGGCTATCCGCGGCGCTACCTCAAGGAGGGCCACATCACCGGCCGGGCCAAGGACTTCCCGTCCTATGCCAGCGCCACCAACCTGACCCGCCCGAGCCGGGCCCTGGAGCCGCCGGAGCGGGAGCGCTTCCAGTGGGAACTCATTTCCCACCTGTCGCTGAATTACAGCACCTTCACCTCGCTCGACACGCTGCGCCGCGTGTTGTCCCTCTACGACTGGAGCGGAGACGAACAGAACCGCCTCCGCATCGAGGGCCTGCGGGACATCGAGGTGGAGCCGGTGGAGCGGGTCCGGCGCGGGGCGCTGATGCGGGGGCTGGACATCCGCCTGACGCTGCACGAGGACCATTACCTCTCGCGGGACGACATTCATCTGTTCGGGTCGGTCTTGCACCATTTCTTCAGCATGTACGCGGCGGTCAACTGTTTCGTGCAGACCCGCGTGGTGTGCCACCCGTCCAACCGGGAGTTCACATGGGAACCGATACAGGGCACCAATTCCCCGCTGTAATCCGGGAGCTGCTGGAGTCGGCGCCGCGCTTCGAGTTCTTCCAGGCGCTGCGGCTGCTGGAGCGGCTGTGGGAAGGCGGCGGCGCCGTGGGCGGGAAGCTCGATGAGCGGTTGCGGCTCAGGCCGGCGCCCGAGATCAGCTTCCCGGCCGCCGACATCCGGCGCCTGCGGCTGCAGGAGAACGGCCGGCTGGAGATGGAACTCAACTTCATGGGACTCTACGGCGTGGATGCCCCCCTGCCCACCTACATTCCGGGCTGGGTTGCGCGGGATGACGAGTCCAGTGCCCTGCTGCGCGCGTTCCTCGACATCTTCTCGCACCGCCTCTACGCGCTGTTCTATCTGGCCTGGAAGAAATACCGCCCGCAGATCCAGCTGGAAGAGGAAGAACCGCACTATCTTGCCTACCTGGCCGCCCTGTCCGGCCAGTCCATCGACGAGGACGAAGGCGAGGAACTGGGCTTCAGCGGCCCCATGGGAGCGCGGGTGCGCAGCGCGTCCGCGCTGGGCGGCATGTTGAGCGAGTACCTGGGGCAGGTTCCGGTGAGGGTCGAGCAGTTCGTCCCGCGCTGGGTTCGGCTGGATCAACGGGCACGCCTCGGGAGCGAGGGCGAAGACGCCATGGCACTGGGAGACAACACCATCCTGGGCGACGCGGTGCTCGATGTAAGCGGGAGGGTGAACATCCATATCGGCCCCGTGAACACTGTCCTGGCCGGCTCGCTCATGCCGGGCCGGCCGCGGGCCCGCGAGCTGGCCCGTCTCGTCGAGCGCTACCTGGATCCGACGCTGGCATTCGACGTGGTGCTGGAGGTGGCGCCGGAGGCCGATGCCGCGCCGCCACTGGGCGGGGACCTGGTGCTGGGCTGGACCACCTGGCTGGGCGGGGCGTCGGACGGGCACTACCTGCTGAGGATCTCCGGCGCCAGCTACTTCGCCGGGGAAGGGGATCGTCCCGAGGCCGAGGAGCAGCGGGAGCCGCTGCCCATGGTGGCCTGACGGGATCCACAATGCGGGAGGAAGCAGCGAGGTGAAGCAGAAGCAGTTGAAGACCCTGCTGGGACGGTTGCACGATTTCAGCGCCCACGCGCTGGAGGCGGCGGCGGAGTTCGCGGCGGCCCGGACCCACTACGAGGTCACCATCGAACACATGGTGATCAAGCTGCTGGAGGAGGGCGAAGGCGACGCCGATCGCATCTTCGCCCACTTCCACGTCGATGTGGACGAACTCTGGCAGGGGATGCTGGAGAACCTGGCCCGGCAGCGGGCCGGCAACACCGGCAAGCCCGCCTTCTCGCCGCTGCTGTTCCAGTGGCTGGAGAAGGCGTGGACCGCCGCCTCGCTCCATTACGGGCTGGAATGCATCCGCGGCGTGGCGCTGGTGGACGCGCTGGTGGAGCTGGCGCCGGTGTTGCCGGGCACGGCATTCCTGGCCCTGGAAAAGGTGAACCTGGATACCCTGCGGGCGGAGCATCGCACCATCCTGGAAGGCTCGCGGGAACCCGCCTGGACCCGGCCCGCGCCCCGGCCGGCGGAGGCGGGCCGGCCCCGGACCAGGGCAAGGGCCGGGGACGGCGGCCGCGGCCGGCGGGGACAGGGCGACGGTTCGGCCCTGGCCCGGTTCACCGAGGATCTCACCGCCAAGGCGGCCGAGGGAGGCATCGATCCGGTCCTGGGCCGCGACGACGAGATCCGGCTCATGGTGGACATCCTCAGCCGCCGGCGCAAGAACAACCCCATCCTCGTGGGGGACCCGGGCGTGGGCAAGACCGCGGTGGTGGAGGGCCTGGCCCTGCGGCTGGCGGAGGGGAGCGTGCCCGAGGCCCTCAAGGGCGTGCGCCTGCACACCCTCGACCTGGGGCTGCTCCAGGCCGGGGCCGGGGTCAAGGGCGAGTTCGAGAAACGCCTGCGCCAGGTCATCGACGAGGTCAAGTCCTCGCCGGTCCCCGTCATCCTGTTCATCGACGAGGCCCACACCCTCATCGGCGCCGGCGGCGAGGCGGGGATGAGCGATGCCGCGAATCTTCTCAAGCCCGCCCTGGCGCGGGGCGAGCTGCGCACCGTCGCCGCCACCACCTGGTCGGAGTACAAGAAGTACTTCGAACGGGACGCGGCGCTGGAGCGGCGTTTCCAGCTCGTCAAGGTGGACGAGCCCTCGGAAGAGAACGCCATGGTCATGCTCCATGGACTCAAGGACCGGTACCAGAGGCACCACGGCATCCTCATCACCGACGACGCCATTGAGGCGGCGGTGCGGCTGTCCAGCCGCTACATCAACGGCCGCTACCTGCCGGACAAGGCCATCGATCTGCTGGACACCGCCGCCGCCCGGATCCGCATGGGGCAGGCGGCACGGCCGGCCGAGGTGGAGGCGGCGGAAAGCCACGCCGCCCACCTGGAGCGCCGGCTGGCCCACCTGCGCGCGGAACGCGAGCACGGCCTGCCGGTGGACGACCGCCTGGTGCAGGCGCTGGAGGCCGACCTGGAGGAAACCCGCCGGCGCCTGCAGGAATGCCAGGCCCAGTGGGAGGCCGAGCAGGAGCTGGTGAGCTGCATCCGGGAGCACGGCCAGGCCGTCATCGACGGCCGCGGCACCGGCGAGGGGGACGAGGCCCGGGCGCGCGAGGTGCGGGAACGGCTGCAGGAGCTGCAGGGCGAGGTACCGCTGGTGCAGCCCGAGGTCAACGCCGATGCCGTTGCCCGGGTCATCTCCGACTGGACCGGGATCCCGGTGGGGCGCATGGTGCGGGACGACCTCGCGGCCCTCACCCGGTTCGAGGAACGCATCGGCGCCCGCGTGGTGGGCCAGGACGAGGCCATCGCCGCCATCGCGCGGGCGGTGCGGGCCGCGCGTGCCGGGCTCAAGAGCAGCGACAGTCCCATGGGGGTGTTCCTGCTCGCCGGACCCTCGGGCGTGGGCAAGACCGAGACCGCGCGCGCCATCGCCGAGGAGCTGTTCGGCGGCGAGCGGTTTCTCATCACCATCAACATGAGCGAGTACCAGGAGGCCCACACCGTCTCCCAGCTCAAGGGCTCTCCGCCCGGCTACGTGGGTTACGGCGAGGGGGGCGTGCTCACCGAGGCCGTGCGCCAGCGCCCCTACTCGGTGGTGCTGCTGGACGAGGTGGAAAAGGCCCACCCGGATGTCATGAATCTCTTCTACCAGGTGTTCGACCGCGGCTTCATGCGCGACGGCGAGGGGCGCGAGATCGATTTCAAGAACACCATCATCATCATGACCTCCAATCTGGGCGCGGAGGAGATCACGGCCCTGTGCAGCCCGCCGGAAGACGAAGCGGAGGATGCCGCCGCGTGGACGCCGCCCGGAAACGCGGAGCTCATTGCGGCGGTCCAGCCGGTGCTGCTGCGCCACTTCGCCCCGGCGCTCCTGGGCCGCATGCAGGTGGTGCCCTACCGCCCGCTGGACGAAGAGGCGCTGGCCTCGGTGGTGGCGCTCAAGCTGGACCAGGTGGCCCGGCGCCTCGAGGACGCGCACGACATGGAATTCCGGGTGCAGCGCGAGGTGCTGGCCCATCTCGCGGCCCGGGGCCGCCAGACCGAGACCGGGGCCCGGTTTGTCAATGCGCTGGTGGATCAGCAGTTGCTGCCGGAAATTGCGCGCAGCCTGCTGCAGTACATGGCCGAGGACGACATGCCCGACGTCCTCACGCTCGAACTGAACGACGAGGGCGAGCTGAGCTGCGTGTTTGCGGATCGT
>Ga0256830_1001683_pt1 | contig 15328 bp, 15 predicted proteins | sample 128326metaG_FD_190537 | JGI IMG/M metagenome (GOLD analysis project Ga0256830, IMG submission 190537) | Hydrothermal vent microbial communities from Lau Basin, Pacific Ocean - 128-326 | ecosystem: Environmental > Aquatic > Marine > Hydrothermal vents | place: Pacific Ocean: Lau Basin | collected... | reverse complement strand
ACGATCTCCGCGCGCGCCACCTCCAGCGCGGCGGCATCGGCGCCCGCATCGCCCTTGCCCTCCAGTTTCTTTTTCAGGCCCTTGATGGTGCTCTTGGCATTGGCCAGTTCATCGCGCAGGATCTGGGTCTCACGCTCGCGCTTCCTGTCCTTTTCCTTCAGCGCCGCCAGTTCCTCCCGTGCCTTCCCGAGCTGCGCCTGCAGGGCCTTGAGTTCGACGATGGCCGGCGCCTCGGGAACGAGGTATTGCGCGTTGATCCAGCCTTCCACGCCATCGCTGGTCTGCACGCGTACGAAATTGCCGCTGCGCTCCAGCACTTCGATCTTCGTGCCGCTGGCCACCGATTGCAGGATGGGACTCTGCTCGTCGGGGAGCTGGTGGATCCCCAGCAGGATATTGTCCGTGACATACAGGCTCTCGCCCAGCGCCGGCAGGGCCAGCAGCAGCAGGGCGGCGAGGAGAGGGACGCGCAGGATGTGAGCCATTGTTCCTTCCTTATTTATACATACGGGTGATCGGCCACTCAGGCGGCGATACCGCTGTGTCGCAAGAGGGCGTCGATGCGGGGCTCGCGGCCGCGGAACTCGATGAACAGGTCCATGGGCTCGCGCGAGCCGCCCTTCTCCAGCACCGTGTGCAGGAAACGCTGACCGGTCTCCCGGTCGAAGATACCGTTTTCCTCGAACAGGGAGAAGGCGTCCGCCGACAGCACCTCCGCCCACTTGTAGGAATAATACCCCGCCGCGTAGCCGCCGGCGAAGATGTGGGTGAAGCTGTGCTGGAAGCGATTGTAGTCCGGCGGCCGGATCACCGCGACCTCCTCGCGCACGCGGTCCAGCGTCTGCTGGATGAAGTCGGGGCGTCCCGGTTCGTATTCCAGGTGCATGAGGAAGTCGAACAGGGCGAATTCCAGTTGCCGCATCATCTGCATGGCCGACTGGAAGTTGCGCGCCGCCGTCATGCGTTCGAAGAGTTCGTCGGGCAGGCGCTCGCCGGTCCTGAAATGGCCGGCGATGAGGTCCAGGGCCTCGCGCTCCCAGCACCAGTTCTCCATGAACTGGCTGGGCAACTCTACCGCGTCCCAGGCCACGCCGTTGATCCCGGAGACACCGAGGTAGTCCACCTTCGTCAGCATGTGATGCAGGCCGTGCCCGAACTCGTGGAACAGGGTGATGACCTCGTCATGGGTGAACTGGGCCGGCTCGTCACCCACCGGCGGACTGAGGTTGCAGGTGAGGAAGGCCACCGGCACCTGCAACTTGCCGTCGCGGTGGCGCATGCGCGAGACGCAGTCCGCCATCCAGGCGCCGCCACGCTTGTTCTCGCGCGCGTAGAGATCGAGATAGAACTGGCCCCGCAACTGGTCCTCGCCGTCGCGGATCTCGTAGAAACGCACATCCTCGTGCCAGGCATCCACGCCGTCCACCTCGCGGATACGGATCCCGTAGAGGCGCTCGACCACGTCGAACATGCCGGGCACCACGCGTGTCTCGGGGAACCAGGGCTTGAGTTCTTCCTGTGAGATGGCGTACTTGTGCTGGCGCAGTTTCTCCGAGTAGTAACTGTAGTCCCAGGCCTCCAGCCTTTCCACGCCATACTGCTGGCGGGCGAAGGCCTCCAGCTCGGCCACGTCCTGCTCGGCATGGGGCTTCGAGCGCTTCGCCAGGTCGTGCAGGAAACCCAGCACTTCCTCCGGCCTGCGCGCCATCTTGGTGGCCAGCGAGCGCTCGGCGTAGTTGGCGAAGCCGAGCAACTGTGCCAGCTCGTGGCGCAGGGCAAGGATCTCGTTCATCAGCGCGCTGTTGTCCCACTTGCCGGCGTTGGGGCCCTGATCCGAGGCGCGGGTGACGTAGGCTTCGTACATCTCGCGGCGCAGCTCGCGCCTGTCGGCGTAGCTCATGACGCCGTAATAGACGGGAAAGTCCAGCGTCAGCACCCAGCCCTTCTTTTTCTTGCGCTCGGCGTTCTGGCGCGCCATGCCCAGGGTCGAGGCCGGCAGGCCGGCGAGTTCGCTCTCCTCGGTGACGTGCCGTTCCCAGCCATGGGTGGCGTCGAGGACGTTTTCCTCGAAACGCGTGGTCAGGCGCGAGAGCTCCTGCTGGATCTCGCGGTAGCGCTGTTTTCGATCTTCCGGCAGATCGACGCCGGAGAGGTGGAAGTCACGCAGGGCATTGTCGATGATCTTCTGCTGTGCCTCGCTGAGGCGGGGATATTCCTCGCCCTCGCGGATGGCCCGGAAGGCGGCGTACAGCCCGGCATGCTGACCCATCTCGGTACTGTATTCACTGAGTTTCGGCAGGCAGGCATTGTAGGCCTTGCGCAATGCCTCGCTGTTGACCACCGCATTCATGTGGCTCACCGGCGCCCAGGCCCGCTCGATGCGGTCGTCCATCTCCTCCAGCGGCTGAACGAGCGTATCCCAGGTAAAAGGGCCGCCGCCACTGAGCAGTTCATCGACCAGCTTGCGCGCCTCGGCGAGCAGGCTATCGATGGCGGGCTCCACGTGTTCCGGCCGGATACGGGAGAAGGCCGGCAGGGTGTTGGCCTCGAGGAGTGGATTGGACATGCCTGGTCAAACCTTTTAGTGTGCGCTCAAATGCCGCCGCGACGACGGCAGGGCGTAAATCTAACAGAGATCCCCGCAGCGACAAAATGGACCGCGCACAGGACAGTGAAACCCCTTACGCCGATCTCGGTCCCGACACCATCCTCGATGCCGTGGCCGCGCTCGGCATGGTTCCCTCGGGGCACCTGCTGGCGCTGAACAGCTACGAGAACCGCGTCTATCAGATCGGAATCGACGACGCCACCGCGGGCGGGGCCTTCGTGGTGGCCAAGTTCTATCGCCCCGGTCGCTGGGACGACGACACCATCCTCGAGGAACATGAATTTGCGCTGGAACTGGCCGCCGCCGAAATCCCGGTGGTGCCGCCGCTGGCCCTGATCCCGCCCGGCGGCGACAGCCCCCGCACCCTTCACCGGCACGCGGGCTACCGCTTCGCCCTCTTTGAGCGCCGCGGCGGGCGCGCACCGGAACTCACCTCGCCGGAACACCTCCAGTGGCTGGGACGCTTCCTCGCGCGCATGCACCAGCTGGGGGGAACGCGGCGCTTCGAACACCGCCCACGGCTCAGCGTCGATCACTTCGGCCATGCCTCGCTGGCCTTCCTGCGCGAATGCGACCTGGTCAGCCCGGAGGTGGCCGACAATTATTTCGATGCCGCGGCGCGCGTGCTGGAGGGGGTGGAACGAGGCTTTGCGGCCTGCGGCCCGCTACGCGAGATCCGCCTGCACGGTGACTGCCATCCCGGCAACATCCTGTGGACCGATGCCGGGCCGCACTTCGTTGACCTGGACGACTGCCTGCAGGGCCCCGCCATCCAGGACCTGTGGATGCTGCTCTCGGGAGATCGCCAGCACATGGAGGGACAGCTGGGGGAACTGATGAAGGGTTACCGGGACTTTGCCGATTTCGATCCGCTGGAGCTCCACCTGGTGGAGAGCCTGCGCGCCCTGCGCCTCATCCACTACAGCGCCTGGCTGGCGCGGCGTTGGGGGGACCCGGCCTTCCCGCAGCACTTCCCGTGGTTCAACACGCCGCGTTACTGGGAGGAACAGATGGTGACCCTGCGCGAGCAACTGGAGCGGCTGGAGGCGCCGCCCCTGAAGCTCGACTAGCGCGCGACCTACTTGTTGGTCCTGAGCCCCAGCAGCTTGTAGATAGGGCAGAAACCCACCAGGCCGGTGATCACCAGCACGAGGCCGATCCAGCCCCAGGGGGTCTGCGGACCAACGAATACCAGCGCGATGAGTACCGCGCCGACAATGACGCGAATGACGCGGTCGATCATGCCTTCGTTCATGAACATGCTCCTTGCTGCCCGTGGCAGTCATCGGGTTCCAGACATGCACGCCATCATAGACAACAGGGGCGTGGGAAAATTCTGATCCCCGTCAAGGCGGGATGGAAAAGCGTCCTTATTCCGCCTTCCACACCCCGGCGGCGGGATTGTCGGGATCCGGCACGCAACGTCCCTTCGGCGCCGCCGGCGCGGCCGCCTGCGCGGGCTGCGCCTGCTGCTGCCGCGCGCGCATCTGGTCTTCATGGACGTGGCGGGTGAACTCGGCAAGGTGCTCGAGCAGTTCGGCGCGATCGCTGTCGCTGCCGGGGTAGTCGGTGGCCAGCACGCCCATCACCGCCGCCATGTATTGCAGGCCCAGGGTGCCGTTTTCCTTCACTTCCTCGTCATGCTCGGCAATCACGCGCATGATGTTCTCGATCAGGTCGCCACTGAGGCGAATGCCCTTGCTCATAATCGGATACCACCTTGTCTGTTGTGTCAAAAGCCCGTACCGCCAATTCTACCGCCATGGCGCCTGCCCTGGCCATCGGCACAAGACCCCTGGCGGAAAGGGTTATTCGAAGCCGGCGGCCCCGGCCTCCAGGCCCGCCCGGGCATTGCGACCCGCCAGTCGCGCGTGGCTGGCCAGGGCGGCCGGTGGCCCGCCGAGGAGCAACAAAATCAGGTAGGCGAGGAGGCTTTTGTTTATCATGGACGGCAGACGCGGCCCGATGGGCCCCGTACCATATTTGTCATTATCTAGCGAGACTGTCAGGAAGGACCATGGGAAAACATTACGATCTCATCGCCATCGGCGCCGGCAGCGGCGGCCTCTCGGTGGCCGAGCGCGCCGCCGAGTACGGCGCCAAATGCGCGGTGGTGGAATACCAGAAGCTCGGCGGCACCTGCGTCAACGTGGGCTGCGTGCCGAAGAAGATCATGTGGAATGCCGCCGACGTGGCCCACGTGGTGCACCACGACGCCGCCGGCTACGGCTTCGACGTCTCGGTCAACGGCTTCAACTGGCAGAGGCTGGTGGAAGGCCGGCAGAAATATATAAAAGGTATCAATGACTGGTACGTCAACTACCTCAAGGACTACAGAATCGATCACGTGCGGGGCCGCGCGCGTTTCATTGATGCCCGGACCCTCGACGTGGATGGCGAACAGATCAGCGCCGACCACATCGTCATCGCCACCGGCGGCTTTCCCACCGTGCCCGAGGTGCCCGGCGCCGAGCACGGCATCACCTCCGACGGCTTCTTCGAGCTGGCCGAGCGCCCGCGACGCGTGGCGGTGGTGGGCGCCGGTTACATCGCGGTGGAACTGGCCGGCCTGCTCAACGCGCTGGGCAGCGAGGTCACCATGTTGCTGCGCGGGGCGCATTTTCTGCGCAACTTCGACTCCCTCCTGCGTGACACCCTCATGGAGGAAATGGTCGATGCCGGCGTCAACATCATCCCCGGCATCAACATCGGCGAAATCAGGAAAACCGAAGACGGCCTGCTGGACATCGACTGCCAGTGCGGCATCCACCTCGATCACTTCGACACCCTGATCTGGGCCATCGGCCGCACCCCGGCGACGCTGGATCTCAATCTCGAGGCGGCCGGCGTGGCCTTCGAGCCCAACGGCATCATCCCCACGGACGAATTCCAGAACACCAACGTCCCCGGCATCTACGCGGTGGGTGACATCACCGGTCGCGCGCCGCTGACACCGGTGGCCATCGCCGCGGGACGCCGCCTCGGGGATCGCCTGTTCAACAATCAGCCCGAGCGCCGACTGGAATACGAGAACATTCCCACCGTGATGTTCTCGCATCCGCCCATCGGCACCGTGGGCCTCAGCGAGGACGAGGCGCGCGACATCCACGGCGACGCGGTCAAGGTCTATACCTCGCGCTTCACCAACATGTACCACGCGCTGACCGAACACAGCCCGCGTACCGCCATGAAGCTGGTATGCGTCGGCGCGGACGAGAAGATCGTCGGCGTGCACGTCATCGGCCGCGGCGCGGACGAAATGCTGCAGGGCTTCGCCGTGGCGCTCAAGATGGGCGCCACCAAGAAGGACTTCGACAATACCGTCGCCATCCACCCCACCGCCGCGGAAGAGCTGGTGACGATGCGATAGCTGAAATTGTTTTATACCACAGAGGACACAGAGAACGGATGTACGAGTGCCGCAGCAGACATGGATGCCGTGAGCGGCCCCTCTGTGCCCTCTGTGGTTGGACGATTTTTATGACCATACGCCGCTTCGAGAACGTAACGCCCGTCATCGACGCCTCCGCGTATGTGGATGAAGCGGCGCTGGTGATCGGTGACGTGGAGATCGGCGCGGACAGTTCCCTGTGGCCCTTCGTGGTGGCGCGCGGTGACGTCAACCGCATCCGCATCGGCGCGCGCACCAATATCCAGGACCACTCGGTGCTGCACGTCACCCACGACGGCCCCCACAATCCCGGCGGCCATGCCCTGTACATCGGCGACGAGGTCACTGTGGGCCACCGCGTCATCCTGCATGGCTGCACGGTGGAGGATCGCTGCCTCATCGGAATGGGCGCCACCATCATGGACGGCGCGCTGGTGCATTCGCAGTGCATGGTGGCCGCCGGCAGCCTGGTGCCGCCGGGCAAGGAGCTGGAGAGCGGTTACCTGTGGCTGGGCTCACCGGTGCGCCGCCAGCGGGAACTCCGCGCCGATGAACTGGCCGCCATCGACTACTCGGCGCAACATTATCAGCGCCTCAAGGATCGCCATCGTCACCCGCGGCACGAATGACAATATTGCGCAGCCTGTCCGCCCGCGCATGTCCACTTTTCCTATACTGACATGAATGTCACCGGCCAGGGGAACAGAAAACATGTATCCACACCCGGGTTCAACGCGACTTCTGATTCTGCCGTCGCTGCTTGTCACGCTCCTGGCGGGCCTCACAGCCTGTAACGGTCGTGGGGTGCAGGAGACGTCCTATGAGATGCTGCGCGAGCGCGAATACCAGCTATGCCTCCAGCAGGGACGCGCCGATTGCCGCCGCTATCAGAAATACGAGGACTATCAACGCCAACGGGATGAGGCGCTGGGCGGCCGCTGAGCAGAAACCTTCCATATTACGGGGTATTCCCGCCCGTCCGCCGGGGCGCGCCTTTTGTCCGGTTTTCTTTCCCCGGAGGTGGTACACCGATCCGGCTAGGCCTATAGTTTTATCAGGCAAACTACCCGAGGAGAGGTGTTGCCGTGGATCTCTTTGTCGGCAACTTCCCGCAGCACGCCAGCATGCGCGACCTGGCCCTGTTCTTCCAGGATTTCGGCGACGAGGCGGATTTCCAGATCATCGAGAAGCCGCGCGGTGACGCCCCCCCGCTGCGCTACGGTCTGGTGCGTATCCCGTCGGAGCGCCTGGCGCGCAAGGCCATCCGCAAGCTCAACGGCCGCAGCCTGCACGACCAGACGGTGACGGTGCGCGAGTACGTCTATCGCGCCTACAGCAATGACCGTCGTGCCGTGGGCTGGCGCAACATGGCCTGGAGTGGCGTGGAACGCCGTCGCCAGGAGCGGCGCCACATCCCCGATCCCCAGCACAGCGCGCCCGGCCCCCGCGCCGCGGAGGGCGAGGAAGCCGGCGCCATCCGGGCCTGAGGGGCGCCGCCCGCGCGCCTTTCCCGCCAGCGCCGGCTGGCGGGAGGGGGCTTCATGCGCCCTGCGCCATCTCCGCGCGTAGCTGTGCGATCACCGCGGGGGCATCCGGGCGCACCCCGCGCCAGACATGGAACGACTCCGCCGCCTGCTCCACCAGCATCCCCAGTCCGTCACTCACCACCGCCGCGCCGTGGGCGCGGGCCCAGACCATGAAGGGCGTGGGCTCGGTGCCGTACATCATGTCGTAGGCCGCCGCGTCCGGCGCCAGCAGGCCGTCGGGCAGGGGCGGCAGATCCCCCTGCAGGCTCGCCGAAGTGGCATTGACGAGGAGATCGAAGCGCGCGCCGGCGAGATCGGCATAGCCGCAGCCAGTGACGGTGCCCAGATCGGCGAACCGGGCGGCCAGTTCCACGGCGCGATCCGGCGTACGGTTGGCGATCACCACTGCCGCCGGCCCAGCTTCCAGCAGCGGCGCCAGCACGCCGCGCGCCGCACCCCCCGCCCCCATGACGAGGATGCGGCGCCCCGCCAGCGCCAGACCGAGGTTTTGCGTCAGGTCCCGCACCAGTCCCACGCCGTCGGTGTTGTCACCGTGGATGGGACCCTCGCCCAGTACCAGGGTATTCACCGCGCCGGCGCGCCGGGCGCGGTCGCTGCGCGTCTCGGCCAGCTCGAAGGCCTCCTGCTTGAAGGGCACGGTGACGTTGAGGCCCCTGCCGCCGGCGGCGGCAAAGTTGCCCACCGCCTGGGGGAAACCGCCGGGGTCCACCTGGATGGCGGTGTAGACGATGTTCTCGCCGGTCTGCTCGGCGAACAGGCTGTGGATGCGCGGCGAGCGCGAGTGGCGCACGGGGTTGCCCATCACCGCGTACTGGTCGGGGCGCGGCGCGAAGTCGAAGAGATCCGCCATGTCAGTCTTCCCGCAACCAGCCCGCCGCGCGTTTGGCGAAATAGGTGAGGATGCCGTCGGCGCCGGCGCGCTTGAAGCCGAGCAGCGACTCCATGACCACGGCGCGCTCGTCGAGCCAGCCGTTCTGCGCCGCCGCCATGAGCATGGCGTACTCGCCGCTGACCTGGTAGACGAAGGTGGGCGCGCCGAACTGCTCCTTCACGCGGCGCACGATGTCGAGGTAGGGCATGCCCGGCTTGACCATCACCATGTCGGCGCCCTCGTCGAGATCCAGCGCCACCTCCCACAGGGCCTCGTCGGAATTGGCCGGGTCCATCTGGTAGGTGTACTTGTTGCCCGCGCCGAGGTTGCCCGCCGAGCCCACCGCGTCGCGGAAGGGGCCGTAGAAACTGGAGGCGTACTTGGCGGCATAGGCGAGGATACGGGTGTTGATGAAGCCCGCCTCTTCCAGCTCGTCGCGGATGACGCCGATGCGCCCGTCCATCATGTCCGAGGGCGCCACCACGTCAGCGCCGGCCTCGGCATGGGAGAGGGCCTGTTTGACCAGCGCCTCCACGGTGACATCGTTCAGCACGTAGCCGGCATCGTCGATGATGCCGTCCTGGCCGTGGGTGGTGAAGGGATCCAGCGCCACGTCGGTGATGACGCCCATCTCCGGCAGGGCGGCCTTGATGGCGCGCACCGCGCGCTGGGCCAGGCCCTCGGGGTTCCAGGCCTCGGCGGCATCGAGGCTCTTCTTCTCCGCCGGGGTCACCGGGAACAGGGCCATGGCCGGCACGCCCAGCGCCGCCAGTTCCTCGGCCTCGCGCACCAGCAGGTCGATGCTGAGGCGCGCCACGCCGGGCATGGAGGCCACTTCCTCGCGCTGGCCCTCGCCCTCGAGGACGAAGACGGGGCAGATGAGATCATCGGTGGAAAGGCGCGACTCGCGCATCAGGCGACGGGAAAAGTCGTCGCGGCGCATGCGGCGCATGCGCACCCAGGGGAAACTGCCGCGTCCGGTATCAGGTCTGCTCACTCGATGCTCCTCGGGGGGTTTCTCGGCTGTCGTCGTGCATGCGGGGCATGTGGGTCAAACCTTACCGGAAAGCCGCCGATCAGGCCACCGGGTGCGACCTGGTTCCCGTTTCCGGCCCGCGCCCCCGGAACTTTGACCCCATGCGCTACACTAATCCGGTAATACTGATATAAACATCCCGCGGGGCTGCCCGGATGACCCGCCGACGCAACACGAGGAAGGTACCCATCATGACTTCAACACCTCACCCTGGAGGCCGCCACTGGCAGCGGGCCGGTCTCGTTCTGCTGCTGACGCTGTTCGTCGCCGGCACCGTCTGGGCCAAACGCGCCCCGGATGAAATCCTCACCACGGCCGCGGACGAGATGATCGCCGCCATCCAGAAGGATGCCGAGCACATCAATGCCGATCCGGCCGAGCTCAATCGCCTCATCGCCGATATCCTCCTGCCCCACGTGGACATGATCAGCGCCTCGCGCCTGGTGCTGGGCAAGCACTGGCGCGGCGCCACGCGGGCGCAGAAGAAACAGTTCATTCTCGAGTTCCGCACCCTGCTGGTGCGCTTCTATTCCGCCGCCCTCAGGGACTACCTCCTCGATCACGAGGTGACGCGCGACATGATCCGCTTCCAGCCCCTGCGCGCGGAACCGGACGCCACCAGCGTCATCGTGCGCTCCGAGGTGATCCCGCCCAACGGCCAGCCCGTGCCGGTGCACTACCACATGCACCTGCGCCGCGGCCGCTGGCAGGTCTACGACGTCTCGGTGGAGGGCGTCAGCCTCATCACCACCTACCGCTCCAGCTTCGCCGGCGAGATCCGCCAGAAAGGGCTCGACGGCCTGATTGCCTCGCTGGCGAAACGCAACCGTGAGCTGATGGAGTCGGCGCGCCCGGTGAGCACCGCGGCCCAGTAGGCCGCCGGCCCGGTCTTCCTGCCCGCCGGGCCCCGGCATGCCGGGGTCCGGCCCATCCGGGGCGGTGGTGCCGGGCGGGCCGCTTCACTAAAATGCCGCCATGCCCGTCTTTCGCCTCCTCGCCAACGGTCTCGCGCCCCTGACCCTGCTCGGCACCCTGCTGGCCTTCTTCTTTCCCGCGCCCTTCCTGGTGCTGAAACTGCCCGCCAGCCTGCCGGACATGCTGGGCGGCGTGGCCCTGTACGGCTCCCTGTTCCAGCTCATGTTTGCGCTGACCATGTTTTCCCTGGGCCTGGTGCTGGAATACCAGGACCTCGGCGAGACCCTGCGCCGCCCGAAGCGCATCGCCCTCGGCGTCGCCACCCAGTACCTGGTGATGCCCCTGCTGGCCTTTGTCCTCGTCGGGCTCGCGGATCTGCCGCCGGCGGTGGCGCTGGGCTTTCTCATCGTCGGCGCGGCCCCGGGCGCCATGGCCAGCAACGTCATCGTCTATCTCGCCGGCGGCGCGCTGGCCTTCTCCATCGCCATGACCACGGTGGCCACCTTTCTCTCGCCCCTGCTGACACCGACGCTGGTGCAGTGGCTGGGCGGGGAGTTGCTCCACATCGACACCACGGTGATGATGATCAACATCCTCAAGATGGTGGTGGCGCCACTGGCGCTGGGCATGTTCCTGCAACGCTATCTCGGCCCCCTGCGCGAGACCGTTCGCGGCATTGCGCCCGGCGTGGCGGCGCTGGCCATCATCCTCATTTGCAGTTACGCCGTGGCCGCCAACAAGGCTTTCATCGGCAGCCTCGCCCCCGCCATCCTGGTGCTGGTGGTGGTGCTCAACGCGCTGGGCTACCTGCTGGGATACGGCGCCGGCCGCCTGTTCGGTTTCGATCTGCGCCACCGCATCACCCTGGCCATCGAGATCGGCATGCAGAACGCGGGGATGGGCGTGGCGCTGGCGCTGGCCCAGTTCCAGGATACGCCCGAGGCCGCCCTGCCGGGCGCCCTGTTCGCCGTGTGGTGCATCCTCACCGCCGCCGGCGCGGCCAGCTGGCTGCGCCGGCGCGCGCCGGCCACCGTCGCGGTTAATCCCTGATCACTGAAGGGGATTCAGGCCTGCCGCGGCGGTCAAGCGTTCAAACTTCCGGCGCGTTGTCCGCTATAGTTACAGGTATTGCGAGCCTCGGCACCCGCCGGCAACGCCTTCCGGCGCGCCACGACCGCGTGTAGACTACGGATCGCGATACGCCACGGATCCCGGGCGGTACTTCAGCCGGAACGAAGCACCGCATCCTTGTAACAGACGTTTGACACAGTCCCGATTGCCAGGGAACGGGCTCGCGCGCCAGGCTGTGCACAGGCATCCACGATGCAACGAGTTCTGGTAGTCGAGCCCTCCGCCACCCTGCGCCATGTCCTGGACCGCCAGCTCCTGCCCGGCAAGTACACCCTCCACGCCGAGGCCAGCTATGCCGCCGCCCGCGCGCGCCTGGAGGCCGAGCCGCGCAACTGGTCGGCGGTGATCCTCGGCTGGCCGGCCCAGACCGATGCCGACAGCGACGAGTTGCTGGCCCTGCTGTGCGAAACCGAGCACCGCGACATGGCCGTCATCGCCCTCGCCCAACAGGTGACGCCCGCCATGCTGGGCTGGGTGGGCGGCCGTGAACACACCGCCTTCCTGCTGTGGGACAGCCACGACGAGGTGCGCATCACCCTCGACAAGCTGCTCAACCACGATGCCCTGGACGCCATGCCCGGCCTCGATCCCCTGCCGGCGCCGGCGACCCGCGTGCTACTGGTGGACGACTCCCCCACGGCGCGGGTCAAGTTTCGCCGCCTGCTGGAAGGCGACAACTACGACGTCGTCACCGCCGCCGATCCCCAGGAGGCCCTGCGCCTCGCGCCCGACGGCCGTTTCGACATCGCCATCATCGACTATTTCATGCCGGAGATGACCGGCGACGCCCTGTGCCGGGAACTGCGGGCCAACGCGGCGACCCGCCACATCCAGTCCGCCATCCTCACCAGTACCTACCTCGACAAGGTCATCTCCGACAGCCTCGCCGCCGGCGCGGTGGAGTGCATGTTCAAGAACGAGTCGGACGACCTGTTCCTTGCCCGCGTGGCCGCCATGCGCCGCGCCGTCCATGACCGCCGGCGCATCGAGCAGGAACGCCGCCGCCTCGCCCACATCCTCTCCTCCGTGGGAGACGGCGTCTATGGCATCGATGGCGACGGGCTGATCAATTTCGTCAACCCCGCCGCGCTGCGCATCCTCGATGTCGATCACGCCGGCGAAATCCTCGGCAAGCATCCCACCGATGCCTTCCACGACAGTTTCACCGAGCATGGCGAGGCGGCATTGGACGCCGTGCAGCTCTACGAGCGTATCCGCGACGGGGACGCGGTGCACAACATCGAGTCCACCTTCCGCCGCCGCGACGGCAGCCTGGTGCAGACCGAGCTGACCATCTATCCCATGCGCATCAGTGGCGAAAAGGATGGCGCGGTGGTGGCCTTCCGTGACATCACCGAGCGCAAGCTGCTGGAGAAGGAACTGCGCTGGCAGGTCAACCATGACAGCCTGACCAAGCTGCTCAATCGCAAGTTCTTCGAGGATGCGCTGGAACAGGAAGTGCGCCGCCTCAGGCGCAGCGACGAACGGGGCGCCCTGCTCTACGTGGATCTCGATCGTTTCAAGTACATCAACGATACCGCCGGCCATGCCGCCGGCGACCAGTTGCTCATCGAGGCCGGCCACAAGCTGAGCGAGGGCCTGCGCGAGGGTGATCTGCTGGCGCGCATCGGCGGTGACGAGTTCGCCATCATCCTGCGCAATATCGGCAAGGAGGATCTCTATGCCTGCGCCGAGCGCTTCCGCGAGATCCTCGTTGCCTCGCCCTTCAACTACAATGGCCGACCCTACGAGGTCCAGGCATCCATCGGCGCCACCGTGCTGGATCGCAACACCTCCTCCACCGGCGAGGCCCTGGCCAATGCCGACATCGCCTGCCACAACGCCAAGAAACGCGGCCGCAACCAGAGCATGGTCTTCAGCGACAGCGTGGAAGACCGCACCACCATGGACATGGAGCTGGGCTGGTCCACGCGCCTGCGCAAGGCCATCGACGAGAACCGTTTCCGGCTCCAGTACCAGCCCATCCTGCTCCTCGAGCATGTGGACGAAGACGCGCTGGGCAAGGAGGAAGGTCGCCTGTGGACCGATCTCATCGACTCGGCGATCCCCGAGGACACCCTCTACGAGGTCCTGCTTCGCCTGCCTGATGCCAGCGATCGCCTGATCCCGCCGGGTGCCTTCCTGCCCACCGCCGAGCGTTTCAACATGATGCCCGAGGTGGACTACTGGGTGGTGGACCAGGCCCTGCGTTACCAGTACCAGTTGCAGAAGGCGGGCATCCATGCGGGGCTCACGGTCAATCTCTCGGGGCAGAGCCTCGATTCCAGTGAACTCATTGACCTGGTGCGCAAGCGTCTCGAGGAATGGCAGCTGGAGCCCTCCACGCTGGTGTTCGAGATCACCGAGACCTGCGCCATCTACAACCTCGATTCCGCCCAGCGCCTCATCGGCGAACTGAGCGCCCTGGGTTGCCGCTTCGCGCTGGATGACTTCGGCAGCGGCTACTGCTCCTTCTCGCACCTCAAGCACCTGCCGGTGGAGCTCATCAAGATCGACGGCATGTTCATTGCCAACCTCATGCACGATCCCATGGATCTCGCCATCATTCGCTCCATCAACGATATCGCCCACTCGCTCGGCAAACGCACGGTGGCGGAGTGCGTGGAGAACGTGCAGTCCCTGCGTACCCTCAAGGCCTGTGGCGTGGACTACGTACAGGGCAATTTCATCTCCCGGCCGCTGGACCTGGTTCCCGAGGACCGCGCTCAGGCCGCCGCCGATCCCTTCGCCAGCGGCCTCATGTCGATAGACTCGGAGCTGCTCCGCCACCTGGAAAATTCCGACTAAATCGCCGGTTATTGCCCGTCCCGCCGGCCCGGGGGGGCGCGGCACTTTCGGCATCCGCGCGCGCCTGGTGTACAATGCCTGTCCTTTTCTCCGGGAGGACGGATCTTGGACCAGTACCGTGGCACAACCATCGTCTGCGTTCGCCGCAATGGCCGTGTGGTTATTGGCGGCGACGGCCAGGTGACGCTGGGCGACACCATCATGAAGGGCAATGCCCGCAAGGTGCGCCGCCTGTACAACGACAAGGTCATCGCCGGTTTCGCCGGCGGCACCGCCGATGCCTTCACCCTCTTCGAGCGCTTCGAGGGCCAGCTGGAAAAACATGCCGGCAACCTCGTGCGCGCGGCGGTGGAGCTGGCCAAGGACTGGCGCACCGACCGCATGCTGCGCCGCCTGGAGGCCCTGCTGGCGGTGGCCGACCGCGATACTTCCCTGCTCATCTCCGGCAACGGCGACGTCATCGAACCCGAGGACGGCCTCATCGCCATGGGTTCGGGCGGCCCCTACGCCCAGGCCGCGGCCCGCGCCCTGCTGGAGAACACCGAGCTGGATGCGCGCGCCATCGCCGAGAGCGCCTTGAAACAGGCCGGCGACATCTGCATATATACCAATCACAACACCGTCTTCGAAGAACTCTGAGCCGCGTCCCCATGTCGCAAATGACCCCCCGTGAAATCGTCCAGGAACTGGACAAGCACATCATCGGCCAGGATGCCGCCAAGCGCGCCGTGGCCATCGCCCTGCGCAACCGCTGGCGCCGCTCCTGCGTGGACGAGGCCCTGCGCAACGAGATCACGCCCAAGAACATTCTCATGATCGGTCCCACCGGCGTGGGCAAGACCGAGATCGCCCGCCGCCTGGCGCGACTGGCCAACGCGCCCTTCATCAAGGTGGAAGCCACCAAGTTCACCGAGGTGGGCTACGTCGGCCGCGACGTGGAATCCATCGTGCGCGACCTCGTGGACGTGGCGGTGAAGATGACGCGCGAGAAGGCCGTCAACAAGGTACGCCGGCGCGCCGA
>Ga0256830_1001682_pt1 | contig 15361 bp, 8 predicted proteins | sample 128326metaG_FD_190537 | JGI IMG/M metagenome (GOLD analysis project Ga0256830, IMG submission 190537) | Hydrothermal vent microbial communities from Lau Basin, Pacific Ocean - 128-326 | ecosystem: Environmental > Aquatic > Marine > Hydrothermal vents | place: Pacific Ocean: Lau Basin | collected... | reverse complement strand
CGCCCGCCAGCGTCCGGTCAGCGGATCCCGCCCCACGGCCGTCCGCACCGCCGTCGGGATCTGCTCGGACTGGCGGAAGTAGACGAGCAGCGCCTCGCTCGGCCGCTTGCCGTCGATGCGCACGATCCCCTGCTGCATCCGGCCGCCGGCCGCCCGCTGATCGACGGTGATGGCCAGCACGGCGTCCTCGAACAGCCGCTTCGTCTCGACCCCGTGCCCGCCCGCGAAGGCCGCCTCGTCGAAGCTCGCGTAGCCGCGCATCACTCCGTCGTTGGTGACGTCCACCACCATCAGGCGGATCGCCCCCTCGGCGCGGATCTGGAGGCTGAAGGTGCCGGTGAACTTGAGGGCACCGACGAAGCTCCCGGCCAGCACGAGGAGCTCCGCGAGCAGGCGCGAAACGGGCTCCGGATAGGCGTGGGCCGTCAGCACGTAGTGCACCGTCTCCTCGAGCCGCACGAAGCGGCCGCGGAGATGCGCCCGCTCGAGATAGAAGGGGCGGACGATGTCCCGGTCGAGGATGCGTTCCGCCACGGCGGTGGTCCTCCTCAGGTGCCGAGGCACCAGTCGAGGATGCCCTTCTGGGCGTGGAGGCGGTTCTCCGCCTCGCGGAAGACGACGGATTGCGGCCCGTCGATCACCTCGGCGGTGACCTCCTCGCCCCGATGCGCCGGCAGGCAGTGCATGAACAGGGCATCGGGCGCCGCGAGACGCATCAGGGCGGCATCCACGCGGTAGGGTTCGAGCAACCGCATGCGCCGCTCGGCGTCCGCGTCGCCCATCGACACCCAGGTGTCGGTGACCACGAGATCGGCCCCGCGCACGGCATCGGCGGGATCGGCGAAGAGCCGCACCTCCCCGCCCTCGGCCTCGGCCCAGCGCAGCAGCTCGGGTGCCGGCGCGAACTCGGGCGGACAGGCGAGATGGAGGGTGAACCCGAAACGCGCCGCGGCGTGGACGAAGGAGGTGGCGACGTTGTTGCCGTCGCCGCACCAGGCCACCAGCCGGCCGCCGATGGGACCGCGCAGCTCCTCGAAGGTGAGGATGTCGGCCATGATCTGGCAGGGGTGCGAGTGATCGGTGAGGCCGTTGATCACCGGCACCGTGGCGTGTTCCGCGAGCTCGAGGAGCTTCTCGTGGCGGTCGGTGCGGAGCATGATGGCGCGCACGAAACCCGACAGCACCCGGGCGGTGTCGGCGATGGTCTCGCCGCGGCCGAGCTGCATGTCGCGGCTGTAGAGGACGACCCCGTGGCCGCCGAGCTGCTGGGCCGCCACCTCGAAGCTCACCCGCGTGCGGGTGGAGGGTTTCTCGAAGATCATGGCCAGGGCACCGCCGGCCAGCACCGAGGAGGTGCCCCCCGCCTTCAGCCGCCGCGCACGGTCGAGGATGTCGCGCAGCGTGGCGCCGTCGAGGCGGTCGAGATCGAGGAAGTGGCGGGGAGCCGTCATGCCTCCCCCTCCGCCAGGGCCGCCTCGATGGCCTCGCAGGCGATGTCGATCTCCTCCCGACCGACGACGAGCGGCGGCAGGACGCGCACCACATTGTCCGCCGCCGGCACGGTGAGCAGCCCCCGCTCGCGCAGGCGGGCGGCGAAGGCGGCATTGTCCATCGCCGGCCGGATGCCCAGCATGAGCCCGAGGCCGCGGACCTCGGTGAGGGCCTCCGGATAGCGCTCCCGCAGGGCCTCGAGACGCTCGCGCAGATAGCGGCCCCGGTCCCGCACCCTGGCGAGGAAGCCCTCCTCGAGCATCACCTCGAGCACCGCATTGGCCACCGCGCAGGCGAGGGGGTTGCCGCCGAAGGTGGAACCGTGGGAGCCCGGCGTCATGCCCGAGGCGGCGCGGGCGGTGGCGAGGCAGGCGCCGACGGGAAAGCCGCCACCGAGCCCCTTGGCGAGCCCCATGATGTCGGGCGCCACACCGGCCGCCTCGCAGGCGAACAGATGGCCGGTCCGGCCCATGCCGCACTGCACCTCGTCGAAGATCAGGAGCAGGTCGTGCTCGTCGCAGAGCTCCCGCAGGCCGCGCAGGCAGTTCGGCGGCACCGGCCGGACACCGCCCTCGCCCTGGACGGGCTCGATCATGATCGCCGCGGTGCGCTCGGTGACGGCCGCCCGCACCGCCTCGTGATCGCCGAAGGGCACGACGTCGAAGCCGTCGAGGAGGGGGGCGAAGCCCTCGGTGAGGCGTGGGCTGCCGGCGGCCGAGATGGTGGCGAGCGTGCGGCCGTGGAAGGCGCCCTCGAAGGTGATGATGCGGTTGCGCTCGGGCTGGCCGCGGTGCCAGTGGAAGCGGCGGGCCATCTTGATGCAGGCCTCGATCGCCTCGGCCCCCGAGTTGCAGACGAACACCGTCTCGGCGAAGCTGTTGGCGACCAGGGTGTCGGCCAGCGTCTCGAGCTGCGCGATGCGGAACAGGTTGGAGACGTGCCACAGCTTCTCGGCCTGGGCGGTCAGCGCCGCCACCAGCTTCGGATGGGCGTGACCGAGGGCGGTGACGGCGATGCCGCTCGCGAAATCGAGATAGCGTCGGCCCTCCCGGTCCCAGAGCCACGGACCGTGACCGCGCTCGAAGACGATGTCGATCCGCCGGTAGACGGGCAGCAGGGTCGGGAAGGAGGCGTTTCGTGTCATCTCGATCTTGACCGCAGGGCGAAGGTTGCGAAGGGCGCGGGCCTCCCGGACGCCGACGGGCTCTCAGGCCTTGAGCTTGTAGCCGATGCGGATGAGGTGGAGGCAGACAAGCCAGAGGGCGAGGTTGACGAGCGCCAGGAAGAGAACGCCGATCCAGATGGCACCGTCCGCGTGACCCGTCAACGCATAGCGGAAGCCGTCGATCATGTAAAAGAACGGATTGCCCAGGGCCAGCATGTGGGCGGGTTCGGGCAGCCGTTCGATGGAGTAGAAGGTGCCCGAGAGGAAGGACAGGGGTGTCACCACGAAGTTGGTGATCGCCGCCACCTGGTCGAACTTCTCCGCCCACAGCCCGGCCAGCACGCCGAGGGCGGCGAGCATCATGGAGGCCGAAAGCAGATAGTAGACGGCCAGGAGCGGCGCATGGATGCCGAGGGGCACGAAGGGCAGCATGGCGAGCCCGACGGCGAGACCCACGACGATGCCGCGGGTGATGCCGCCGCCCACGAGCCCGAGCAGCAGCTCCCCCGGGGACAGGGGGGGCATCAGATAGTCGACGATGTTGCCCTGGATCTTGGCGATGATGAGCGAGGAGGAGGTGTTGGCGAAGGCGTTCTGGACCACCGACATCATGATCAGCCCGGGGGCCAGGAACTCGAGGAAGGGCAGATCGCCCACCGTGCGGCCGCCACGGCCGAGGGCGAGCGCGAAGACGGCGAGGAACAGGAGCGTGGTCACCACGGGGGCGAGGACCGCCTGCGTGACCACCTTGAAGAAGCGGCGCACCTCCTTGAGATAGAGGGTCCGGAGGCCGATCCAGTTGTAGTCGCCCCAGGTGTCGAAGGTGCGGGCGGCGGTGGCGAAGGCGCGGTAGCGGAGATCCTCCTCCGCGCCGGCGGTACCCTCGCGGCCCCGTGATCCCCTGGTCATGGGTTCCCGCACGGCGGCTCAGAAATCATAGCGCCATTCGAGCTCGACGCCGCCGCCCGTGCCGTCGATCACCGAATTGACCTTGACGCCGGCGCCGAGATCGACCTCGGCCCGGACCGTCGTTTCGCCGCTGCGCACGCTCTGCTCCACCTCCACGTAGACCTCCTCGGTGAGGTACTTGCCCGCCGCGACGTAGCTGTCGGGGGGGGCGGCCTCACCGCCGTTGGCGCGGCCCGCATCCTGGCGGCCGCCCGAGATGCGCAGGGTGTCGAGGGTGGTGAGATCCCGGAGCTCGCCCAGCACGTCGAGACCGCCCCCCTCCATCTCGGCCAGGATCGTCGCCACCTGCAGCGCCTGCAGGGGTTCCAGCCGGCCGGCGTCCTCGTCGAACAGCAGGCGGGCGACCACCTCGTCCCGCGGCAGGGGCGGCTCGCTCTCGAGCAACAGCGACGGTTCGGAGAGGGGCCCGGTGATGTGGAACAGGGCGGTGAGATCGGCGGTCTCGGCTTCGGCGACGAGTTCGATCCGCGGATCGGGAGGCACGGAACCGGAGAACAGGATGCGTCCCTGGCGAAGGCGGAAGCGGCGGCCGAGGAGGTCGAGCACGGCGCGCCTGGCCTCGATGTCGCCGACCACCGCCACCGCCGGCACCACGCCCGAAACCCGAAGCGCACCGGACCACTCGCTGTCCAGACCGCCGCCGCGGGCGAACAGGCGCCCCGGAACCTCGACCCGGACCGCGACCTCGAGCGGGAAGGCGGGGGACGCCTCCTCCCGCGGCCGGGGATCGGGAGGCACGATGCGCCCGTTGCCGACCTCCACCACCTCGATTTCCGGGATCGTCGCCGAGGTGCGTGCGAGAACCCGGATCTCTCCCCGTCCGAGCACCATCCGGCCGGCGAGCCGGGCCCGTTCGAGATCGCCTTCGAGACGCAGATCGGCGTCGCCGGCGAGGGTGGCGAGGGGCGTGTTCCAGAACAGGAGCCCGCGCGCCTCGAGGTCGAGGGCATAGGTGATCGCGCGCGGATCGGCGAAGCGGAGCTCGCCCGCGAGCTCGACCCTGCCCTTGCGCGGATCGCGTGCCTCGAAGCGGGCGATGCGCAGACGATCGCCCTCGGCCCGGACATCCGCCCGGATGTCCCGCAGCACCGCGCCGCTGACCCCGTCCTCCACCCGGCCGTCGACGACGCGCAGGGCGCCGTCGAGCCGCGGGGCCGCAAGGGTGCCCGAGAGCCGCAGCTCGGCTTCCGCCCGCCCCGTCACGTACTGATCGCGCAGGCCCAGAAGGGCGGTCACCAGGGCGAGTTCGGCGCGGGCGTCGAGACGGCCCTCGACGGGTGTATCCGGCGGCAGCGACAGGAGGGCCGTGGGATCCGCTCCGGCGAAGGGGATGCGAAGCTCGGCCCGGCTCGGTCGCGGGTCGTCGCCGCGCGTCTCGAGCGCCGCCTCGAGGCGCCCGTTCTCGAGCAGAAGCGCGAGCGCGAGATCGACCGGCCGGTAGTCGACGCCGAGCAGATCCAGGGCGTGGAAGCTCTCCACCCGTGCCTCGAGACGCGCCCGCGGCGATCCGCGACCGAGATCCAGATCGAGATCGAAGGCGAGGCTTCCGCGCATCGGCACCTCGGCGAAGCGGCCGAGGAGCGCGAGGGGCAGGTCGCTGCCGGTGAGCCGCGCCTTGCGGTAGGTGCCGTCGGTCTCGAGATCGCCGCGGATGGTCCCCCGGCCGACGAACAGATCGAGCCGGTCGATCGCCAGCACGCCCTTTTCGAGCACCGCCTTGGCCGGCGTGCGCAGCCTCACCCGCTCGCCGGCGAGCCGTCCCTCGAGGGCGGTGAGCGTCAGCTCCTGGCGCGTGCCGGCCAGTGCCAGCCGGGCCTCGGCGGCGAGATCGAAGGGATCGCCGGCGCTGCCGGCGGCGTCCGCCGACAGCGCGAGATCGCCGAGCGGCCCCGAGAATCGGAGCGTCCCGGCCTCCACCAGGACGTCGGGGCGCTGCAGTCCCTCGATCCGCAGGGTGCCGGTGAGCGAGGGGGCCCCGTAGAGATCGGTGCCCGCGGCCTCGAGCGAGAGCCCGCGCAGATCGCCGTACGGCGATCCGAGGTCGCGGGCGCTGACCTCGAGCTTCGCGTTCTGGACGCCGTCCCGCCGATCGAGGCGCAGGGTGAGGTCGAGCGCACCCGCGAGCTCCTGACGATGCCAGGGCGCGAGTGCCGCGAGGTCGCGGGCCGAAAGCGCGATCTCGCCCTGCGCCAGCCGCCCGTCGAGATCGAGAACGAGATCGAGGCTGCCTGTGCTCTCCGGACCCTCGAGGGTGGCCTCGCGCAGGCGGAGACGGGCGTCCCGGAGCGCGTACCGCCCCGCGAGCGTCATGCGTTGTCCCTCGAGCTCCGCTTCCGCCCGCAGCTCCCCCTCGGGCCCGCGCAGGAGCCCGGCGGCGCGTGCATCGACGCGCAGCGCATCGAGCCGGTAGCCCGCGACGGCGAACGGGGCGAGCCGCAGCTCGGCATCGGCGGCGGGATCGCCGAGGGAGCCGCCGAGCGTCACCGTCGCGCGGCCGCCGCCGACGATCTCCTGTCCGAGGAGCGGGGCGAGGGGCGCGAGATCCGGAAGCTCGACCAGGAACGTGCCCGCGAGCCGCCGCTCGGGACCCTCCATCCCCGCCTCGCCCGTGAGCCGCAAGGCACGGGCCGCGAGATCGACGGCATCGAGACGGTAGATCCCTCCCGGTCGCATCGCGAGCCGCGCTTGGAGACGCGGCGAGGGGCCGACCAGCGGATCGACACCGCCGGGCAGGCCGCCGAGCCCGGCAGCGGTGACGACGAGATCGCCGTCGGCGCTCTCGAAGGCCTCGGCCAGGGTGAGATCGAGGGCGAGATCGACCCTGCCGGCGAGCGCCGCCAGCGCGCGGTCGGCGGGCGCGGCCAGCGCGGCCAGTGCCCCGGGGTCCTCGGTGCGCCCGCTGAACGCGAGCCGCCCCTCGCCGGCCATGGGATCGAGGGTGCCCTGTCCCCGCAGCGTCAGGGCGGGCGCGTCGAGGTCGAGGGCGGCGATCTCGATGGCGCCGCCGCGCCGCCAGCGGCCGCTGAAACGGGCGGCGAGCTCGCGCAGGGCATCGAGCGATGCCCCGTTGCGGGCGAGCCCGCGCAGGCCGACCCGCCCCTCCGCGGCCAGCCCGGCGAACGGGCGATCGAGCGGCGCCAGGGGTTCCAGGGTCACGCTGCCGTCCAGCACCGCGGCCTCGAACCCTTCGTAGCGCAGGTCCCGCCCGTCGATCTCCAGCTCCACCGCCGGCATCCCGCCTCCGGGTCGCGGGCGTGCCGTCAGGGCGAGGCTGCCGCCGGGATCGCCGCCCAGCAGCGCCGAGGCCCTCGCGAGGTCGGCGATGCGGGCCGTCACCTCGCCCTCGATGCGGTTGTCGGCGAGGTCCAGCGCCCCCCGGCCGTCGAGCAGCAGGAAACCGCTATCGAGCGCCAGCCGCGGCAACGCGATCCGGGTCTCGGTCTCGCGCACGAGCTCGAAGGCGACGGTCGTGCTGTCACCGACGAGGGCGGCCCAGTCGGGCGGCAGCACGCCCGGCGCGGGCCGGAAACGGCCGTCGAGCAGAAGACGCAGGGTATCGCCCCGGGCGAGGGTGAACTCGGCCTCCAGCCGGGCGAGGTTCTCGGCCGTCAGATCGAGCGTCGCCGAAAAGTCGTCGAAGGGGCCGCGTCCGGCGAAGCCGAGGGATACGGGACCGGTCTCCGGTCGTCCGAGCAGCGCGCCCAGCAGCCTGCCGTCGTCGCTCGCCCGCACATCGAGGGTCAGGGTGCCGCCTTCGAGATCGAGGGCGGCATCGAGCGCCGCCTCCGTCCCCTCGCGGTCGGTGCGACGCAGCGCCAGCTCGGCCTCGAGCGCACTCCCCCCGGCGTCGGTGCGAAGCGAGCCGCGCAGGTCGAAACGGGCCTCCTCGCCGAGGACCGCGGGGCCGAGCTCGATGGTGGTCACGTAGAGGCGGTCGATGGTGACCGGCGGCAGGCGTTCGGGAAACGCCGGCAGCGAGGGGAGCCCGGTCGAGGAAGGCGCCTCGTCGGGATCCGGCAGCCTCGAAAGTGCCACCCGCTCGGCGCCGAGGCGGGTCGCCCGCAGCCGTCCGGCCATGAGATCGCCCGGCGCGAGTTCCAGGGCCGCCTCCTCGACCCGCAGCCATTCCCCCTCCTCGTCGGCGAGGGAGATGCGGCCCACGCGGACCTCGAAGGGGAGGAATCCCCGGAGTCCGGAGATCTGGGTGCGGTTGGGCGGTTCGCTCAGGCTGTCCGCGAGGGCGCGCGCCAGCTGATCCTTGGCGATCGGCGTCTGGGCGTAGGCGAAGGCGACGCCGAGCAGCAGCAGCAGACCGCCGAGGCTCCAGAGCAGGAGGCGCCCGATCCGGCGGAGGAGGCGATGCTGCCCCGACTGCAACGTTGTCTCCCCTGTCTCCTGCCTCAGAACGCCTGCCCGAGGCTGATATAGAGCTCGAAGGGTTCGTCGACATCCTCGTTGCGCCTCAGCGGACGGGCGACATCCAGGCGCAACGGGCCGACGGGGGTAGCATAGCGGATGCCGAGCCCGGCGCCAAAGCGCGGCGTCTCCTCCCGGAGGTCGGGGATCATCGCCGTGAAGGCGCTGCCCCCGTCGAGAAAGGCCACGAACCCGAGCTTCTCGAAGGGGCGCAGCCGCAGCTCGACGCTGCCCTCGACCAGCGAGCGGCCGCCCAGGGGGTCGTCGGCGGCGTCGAGCGGTCCCGCCATCTGGAAAGGGATACCGCGGATCGAGCCGCCACCGCCGGCGTAGAAGCGCACGTCTGCGGGTATGTCGACGCGGTCCACGCCGAGAATGGTGCCCAGTGCGCCACGCAGTGCCAGCACCGTTCGCGGCTGCCGCTGGAGCCTGACGTAGAGGGTCTGGCTCAGCTTGGTCCGCAGGAACCGGGTGTCGGCATCGTCGGTGTCCTGGAAGGCCTCGGCGACCAGCACCACCCGGGTGCCCTCGGTCGGGTCGAAGGGATTGTCGCGGCCGTCGTAGACGGCGCTCACGGGCAGCGAGAGGAGACGGAAGCGTTCGTTGCGGCCTGCGGTCGCGAGGGTCTTGTCGCGGATGTCGGCACGGCGGAGGCGGACGCCGTAACCGACTTTCAGCCGTGTGCCGATCTCGCGCTCGATGGCGCCGGCGAGGGCCACCGAGCGGCTGTCGAAGGCGTCCGAACGCTCGTCCGCGTATTCGGCCGAGGTGACGAGATCCTGGGCAGGGCGCAGGAACTCCGGGATGCGGAGCTGGACGCTGCCGGAAACGAGACCGCGGCTGCCGCGTCCCTCGATGCGCAGGCTCTCGCCACCGCCGAACAGGTTGCGGTGCTGGAAGAACAGCCGTCCTCCCGGTCCCCGGTCGCTGTGCACGCCGACCGCGCCGCCGATGCTGCGGGGCTTGCGGGGCGTGAGTTCGAAGGTGACGGGAATGGTGCCGGCGGCGTCCGGCTCGGTGGCGATGCGGGCCCGCACGGCGCTGAACAGACCGCTCGAGACGAGGAGGCTGCGCGCGCGGGCGACCCGGTGCGGATCGAAGCGGTCGCCGGGCGCGAAGCGGATGCGCCGCTGGAGGAAGCGCTCGTCGATATCTCCGGCCCCCTCGAAGCGGACCGGGCCGAAGGCGAATACGGGACCGGGGGTGAGGGCGAGCTCCACCTCGACGAGGCGTGTGGCGTGATCGACCACGACCCGGCGCTTGCCGAGCGCCGCCATGGCGTGCCCCGCGCGGCGGGCGGTGCGCAGGAGCTGCGCTTCGGCGGCCAGGATCCGCTCGGCCAGTGCCGGCTCGCCGTCCTTGAGGCCGAGCCGTCCGGGCGAGGGCGGGCGGAAGCCGTGAGCCGGCCCGAGCAGGGTGATCCGACGCCTGCCGAACCGGTAGAGCGGCCCCGGCGCCACCTCGAAGACCAGGCGGTAGCGGGGATGCGGCGGGCGGGGCTCCGTCTCCTCATCGCCGATCGCCGCACCGGGGCCGGGAGACGGCACCGCCTTCTCCTCCTCGAGACGGACGGCGACGCGGCCGTCGTAGTACCCCCGGGCACGGAGGGCCGCCCGCAGCCGCTCGAGGTCTCTCTGGCCCTGCCGCAGCAGGACGACGCGGTTGGGCGGCGCGGGCAGATCGGCGCGTGCCGTCTCCAGCACCTCGCGCAACCGGCCCGCGAGTTCGGCGGAAAGGCCCTCGCCGGTGAGCTGGACGCGGTAGCCGATGCCCGGCGGGCCACCGGTCGGCGCCGGGCCGAACGGGGTCGGGATGGACATCGTGCGGCCACAGCCGGCGAGCAGGAACAGGAGCAGCAGCAGGAGGCTCGGCGATGGCCGGACCATCAACTCTGGGCCGTGCCTTCCGGCGTGCCGCCGTTTCCGCGCTCGGCCCCGCTGCCGGGACCGTCGACGGTGCGCACATGGAGGGGAGGCGCGCGCCCCTGCTTGTCGACCCCGAAGTATATCGTGCGGTGGGGAAAGGGGATCTCGATTCCCAGCTCGTCGAAGCGCTTCTTCAACCGTCGCTGGAACTCGCGACCGACCCCCCACTGCTCCCCGGGACGGGTCTTCAGGCGGGCCTTGACGATCACCGCCGAATCCCCGAACCGGTCGAGACCGGCGATGTCGATCGGTGCCAGCATGAGCCGCCGCCAGGGCCACTCCTTGCGCATGTCCTCGTCCAGTTCGCGCAGCACCGCCATCACCCGGTCGACGTCCTCCCGGTAGGCGATGCCGATATCCATGACCCAGTAGGCGAAATCCTTGGTCATGTTGGTGACGGTGTCGATCGAGCTGTAGGGCACGGTGTGCACGTTGCCGTCGTACCCGCGCAGGGTGATGGTCCGCATGGACATCGCCTCCACCACCCCGGCCTTGCCGCCGGTGTCGACCACGTCGCCGACCCGGATCGTGTCGCCCAGGAGGATGAACAGGCCGGTGATCAGGTCCTGGACCAGCTTCTGGGAGCCGAAGCCGAGGGCGAGGCCGACGATGCCGGCGCCCGCGAGCAGCGGTCCCGTCTCGATGCCGAACTGCGCGAGGACCGTCATCAGCGCGACGACGGCGATGAGCACGACCGCGAAATTGCGGACGATGCTGGCCAGGGTGCGGGCGCGGTTGCCGTAGAGGGGCCGGCCGTCGGCAGTGGTGGCGCGCATGTAATGGGCGGCGACCGCGCTCACCGCCTCCGCCAGCAGCAGCGCGACCGCGATCACCGCCAGCAGCCGCAGCAGCTGCCCGACGACGGCGCTGCCGGGTCCCGTGAGCAGCCATTCCGTGAGGCCGAGCCCCCAGGCGTCGAACGCGAGCAGCACGGCGAGAAGGACAATGATGCTCCTCGCGGCCAGATGCAGGAACCGGAGGTAGAGCTCCCTCCGCGGGCGGGCGGCCCCCGGGGGCGGCTCCTCCGCCGGAGGGCCGACGCGGGCGACGAGCCGGTCGACCGCCAGCCAGGCGAGCCGCGCGAGGACCAGCACGACCAGCGTGAGAAAGGTGGCCGAGAGGAAAAAGGGAAGGCCGCCCGGGAGTTCGAGGGCGAAGGCGAAATAGTGGACAAGGAGCAGCCCGGCCAACAGCAGGTGCCAGGAACGGGCGATCCGATGCCAGGGCAGGAAGCCGCCGACGGTCGTCTCGGGTCCGGCGAGACGGGCCTCGAGGGCCTCGGCTACCGGCTCCCGGTAGCGCCACAGGAGGGCAATCGCCACCACCACGGCCGCCAGGTAAAGCAGGCGCAGGAGGAACCCGTAGACCGTCCAGGGCAGGCCGAGATCCCATGCCGCCCGGAGCACGACCGTGCCGTAGACGGCGATCACGTTGAGCGCGGTCATCCAATGGGCGAGGCTGCGCGCCGTCGTATCCCCGAACGCCACCAGCCGCCGCTCCGGCCGATGGGGAGCGAGAACGGCGTCGACCAGCGCCGCGACGCTCCGGCCGATCAGGAGGCCGATCAGGACGTGGCGGGCGACGACCGTCGGCAGCGGCGTGTCGCTGACCACCAGCACGAACAGATAGGCCCCGAACGTGAACGCCACCACGACAGCGAACCGGCGGGCGAAGAGCTGCGCCGCCAGGGTCAGACGGCGTTTCGCCGGCAGGGCGGCTCCGGGTTCGGGAACGGGCAGGAAGCGCCGCAGCGAGGCACGGACGGCGAGGGCGCAGAGGAGTCCCACGAGGGCAGCGAGCACGAGCCGTATCAGATGGCCGAGCAGGAGGGCGCGGCGATCCGGATCACCGAGTTCGCGCGTCAGCCAGGCGTAGAGAAAGCCGATCTGCCTGTAGGAATCGAGGAGTTCTCCGAAGGCGCGGAGGGTGACCGCCACCCGCTCGCGCACCGCCTCCTCGAAGCTGCGGAGCGCCAGCGCCGCCTCCCTTTCGACGGCGGCCGCCTCCCGTCTCGGCTCGCCGGGCGGCGTCTCCGTCGGGGCGACGGCCTCGAGACGGCGCAGCTTCTCGAGCAGGCGCTCGCGGGCGACCGGGTCCTCGAGCACGGTGATGAGCTGGCGAAGTGCCGCATCGGCCCGCTCCGAGGCGTCGTCGCCGGCGCCGGCGGTATCGTTCGCCGCCGTGTCCGGCAGCGTCTGCGCGCCCGGCCCGACCGCGGCGAGCAGGAGCGTAACCAGCAGCAGCACGGCCGGGAGAATGCGTCGGGTTCGCTCGCGAATGGTTCTGCTCTCCCCGCTCGGCTCCCGGCCGGCCGGCCCTCCCGCCGCTTATGCCGGCGCGGGTCCGGCTGTGCGCAATACGGCATGCGTGACCGCTAGGGATCTACTTCGGGTTCAGCCGGCGGACAAGCGGCGAAACATCAGGCCGGGCCGCGCTGCCGTCCGAGGCGCCGCTGCAGCTCCCGCTCCCAGCGCCAGGCCGAGGCGACGATCTCCTGCAGATCGTCGTGGCGCGCCCGCCAGCCGAGCTCGGCGCGGATGCGCTCGTTGGCGGCGACCAGCACCGGCGGATCGCCCGGACGGCGCGGCCCCTCGGTCACCGGAAAGGACACGCCCGTCACGCGGCGTACGGTCTCCAGCACCTCGCGCACGCTGTAGCCGTGTCCGTAGCCGCAGTTGGCGACCAGCGCCCCGCCGCCGTCGAGCAGATGGCGCAGCGCCAAGAGATGGGCGGCCGCCAGATCCTCGACATGCACGTAGTCGCGGATGCAGGTGCCGTCCGGGGTGGGATAGTCGGTGCCGTTGATGCGCATGCCCGGCCGCAGCCCGAGGGCGGTCTCGCAGGCGACCTTGATGAGATGGCTGTTGTCCGGCGTGGCCTCGCCGATACGGGCCTCGCGGTCAGCGCCGGCGACGTTGAAGTAGCGCAGGATGGCGTAGCGCAGATCGCAGGCGGCGGCGATGTCGCGAAGAGCGCGTTCGGCCATCAGCTTGGAGGCGCCGTAGGGGTTGATGGGCTCGAGCGGTGCCGTCTCGGGGATCAGCTCCATCGCGGGCTGGCCGTACACCGCGGCGGTGGAGGACTGCACCACATGGCGCACCCCGTGGCGTGCGCAGAGATCGAACAGGCGAAAGGCGTTGGCCGCGTTGTTCCGATAGTAGCGGGCGGGCTCGCGCACGGATTCGCCGACCCAGATGTTGGCGGCGCAGTGGATCACGGCGTCGAACCGGCCTTCCGCCAGGAGCTCCGAGAGCAGCGGCTCGTCCTCGAGGTCACCCACCACGAGCGGGGCGTCGAGCACCGCCCAGGGGTGCCCCGTTGACAGGTTGTCGAACACCACCACGTCCGAGCCGGCCTCGCGCAGCGCGAGGGCGATGTGGCTGCCGACATAGCCGGCACCGCCGGTCACCAGAACCTTCACCTTGCGGAGATCGGATACCACGGCTGTCTCCGGTCTGGGGCGTCGGGGCTCCCGCGCGATCGACCATCGCACGGCGGCGTTAAGGGAAGGTTGCGTTCGTGACGGACGGCGGTCGTCACGGCGCCGTCATTCCTCGGCGGCGGTGCTGAGGAAGCGGATGTCGGTGCCTTCCAGGACGAGGCAGGTCAGCACACCGGTCGCGTAGGCGCCGGTGTCGATGCCGATGCGGTTGCGGCGGAGCTGGGGTTCCTCGCCGATGGTGTGCCCGTGGACGACGATCTTGCCGTTGTCCCCGGTCCAACTCAGGAAAGGCTCCCGGATCCAGTAGAGGTCCTCTTCCCGCTGCTGTTCGAGAGGCACGCCGGGCCGGATGCCGGCGTGGCAGAAGAAGTAGTCGCCCAGACCGAAAGCCGTCTCCAGCCGGTCGAGCAGCGTCAGATGGCCGGGCGGAACACGGGCCATCAGCCGCTCCAGCGCCTTGGCGAGGCGCTGGCCGGGGGCGAGCTTGGGATCGAGGGGGATGCCGTAGCTGAGGAGGGTCGCGTCGCCGCCGAACTGCAGCCAGCTCTCCCCGACCGCTTCCCCCTCGAGGAAAAGGCGGAACCAGAGATCGTGGTTGCCGCGCAGCAGGACGCGGGGAATGCCTTCCAGGATCTCGTTGCGAATCAGATGGTCGAGCACCTGTCGGCTGGCGATGCCGCGGTCCACGTAGTCGCCGAGGTAGACGACGACGGGGCGCAGGAGGCGGCGGGAACGCGCGAGGTCCTCGGCGACCGCCAGTTCGATCCGCCGCAGCAGGTCGTGCCGCCCGTGTATGTCACCGACCGCGTAGATCCGCACCCCGTCGGGCAGGCGCGGCGGCCGACCGTCGATCAGCGGTCGTTCGCTCGAAGGGCCGTGGGAACGGGCGAGCAGGCGGCTGAGCAGCGTCCACCTCACGAACTCGTGCGCGATGCCGGCACGACACCGACATCTGTTGCAACGGCGCGACATATAGGGCGGAAAGTGGGCCGCTGTTAAGGGGAGGGTGGCGTCGCGGCGCGCAATCGGTTGTCTTTCGGGGAGGGCCTGCGAGAGGGACGGTGCGCGGCATGCCGTGCCGCCGGCTGTCCGGTGTGGAGCTGGCCGTCGCCTGATGTTCTTTTGGGTGATGCGGTGATCGCACTGGTGTTTCAGACAAGCGGTTCGACGAGACGGCAAGCGGAGAGACGGTCATGAGGACGTGGGTGCTGGCTTCGACCATGTTGGCAACCGGTCTGCTGCTGCTACCGGACGTTCTCCGGGCACAGCAGGCGCCGAGCCCCAACGTCACGGTGCAGGAACGCCCCAGGCCTCGCTACGATCCGCTCGGCATCCGGGCGGGCAGCTACCTGATCTTTCCTTCGGTGCGGGTCGAGGGGACGTACGACAGTAACGTCTTCGCGACGCCCAACGACGAGGACGACGATTTCGGGGTCATCGTCTCGCCGCGCATCAACGCGCGGTCGCAGTTCGCGCGCCACCGTCTCGATCTCTCCGCGTTCGCCGAGATCGGGCGCTACAAGGAGTTCTCCAGGAACAACTACGAGGATTTCGGGGTCGCGGCCACGGGCGTGCTCGACATCACCCGCCGCCAGAACCTGCGCCTGCGCCTCAGCGCGGCGCGCCAGCACGAGACCCGTGCCGAGCCCGACGCCGTCGGACGCGGCGACGATGTCACGAAATACTGGAACCTGCTGGCCGACCTCGCGTACCGCGTGAACTTCAACCGCGTCTTCGTCCAGCCGCAGGCCGGCGTGCGGCGGCTCGACTACGAGGATACGGGCAACATCAATCAGGACGATCGCGACCGTAACGTGTACCAGGTCGGTCTCCGGGCGGGCTACGCGGTGTCGCCGCGGTTCAACGTGTTCGGCCAGGGGATGTACAACATCCGCCGCTACGACGAGACGCCGGACGATGCCGGTGATGATCGCGATTCCGACGGCTACACTC
>Ga0256830_1001681_pt1 | contig 15364 bp, 16 predicted proteins | sample 128326metaG_FD_190537 | JGI IMG/M metagenome (GOLD analysis project Ga0256830, IMG submission 190537) | Hydrothermal vent microbial communities from Lau Basin, Pacific Ocean - 128-326 | ecosystem: Environmental > Aquatic > Marine > Hydrothermal vents | place: Pacific Ocean: Lau Basin | collected... | reverse complement strand
GAAGCGTCGGGAGCGGAGCCTGCGTCGCCGCGCGTACCCGGGAGGTGCAGGAATATTAACCTGCTTCCCCTTCGGGCATGTCGTGTTACGCATGCCCTTAGGACCGACTAACCCTCGGCTGACGATCGTTGCCGAGGAAGCCTCGCCCCTTCGGCGGTGGGGATTCTCACCCCACTTTGCTGCTACTACTGCCGGGATTCTCATTCCCGCCCGGTCCACCGGAGCTCACGCCCCGGCTTCTGCCCAGACGGGACGCCTCCCTACCAGATGGGCTTGCGCCCCTCCGGGGTATCGGTGGCCAGCTTAACCCTGTCGATTTTCGGGGCCCTTGACCTCGGCGGGTGAGCTGTTACGCACTCTTTAAAGGGTGGCTGCTTCTAAGCCTACCTCCCCGCTGTCTTGGGCCAAGGACGCCCTTTCTATTTAGTACTTAGCTGGCACTTACGGACCTTAACCCCGGGCTGGGTTATTCCCCTTTCGGACGCGGAGCTTACCCCCACGCCCTCACTCCGGCCTTCTACGGCGTTGGCAACTTCGGAGTTTGACAGGGTGCCGAGGGCTCTCGCCCCCTAAACACCCAATCAGTGCTCTACGTCGCCAACCGCCTCCGGCCGGGCTGTGCTGCGACACATTTCGGGAGGAACCAGCTGACACCGGCCTTGATTGGTCTTTCGCCCCTACCCCGGGGTCACCCGAGCGATTTGAATATCAGCACCGGTTCGGGCCTCCACGTCGCTTTCGCGACGCTTCACCCTGCCCCGGGGTAGATCGACCGGTTTCGGGTCTTGCGGCCATGACTCCGGGCGCTTTCACACCCCGTCCCTCACCTCACGAGGAGGCTGCGGACCCGTCGCTTTCGCTGCGGCTCCGGGCTTTTAACCCTTAGCCTCGCCATGACCGCAAATTCCCCGGCCCGTTTTTCAAAACGTACGTGGCGACGCTGGTCCTCTCCCCTCGTACCGGCGCCTCGCGGCGCTTTCCTTCGGGGAGACTCCACCCTTTCACGCCGCCACGGGCTGTAGCCACCTGGTTTCAGGCTCTTTTCACCCCCTGCCAGGGGTACTTTTCAGCTTTCCCTCACGGTACTAGTGCGCTATCGGTCTCGGGACGTATTTAGGGTTGGGAGTCGATGCCTCCCACCTTCACGCGGGATATCCAACCCGCGCTACTCTGGAGCCACCGCTCTCCCGCCGGATTACGCCTACGGGGCTTTCACCCTCTCTGGCGCGGCATTCCAGCCGACTTCGGCTTCTCCGGGGAGGGAGGCGTGGTGGTGGCTCCGAACCCCACATCCCCCTGAGCTTTCGCTCAGGGGTTCGGTTTGCCCTCTGCCCTTTTCGATCGCCTTTACTAAGGGCATCGCTGTTGCTTTCTTTTCCTGCGGGTACTCAGATGTTTCATTTCCCCGCGTTCCCGCTCCTTACGGAGCGCCGGAGGTTTACTCCGGCAGGATTCCCATTCGGGCATCCCGGGTTCTAAGGCTGCATGCGCCTCGCCCGGGCTTATCGCAGCTTGCCACGCCCTTCGTCGGCGCCCGAGCCGAGCCATCCCCCAGGTGGCGTAGTGTGCCTGTTGCTACTGGGGCACAGATGCCAGTGTACACTCAGCCAGACCTGTGCGGGGCCTCAGCGAGCGATAATCGCCCTCGGCCTATCGACCCGCGACCCCTCGATCGCGAGCCTCAGTCACAAGATGACCATGAAACTTGAAACCGTGAATCTATGGTTCAGGAGGGAATGGGAACCAGCTGGTGGTTCCCATGGACCCGACGGGATTTGAACCCGTGGCCTTCCGGCTGCAAACCGGATGCTCTTCCAGCTGAGCTACGGGCCCGGACTAACAGACGCACACCACGTGTGCGTCATCCACCTATTCCGAGCCCTAACGTTGTAAACCTTCTGGAAGGCTCGACAGATTTGGCGCCCGGCTGGCGGTGCCGTGCTCAGGAGGTGATCCAACCGCAGCTTCCGCTACGGTTACCTTGTTACGACTTAACCCTCCTCGCGGAGCCCGGACTCGACCTGACCCAGAGGACCAGGCCTCGACCGGACTCCACTCGGGTGGCTTGACGGGCGGTGTGTGCAAGGAGCAGGGACATATTCACCGCGCGATAGTGACGCGCGATTACTAGGGATTCCGGCTTCACGAGGGCGAGTTGCAGCCCTCGATCCGAACTACGACCGGGTTTCGGGATTTCCTCCTCCTTTCGGAGTCGGAGCCCTTTGTCCCGGCCATTGCAGTCCGCGTGTAGCCCGGGGGATTCGGGGCATACTGACCTACCGTCGCCCGCACCTTCCTCTGGCTTAGCGCCAGCGGTCCCCCTAGAGTGCCCGCCTTCCCCGAAGGGAAGCGCTGGCAACTAGGGGCACGGGTCTCGCTCGTTGCCTGACTTAACAGGACGCCTCACGGTACGAGCTGACGACGGCCATGCACCTCCTCTCGGCTCGTCCGGCAAAGTCATCAGCTTGGCCTTCATCCTGCCGTCGCCCCCGGTGAGATGTCCGGCGTTGAATCCAATTAAACCGCAGACTTCACCCCTTGTGGTGCTCCCCCGCCAATTCCTTTAAGTTTCACTCTTGCGAGCGTACTTCCCAGGCGGCCCGCTTATCACCTTCGCTTCGGCACTGCACGCCCCCGTAGAGCGTGCAACACCTAGCGGGCAGCGTTTACGGCCAGGACTACCGGGGTATCTAATCCCGTTCGCTCCCCTGGCTTTCGTCCCTCACCGTCGGGCCCGTTCTCGCGGAGCGCCTTCGCCACTGGTGGTCCCCCAGGGATTACAGCATTTCACCGCTACCCCTGGAGTACCCTCCGCGTCTCCCGGCCCCTAGGTGGGCAGTATCCCCGCACTTCCTCAGGTTGAGCCTGAGGATTTCCACAGGGACTTACCCACCCGGCTACGGACGCTTTAGGCCCAATAATAGCGGCCACCACTCGGGCTGCCGGTGTTACCGCGGCGGCTGGCACCGGTCTTGCCCAGCCCTTATTCGCGGAGCTGTTTACACTCCGCAAAAGCCCCTGCAGTGCAGGGGCACTCGGGGTCCCCCCGTCGCCCTTGCGGGCATTGCGGAGTTTTCGCGCCTGCTGCGCCCCGTAGGGCCTGGGGCCGTGTCTCAGCCCCCATCTCCGGGCGACAGCTCCCACTGCCCGTACCGATCGCAGGCTTGGTGGTCCGTTACACCACCAACAACCTAATCGGCCGCAGGCTCATCCTCGGGCGCCGGAGCTTTCGGGGGAGGATCCTTCCAGACCTCTCCCCCTATCGGGTATTAGCCCCAGTTTCCCGGGGTTATCCCCGACCCGAGGGTAGATTACCCACGTGTTACTGAGCCGTCCGCCCCTGACTTCCCTCCCGGAGGAGGGAAGCCCGGTCGACTCGCATGGCTTAGGCGGACCCCCATAGCAGTGGCCTCCGGCAGGATCAACCGGAATTAGGATTGGCGGGGTCTCCCTGCTCATGTGTTTTTAACAAGCACCACCAGCCAGGTTTCACCGCTGTCGAGCCTGCATCAGACCCAAGCGATAAGCTTGAGCCCTCATTGCTGTCATCAACCCTCTTCCGAGGGTCTCAAAAGCCACCGCGCTCACGCGCGAAGCTGTGGCGCAGCCAGGATTTCTCAATGCCCTTCATCTCCGGCTCCTCACCATCTCCGGGCATCCGCCGGTGGCTGCGCCCCTTATTATCAGGGGATGTTAACCTCCTATAACCAATTTTGAGTTTTTGAGGTTGATTGATGTGTATTTTATTTTGCGCATGCCGTGTGAAATCAATCTTGTAAGTATCCAGGAGGTGTTTCCATGCTCCCTGAATCACATGTGCAAGGGTTGTTGTAGCTCTAACGCAGGGGCATGCACAGTATCTCCCTAATCCGCATATCAAAGAAGCGGTTCATATTCGCCGGGCGGATTACACAGGCGGTGTCCACCCCTGCGCCACCTGTGCCGCCCAGGGCGATGATGTCCTCGTGCGGTGAAACCCTGCCGGCATCGCACGCCATTATCGCCACCTCCACGCAGGTTTTGAGCCCCTGCCCGAAAAGCGCACGGAGTGTTTCTGCCACCACCTCCACGGTGGAAATGCCACCAAAGCGGCGCGAGAAGGAGCGCTCCACACCGCTCAGCGCATGAGTCGCCATAACTATGGGCACGCCCGCCTCCTCCAGCACAATGCGGTTCTCCTCCTCAAGATCAACACTTCCCGGCGATGAAAAGCCCGCGTGGTAGGTTACGGCGATTAGTTCCACATCCAAGCCGGAGAATGCCCTCAGCGCCCTGACAGCCGTCGCACCCGTGGCACTGGCCACCACCACCTTCCTCACGTCGCCCTCCCTTAGACGCTCGCTGGCTATGCGGATAACCTCATCTGTGTTCCTCTCGCCAGGAGAATCAAAGTAAACAATCTTCCTCCTCATTGCAAAACCTCCTAAAGCTTTATTACTCCCTGCTGCAAGCTAAACGCAATGCTTGAGATACTCTCCCATTCAGGCCCGGCCCGTCTTGGAATATGGCACTACACCGATAAAAAGATTCCCACCCCCAACTTCCTGCTCAACATAACCCCCCTCACCAGACGCATAGAACATGACATCTACATAGCCCCCCACAGGACGCACACCTCCAGGGAACCCCTGCTTGTGCACTATGGTACCATCGCGGGAAGGGCAAGAATAGGACGCTTCGGAATCCTGCCCTATTCTGGCTTCGGCTTTGACATACCCAGAGAACTGGCAGAAGCTGGCGTCGAAGAAACCCTTGCTCTTGCGGAGCTCTATCCCGGGTACGGTGCTGTGGTGGATGGCGGCAGATATCCCGACCTCAGGGAGCACTGCGCCAGAAAACTATCCAGGCGTGCCCTGCTGTGCATTGCTGGAGGCTCAAAGCTATGCCAGCGACCCGGGCTGCTGGTGGAAATTGTAACACGTATCAGGGAAGCGGTAAAACCCAACACTGTCCTCTACCTGCCCGGTGCCCCCCCTGCACTCATGCCTGTACTCGCATACATGGGCGTGGACCTCTTCGACTCCAGTCATGCAATCCGTGCAGCAATTCGTGGGCATTACCTCACCCGGCACGAGAGCTATCCCGTCGACAGGATAAAAGAGCTTCCGTGCAGCTGCCGTGTGTGCATCTCAGGCAGCGCAGAAAGGCTGCGGAACAGCACAAATCTGCTGGTAAAGCACAACATCCTCCAGCTCCTTGAGCTTGTGGGAGAAATCAGAGAAAGTCTCCGGCACCGCAGGTTTATCAAACTCCTCGAGAGCTGTGCAACCACGTCCCCTCACGCAATGGCGGCCCTCCGCATACTTTACAGGGAAAAACACACCTTTCTTGAGAAATACACACCCGCAATACCTTAAAGAGATGCCGCCAGCTCCTTGAGCACGTTCAGCGCTCTTTTTCCCCTGGGTGTGATCATATATTCCTTGCTGGCGTTCTGATCAACCAGCTGCGCTTCCCTGAGCTGGCGCAGATGGAAGCTCAGCTTTGTCGGGTCGTTCACTCCAAGCCTGCTGAGTATTCTGCTGAAAGATATCCTTCCTTCCGCCTCTATCACCTTGAGCGCATTCCTCCGTATGGGGTTGGCAAGCACCTTAAGGGTGGTCTCAAGCTCTGCCTCCACATCGCCTGACGTAGAAAGAAGCTCCTCTGCAAACTTCGCCTCCTCCAGAACACGCCTTATGGAGGCCTGAATCTCATTTATCTTGAAGGGCTTCGCGATGTAGTCACTGGCACCCCGCTTCATGGCCTCCACGGCGTTCTCAATTGTGGCAAAGGCTGTTATCATTATCACCCTGCTCTTTGGCTTTGTACGCTTCACATGGCTGAGAATCTCCATACCATCCACTCTCGGCATAAGGAGGTCCGTAATAACCACATCATAATTCTCCTTTTCTATCTTCTGGAGCGCCTCCTCCCCGGAGAGTACATACTCCACCTCAAATCCCTCATCGGAAAGTATCTCCGCCAGGGTCTCACATATCTGCCTGTCATCATCCACTATGAGAATTCTGGCCATTCTTCTACCTCATTAAATTATTTTTTAATTTTCAATATTATACTTTTCGCCCTGAGGGAGAACCACAGTGAAGCACGACCCCTCTCCCGGTCGTGAATCAACTTCAATCCTGCCCCCGTGCCTCTCCACAATTCCGTGGGCAATGGCAAGACCAAGCCCTGTTCCCTCCCCCAGCTCCCTGGTGGTGAAAAAGGGCTCAAAAATTCTGGTAAGGTGCTCCTCCGGTATTCCCATGCCGGTGTCACATATGCGCACAAAAACCTCACCGGCATTGCTCCAGGTGCTTATTCTGATTTCACCAGCACCGTTTATTGCCTGGACCGCATTTAGCAGGATATTTATGAAAACCTGCCTGAGCTGCAGCTCATCCCCCATAATCGGGGGCACATCAGATAAGCTCTTTCTCACGACGATATCCTTCATCTGCAACTCCAGCTCATCCACCACCCTTTCAATCAGTGTATTGATTTCCACCTGAGCAATCTGCGGAGTGACCTGACGGGCAAAATTCAGGAGACTTCTGGCGATTCTGGCGGCGCCCTCCACCTGCTCCTCTATTATCCTCAGCTTTTTTAGCACACTCTCCTCCTTCACCTCCCTCAGCAGCTGTCCCGTGATAAGTGCCACGCTGGTAAGCGGATTATTTATTTCATGTGCAACACCCGCGGCCAGCTGCCCTATGGAAGCGAGCTTCTCCGCGTGATACACCTGCCTCTCAAGCCTCTCCCTCTCCTTCTCCAAGGTTATATCCCTCGCCACGCCCATTAGTGCCCTCGCCCTCCCCCCGGCATCCAGGAGCTGTCTGATGCTCAGATATGCGGGAAAAACATCTCCGCTGCTGCGCCTCAGCTCCACCTCCCCGTCGAATCTTCCCCTTTCATCGACTGCACAAAGCACCGTCTCCGCCTGTGAATCTCTGGCGAAGAGGCTTCTGAGATGCCTTCCCACCATCCCTCCCTCCTCATAGGCAAACATTTCCTCTGCACTGCGGTTGCAGGAGAGTATGCGTCCGTCGAAGGAGATGGTGAATATTCCCAGGTCCACTGTATTCAGAATGCTGGAAACAAATTCACTCTGCTCCCTGAGAGCCGCCTCAAAGCGGCGTCTCTCCTCTATGGAGCGCTCCACTATAAAGCCCACAAGTGGAAACAGCACAGTGAGAATGAGTATCGTGATGTGCTCGTACAGGTCCTCCACCATATGAAAGCTGAATTGTGTGCCGAAGAGCACATACTCGTAGCCAAAATAAGCTGCCGAGACTGTTATACCAAAAAGAGAGATGCTAATCCCCAGGAGATACCTCCTGACCACGTCTGCCAGACCCATTGTATAATCCGGCAAATCTGGCCTGCACAAAAATTATAAAATCTGCATGCCTTTAAGCTTTCGCCTCATTAAGAGAAAAAACCTCTGCGCCTCTTCGCTGCGGTAGTCTGCATAGGTCCAGGGCAGGGGGCGATACTTTCCCCTGCGATAGAGCAGCGTCACCTCAGCGAAAACACCTCTGCCCAGGTATATCCTGTGGGCACGCGGCTTCCTCGTGGAGAGCACTACGCTGTGCAGCGTCACATAACCCGGGTCGAGGTTTACCCGCCTCCCGTCCGGACCCATCAGGGCACGCTCTATTTCCATGCACCTGAGTTTCGCCTCCATCAGCGCGTCCATCTCAATTTCGCCGAACCCCAGAAACAGTTTTCTAAGCTTATTCCCGAACTCCGCCTCGTAGTAGCGGGTGAAGTTGAACTCGAAGACATCGCTCCGCAGCTCTGCACCTCCGAAGGTCCTCTCAAGCATCTTCTGTGCTCTGGCGAGGACTTCTTCCTCTCTGAACATTACCGCAACGAAGAGCATTGCGCGCATCATATCGCTTATCAAATTTGATTATAGACATTAAACTTTGCGGCGAAGATGTAAAGCTACCGGAGGCAGAGACATACAGACCTTCCTCGACGAGTGGATTGCGGTAAAGCTCAGGGAGAAAGAAAAGCGGGAGAGGGAACCTCAAGAGGCGAGGCCTGCACGATATGTGAGACTGAGGCCGAGGGGTTATCCTCTGCGCGATGTGTCCCGCACCTCACCGCTGAGCATAACCGACGAGCGGCTCTTTGAGATATACGCAAAGGAGCAGTGGCTGGGTGCAACTGTGGCGAAGGGGGACATTCTCTTCGACCAGAGACTGATTCCGGACTATGCCTTCGAAGTGGTTAAGGTTCTCCCCCGCGGAGAGGTTACCATAACCGAGGACACCCGCATCCACGTGGAGAAGCCAGAGCCGGAACGTCAACCTGTGGCAGGAGTCAGGTTCAGTGATATTATAGGCCATGATGACGTAAAGCGCAAGTGCAGAATTATAATGAAGTACCTCCTGGAACCGAAGCGCTTCGGCGAATGGGCGCCCAAAAATGTGCTCTTCTACGGCCCACCGGGTACCGGGAAAACAATGACCGCCAAGGCGCTGGCAAATGAGACAGAGGCCAGGCTTTTCCTGATCCGCGCCACAGATTTAATAGGCGAATATGTGGGCGACGGGAGCAAGCGCATCCACGAGCTTTACCTCGCAGCAAAGGAGGCCGCGCCCAGTGTGGTGTTCATCGATGAGCTTGACGCCATAGGACTGGACAGGAGCTACCAGAGCATCCGCGGCGACGTGAGCGAGGTGGTGAACGCGCTGCTTACGGAGCTCGAGGGTATTCACGAGAATACGGGCGTCGTGACAATAGCTGCGACCAACAATCCGGCGCTGCTCGACCGCGCTCTGCGAAGCCGCTTTGAGGAGGAGATTCCCTTCAGACTTCCCACGGAGAGGGAGAGGTACGAGATTCTGCGCCACTACGCCGCGAGGCTACCGCTTCGTGTGGAAGCAGATTTGAGGGAGTTTGCGAGGCGCACACCAAACTTCTCCGGCAGAGACCTGAAGGACAAGGTGCTCAAGGTGGCGCTGCACCGCGCCATCCTGGAGGATTCGCCGGTGGTCAGAAAAGAGCATATTGAATACGCGCTCAGACGCATTCCGGTGATGTCCCAGCCGGAGGAGCTGTACGCCTAAAGCTTTTTATCCTCCTTTTCCAAATATTCCTGCGATGAAGATAATCCCGCTTTTGTGCGACTCTCCGCCAGAGCCGGAGGTGCCCAAGCGATACAGAATCCAGCTTATCAACGCCATGAATCTCGCGGGCAGGGAGCACCTGGAGTTTGCGCTGGAGCAGGCGAGGCGCGCCTTTGAGCGGGGCGAGAACATCGCAGACGACCTGCTGATGGAGGTGCTGGTGCGCGCCTCGGCGACGAGGCAGATAAAGACCGCACTTGAGAAGCTGGGGGTAGGCAGTACCACGCAGGTGGTCGCCATAGCACAGGAGGTCCCGCAGGAGTTCCTGAAGCGCTACTCCTGCCGGGAGTGCGAGGAGGTGCTTGAGGTCACGCCCGGGAAGTACCGGCGCCTGAAGGAGGTGTACGGCATCTCCGAAGCTGAGATTCGCACCCTCGCCGGAGAGAGCTTCTCAAGCAGAAGAAGGGTGCTCAAGCAGCTTATAAAGGAGCGCATCGCCCTGCTAAATTCTGAGTGACACTAAAGTTTATTAATGAGAGTAATAGAAATATTTCTGATGTTCGAGCTGCCCACGCCTGAAGAGCTCAAGCGGTGCCGCAAGCGCCTGGGTTTGACCCAGACGGAGCTGGCGAGGAAGGCAGGGGTGAGTCAGTCGCTTATAGCGCGGATAGAGGCGGGAGACATAGACCCGCGTCTCTCCACACTGCGCAAGATAGTTGGCGCGCTAAAGGAGAACGACACCCGCACAATACCGGTGGAGAAGATTATGAAGTCACCGGTAATACACGTCTCGCCGGAAGACACGCTGGGCGAGGCCTCCAGGTTAATGGAGAAGCACGGCATCTCCCAGCTTCCTGTGCTTGAGCACGGGGTGCAGGTGGGCAGCATCACTGAGGACCGGGTGCTCAAGGCACTGGACTTCGATGAGCCCGGGAGGATAAGGGTAAAGCGCGTCGCCGAGGTTATGGAGGAGGGGTTCCCCACCATAAGCAAGGACACAGACGTTAAGGTAGTTTCCAGGCTTATTGAGAGCAACCGTGCGGTGCTGGTGGTGGAAAAGGGCAAAGTAAAGGGAATAGTGACAAAGGCGGACCTGCTCAGGCTAATGGGATGATGCGGAAAGCTTTATCTATGCGTCGGAGCTATGCTTAACTCATGGATTTCACCGACCTGAGCTTTGCTCTGGAGGATTTTGTTATTCCGAATGCAACCTATATCGCTGCAACTGCAGGTGCTGTTTTTGTTCTTGCTCTGCTTCTCAGGCGCAGAAGAGGCGCCGATAGGGAGGAGAGGATAGATGTACTCGAGAGGTCGGAGCAGGAAAAGGCGAAGCTGCTGAAGCAGGTTGAAGCCCTGGAGGAGGAGAAGCGCACCCTGGAGGCCGAGCTCACCGGGTTGAGGGAGGAGCTGGAGAGGGAGAGGGAGAAACGCGCCTCCGCCCTGAGGGAAGTGGAGGAGAAGCTCCGTGAGAACGAGCAGGAGCTCATGAAGGTGGGTGCTCTGAAGGACGAGATAGAGCTCCTGAGACGCAGAATAGGGGAGCTGGAGCAGGAGAAGAGGGAATTGGAAGAGAGGTACGTCGCAGAGCTTCAGGCGCAGAAGGTGGAGTTTGAGGTCAGACTGAGGGAGAAGGAGGAGGAAATGCAGGAGGCACTCCGCAGCGCCGAGAAGGAGAAGAGCGCCCTGCGGAAGGAGTATGAGCAGAAGATTCTGGAGCTGGAGAGGAACATGGATAACCAGGCACTGGAGCACCAGAAGGCGCTGGAAAGGCTGAAGCATGAATATGAACTGAAGATTAAAGAGCTTGATGACAGGATGAAGGCAATGGAGAGGATGCATGAGGAGAGGGTGGAGGCGCTTAAGGCGGAGGCTGAGAGGGAGAAGGAGGAGGAGCTGGAGAGGCTCAGGGAAGAGATGGAGGCAGAGAAAGAGAGGTATGAACAGCGCATCCGGGAGCTTAAGGAGAAGACCAAGGAGACGGTGCAGAAGGTCATAGAGGACAAGGAAGAGCTTATCAGGTCGCTCCGCGAGGAGGTCGAAGAGCTGAAGAGAAGGAATGAAAAGCTCAGGGAGCAGATAAGGCTTATGGAGATTGAGAGGCTTTAGCTATGGCGGTGGTGTTCTACCTCTATGGGGAAGCCTTCACACCTGTGCATGTGGGGGCGGTTGCCCTGCCCGCAGCTGCTGCACTGTTCCTGCTTATCCGCCTCAGAGCGGTTAAGAAGAGCGCCGACAGGCTGAGGAGGAGGGTTGAGGATATAGACAACGAGAAGGCCAGGCTCTTCTCCGAGAAGGAGGCGCTTGAGAGGGAGGTGGAGGAGCTTAGAGAGAGACTTCAGAGGCTGGAGAGGGAGTACGGCGAGAAAAGGGAGGAGCTCGAGGCCAGAGAGAAAAGCATCGCTGAGAAGGAGAAGACCCTGGAGGAGGAGCTTCTGAAGGTAAGTGCGATGCGGGATACAATAGAGATGTACCGCGAGAAGGTGGCTCAGCTTGAGGGGGAGGTCTCCAAACTGAAGCGCGAGGCTGAAGAGCGGGAGGAGGAGTGCAGGCGTGAGCTGGAAGAGGCGAAGAGAAAGTTTGAGGAGCAGTCCAGGGAGATTAAGTCCAGGGCAAAGGAGATAGTTTCAAGGTTTTCTGAGGAAAAGGACGCAAAAATAAGGGAGCTCGAGGAGGAGAACAGGAAGCTTAAGAAGAGGGTGGAGGAGCTCACAAAGAGGCTTTCGCTGTGGGAGTCGGTGGAGGATCTATGAGGCTTGCGGCGGAGTTTTCTGAGCTTGCAGAGGAGGGCAGGAAGCTGTACGACCGCGACTACGTGGAGCTTGCGTCGAGATACAGGGACTGGAGCCTGAGAGCGCTCAACTCGCTGATTGAGCTCTTCGGCAGGGACTCGGAGCTGACCCGCGACTTTATTAACGACAAAGTCATGGCGGAGGAGCTCATCTCAAAGCTCGCCTCGCGCGGCGCACTTTCGGGGGTGTCGCGCTTTTTGAGCTCAGATGCGAGGAGGCTTCGCCTTCTTCTTGACAGGCAGGTGGCGATCCTCACAGCGGCTTCCGGCGCGGCTGAGAGCGAGGTGCTCAGGCTTAAGAGGAGGCTGAAGCGTCGCATACTCCTCGACCTGCTCCGCAGCGCGGGCAGGCTTCTGGAGCGCGGGCTCAAGGACCCGGCGGCGGTGCTGTGCGGAGAGGTGCTGGTTGAGCTGCTCCGCGAGAGGTGCGAGGCTAAGGGCGTGGACTACTCTCCAGCCGACTCGGCGACGACGCTGCTGGCGCTGCTGAAGGAGAAGGGCGAGGATGTGGCAAGGTTCGAGGCCCTCGCCGCCGTAAGTGAGGCCGCCGCAGAGGGGAGCTTCTTTTCATACACCAAAAGCGACGTGCAGCGCATGCTTGAGGAGCTGAGGGGAATAATTGAGGGTGACTCAGGGAACGAGTCGGACTAGACGCTGGTTTCATCAAGCAAATCCTTATCCAGAGTTAGGAGACAATCTGCTTTAGAGAAAAAGGCAACTTCAAGAAAAATATTATCAGCCTTATCTCTGCAAATCTCAAAATTGTTTCATTAGTGTAGTTCTCCAACCTATTCTGTAAAAGCAGGCGTACAAATTTAAAAGAATCGCCTTTCTTGGATAGAACGGCAGAGATAAGCACAGAGGTGTCAGCTACTACTCTTTCCATTCCTCTCTGGCCTCTTTAATCAGGGCTACTACCTCTTCATCCGACAGCAGCATTCCTTTCTTCTGCAGGGATTCTCTGACTTCTTCAATTCTCTCCATGACCTTTTCTGGATTTATCTTTTTGACGACTATGTACTCTCCAATTCTCCAGATAAGCACCTTCTCCTCAGGATTTATAACATCCTTCAGTCTTGTGATTTCTGCAACCATTTCGACACCCCAATTCACACCTAAGGGTAAGGTTAACTTTGCTCAGAATTCCTCTCCTCCCTCGCCTTTTCAAGCACCCGCTCCACCAGCTGGGGCGCCAGGCCTATGTAGTTCTCAGGCTTGAGCGCCTCCTCTACCTCCTCCTCGCTGAGGTAGCGCCTCACCTCCTCGCTCGCCTTGAGCACCTCCGCATAGCTTTTGCCCTCCTTCCATGCCTTAAAAGCAAGCCTGCGCAGCAGCTCGTGCGCCTCCTGGCGGCTCATTCCCCGCTTCGTCAGCCTTATCATAACCGCCTCCGCCAGGTTGAGTCCGCGTGTCAAAGCGAGGTTGCGCCTTATGTTTGCCTCGTGCAGCTCAAGCTTCGCAAGTATCCGCTTTGCCCGCTTCAGCATCTCGTCCAGCAGGATAAAGGTCTCGGGGATGATCACGCGCTCTGCGCTCGAGTTGGTGAGGTCGCGCTCGTGCTCAAGCGCAACATTCTCCAGCGCGACGAAGAGGTTGCTCTTCACCACCCTGGCTAAGCCGCAGATGTTCTCGGCGTTTATCGGGTTGCGCTTGTGCGGCATGGTTGAGCTGCCCACCTGCTTCTCCTCGGCGAAGGGCTCGCTCACCTCGGCTATCTCGGTGCGCATGAGGTTGCGGATTTCTTTAGCGATCTTGTCCAGCGTCGCGGCGATAAGCGCAAGAATCGCAAAAAGCTCGGCGTAGCGGTCGCGCTGTACCACCTGCGAGCTCACCAGCGCAGCTCTTAAGCCCAGCTGGCGCATAACCTCAGCCTGAAGCTCCATGCCGCGCTCTCCGAAGCCCGCCATTGTGCCCACGGCTCCGCTCATCTTGCCCACCAGCACGCGCTTCTTTGCCTCGCCTATGCGCTGCAGGTGGCGTCTCACTTCGCGAGCCCAGATTGCGAACTTTAAGCCGTAGGTTATCGGCAGCGCGTGCTGACCGTGGGTTCTTCCAACTGCTACGGTGCGCTTGTGCCTCTCCGCAAGGCTGAGCAGTATGCCCTCCAGCTCGTACAGGTCCCTCTCAACTATTTCCAGAGCATCCTTAAATTGAAGCGCGTTGGCGGTGTCTATAATATCGTAGGAGGTTGCGCCAAGATGGACGTACTTTCCCGCGTCGCCGCACTGCTCCGCGAGAGCCTTAACCACAGCCATAAGGTCGTGGCGAATCTCAGCCTCGATCTCCTTTACACGGGAGAGCTTGATGTAGCGCGTGCTCGCCTTTCTCGCGATCTCCTCAGCCGCTTCTTTGGGGATGTTCCCCAGCCTCGCGTGGGCTTTTGCCAGAGCAGCCTCAACATCGAGAAGGCGCTGAAGGCGTGCCTCCTCCTCGAAGATGCGCTTCATCTCCTCGCTGCCGTACCGGAACTCGATGGGGTGCACGGCCATGGTAAAAGCAACGCATTCGCGGGTTATAAATATTTCCGCATACGAGGAGATTATTAAACAGGTAAACTAAAACACGTACGCAATGCCTTATATAAAAATCGGCTAAAGGTTAAGATTGCCATCAGGTGAGGTGGTGCAATGTTAAGGCTTCAGAAAGCAATGATAATGACCGACGTAAATGTGGACGGCGCTCACATACGCACTCTCCTGCTCACCTTCTTATATCGCTAGGGGGGTTGCAGTGCCACAGGAGGGCGTTGTCCTCGATAAAAAGACATTCCGTGCATTGTCATCGGATACCAGGATTAATATCCTGAAGGCTCTCAAAAGCAAAAGGATGACCGTATCCGAAATTTCAAGGGAGCTTGCTATAAATAAATCCGCGGTGTTGAATCATCTGAATAAAATGGCTGAGGCGGATCTTGTCCACAGGGTTGAATCTGAAAATCAGTTTGTATACTATGAGCTCACAGAAAAGGGGAAGCGCATTCTTAAATCGGAATTAAGGGTGAAGATAATCCTTTCTATTGCAGCGGTGTCCTTCCTCTTAGGGGGCATCCAGATTTACAGGTATGTTGAAGGCATGCTGCTGCCGCCAGAACTTCAGGTTAGAGCGAAGCCGTTTGAGCTGCTTGTGGGAATTGCCCTGATTTCCGCCGCCATAATGCTGCTCTACTACTCACATCGAATCAGAGAATTTTACAGAGAAGCTGTTGAATAGCCGTTAAATAGATTAAAAAACATCCAGCAACGATTTTGCATCCTATTTTCTCTTCAATATTTAAACCTTACGAAAGTGTTCACCAAAAAGTGAACACTTTCGCTGGTTTTATATAGCAGCAGCTTCTAAACAACGGAAAGGGGGAGTACCTCCTCGGAAAGAAAAAAAAGAGGAGGTGAAGAGAATGAGAAGAGCCAAAGAAAAGAAGCCAGAAAAGAGGAAGGCCTCAAGAGCGGAAGTAATTGAAGCTCAGATTTCGGGGCTACAGCTGGTGCTGGAGCTGCTGAGCGCCGGGAAGAAAGAG
>Ga0256830_1001680_pt1 | contig 15372 bp, 11 predicted proteins | sample 128326metaG_FD_190537 | JGI IMG/M metagenome (GOLD analysis project Ga0256830, IMG submission 190537) | Hydrothermal vent microbial communities from Lau Basin, Pacific Ocean - 128-326 | ecosystem: Environmental > Aquatic > Marine > Hydrothermal vents | place: Pacific Ocean: Lau Basin | collected... | reverse complement strand
TCGGCTACTTACTCATAAAGGAACCCCAGATTCATTCTGGACCGGATGGATGGCGAGATGAAATGTTCCGGATCAAGGCGAAAAGCGCAGGTAATCGCGCGCTACTGCCAAGATTTTCAACGCGGAGCCGGGACATTTCAGCCGCCAGACGCCGGTTCATGAATTGATCAGGGGTTCCTTAACTTCAGCCACGCTGCCATCAGCGCCGCCAGTTCTTCCACGCCGTCCTTGCGGGTGGAGGAAAACAATTGCGCGCTCAGGGTGACGGGGGCCGCCTCCTGACCGGACAATGCCCGTAGTGCCTGGCGCACCTCGCGCAGGACATCCCTCGCGCCATTGCGGGATAATTTGTCGGCCTTGGTCAGCAGAATGTGGGCCGGGATTGCGGCCGCCAGGCACCACTCCAGAATCTGCCGGTCGAACGTAGAAAGGGCGCGCCGCGCATCAACCACAATCACAAGGCCGCGCAGGGACTCACGGCGGCGCAAATAGGCATCGATCAGTTTCTCCCAGCGGGCTTTCATGGACGGAGGCACCTTGGCATAGCCATAGCCCGGCAGGTCCACCAGGCGGTGGGGGCCGCCCAGCGCGAAAAAGTTGATCTGCTGGGTCCGCCCCGGGGTCTTGCTGGTGCGCGCCAGCCCGCGCCTTCCCGTCAGGGCGTTGATGGCGCTCGACTTTCCGGCATTGGAACGGCCCACGAAGGCCACTTCCCCGCCTTCATCGGCCGGGAAATGGCGCAAGTCCGTGGCACTGAGCAGAAAGGTGGCCTGCCTGAATTTTTCTTTCATGATGCCGGCTCGCTACGAAGCGCACCAAGAACACAAAAAAGAAATTTATTCTCATTGTGAAACAAAGTGTTGGGTACGCCATCCGGACTCGCCGCCCATGCCGTCTCTTTTTCCACAAGAACGAAACCCAATATTCTTGGCTGGTGAATCAACTGCTTCATGCCCGCATTTCTCATCAGGATGGCAGGGCCTCGCGGCTGATGAGTGACGCGTCAGCGCTTGGCCTTGCCGTACATGTAGCGCGACAGGCTCATCTCGTCTGAACTCAGACGCCGCACCAGGTGATCCAGGCTGACGATGGCGTGCTCCAGCAGATTCACCGCAATATAGGGGTGCTCCACGCGCAGGCGCTCGTACTTGGCGCGGGAGAGCTTGAGCAGCCGGGTGTCTTCCGTGCGGGCGCGCATGCGCAACAGACGCGGACGGCGATCAAAGAAGGACATCTCGCCCACCAGTTCTCCCTCCTTCATCACCCCGATCACCCGCTCCTCGTTCCCGTCGTCAAAGCTCAATGCCGCCTCGCCCTGGATGACGAAGTAAAGGGCATCCCCGATCTCGCCAATATCGGCGATCATGTCCCCCTTGCCATAGTGCACCAGCTCCGTATACTCCAGCAGGGTCTGCACCTCGGCCAGGGTCAGTGACTCGCAGAGATACTGCTGGCTGAGAAACTGGGTCAGATCAATCACTTTTTCATTCATCAATACATCTCCTCGGAAACCCCGCGATCACAGGCCACCCGGTCCTGTTGCCGGTTCCCTTGTGCTTGTTTAATTCCGCAGCAGGGTTAAACTGTCTGCTTGCCCATATATAATGATCATGCCATCGTCCGCGGGACTGGCGGAGTATTCTAACAGAGTCGCTCGCCCCAATACCCCATAAAAACGAAGGTTTATGGTCAGGGGCGGACCACTGACATTTCCTGGATCCGTAGGTTCAGGATATTGCCAACCTGGAGTGAGATTTGAGGTCAACACTATGAAACGATTGCTGTCCATCCTGCTTCCCGCCCTGTTGTTGCCTGCCCTTGCGCTGGCGGATCCCGCCTATCAGGAAGGCAGGGAATACAAGCGCATCATTCCCGAGCAGCCCACCTCCAGCGGGGGCAAGGTGGAAGTTGTCGAACTGTTCTGGTACGGATGCCCCCATTGCCACCGCTTCCAGCCCTTCGTGGAGCAATGGCTGAAAACCAAGCCCGACAATGTGGCCTTTGTCCGCATGCCGGCGATACTGCGCGAAAGCTGGACCCTGCTGGCGCGCGCCTATTACACGGCTGAAGTACTGGGCAAGATCGAGGAAATTCACCTCCCCCTGTTCAATGCCATCCATGATAAGAAACGCCGATTCACCACGGAAAAATCACTCAGTGAATTCTTCGCCGAGCATGGCATCCCGCCGGAGGACTTCCGCAAGGCCTATCATTCATTCGCCGTGGATACCAAGGTCAGGCGCGCGCGGCTCATGACCAAGCGCTACCAGACTCAGGGCACCCCCACCGTGGTGGTCAACGGCAAATACCGCTCCGATCCCGGCATGACCAACGGTTTCGCCGGACTTATCGGCGTCATCGACTACCTGGCCAAGATCGAATCAGGCGAGCAGCCTTGACAGTCTCCCATCACCCGCGCTCAAACCGAGTTTCTCACCAGCATAGCGGGATGAGCGCGCAAAGAATGCCTTGTAGATTCAAGGATCAAGCGAAGGCCCTTCTCCCTGGTGAGAAATACGGGTTATTAACCCGGCAACAATATATATCGTGTTCAGCCGTCGCGAGCCGGTTCTCGGCAAGACGGCGTTGTGCCGCCGCAGTCATTCTACGGCAAGCAACGCCAACGCTGTCCGAGGGCCGGCACGCGGCGGCCTGCCTTCTTCAAATCAATTCGTTAGGCGCTTCGGACCCGCGCGGGCTCGGCGTTGCGCCCCTTGGCAAGGGCTCGCCATTCCCTGCGGGCCGCGCCTTGATCCCGCGCGGGCCTGAAGCGCTGAACACGACATATATTGTTGCCGGGTTAATAAATGGAGACTGGCTGTGAAAGCCGCCGAGCTGTTCGTCAAGTGCCTCGAAAACGAAGGCGTGGAGTACATTTTCGGGATACCCGGGGAAGAGAATCTCGACGTCATGGAAGCGCTCCACGGCTCATCCATTCGTTTCATCACCACCCGTCATGAACAGGGGGCGGCCTTCATGGCGGATGTCTACGGGCGGCTCACGGGGCGGGCCAGCGTGTGCCTGTCCACGCTGGGTCCCGGCGCGACCAATCTCATCACGGCCGTGGCCGACGCCAACCTCGACCACGCCCCCCTGGTCGCCATCGCCGGTCAGGCCAGCACGGAACGCCTGCACAAGGAGTCCCACCAGGTCCTGGACCTGCAAAGCATTTTCCTCCCCTTTACCAAATATTCTTCGCGCCTGCTGACACCCAATATCATCCCGGAAGTGGTGCGCAAGGCCTTCAAGCTGGCCCAGACGGAAAAGAGCGGGGCCTGCTTCATCGAATTTCCCGAAAACATCGCCTCCATGGAAATCGACGCCGCGCCCCTCGCCGTGCGTCAGCCCGTGCCCCCCGAACCCGCGGATGAGAGCGTGCGCCGCGCCGCTCAGATTATCTCCGAGGCGCGCACTCCCCTGGTGCTGGCGGGAAACGGCGTGGTCCGCGCCCGGGCCTCGGAACACCTGGCGCGTTTCGCCGAACTGCTTCACATCCCGGTGACCAACACTTTCATGGCCAAGGGCGCCATTCCCTTCAAGCACCCCATGACACTGGGCACCGCCGGCCTGCAGAGCCATGACTATATCAGTTGTGGATTCAAGAACGCCGATGTCATCATCTGCGTGGGCTATGACCTGGTGGAATATCATCCCCACCTGTGGCACCCAAGCGGGGACCGCACCATCATCCATATCGACGCCACGCCGGCCGAGGTGGACGCCAGTTACTGCATCGAAGTGGGCGTGGTCGGCGACATCCGTCACAGCCTGGACCGCATCGCGCGGCTGGCGCGACGGCCGCAACCCCAGCACCCCCTGCGCCCCTTGCGCGAGGCCCTCATCGAGGAGATGAACCAGCACCGCAATGACAGAGAAGTCCCCGTCAAGCCCCAGAAGATCATCTGGGACCTGCGCACCGCCATGGAACTCGACGATATCGTCATCTGCGACGTGGGGGCGCACAAGATATGGATGGCGCGCATGTTCCGCTGCGAGAAACCCAACACCTGCATCATCTCCAATGGCTTCGCCAGCATGGGCATCGCCGTGCCGGGCGCCATCGCCGCCAAGCTGGCCTATCCCGATCGCAGGGTGGTGGCGGTTACGGGTGACGCAGGCTTCATGATGAACTCGCAGGAAATCGAAACGGCCCTGCGCCTGAAGGTTCCCATTGTGGTCCTTATCTGGAACGACAACGGCTATGGCCTGATCGAATGGAAGCAGATGCATACCTTCGGCCGCTCCAGCCACGTAAAATTCACCAATCCCGATTTTGTACAATATGCCAGAGCCTTCGGCGCGAAGGGATACCGGGTCGATTCCGCCGAAGATCTGCTGCCTGTCTTGAAACAGGCCCTGGCGGACAATACCGTATCCATTATCGACTGCCCCGTTGACTATTCGGAGAACCTCGCCCTGACGCAGAAGCTGGGAGAAATGGTATGCCCGATCTGAACCCGCACGTCGCCGTTTCCCAAGCCACGGAATTCTTCCATACGCGGGACTTCCAGCCCGGGGTGGCCGGACGCGATGGCCACCTGCGCCTGCTCAGCTACAACATCCAGATCGGCATCACCTCCACCCGCTACCGGCATTACGTGACCCGCAGCTGGCGCCATGTGCTGCCGCATCTGGGGAGTTTCGACAGTCTCAACCAGATTGCCGGGCTGGTCGGTCATTTCGATATCGTGGCGCTGCAGGAAGTGGACGCGGGCAGCTTCCGCAGCTTCTTCATCAACCAGGTCGAATTCCTGGCCCGCCGCGGGAATTTTCCCCATTGGTACTATCAGACCAACCGTAATCTGGGTAAATTTGCCCAACACAGCAACGGCTTGCTGAGCCGTATCGATCCGTACAAGGTCATCGAACACAAGCTCCCCGGCGTCATCCCCGGACGGGGGGTCATGGAGGTACAATACGGCAATCCGGACAATCTCCTGGTGTTGCTGCTGGTGCATCTGGGCCTGGGCAAGCGGGCGCGCCTGCGCCAACTGGACTTCGTCAGCGAACTGGCCAATCAGCACCGGCACGTGGTGGTCATGGGCGATTTCAACTGCCGCATCGGCAGCCCGGAAATGAATGCCCTGCTCGCCAGAACCTCTCTCAACGAACCCGCTGATGACATGCACACCTTCCCAAGCTGGCGTCCAAAACGCAACATCGACCATATCCTGGTTTCCGACACCATTCGCACCCGGGACATCCAGGTCGTACCCTTCACCATCTCCGACCATCTCCCCATCGCCGTGGATATCGCCATACCCGAGGGCATCACGCTCAAAACCGAATAACCCGAATAAGGGCTTACAGGTGATCTGAATACCCGCTTATTCTTCCAGATCAGTAAAATTCTTTGTAGATTCAAGGACCAAGCAAGGGCACGTTATTCTGGAGATAAAGGCGGGCTACCCGGAAAGCTGCTGGCTGCGGCAAGCGCCGCGGCCTGTCCCACACGGCATGGACTTGCGATATAATTTATTAACCCGGCCATCCATGCCATGCACGGGCGTGAACTTTTGCCCCGCGCAGCCATCACAACAGGTATTTAAGGAAGAACGATCCATCTCATCGGAACGAGTAACCGTGAAAAAACGGGTGTGGTACAAATTCGAGGAGAGAGATGGATTTACCCAGATCCACCAGCAGACTGTCCCGGGGCCTGATACTGGCGCTGATCCTGCTGGGCGGCTGCAGAGACGGCAACGATGACGGGCTGTCCGTAAACGATTTCGCCCCCCTGCCGGAAAACACCTCGGTCCAGCCCGGCGCCACGGCACCGGCTGCGGACGGCGGCGCCACGCCAACGGCACCTACACCCTCCCCGGCTTCCACGCCGCCGACACAGCCCGTCAACGGCAATCAGATCCAGAGCACCAACGTTGTTCTGCTCACCGGCGCGGCCCTCGATATTCTGACAAAGTTGATCACGGCCGCGGAGATCGCCACGGACATGGTTATCGATGGCGCGCAACTGATTCTAAACCCCGGCACCCGCTCCGGCACCTCCATTCCCATTCCCGAATGCCATGACGGCGTCAACGATTTCACACCCGCCAACCATTACACCTTTGCCGTGTTCGCGCCAGGCAATTTCCTGCCCCCCGGGAAAAACCTGAATGGCACTTTCTCCCAGTGCGCCATGGAAAATGCCCTTGTCACCGGCTTTCTGGACCTGTCGGGGATCATCGTCACGGGCGCCCCGGACGATCCCAGCGGCGATTGGAGCGTGAGCGGCCTGCTCTCCTTCGGCGGCCTGGATTTTCTAAATGATGACGGCACCAGCACCAGCTTCACCAACAACCTCAATTACCGTGCCGTCAAGCAGAACGGCGTCCTCACCCTTACGCTCGAAGTGGAAAGCATGAACGTGGAGCACAACCTGAACGACAAGGTGCACATCAACTACCTCCTCGAACCCTTCGTCATCACCATCGTAGAGAATACCAATACCGGCCAGTACACCGTATCCTTCACTTCCCACACCACCCTGGGTCCGAGTCTCATCAACCGCTATACGACCAATTTCGTGCCCGACGACCAGGGTGTCTTGGCATGGTTGCCTGTCGGAGACGACATCGAGCTGCTGGCAACCGCCGACACCACCCCCCTGGTGTGGCAGAACGTGAAACCCAATTTGTTCACCACCAGCCCCATTGGCGGGGAATTGCTCCTGGAAGAAGTCTCGGGCAGCAGCAGTATCCGGGTTGTCCTGGACAGCGCCGGTGTCACGCTCAGCCTGGATACCGGGACGTCCGTTACCGGGCTGACCGCGACCTGGACCAGCCTCCTGGACCAGCAGTAGAACGCCTACTTGAACGGCGCCCCCCTCTCCGGCGCGCCAGGGGCTTGTCCTGGCCTATCATCCCGCGCCCGCCGTCCGGTTGCCAGGCGGGCACCAGATGGCGCTTGCCATTGCCGATCAGGTCGGCGCGCCCCATTCTCACAAGCGCCTTCCTGAGTACCGGCCAGTTCACTGGATCGTGGTAACGCAGAAAGGCCTTGTGCAGACGCCTGCGGCCCGCCGCGCGCACGATGGCAACTTCCTCCGAATCATGGCTCACCTTGCGCAAGGGATTCTTGCCGCTGTGATACATGGCGCTGGCGATGGCCAGGGGCGTGGGCAAGAAGGCCTGTACCTTGTCCAGGCGGAAACCGTTCTCCTTCAACCACAGTGCCAGATTCAGCATGTCTTCGTCCGATGTACCCGGATGAGCGGAAATAAAATATGGAATAAGATACTGCTCCTTGCCCGCGGCGCTGGAATACTTGTCGAACAGCCTCTTGAAACGGTGATAGGTCCCGATGCCCGGTTTCATCATCTTGGCAAGGGGACCGGGCTCGATATGCTCCGGAGCGATTTTCAGATAGCCGCCCACGTGATGGGTGACCAGTTCGCGCACATATTCCGGTGAGCGTATGGCCAGATCGTAACGCACCCCCGAGGCGATCAGCACCTTCTTCACGCCCCTCACCCGGCGTGCACGGCGGTAGAGGCTGATCAGCGGCCCGTGATCGGTCTTGAGATTGCCGCATATATCGGGAAACACGCAGGACAGGCGCCGGCATGCGGATTCGATGGCCTCACTTCTGCATTTCAGACGGTACATATTGGCGGTCGGCCCGCCCAGGTCGGAGATATGCCCGGTGAACCCTGGCACCTGATCGCGAATGGCTTCTATTTCACGGATAATGGAATCCTCGGAGCGGCTCTGGATGATACGACCTTCGTGTTCGGTAATGGAACAAAAGGTACATCCTCCAAAACAGCCCCGCATGATGTTAACGGAAAAACGGATCATCTCCCAGGCCGGAATCCTGGCCCCTCCATAGGCGGGATGGGGCCGTCGTGTATAGGGCAGTTCGTGAATACGGTCCAGCTCGGACGTGGTAAGGGGGACGGGAGGAGGATTCAGCCAGACAAAGCGCCGCCCATGCTGCTGGATGAGGGGGCGGGCATTGCCGGGATTGGTCTCCAGATGGAAAATGCGCGAGGCATGGGCATAACGGACCTTGTCCCTGGCCACCTGATTGTAGGAAGGCAGCCGAATCACCGTCCTGTCACGGTTCGCATGTTTCTTCAGCCCACCGAAATGAATGGCGACCGCCCCGCCCTCCTTCTCGGAGACCGTCCTGTCACAGACACCGGCGGCATGATAGGGATTCGGGCAGGTTTCAATCCGCACGGGACGATCCACGGCGCTTGCATCCATGACCGTCCACCCGTCAGGAATGCAGGAGGTCATATAGGCCGTGCCGCGCACGTCGCGGATCTCGCCCACCGGCGTGCCCCTGGCCAGCCGGTGGGCGATCTCCACCAGGGCGCGCTCGGCATTGCCATAGACCAGCAGGTCCGCCTTGGCATCGGGCAGAATGGAGCGCCGTACCTTGTCCGACCAATAGTCGTAATGGGCGATGCGCCGCAGGCTGGACTCGATGCCGCCGATGATGATGGGCTTGTCCCCGCAGGCCTCGCGGACCCGCTGCGCATAAACGATCACCGCGCGATCGGGCCGCCTGCCGGCCTCTCCCCCGGGAGTATAGGCATCATCACTGCGTATGCGGCGGTCCGAGGTATAGCGGTTCACCATGGAGTCCATGTTCCCGGCCGTAATACCAAAGAACAGATTGGGCGGTCCCAGCTTCAGGAAATCCTCCGTACTACGCCAGTCCGGCTGCGCGATGATGCCCACCCGGAAGCCCTGTGCTTCCAGCAGGCGCCCTATCAGCGCCATGCCGAAACTGGGATGATCCACATAGGCGTCACCGGTAACAATAATCACATCACAGGAATCCCATCCCAGGGCACCCATTTCCTCGCGCGACATGGGCAGCACTGGCGCTGTGCCAAAGCGCCGCGCCCAGTATTTCCTGTAGGAAAAAATATCAGGAACGGTTTTCATCGTTGCAATAACAACTCGGAGAGCGCCCGGAAGCAATGAAGGGCCTTCAGTGTACCAGCCGGATCCGCGGGGTCAAATGATCGGGATGCACGGCAACATGGCCAGATGCGTAATTTCAGACTATGGAATCAGGCAGCGATGTGTGGGGCCGCGCCACGCCCGCCCAGCCTTCCCTGTGGCGTAAGTCGAGCGCACCCAGTGGATTTATCGAAAAAAACGCCAGGACACGCATGTGTCCTGGCGGGCTTATTTCACGGATATTAACCGCAGTTGCCATCACCATCGGTATCGACGCAGAAGAACGTAAAGTTCCCCGCGGCCTGCCCCAATACCTTGTCGGCATCGTCGACCAGGTAGGTCTGAATATTGATGCGGCAGGAAATATCGGCCTGGTTCCTGCCCGCGGCCGCCGCGCAGGCGGCCGGATCGCAATCCACCGTCGGCAGGAAATTATCCACGGCGTACATGGGACCATACAGAACCGAACCACATTGCGGCAGAGGCGCAACGGGCGAATCGGTCACATCGATGTGGGAGAACTCGTACTGATACTTGACAGCCGACCCGGCTGGCGCATTGGTGATATTGGCCAGCATGGCCTCCGGACTGTCCCACGTATAGAGAGGACGCCTCTCGGTGACCACATCCGGAGCAGAGACATTGTTCGAGGCCGCCACTCCGTTGACCATGGCCGTCGCCTCCGGCACCATCGGGTGATTGCGCGTGACCGTCGCCTGCAGCACCGAGGAGTCCGACAGGGTCGCGGAAACCGTGTAGGTCACGGAGGTATCCAGGGTCACGCAAACGCCGTTGGTCTGGGAAACCCACAGATTTCCCTGCTGGGTCAGGTTTTCGCTGCCATCGCCGCCCAGCGCGCTGCTGTCCGTGGAAACCACGGTAACTCCGCTGACGCTCACCCCGGCGGGTGTGTAAACCTCCACATTGGCGCGAAAATGGCCCTCATTCGTGGCTGTGCAACCAAATCCCATGTCGTGGTAGATCTCCACATCCCCGATGTGCGCGCTCTTCAGAATGGAATTGTTGGTGAGATTGCCGAACACATCGGCGAGCACCACGGGCGCATCACAAACCTGGCCGGATCCATCCTCCAGGGCCGCCATGAGGAAAGGCGCCGCCTGATCGGGCGACAACAAGGTGTCCGCCGTGACAGTCTCCATGCCGCGCTTGACATAGAGCAGAATCTGCTCGGTTTCCGAAAAATCGGTGGCGCTGCCGGCATCGGCCGACAGATTGGTGTCAATGGCCGTGAGCATTCCCTGTATTTTGCTGATCGCGTCACTCTCGGTAATCTGGTTATTGGTGGGCACCGAATTGTTGTAGGCGCTTATCAGATCCCTGACGCTGAAGGTATCACCATTCACCATCAGGTTGCCCAGGATGTCCGCCACTTTCCCCGACAAGGGATTGTCGGCGGGCTGGTTACAAGCCTCCCGTATCACGCGCTGAATATACGCGCTTGCCTCATTGGTGGTGGCGCTGTTGGCAGTGTCTTGAATCCACTCCGCCTCGGATGCAAATTGCACCGCCTTGTACATTTTCTCGGCATTGCCTCCCGCAGCAGCCATGCCATTGGCCATGGCGATGCTGCCGCTTGCCGCGCCGTTCCCGCCCATGGGCGGCATGTTAATGGCATTGGCGAGATTGCCGGCGTCCTTCACGGCCAGCTCCCGGATACCCTCAATCAGTTCTGGATCCGGAGTAGGCATCGCGGTGGAGCTGTTGGGTATTTCCGCCACATCGGACACGATCCTGGCGGCGATATGGGTCGCCGGAGTGACATTCACTACTTCATTCGCCTCGGGTGCGGCTGGCGCGCGGATATCCAGGCTGCCCCGGGTTACGCGCACCTCGTAATAGAAATCCTGCGCCGATCCGGTCCCGCCACTGGCGGGGTCCAGGCCGCTGACCGCATATCCGCCGTTGGCATCCGTCGTGGTGGAGGCCGCCAGGGTCTCGCTGCCATCAGGAAAGATCTTGTAAATATTCACGTTGGCATTGGCGAGCGCTGCATCCTGCACCGAAGTGGCATAAACCAAATCGGAGGAATCCATGGAAACATTGCCCGACAGGCTGACGCCGGTCGCAGAGCCCCCACCGGAAGCCGGTGTTGTGCTGCCGCCACCCCCACCACAAGCCGATAAAATGATCCCCGCCAACAGCAGGACCAGAATGGAAGAAATATGATTGTTCATGATGTCATGCCCTTGTTGTTGTTACTTATTGCCAAGACAAACGGTCATAAAGTCTCTTTCAGCGCGTTTCCCGCGCGGGGCACAAACACTTTCTGGCACTGAACGGGCTATGCCGGCCCCGCGCGCCTGGCGGACTGGCCGCCCAGTGGCCCGCTGTTTAAGACTCCACGACCGTTTGCCTTGGTGAATCCGCCTCTTCTCCTGCCGGGCTCATGAGTGGATCGGCTGAAATTTCTCACAGCTTTAGGAAATTTCCGGAAGAAATAGGAAGGCGCATTCAGCGCGTCATCAATCCGGGCAATCAAGACTGCCGGGGCATGACTTGCGGCCCCTGAGAAAGCCGCTTTTCCAGCCAGGCTGTCATGTCCTCGAAACCGCATGGGACACAGAAGAGAAACCCCTGGGCACGGTCACACCCCATCTCCATGAGCTGGTCGCGGGCTTGCGGGGTCTCGACGCCCTTGGCAACCGCCTTGAGACCGATATTGTGGGCCAGATCGATCATGGAACGCACCAGCATGGTTTCGCTGTTCCCATGGCACATCTTGTGAATGAAGGCCTGGTCGATCTTGATCTCCTCCAGGGGTAACCGTCCAAGGCTTGCCAGCGAAAAATGCCCACTGCCAAAATGATCCACCGCCAGGCGCAATCCGAGCCCATGGAGTCCTTCCAGTACTTGCGACACACGATCCGAATCGGCCACCATGACACTTTCCGATAACTCCAGGCTGAGCCATGCCGGCTCGATGCCGTGTTGAGAAAGTAGTGACTTCGCCAGATCGATGATCCTGGCATCATCCAGATTCCTCCGTGACAAGTTGATGGAAAGCCCCACCATGAGGCCTCTCGCATGCCAGGACGCACAATCCCGCAGTGCATGCGCAAGAACCCACTGTGTCATTCTGTGTATCAGGTTGCTCTGCTCGATGCGTGGAATGAATTGCTCCGGCAGCAAATATCCTCTCAGGGGATGACGCCAGCGTATGAGCGCCTCGACGTCGATAACCCTGCCTTCGCGGAGGTCGATCTTGGGCTGATAATGAATCTCCAGATGACCGTTGCCGATGGCGTTTTCCAGTTCCCTTTCCAGATCCAGGCGGTTGAGGCTGTGCTCATCCAGCCTGGGTTCATATATCATGAATCCCTGGCGCTGATTTTTTGCGTGATACATGGCGACATCGGCGCGCTGCATGAGCAGATCGCCATCAGCGCCGTGAACGGGACAGTGCGCGATCCCAATGCTGACGCCGCAGGTCAGATCATGGCCATCGATATACAAGGGCTGCGCGACGTGCTCCAGGATCTTGGCGGCCATGTGCCTGCTGTCCTCATATTCGAGAATACCCGGCAGCAGGGCGGCAAACTCGTCTCCTCCCAGGCGCGCCACGGTATCCGACTTGCGCATGCAGCGCTTCAGGCGGCTGGCGACTTCCCTCAGCAATTTATCGCCGACATGGTGCCCCAGGTTGTCATTTACCCACTTGAACTTGTCAAGGTCCATGACCATGAGGGCAAAGGGCGTGTTCTGGCGCTGAACCATGTGGACTGCCTGACCCAGCCTGTCATAGAAAACAGCGCGATTGGGAAGGCGTGTCAGCATGTCCGTGTAGGCCATGCGCTCCAGCGTCTTGTACAGCACATGGAGTTCCGAACTCATCTCATTGAAACGCTCGGAGAGTTCGGTGATCTCCTGACTGCCCTTGACGATCACCTTCTCGCCCAGGTGTTTCTTGTCCTTTCTCACTCTCCGCAGATGGCGCGTCAGGCGGGCCAGGGGGTCGAGCGCCGACTTCTGCAACATCACCACGGAAACCGCCATCACCAGGAAGGTGGACAGTGCCGCGATAAGAAACATGACCTGACGGGTTTCATCCAGCTTGGCGTAGAGCGGCGCCATGTCCGCGGAAAAATGGAAATCGTAGACCGCCTCTCCCGACATGCCGGTCAGAGAATAGCGCCAGAAAAGCAGGTTTTCCTGACCCGGCAGGGCATTCCATTCCTCGGATACATAGGCCACGCCGCCATTGGCGAACAGCAGGCGCAGGGGCATGCCCATTTCCTCTTCCACATGGACCAGATTCGGCGTGGGATCCACGCCCAACAGCAAATAGCCTTCCATGCGCAGTCCGCCCAGGGGAACGATAACCGCCACCCTGGCACCACTCTCCGAGGCGCAAAGCCCCGAGAGGATTTTCAATCGGCTGTATCCCTCGCGCTGGCGGGCCTGCTGCAGCAATTCCCGGCAGGGCATGTCTACGGGGGAAAAACTCCCGCCTTCCTCATCCGCGTATCCCACAACGGCAAAATCCTTGTCAAGCGCATAGACTTGCATCAATTTCAACAGGGAGGCGGACACGACGAACTGATGGAATTGATCATGGAGATATGCATTGATCTTTCCCTCGTCCCGCTCCCTGAAAACCTTGCGAAGCTCTTCACTGGCCTGAATGGACATGCCAAGATCGGCGGTACTCTGGATGGTTTCAGACAGAATCAGATTGACCTTGATATCAGCCAGATCCTCGAAGATTTCACGCTGATTGTCCAGCACGAATCGCTGATAGACATTGCCTGTCGTGACCGCCAGCAACACTCCCAGCAGCCCCATGAGCAGAATGATCAGGCCGACGCTGGCGCGCATGGAAAAATGATACCGGTTCATGAAACGGCCATGCTATTGCTTAAGATAGGGGTAGCCCTTGGCCAGCCATTCCTCGAAACCGCCGCGAAACCAATATACATGCTCGTAGCCACAGCTCCGGGCAATCCTGATGGATTCCGCGCTGCGCTCGCAACCGGTGCCATTGCAGTAGAACACGATGGTTTTATCGAGATGAGGGACGGTGCTGGAGAGCGAGCGGCAATCGGTTTCCGTATTGGGAAGGTTGATCGCGCCATCGATATGTCCGCGGACATAGTCGCTCTGGAGGCGCGTATCGACCACCATCGCATGCTCTTGCCCAACCACCAAGTCGATCAGCCCCTCCGCATCGACGACGGCCACATCGGCCGCGGTTTCCGGCATATGCGCGGACAGCGCCGGAAGGGGGATCAGCATGGCAAGTATCATGCACAGGCAATCCCGCCGGATCACGGACCGAATCCCGGATTTTCCCACCACGAAAACGCTCTCCTGATTGAAATGGATATCCTGAAGCCATGACGGGCTTCATCAAGATGATCGGCCGAAAGCAGGGTTTTCTTTACCCGATGGCCGGAAACACACCCACTCCGGCACTTCTGGGAAACCTTGAAAAAGTCTTTTATATTAACCCGGCAACAATATATGTCGTGTTCAGCGCTTCAGGCCCGTGCAGGATCAAGGCGCGGCCCGCAGGGAATGGCGAGCCCTTGCCAAGGGGCGCAACGCCGCCTTGCCGTGAACCGGCACGCGGTTGATCTCGTCGGCCAGGACGATGTTGGCGAAAATAGGCCCCGGCTGGAACACGAAGCGCTCGGCGGCATCCTCGCCCAGGTACATCTCCGAACCGGTAATATCGGAGGGCAGAAGATCCGGCGTGAACTGGATGCGGCTGAAATCCGATTCCAGGTTCTTCTCCAGGCTTTTCACCGCGCGGGTCTTGGCCAGGCCCGGCAGGCCCTCGACAAGGACATTGCCGTTGCATAACAAGGTCAGCAGCAGGCGCTCCACGATCTGCGCCTGGCCGATGATGGAACGGCTCATGCGTTCCATCAGTTCGCGAATCCCCTGGCGTGCATTCATGTTGCGGCCTCCCGGTTTCAGCTTGGAGACCATTGTAAACGCTTGGCGCTTCGGCCTCGAAATATATCTGCTATGATTCTCCAAAGGACCGCGCATGAGGCGCGGCGCCATTCGCCCGGGACGACCGATGCATAAAATTGCCTTGTTGATAATCATGATGCTGGCGCTGCCGGCCGGTCAGGGCGCCACCCGCTTCCAGGCACCGGAGCGCGGAGACTATGCGGGCAGCGAGGCCTGCGCCGGGTGTCACCAGTCCGAGTTCGATGCATGGCAGGGATCCCATCACGACCGGGCGATGCAGCGGGCCACGCCCGATACGGTTCTGGGGGATTTCAACGACGCCCGCTTTCGCTACAACGGTATCGAGTCGCGTTTCTACCGCCGGGATGGCCGCTTCATGGTGCGCACCGATGGTCCCGATGGCAAGCCGGAAGACTATGTCATTGCCTACACCTTCGGTGTCGAGCCGTTGCAACAATACCTGATCGAATTTCCCGGCGGGCGCCTGCAGGCGCTCGGCATCGCCTGGGACAGC
>Ga0256830_1001679_pt1 | contig 15373 bp, 10 predicted proteins | sample 128326metaG_FD_190537 | JGI IMG/M metagenome (GOLD analysis project Ga0256830, IMG submission 190537) | Hydrothermal vent microbial communities from Lau Basin, Pacific Ocean - 128-326 | ecosystem: Environmental > Aquatic > Marine > Hydrothermal vents | place: Pacific Ocean: Lau Basin | collected... | reverse complement strand
GGGGACGGTGACCCCGTGGGCGACGAGACGCTCCGGGTCGAGGGTGACCTGCCAGGTCTTGAGCTCGCCGCCGATGGCGTTGACCTCGATCACGCCGGGGACCGAGCGCAGCAGGTAGTTCACGTTCCACTCGAGGATGGTCCGCAGCTCCATGGGCGAATAACCCTCGCCACGGACCTCGAACTGGTAGATCTCGCCGAGTCCGGTGGAGATGGGTCCCATGGAGGGCGTCCCGAAGCCCTCCGGGATGGCCTCCCGGGCCTCGACCAGACGCTCGCCGACCAGCTGGCGAGCCCAATAGATGTCGGTGCCCTCCTCGAAGACGATGGTCACCGCCGAGAGGCCGAATCGGGTCACCGAGCGGATCTCCTCGACCCGGGGCAGGCCGCTCATCGCAGACTCGACCGGGAAGGTCACGAAGCGCTCCACCTCCTCGGGGGCGAGGCCGGGGACGTCGGTCAGCACCTGGACCTGGACGTTGGTCACGTCCGGGACCGCGTCGATGGGCAGCTCCAGCGCCGCTCGGACGCCGAGGAAGGCGACCAGCAGCCAGCCGGCGACGACCAGCAGCCGGTTGTTCAGGGAAGCGAGGACGATGCGTTCGATCATGACTAGTGCCCGTGCTCCCCGATCTCTTCGAGGCGCAGGAGGGAGAGGAGGGGGAACTGGCCGTCCACCGCGACCTCCTCACCTGCGGCCAAGCCGGAGAGGATCTCGGTGCGCTCACGCCCCTGGACGCCGAGCTCGACGAAGCGGCGCTCCCAGTGGCCCTCGCCCTCGCGGACCAGGACGAAGGGGCGACCCTCGCGGTCGCGGAGCACGGCGGGGTTGGGCACCGACACCGCGGCGTCCACCGCATCCACTTCGAGGAGGAGCGTGGCGAACATCCCCGGCAGCAAGGGGTGGGGCTCGGAGCGCCCGGCGATGGGCCGGTTCTCGAGCTGGACGCGGACGCGAACCGAACGGGTGGCCTCCTCCAGGTCGTGGTGGATGTGGTCCACCACCGCGGGGAACTCCACGTCCGGGTAGGCGCGGAAGCGCACCCAGGCCTTCTGGCCCTCGTCCACGAAGCGGAGGTCGTCCTCGAACACCGACCCCATCACCCAGATCTTCTCCATGCCTTGGACGAGGAAGAGCTGGGTCTGCGCGTCCACGAACTCGCCTTCGGTGATGTGTCGTTGCATCACCACGCCAGGCGCACTCGCGAACAGCCGATAGATGCCGCGGAGGGCGTCGCCGTCGTCGAGCAGGCGCTCCACCTCGCCGTCGTCGGCGAAGCCGAGCGCGACGAGGTCGGCCCGCGCCGCCTCGACGGCGAGCTCCTCCTCGACCAACCGCTTGTCCAGCGCCAGGAGCCGCTGGTCGCGGGCGAGCTCGGCCTCCTGCAGGGCGAGGCGCCGATCGGCCAGACGCTGCACCGTGCTCAACCCGGAGTCGGCCAACTCTTGCTCACGCGCCAGCGCGTCGGCAGCCACGGCCACGCCGCGCTCCAACACCTCCATCTCCCGCTCCCGCATCCGCTCGGTGGCGGCGAGACGGGCCCGGGCCGTACGCAACGACGCCAGGGCGTCGGCGAGGTCACGGCTGCGCAGCTCGCACATGAGCTCACCGGCTTCGACCTCGCCGCCGAGTTCGGAGAAGATGCGGGTCACGATGCCCGGAAGGGGCGCGTTGACGTGCGCCTGCTCGTCCAGGTTGGGGCCGGCCACGGCCGAGACCTCGAGGACCTCGTGCACCAGCGCGGGCCCGGCCGTGGCCAGGCTCGGCACGGCGATGGCCTCCTGTTCCGGGGTCAGCTCGAACGAGTTGGACGCGTGCTCGCCATGCTCCCCTTCGCCTTCTGCGTGGGCGTCGGATTCGGCGTGGGTTTCGGGTTCGGGTTCGGATTCGGCTCCGCAGGCCCCGAAGAGCAGGGCCAGGAGCAGGAAGAGCGGAGTGGGTCGGGACATGGGGTCAGTCCTGGGCGGACAAGGGGACGAGGGCGGATTCGGAGGTGCGACCGAGGAACCAACGCAACCGGGCCTCGGCGCGGAGGAGGCGCTCGTGCGACTCCTCCGCTTGGAGCCGCGCCTCCAAGGCGCGACGCTGGACGACGAGGATCTCGAGGACGGTGGCGCCGCCGAGCTCCAGGGCCCTGCCGCCGGCCTCGAGCGCACGCAGCGCCGCCGGCGTCAGGACGTCACGATTCAGTTCCCAGGTGCGGCGCGCCGCGGCCAGTTCGGCGACGACGTCGCGCGCCTGTACCCGCAAGGAGGCGAGGGTCGCGACCAGCGCCAGGGCGACGCTGCGACGGCGCGCCTCGGCGGTGCGCATCGCCGGCCCGGCGAAGCGTGACAGGATCGGCAGAGTGACCTCGAAACCGGTGCCGATGGTCAGGCTGGGCCACCGACCGGCCGCCACCAGCTGGAGCGCCTCCTCGGCCCGCCGATAGTCGGTCATCGCGACCTGGACGTCGGGTCGGCTCGCGAGGGCGCGGTCCACCAGAGCGGCGGGCTGCTCGACGGCGGCGCCGTCCAGGACCAGGGCCGGCGGGTCGGGCAACCGGAAGGCGGTGTCGGGGGGGAGACCGAGGAGGCTGCACAATCGCAGACGCGCCCGCTCGGCCTCGCGTTCCAACTCGTAGACCAACGCCCGCGCCTGGCCGGCCTCGAGCAGAGCGGCCTCCACCTCGAGAGCAGTGGCCCCGCCGAGGGCCCGCCCCTGCTCGACGGCGGCGGCGGTGCGCGCCGCGATGCCTTCGAGCTCGCGGGCCGTCGCCAGGCGACGCTCCAGGCTCCAAGCCAGGAGCCAGGCGTCCTGGACCTCGCCGGCGACGCGCCATTCGGCCTCGGCGACGCGGGCGCGCACCCCTTCCAGGTCGGCCTCGGAGAGGGCGAGCCTCGCAGAGCGCTCGCCGGGCCGCAGCAACGGCAGGAAGGCCGAGAGGCCGGTCACGGCGTCGTCACGGGTGCCGCCGACCACCCAGTCCATGGCGTCCCACCCGAAACTCGGGTCGGGCAGGAGGCCGGCCTCGACCAGCCGCGCCTCGGCGACGCCGACCAGGGAACGCAGACGCTGCAGGTCGGGGTTGTGGACGACGGCCAGGGTCATCGCCTGGTCGAGAGGCAGAACGCGGGCCCCCGCCTCCGCACCACCCTCGGAATCGGGGGTGGTCTCGGGAGCGTAGGGGCCGACCTCCAGCAGCAGCTCGCGCTGCTCGCGGAGGGAGGTCATCAGCTCGTCGGGCGCGAGCGGCCGCCGCTCGGGCGCAGAGCAGCCGAGGACGACGAAGAGGAGGAACGGGATCGGAAGGTGGACGGGGCGCATCGTGCATGCCGGGGGCGAAGGGGTTCGGAACCGGTCCCGGGGAGAGGGCGCACCTCTCCCGCACGGGGCCGGCAGGGACGAGCCCTTCCCCTAGCAGCGCAGACGCACCACGCCCACGGCGGCCCGCGCGGCGTCGCCGGGCGAAGCCGGAGCTGGGGGCGGGCTGACCACGACGGTGGCCGCTTCAGCGGTCCGGGCCGGGACGGCGGGGACTCCCGCGGCCGGGGGCACGGACGGCGCGGAGCCGGCTCCGCGGACGGGCCGCTCGGCGTCCAGCCGCAGCGGAGCGTCGTGGCACAGGCCGCAATCGTCGGCGCGCGCACCATTGCCCTCCATCGCGGCGACGGCGGGGGCAGCGGCCTCGCCGCCCATCCACACCAGCTCGCAGGCGCGGCCGACGAACTCGAAGTTCGTGGCGCCGTCGGCCTCCTGGCACACCACCACCGTCCCCTGGAGCACCTGGCTCCAGGCGAAGAGGAGGACGAGGAGGAGACGGGCCGTCATGGCTGGGGAGAGTCTATCGGCCGGAGGGGCCTGCGACCACAGGGGCTATCTCGGGACCGGAGGCGGAGTCGGTCCCGTAGGCCCGGCGCCCGTCGCCCCGAGGACCTCGCGGATGCTGCCGATGCCGCCGAGGACGCTGGCCGATTCGTAGGGCATGAACACCACCTTGTCGCCGCGACTCTCGGCGGCGAGGTGCTGCAACGTCGCCAGGTAGGTCAGGGCGATCTGGTACTGGGCGGGGTCGGTGGCGAGACCGGCGAGGGCGTCCCGGACCACCTCGAGACCGCGGGCCTCGCCCTCGGCGCGCAGGATGCGGGCCTTCCGCGCCCCTTCGGCCTCGGCGATGGCGGCGTCGCGCTGCCCCTCGGCGCGCAGGATCTGCGCCTGCTTGATGCCCTCCGCCTCGAGGATCTGAGCGCGCCGGTCGCGCTCGGCCCGCATCTGCTTCTCCATCGCGTCCTGGACGCTGACCGGCGGGCGGATGTCCTGGATCTCGACCCGGTTCACCTTGACCCCCCACTTGTCGGTGGCGTCGTCGAGGACCTCACGCATCTTGGCGTTGATCTCCTCGCGGCTGGACAGGGTCTGGTCCAGGTCCATCTCGCCGATGATGCTCCGCAAAGTGGTCTGGGCCAGCTTCTCGATGGCGTTCGGCAGGTTCGCCACCTCGTACACCGCGCGCTTCGGATCGGTGACCTGGTAGTAGAGCAGGCCATTGACCTCGATGACCACGTTGTCGCGCGTGATCACCTGCTGCTCGGGGAAGTCGAAGACCTGCTCACGCAGGTCCACGCGGTCGGTCTCCCAAGTGCGCACCATGGCGCCACGGCCGGTCTGGACCTTGGAGCGCCAGGAGATCTTGCGTGCCCGGTCGACGAACGGCCAGATGATGTTGATGCCCGGCTGGAGCATGCGGTGGTACTTGCCGAGACGCTCGACGATCATGACCTCCGCCTGGCGGACGATCTTGAGGCCCTTGACCGCAAGGACGACGACCACGAGGACGAGGGCGAGAACGACGTATTCCATGGGTGTTCGGGGCGCGAGAGGGATGCGGAAGGAAGAGAGGGACGCGACCTAGGCGTCGTCGCCGATGACGCGGACGGTGTTGCCGGTGACCTCGACCACGCGGACGCGGGCGCCGGCGGTGTAGGCCTGCGCGGCGGTGGCCCGCCACTCCTCGGAGCCGACCTTGACCCGACCGATGCCGGCGGCGGGGATCGGCTCGGTGACGACGGCGACCTGGCCGACGAGGGCGTCCACGTTGGTCGGCGCCCCCTCGGAGTGGAGCCGCTTCAGGGCCAGGGGGCGGAGGAAGACCAGCGTCAGCACCGTGACCACGGCGAGGACGACCAGCTGCGCCGCCATGCCGACGCCGAAGGCGGAGAGCACGGCGGCGGCGAGGCAGCCGGGCACGAAGGCCGCGACCACGAAGCCGCTGGTGATCATCTCGGCCACCAGGAGCAGGGCGGCGAGCACGAGCCAGAACTGCCAGGTCAGCCATTCCGAGATCGGCTGGCTGAAGAACTCGGCCAACTGGTCCCAGACGGTCGGCGAGCCGCCGGCCTGGGACAGGGAGAGCAGGAAACCGGTCACGCCCCCATCCTACGGTCGCAGGACCCCTTCGTTGGCCCTATCGGAGCGCTTCCAGGCCGACCTCCACGGCCTTCTCGAGCTGACGATCGCGCTCGACGCCGATGGCGTAGTCCGCCGGCAGGTTCTCCACCGGATAGTCCACCGGACAACCGTTGAGCTCCATGTTGGTGTGGGCCTCGTCGTTCACGTACCAGCCCCGGAACGGGACCCTCACGAAGCTGCCGTCGAGCAGCGAGGCCCCTCCGGTGGAGATGACGGCGCCGTAGGTCCGCTTCCCGACCAGCGGCCCGCGCTCCAGGGTGCGGATGGCCCACGAGAAGATCTCGGCGTTGCTGTAGCTGTTCTCGTTGCACAGCACCACGACCGGCCTGGTCCAGGCCGCGAAGATGCGGCGCCCCTGGGGGTAGCCGGGACCGCCGCCGCGCGGCACCGTGGTCGCGTGGTCCTTCACCATGAGCATCGCGAGCAACATGTCGGTGGTCCAGCCACCGCCGTTCTCGCGGACGTCGATGAGGAGTGCCTCCTTGCCCATCGCGGCGTCGGCCAGTTCGCGCTCGAACTCGAGCAGGCTCGGCGTGCCCATGCCCTGGATGTGGACGTAGCCGAGGCGGCCGCCGCTCTGGGCCTCGACGAAGGCGCGGCTCTTCTCGACGAAGCGCCGGTACAGGTTCTCACGGATGGAGGCGCTCGGCCGGATGACGACCTCGCGCTCGGCGCCGTCTCCGCCGCGGACCACGAGCAGGGTCTCGCGGTCCACGGTGTTGGCGGTCAGCCGATACCAGTTGTCGCCGGACTCGTAGGCCTCGCCGTCCACCGACAGCACCACGTCGCCGGGCTCCAACCGGCTGATGGCGCGCGCCGCCGGGGAGTCGGGCAGGACCTCGAGCACGCGGCGGCCGGGGCCTGCGTAGGCGTCGTCCCAGATCACGCCGAGGTGACCGGTGCGGGTGACGTCGCGCTCCTTGGGGTCGCTGCCCCCGGGGCCGCGCCCGTAGAAGCCCATGTGGCTGGCGTTCATCTCGCCGAGCATCCAGTTGACCATCTCGTCGTAGTCCTCCCGCGTGCTCGCGGCGAGGGCGATCGGCTCCCACTTGCGCAACGAGGCGGCCCAGTCGTGGCCGTGGAAGTCCGGGTCGTAGAACATCCGGTCGAGGATGCGCCAGGCCTGCTCCATCACCTCGCGCAGGAGCGCGCGCCGGTCCTCGCGGACGGGCACCGAGAACGGCCGCTCCTCGGCCTGGGCGCCCTTCCGCCGGACCACCTGGCCGCCCCGCACGTAGTACAGGGCGTCGTCGTGGCGCACGACGTCGGCCACCGGAGCCCCCTCCAACCGCTCGATCTCGCCGTCCCAGAGGCCGACGCGGTAGAAGCCGCGGTCGCCCTCGACGTCGTTCTCGAGACGGGTGCCGGGGCGAGCGCTGAAGAAGACCGCGTCCGAGTCCGCGCTCCAGGCCTGGGCGGTCTCGTTGCCCTCGGTGCGGGTCAGCCGGCGGATGCGGCGAGTCAGGTCGTCGAACTCGACCACGGTGCGCGGCGGCGCGGCCTCGTGGGAGGTGAAGGCGAGCTTCCACACCTCGTCGCCGAGTCGGGCCTCGCCCGTGAGCTTCCCGTCCTCGAGGCGCAGCTCGACCACGACGGGGCCCGGCGCCCCCTCCGGGGTGAGGGAACCGCGCAGCACCGCCTCGTCGGGGTCCCAACGCGCCTCGTCCCAGGGACCGGAGTAGGGTTCGCTCTCGACCTCGGCGAGCACGTCCTCGCCGGCGCCGAGGCGCAGGGTCAGCGTCACCTCGACGCCGTCCTCGCCGACCGGGTCGGGGCCGGAGGCCTCGCCCTTCCAGACGCCGAGCAGCGCGGCCCACGGGTCCTCGGGCGCCTCGCCCTCGGCAGCGGCCTCGGCCGCCTCCAGCCGCTCGAGCTCGTTGCGCTCGACGTCCTCGGCGCGGAGGAAGGCGACCCAGACGTCGGTCTCGTCGAGCATCCGCCGCCGCGAGGTGAACGCGACCTTGCGGCCGTCGGGCGACCACTTCGGGTCCACGTCGTCGTCGGGGTGGCGCGAGAGGTTCCACGGCCGCACCCCGGGCAGGTCGGGGTCCAGACCGTCCACCTCGACGCGGGCCAGGAAGACCTCGTAGTCGAAGTCGTCGTTCGGCTGCGAGTAGGCGAGCCAGCGCGAGTCGGGCGACCAGTCGAGCGCGGGCGCCTCGAAGCCCGTGGTGACGACGCGGCGCACGGCGAGGGTCTCGGGGTCGCCGAGGACGAGCTCGCCAAGCCCGCGCACCCAGGCCAGGGTGAGGCCGTCGGGCGACAGGGACAGCGACGACTCGTCCACGTCGGTCTCGGTGAGGCGTTCGACGACGAAGTCGCGGGCGCGCCAGAACGGTACCTCCTCGTCGGCGGGACGGACGCGGTAGACCTCGCCGTTGCCGTCGCGCTCGCTGACGAAGAGCAGGGCCTTGCCGTCGTCCACCCAGACCGGATCGGAGTCCGGAGCGGGATGGCGCGTGACCCGGGCGCAACGCCGGATCTCGTCGTGGTTCCGCATCACGTAGACGTCGCCGCGCGCCACGAAGGCGATGCTCTCGCCGTCGGGAGAGACGGCGAGTTCCCCGGCCCCGGACTTCACCACCACCTCCATCTCTTCGGGGGTCAGCGGGTCGAGCGGGCCGAACACCTCGAGCGGGCGCGCGTCGCCGGTGGCGAGGTCCACCAGGACCAGACCGTCGCCGAGCTCGGCGACCAGCCGCGAGCCGGCGGCGTCCACGCCGGGGTTGCGCAGGCTGGCGCCGCCGGGGTGGAAGACCAGCTCGGCGTCGCCGCCCGCCAGCGGCACCCGCCACAGACCGAGGTCGCGGCCGGCCTCGTTGCCGGGGCAGGGGCGGTCGGAGAGGAAGTAGACCCAGCCGTCCGGCGTCGGCATCGGCTCGAGGTCGTTGCCGTCGAAGTCGGTCAGCGCGCGGTGCTCGCCGGTGACGAGGTCGGCGACCCAGAGGTCGCTGTTGGCCGCGCCGCGGTAGGCGCGGCGGCTCGGGTCGCCGTGGCCGCGCTCGTAGACCAGGTGGCGCCCGTCCGGGGCCAGGGCCGGGCGCAGCATCGGCCAGTCGCCGAGGAGGGTCGGCGTGCGGCCGTCCAGGTAGCCGACCCAGGCGCCCTGCCCGCGGCGCGCGTAGCGGCGCTCTCGGGTGGCCCCCATCAGGATGCGCTCGTCGTCGAGCCAACCGTGGAGCGACTCGTGCTCCGAGTTCCAGGTCACCCGATGCGGCGCGCCGCCGGCGGCGGGCATCCAGAAGACGTCGAAGTTGCCGTGGCGGTCGGAGGCGAAGGCGAGCCGGGCGCCGTCGGGCGACCAGTGAGGGCGACCGTCGTAGGCGTCGTTCGCGGTCAGGCGGACCGCACGCCCGTCGGCGACGTCCGCGACCCAGAGGTCCCCCTGGTGCGAGAAGGCGACCCGCGTGCCGTCCGGCGAGAGCGCCGGGTGGCGCGGCAGCGTCAGCGGCGGCGGCGCCGCCGGGTCCTGGGCCGCGAGCGCGGTCACGGCGGGCGCCGCTGCGGCGCCGGCCGGTGCGGCGCAGGAAGCCAGGAGCAGGACGGAGAGGAAGGGCGGACGGGGCACGACCATGACGGGGAGGAGCCTAGCAGGCCCCTCCCCATCCTCCGCGTGCCGGGAACGCCGTCGGGTCAGCGGTCGGCGGCGCCGGCCCGGGGGACCACCCGGACCCGGACCAGGCGACCGGCCTCGTCCACGAACGAACGCTCGGCGAGGGTCGCAGTCGGGTCCGCACCGGACTCGCCCCGGAGTCGGAGGACGCGGTCGCGCACGGGCTCCACCCGGACCGTGACCGGAGGCAGGACCGACGAGTCGCCGTCGATGCCAACGGGGCGCCGTTCGGCCCCGAGCAGGAGGAGCCGCGACGCGTCGCGACGCGTGACGTGTCGCTCGCCCGTACAGGTCAGGTGAGCGCCCTCGGCGTCGGCGACCGCCGCATCGAGGCGCAGGCCGTCGAAGACCAGCGCGAACTCCGGGTCGGCGATGCGGGCCCCCAGGGCCACTTCCACGTCCCAATCGGACAGGACCTGGAACTCGCGGCCCTCGCGGACCCGAACCGGGGCGCCGACCACCGCGTCGGCGGCGAGGTCCCACGCGGTCGCGGAGCCGTCCCGCTCCTCGACCCAGCGCAGGGCGACCGGCGCAGGCAGATAGCGCTCGGCGAGGCGTTGCTCGACGAAGCCCGCCCGCTCGACCGCGCCGGGGCCGGTGAGGACCACGGCGCCCGCATCCGCATCGAAGAGGAGGTCGCCCTCGCCGACGAAGTCGAGGAGCAGGGCGTCGGCGTCGTCCCCCGGCAACAGGGGCAGATCGAGCCACGTCGTCTCGCCCAGGGCGCGCGCGCCGAGCGGAGCCGCCCCCTCCAGGGTCAGACGCAGCGTCCAGGACCGCCCGTCCGGAGCCGACAGCGAGAAGGTGCGCTCCTCGCCGGGAACGAGCAGGGTCCGCCATGCGGCTTCGAGCACGCGCTGGGCGAAGCGCTCCATCCCGCCGAGGTCCCTCGAACCGAGGTCGAGGTCCTCGGCCGGCTCCTGGTCGGTGGCGACCAGTCCGACGCCGGCCAGCCAGCCGACCGTGGCCACCGGGGCCACCGTCACCTGGAGCGCCGGGCCGTCCCCCACCAGGGCCATGACCGGGTCCGCGACCGGCGCAGCCGAAGCGATCTCGACCGAGAGGTCGTGGACCAGGGTGCGCAACTCGCTGGCCGAGGCCAACAGGGGTTCTCCGACGCGCAGGTCCTCCACCCCGGCGAGCAGAGGCCTGCCCGCGGCGTCCTCCAGGGCATAGCGCAGGCGCAGGCGGGGCTGCTCGTTCTCGGCCAGCCAGGCCGCCGCCCTCCCCCGGCTCCAGCCCTGGAGGTCGGCGGCGCCGGCCGCGAGTTCGAGGCGTGCGTCGGACGAGACCTCGAGCCACTCGCCCTCGTCGCCGAGCCGGAAGAGCCCCCAGGGGGGGGCCTCGGTGGCCGACGCTCCGTCGGTCCAGGTCACGCGCAGGGCGGCGTCGAGTTCCGAACCGGCGACGACGACCGGACGGGTCGGCGGCAGAGGGGAGCTCCAGGGTTGCTGGAAGCCCAGGAGGAGGAAGATCAGGGAGCTCGTCATGACGAACCCTAGCAGGGGCGGCCGAGGCAGGTCACGCCCCGAATCGGGGAAAAACCGACCACGCCAGGTTCAGGTACCGGCCGCGCCCGGCCGATGGAAGACGGCAGGCGCCCCGCCCGCCGTTCCCGTCGTGCCGCTCGACCCGACCCAGAGCCGCTCCTCCTGGAAAGAGGACGTCCGCCGCTTCTCCGAGCGGCTGCGCGAGGACGTCCTCGCGGCCCTCTACCGCTACGAGACCAACGCCGTGGCGGGCCACGTCCTGGCCGGAGCCCTGACCGCCTGGTTCCTGCGCGGGGCTGCTCCGGATCGGATCCTGTACGCCTTCCTCGGCGGCATCCTCCTGATCGGAACGGCGCGGCTGCTCAACGCCTGGCGTTTCTCGCGCCGGGTCTCCGGCCCCGGGCGCCACGACCAGAACCTCCATTCGGTGGTGGTCTTCCTGGGCGCCATGCCCTGGACCCTCTTGTTCCTCACGACCATGGACATGGTCCCCCTGGCGCGCCAGGCCTTCCTGCTCATGGTCGTGGCCGGGGTGATCGCCGGCTCGCTGGTCACCCTGTCGTCGCGTCTGCAGAGCTTCGCCATCTTCTCGGGGGCCCTGCTCCTGCCGATCATCACCAACCTGGCCATCCGCGGCGGCCCGATGGACGACGACTTCGCGACCATGCTGGTCCTGTTCCTCGGCTTCTGCCTGGTCGGCGCCAGGAAGATGAGCCGCGTGTTCACCGAGAACCTGCTGCGCAGCTACCGGGTCGAGGAGATGGCCCAGGAACTCGCCAACAAGGGCATGGCGTTGGAGGACTCGATCCGCCGCACCCGCTCCGCGGTGGAGGCCAAGGAACGCTTCCTGGCCAACGTCAGCCACGAGATCCGAACCCCGCTGAACGGCATCCTCGGGATGACGGAGATCGCGCTGGATTCGGATCTCCCCGAGGAGGCGCGCGGCTGCATCGACACGGCGCGCCGCTGCGGCGAGGGCCTGCTCCAGCTGGTCAACGACCTGCTCGACTTCTCGAAGATCCAATCGGGCAGGCTGCAAGTCGAGAAGGTGCCCTTCGCATGCCGCGAACTCCTGGACGACGTCGCCTCCATCCACCGCATCGCCGCCGAGCGCAAGGGGCTGCAGCTGGTCACGGAAGGGATCGATTCCCTGCCCCGCCACGTGCTCGGCGACCCGGTGCGGCTGCGCCAGATCCTCGACAACCTGCTCTCCAACGCCGTGAAGTTCACCGAGGAGGGCGAGGTGAGGCTTCGTGCCGAGTACCAGGCTGGGGAAGGCGTCCTCACCGTGGCCGTCGAGGACGACGGCATCGGCATCCCCGAGGACCGCCTGGACGCCGTGTTCGTGGAATTCGTCCAGGCGGACGACTCGACCACGCGGACCCACGGCGGCACCGGACTCGGGCTCGCCATCTGCCGGCGCCTCGCCGAGCTGATGGGCGGCCGCCTCTCCCTCGAGAGCACCTTCGGCGAGGGCAGCACCTTCACGGTGCGCATCCCCTGCCCTGCGGTCACCGTGGCGCCCGGGGACCGGCCGACCCCCACCCCCGCCCCGCGACTCGTCGGCCTGCCCTGCCCCCCGCCGAAGACGCCGCAAGCCCCCGCCCGCCCGGCTCCGTCCGCAGTCGAGGTCAACGGCGAGGAACGGGCGGTCCGCGTCCTCCTCGCCGAGGACCAGGACGTGAACGCGATGGTCCTCGGACGGGCCTTCGCCAGCCTGGGCTTGGACGTGCATCGGGTCCGCAACGGCGCCGAAGCGGTGGCGGCCTTCGCCGAGGAACGGCCCGACCTGGTGGTCCTCGACCTGCAGATGCCGGTGATGGACGGCTACCATGCGGCAGCGGCGATTCGCTCCGAACCCGGCGGCGCCGACGTTCCCATGATGGCGCTCACCGCGCACGACCGCGATGCCGAAGCCGCGCAGTGCCGGGCCGCCGGGTTCGACCTGGTCCTCACCAAACCCATCGGCCGCGAGGCCTTGGGCGAAGCGGTGCGCGACCTGCTCACGCGGGACGCGCGCGCCACGCCCCCTCCTCCTTCCCCTTCCCCCGCCGAACCGGCCGGATCCGGACCGGAACCCTCATGAAGATCCTGATCGCGGACGACGACGCCGTCAGCCGACGGCTGTTGCGCCAGACCCTCGAGAACTGGGGACACGAAGTCCTCGTGGCTCGCGACGGGCGCGAGGCCCTGGAGACCTTCCTCGACCACCCGGTTCGCCTCGTCATCACCGACTGGATGATGCCCCATCTCGACGGGCCCGGCCTGTGCCGGGCCATCGTGGAGCACCAGAAGGGAACCTCCGACCCGACCTACGTCATCCTGCTGACCTCGCGCGACTCGACCGGCGACCTGGCCCACGGGCTCGGCGCCGGCGCCAACGACTTCATCGCCAAGCCGTTCAAGACCGAGGAGCTGCGGGCCCGACTGCGCAACGGCGAGCGCATCCTGGCCCTGCAGGAGGAGCTCATCCGCGCCCGCGAAGAGATGCGGCGGCTGGCCATGACCGACCCGCTGACCGGTCTGTTCAACCGGCGCGCCATGCTCCAGTCCTTGCGCCGCGACGAAGAGCGGATGCGGCGCGAACGGCGGCCGCTCGGGGTGGTCATGGTGGACCTCGACTACTTCAAGGAGATCAACGACCGCCACGGACACCTCGCGGGCGACCGCGTGCTCGAGCGCGTGGCTTCCAGCCTGGAGGCCTGCATCCGCGGCGGCGACTACGTCGGACGCTGGGGCGGCGAAGAATTCCTCCTGGTCCTGCCCGGGGCCGATGCGGTGCAGTGCGCCGAGGTCGCCGAGCGCTGCCGCCGCCTCGTCGAGAGCCAGCGCATCCGCTTGGACGACGGCATGCTGCTGCGGGTCAGCGCCTCCTTCGGCGCGGCCAGCACCGAGGGCCCCGACAGGATCCCCTACCTCGATCTCATCAACCAGGCGGACGAGGCCCTCTACTGGGCCAAGGAGGCCGGCCGCAACCGGGTCAAGCTGTTCGTCGGCGAGCGCGCGGACGCCTAGGACGCAGTGCGCCCGTTGCGGCGGCGCAACATCTGGACGGCGACGAAGACCAGGAACAGGCCGAACAGGCGTTCGAGCCAGAGCGGTTGCAACCACAGTTCGCGCAGGAGCACCCCCACCACCGCCGCCCCCATGGCCGCCGGGAGCAGGCACGGCAGGAGCATCAGCGCGGTGCGCCCGTCGCGCCACGCGGCCCAGGCGCCGTAGAGCGCGGTCGGCACCATGGCGAGGAGGCTGATCGCCGAGGCCTCGGCGATGGAGACGCCGCCGACGCCGTAGAGCAGGCCGGGGACGACGACGATGCCGCCGCCGATGCCGAACAGGATGGCCGAGACCCCGGCGAGGACGCCGAATCCCGCGGCGACCGGCAGTTCCCAGGCCGGATGACCGGGCGCGACGCCGCGCGCCGCGCCCTCGGCGGCGAAGGCGACCAGGTCGAGCTGTTCGGCCGCGGCGGCGAGGAGCAGGAACACGAACAGGGCCCGCAACACGCCCACCGGAGCGCGGCGCGCCAGGCGGCGGCCGAGGGCGACGCCGACGATGCCGCCGGCCGCGATGGCGGCGGCGAGCGCCAGGTCGAGGTGATCGGGACGGGCGAAGCCCTCGGCGGCGACCCCGGCCAGGGCGACGGGCGCGACCACCCAGAGACCGGTCCCCGAGGCGCGCAGCAGCGGCAGGCCGAGCAGGGCCAGCGCCGGGGTCACGACGAGCCCCCCGCCGATGCCGAGCAGGCCGGAGAGCAGGCCGGCCACCCCACCGAGCAGGGCCAGCGCCCGGGGGCGTTCCGCGCAGGACCGCTCGGCGAGGCGCTCGGCCTCGTTCATCGCTCGCGGATGCGCCCCGCGAGGTCGGTGGTGCTGCGGCCGGGCAGCAGGTCCACGAAGCGGACCTCGCCGCCGCGTCGACGCACGAACTCGGCGCCGGCGACCCCCTTGCCCTCCCAATCGGCGCCCTTGACCAGGACGTCGGGCTCGACCCGGCGCACGAGGTCCTCCGGGGTGTCCTCGGAGAAGGGCACCACCAGGTCCACGCAGGCGAGTCCGGCGAGGACGTCGGCGCGGTCGGCCAGCGGATTGAAGGGACGGTCCGCCCCCTTGAGGCGGCGCACCGAGTCGTCGTCGTTGAGACCGACGACGAGGACGTCGCCCATGGCGCGCGCCTCCTGCAGGTAGCGCACGTGGCCGGCATGGAGGAGGTCGAAGCAACCGTTGGTGAACACGATGCGCAGCCCCTCGCGGCGGAATCCTTCGAGCGCCGCGGCGAGCCGCGGGTCGTCGCCCGCCGCCATCACCTTGCGGTCGGCGTCGCCGCCGTGCAGCGCATGGAGCACCTCGTCGCGTCCGACCGGCGTGGTCCCGACCTTGGCGACGGCCAGTCCGGCCGCGACGTTGGCGAGGCGCACCGCCTCGGGGGCGGGCAGGCCGGCTGCGAGGGCCGCGGCCAGGGTGGCGACCACGGTGTCGCCGGCCCCGGTCACGTCGTACACCTGGCGCGCCGCGGTCGGCAGGTGGAGGGCGGCCTCGCCGGCGCGCAGGAGCAACATGCCCTCCGCCCCGAGGGTGACCAGGAGCGCCGGCAATCCGACCCGTTCGCGCAGCGCGTCGGCGCGCTCCGCGAGGACGGCGAGGTCGGGGCACGGCTCGCCGATGGCGACCTCGGCCTCGACCCGGTTCGGGGTCACCAGCGCCGCACCGCGGTAGCGCTCGAGCCGCGGGTGCTTGGGGTCGGCCACGGCCGGAACGCCGCGGCGCTCGGCCTCGTCCAGCGCGCCGCGCAGCACCTCGTCGCAGAGGACGCCCTTGCCGTA
>Ga0256830_1001678_pt1 | contig 15383 bp, 11 predicted proteins | sample 128326metaG_FD_190537 | JGI IMG/M metagenome (GOLD analysis project Ga0256830, IMG submission 190537) | Hydrothermal vent microbial communities from Lau Basin, Pacific Ocean - 128-326 | ecosystem: Environmental > Aquatic > Marine > Hydrothermal vents | place: Pacific Ocean: Lau Basin | collected... | reverse complement strand
CGATAGAAAAAGAATAAAAAAATTCCTAAAAAAGGAATAAAATAAAGGGTAATGAAAATTTCTCTTATCATCCCTGCCTACAATGAAGGAACCCGCCTGCTTCATACTATTAAAAGGGTAAAGGACTATTTCAGGGAAAAGCCCTGGGAAAGCGAGATTATCGTGGTCAATGATGGTTCGCGGGATAATACCGGAGAAATTGCAAAAAAGGAAAGAGCAAAAATAGTAAATAACCCTACCAACAAAGGAAAAGGTTTTTCTGTCAAAAGAGGGATAGAGTCAGCAGAAGGCGATTACATATTCTTTACCGATGCCGATCTCTCCACGCCTATTGAAGAAATAGATAAATTTGTAGCCTACCTGGAGAAGGGCTACGACCTGGCCATAGGCTCCCGTGCTCATCCAGAAGCCAAGATCCTTCGACACCAGGCAAGACAGAGAGAGATTATGGGAAAAATTTTTAACCTTTTGGTAAGAATTCTGTTCCGCCTGCCTTATCGGGATACTCAGTGCGGCTTCAAGGGATTCAGGAAGGAAGCGGCAAAAAAGCTCTTCTCCCAGCTAAAGTGCGCAGGATTTGCCTTTGACGTGGAAATACTCTTAAAAGCCAGAGCCGCAGGGTACAGCATAAAAGAAATCGGAGTAACCTGGATAAATACTCCTGACTCCAAAGTAAAACTGTTCTCCTCTCCTCTCTCTATGCTCCGGGAAATTCTAAAACTGAAACTGCGAGCAGATAGCCAGACCGGTTGCAGGTAAAAAGGGGTTATGTTAGAATTCGTTAAGTGCATATAAAAAGTAACACGGTTAAAATATTTACTGCCGGTGATGCAATAGAAGCCCAATTAATAAAAAATATGCTGGAGAATAACGGGATTTCTTGTATTCTTGTGAGCCAGGTGCCTTCTTCAGTTTATCCCTTTACTATAAACGGGTTGGCGGAAGTTAGAATCCTGGTAAAAGAAGAAGATGCCTCTTTGGCCAGGAAATTGCTCGCAGAGATTAAGGAGGAAGAATAAAAATAGACTTTCAGAAATTAAGCCGGGATATTGCCCGCCTCTGCTGGGATAAAAAAGGCGGGGATGTAATAGTTATAAACCTGGAAGGCATTAGTATAATTTGTGACTATTTTGTCATTGTTACCGGAGAAACCGAGATACACAACCGCAGCCTATGCGATGCAGTCAAAGAGGAAATAGAAGGAAAACAAGGAATTGCACTCCATCACATAGAAGGATACGAGGAAGGCCAATGGATTCTGATGGACTTTGGAGGAGTTTTAGTTCATATCTTCACACAGAAGTTGAGGGAATATTATGACCTGGAAAGACTCTGGGGAGATGCACCCCAGGAAAAATTCACCTCCTTGGCGAGTGGAAAAGAAAATAGAGGAAGCATTAAAGAGGACATTAGAGAAGCTTAAAGACAGAGGATGGGATATTCCTTCCTCCCTACCCCCGCTCCAGACCACCCGGCTAAAGGGAAAAGGCGACTTCACCAGCAATCTGCCCTTTTTAATCTCTTCCCTTAATTCCATCCCCCCCCAGGAAGCCAGCCAGACCATCCAGAAAGAAATATCCCTTCCCGAGCAGGAGATAACCGTAGAAGCCGCAGGCGGCTACCTGAATTTTAGCCTTACTCCCTCCTCTCTGTACAAGGTAGCCCGGGAAATCATGCGGCAGGGCGACTCCTTTCCCTCCCTCAACACAGGGCAAGGGAAAAAAGTGCAGGTAGAATTTGTAAGTGCCAATCCCACCGGCCCCCTCCACGTGGGACATGGCAGGGGAGCCTCCCTGGGCTCCGCCCTCGCTCACCTGCTGAGAAAAGTAGGCTACCAGGTAGAAAGCGAATACTACGTAAATAACGTGGGAAGACAGATAGCACTCCTGGGAGAATCTCTTGCCCTGCGCCTGAAAGAGATGGAAGGAGAAAAAATAGAGTGGGGCGAAGACCATTATAAAGGCGAATACCTCAAAAATATGGCAGAAAAGTATTTCACTCAACTAAAAGAGAAAAAGGATGATGCTAATTTCCTGGGGCAATTCGCCGCAGAGAAACTCCTCAAAGAAATAAAAGAAGATTTAAAGAGCTTCGAGGTAGAAATAGACTCCTACACCTTTGAAAACACCCTCTACCAGCAGGGAAAAGTGATAGAAGCCATTGAAGAACTAAAAACCAAAGGCGCTATTTACGAAAAAGACGGGGCATGGTGGTTAGCCTCCACCCGCTTAGGCGATGAGAAAGACAGGGTAGTAATAAGAAAAGACGGCAGGCCTACTTACCTCGCCTCTGATATTGCTTACCACCGGGAGAAATTCAGGAAAGGATACGAAATAATAGTTGATATCTGGGGTGCAGACCATCACGGATACGTGAAAAGGCTCAAATCCGCCCTGCAGTTCCTGGGACTCCCGGCAGAAAATCTGAAAGTGATTTTAGTGCAAATGGTAAGCCTGATTAAGGGTGGAGAAAAAATCCCTCTTTCCACCCGGGGCGGTAAATTCCTATCCCTGAAAGACCTCATAGAAGAAGTTGGCTCAGATGTATGCCACTTCATATTTCTCACCCGCCGCCCCGACACCCAGCTGGAATTTGACATTGATCTGGCAAAAAAGGATGCTCCGGAAAACCCCGTTTACTACGTGCAGTATGCCCACGCACGCATAAGGAGCATATTTAACAAAGCAGAACGGAAAGAGGACTCGCTTTCCCCTGCCTGGGAGCTGCTCCAGGCTCCGGAAGAAAAAGAAGTATTAAGAAAACTTGCCCTCTATCCCTGGGTACTGGAGAATGCGGCAGAAGCACTGGAACCTCACCGCATCACAGGATACCTCCAGGAGTTAGCCACCTCCTTCCACAAATTTTACGACACCCAGCGTGTGCTGGGAGAAGAAGAGTCCCTCATGGAAGCCCGTCTTGCTCTCTGTACGATAACCAGGCGGGTTATTGCTTCGGGATTAAAGATATTGGGAGTAAAGCCAAAAGAGAGGATGTAGAGATGAAAAAGAAAGTAGTTATTCTCGGTGGCGGTCCCGCAGGTTACTCTGCAGCCATAAGATGCGCCCAGCTGGGAGCAGAGGTACGGGTGGTGGAGAAAGAGAACCTGGGCGGAGTATGCCTTAACCACGGATGTATCCCCACCAAAGCCCTGGTAAAGACAGCGGAACTGGCAAAGGAAGTAAAAAATGCCCCCGACTTCGGTGTGGAAGTTGATTTCAAGGGAATTGACTGGGGAAAAGTTTTCCAGCGAAAGAACGAAGTGGTCAAAAAACTAACCGGGGGAATAGGATTCCTTTTCCGTCACTACGGCATAGAATGGATAAGAGAAGAAGGGAAGCTCACCCGGGAAGGAGTAAGCGTGGATGGGAAAATAATCCCCGGCGATAACATCATCCTGGCCACAGGCTCCTCCCCCGTCTTACTGCCCGGAGTCAGGGGAAAAAGAATTCTTACCCACCGGGAAGCACTCATGATAGAAAAACTTCCCGAAAAAGTAGTCATCATCGGCGGAGGAGTAAACGGCTGCGAGTTTGCTCATATATTCGCTTCCTTAGGGGTAGAAGTCACCCTGGTAGAAATGGTAGAAAGACTGCTTCCGGGAGAAGACCAGGAAATTTCCCGGGGTGTGGAAAAAGCCCTCAGGAAACAGGGAGTAAAAATCTATACTTCCTGCAAAGCATCCGAGATAAGAGAAAGCGAAAGTGCCGCCTCCTGCCAGATAGGAGAAGAAAAATGGGAAGGGGACTATATCCTGCTCTGTATGGGAAGAAAGAGAAACACGGAAGGCTTTTCCGAAGCAGGCATAGAAGTTAGCAAAGAGGGCGTGCAGGTAAACGAATACCTGGAAACCTCCCTACCCGGAGTCTATGCGGCAGGCGATATACTTCCCACCCCCCAGCTTGCCCATGTAGCTTACAGAGAAGGAAAGACAGCCGCAGAGAACGCAATGGGAGAAAGGGCAGAAATCAATTATGGTGCTATACCCAGGGTCATCTTTACTTCGCCGGAAGCAGCCAGTGTGGGCATGAGCGAAGAAGAACTAAAAAGCAAGGGGATTCCCTACTCTGTGGAGAGATTCCCCTTCACCGCCTCCGGGAAAGCATTAAGCGAAGGAGACACCGAGGGCTGGGCAAAAATCCTGGTACACGAAGAAAGCGAGGAAATTCTTGCGCTGCATATCTTTTCCCATAATGCCGGGGAATTACTGGGTGAAGGCATCCTGGCCATGAACTTAGAGGCCACCCCGGAAGACATAGCCAACTCCATCCATCCCCACCCCACCAGGTCAGAAAGCATCCAGGAAGTAGCAGAGCTTTTCTTAGGAGAGCCTTTACATTTCCTAAAGTGAGAATAATAGAATTAGGGCTAACTAAATACCGGGAAGCCTGGGCTTTACAAAAGAGGCTCTGGGAAGAAGTAGTAGGGGGAAAGGAAGAAGCCTTTCTCATCCTCCGCCACTTCCCGGTGATTACCCTGGGAAGAAGTTCCCATGAAAGCAACATACTGGTGGGAGAAGAAGTGCTCAGAAAAAAAGGCGTGGAAATCTTCCGGATAGAAAGGGGCGGCGATGTCACCTTTCACGGCCCGGGACAGTGGATGGGATATCCTATACTTGATTTAAAACGCAGGAAACGCGACGTCCACCTTTACCTGCGCAACCTGGAAGAGATTATCATCAACACCTTAAAAGACTATGGTCTCTCCGGCAAAAGAGTTCCGGGAATGACCGGCGTATGGATAGGAGAAAAGAAAATTGCCAGCATCGGCGTAGCCATATCCCGCTGGGTTACCTACCACGGCTTTGCCTTCAACATCCAACCGGAAAAAGAATACTTTAACCTGATAAATCCCTGCGGCCTGGGAAAAGAGATTACCTCCCTGGAAGAAGAGATAGGCACAAAATTAGAGATGGATGAGGTGAAGGAGAAAATAAAAGAAAACTTCCAGAAAATCTATTCATAGAAATGATGTGGCCAAAAAAAATCCGGGACTATTTCAGCAAAGACCTCTGGAGAACGGAAATAGAGCAGCTCTCCCGCTGCAAAATGTGGTTCCTGAAATTCCTGAAAATGCTTTTCCTCTCCCTGAAGGGTTTTGTAGAGGACCGTTGCCTGCTCTTTTCCTCCTCCCTTTCCTTTAGTGCCCTGCTCTCGCTCGTGCCCGTCCTGGCAGTGATGTTTTCCGTGAGCAAGGGGCTGGGCCTACAAAGCTTACTGGAAAAATTAGTCCTGGAAAAGGTAACCGGGGGCATGGAGCAAATCCTCAACCAGTTCCTCACCTACATAGAAAATACCAATGCCTCCACCCTGGGAGCCCTGGGAGTAATCTTTGCCTTCCTCATTGCCGTGCGGATTATCTCCCTGGTAGAAAGAATCTTCAACGAAATCTGGGGAGTAAAAGAAGGCAGAGCCTGGTGGAAAAAAATAAGCGAATACATCACCCTGATAATCGTCACTCCTATTTTCCTCTCCGGCGCTATCACCCTCACCATCACCCTGCAGCACACCACCTTCTTCCAGAAATTCTTCTCCTCCCTCTTCACCAACCGATACTTCCTCATCTTCACCTCCTACTTCTCCGCCTGGCTGGTTTTCTCCTTCCTCTACTTCTTTCTCCCCCACACCCGGGTGAAAATCAAAAGTGCCCTGCTGGCCGGAGTAATAGGAGGAAGCCTGTGGCAACTAACCCAATGGGGCTACTTCCACTACCAGGTGGGATTCACCCGCTATAACGCCATATACGGCAGCTTTGCCCAGGTACTGCTCTTCCTCATCTGGACCCAGCTCTCCTGGGCAATACTACTCCTGGGAGGAGAGATATCCTACGTGCATCAAAACTTCAGGACACTGGAAAAAGAATTCCAATTCCGGCAGCTGAGCTTCTCCGCCCGGGAAATCCTCTCCTTGGCTATACTCGTGGACCTGGGGAAGAAATATGCCGCAGGCGAGGAGTGGTCTCCCGAAGAGTGGGACCTCTCCCAGAAAATCCCCCTCCGCCCCATAAACCAGCTGCTCTCCCTACTCGAAGAAAAGGGCTTCATTAAAAAAAGTGAAAAGGGTCAATTCCTCCCTGCCCGTCCCTACGAGCATATCCCGCTAAAAGAAGTTATTGACTCCCTGCGGGAGGAAGGCGACCACATCCCCATAAACCAGGAACTGCATTACCTGCAAGAACTACAAAAAAATTACCTGGAAAAAGGCTGGGAGGAATTCTCCCGGCTCACCCTGAAAGACCTGCTCAATGCATAGAAAACCCTTCCCTCCCTGGTTAAAGAAAAGAGTCCCCTCCTCTGAACAAATGGCAGAGGTATGGGAGCTCATCTCCTCCTCCGAACTCCACACCATATGCCAGAGCGCCCACTGCCCCAACCTGGGAGAATGCTTTGCACGCGGCACCGCCACCTTCCTTATCCTGGGAGACACCTGCACCAGAAACTGCCGCTTCTGCCAGGTAAAAAAAGGGCTCCCTCTCCCCCTGGACAAAAGTGAGCCCCTGAGAATAAGGAAAGCCGTAGAAAAACTTCGCCTGCAATTCGTGGTGATAACCTCAGTAACCCGCGATGACCTGCCCGAGGGAGGAGCAGGATTATTCGCCCGGGTCATCCAGGAATTACACAAAGCAGGGAAAAAAGTAGAAGTGCTCATCCCGGATTTCCAGGGCTCTCCCCGGGCAATAGAAACAGTAACCTCGGCAAAACCCGAGATACTCGCCCACAACCTGGAAACTGTCCCCCGCCTGTATCCCCTGGTGCGTCCCCAGGCAGACTATGCCCGCTCCCTGGCCGTGCTGAAAACAGCGAAAGAATTATCCCCCTCCCAGATTACCAAGTCAGGCATCATGGTAGGCATGGGAGAAACAGAAGGCGAAGTTATCGAAGCAATGAAAGACGCCCGAGAAAACCAGGTAGATATCTTCACCATAGGCCAGTACCTACCCCCCACCTCCCGGCACTACCCACTGCAAGAATTCATCCACCCCCGCACCTTTGAAACCTACCAAAAAAAAGGCAAAGAAATGGGACTGGTAGTCTTATCCGGCCCCTGGGTACGAAGCTCCTACCAGGCAGAAAAAGTATACCAGAAAGTCACCTCAAGATAGGAAAAAGGGGACAGTCCCCTTTTTTATGGCCCGGCAATTACCCGGTCATTTATCACCCCGGTAAGGCCCAGCTCCTCCAAAATTGGCATAACCGGCAAAATCCCTTATAATGGAAGCAGGAGGCGAATTTTTGATGACTAACATTTCAAGTTCCTTAAAAGAAAAGTTAGAAAATGTATAGACCCGAAAATCTAATTATAGATAATAGCAAGCTCAAACTTTTTGAAGAATTAAATAAAGTACTTAGAGAACAGAAATCTTTAGATATAGCCAGTGCTTACTTCAATATAGCAGGGTTTCAACTTATAAAAGAAGCATTGCACGATGTCTATAAGTTTAGGTTACTAATAGGATGTTCTCCCCAGATAGAGGAAAAACAGCCCGACATTTTTCAGCCAGAAGAACTGTACAAGAAGAAATTCCGGGAAGATTTAGAAGAAGAGGTCTTTGAAAAAGAGAACAAGGAAATAGTTGTATCACTAATCCAACTCCTGCAAAATCCCGATTGGAAAGTTAGACTTTACGATAAAGGTTTTCTTCATGGTAAAGTTTACATTTTTGATAAACTGGCTATTATTGGTTCAAGCAATTTCACCTACTCCGGTTTTACCTCCAACACAGAACTCAATGCAGTGTTGGACGAAGCACATGCAAGATATATAAGAGAGGAGTGGTTTGAAAAATTTTGGGAACAGTCCCGGGATTTCAAAAAGGACCTGATAAAAACTCTTGATGAGTCGAAATTTGGCACAAAGGAATACCCACCCTATTATATCTTCATAAAATCACTTTACGAACTTCAGAAGGAAGATATCTCATTTCAGTATGAATCTCCGGAAATTCTTCCCGAAAGCGAGGTGGACCTTGCTAATTTTCAAGAAGACGCTGTCAAGCGAATTTATTCCAGGCTTAAAACCTATAATGGTGTTTTAATTGCTGATTCTGTAGGCTTGGGAAAAACTTGGATTGCTAAGAAAGTTATCGAAGATTTTGGCTTCTACAGACGCAAAAGATTTCTTGTCGTATGCCCTGCCAGTGTAGATGAGCCTTTATGGAGACCTGCGCTAAAAGATATTGGCCTATCTGAGAATATTATTCATCAGGAAGAACTCGGTCGTGAAGATTTTGATTTTACGGAATTGGAGAAAAAACTAAATTTCAACCTTGAGGATATAGCCCTCATCGTTGTTGATGAATCTCACAATTTTAGAAATCCTTTCTCCAATCGATATGAGAGTTTGTTTACACTTATAGAGAAAGCGGGTAAAAGACTTAAACCCAAAATCCTACTCTTGACTGCTACCCCAATGAATAATACCCACTGGGATCTCTATTTTCAATTAATGCTGTTGGCACAAAACAATAAAAGAATTTTCTTCAAAGAAGGTGTTTTTGACCTGGAAAAACAATTTAAGAAAGCTGATAAAGGAAACATTTCCCAGTTAGCAGATATTCTGCAAATCATCTCTATTCGTAGAACAAGGCAGTATATAAAAGATAACTATCCAGACGCAAAGTATAAAAATGAAAAAGGCGAGTGGGTAAGAATAGAATTTCCTGAAAGAGAACTTTCTGAGATAAACTATAGCCTTGATGAAACCTACCAGGGTCTTTATTACCAGATAGCAGAAAAGATAGAGAAGGAATTGAATCTTGCCTATTACCGACTTGAGGAATATCGAGTCGTGGGAAAGAAAGACGAGATGGAACTGGGAAGGATGAAGGCTTTGGGTGGTATTTTGCAAACCCTTCTCTTAAAGCGGTTAGAAAGCAGCGTAGAGGCATTTAGAAAGAGTATTCAAACACAAATAGATTTTCTCTCCACTTTCAAAGAGGTATTCAAAGAAGGTAAGATTCTAAGGAAGAAGTTCTACAATAAATATCTCGCTTACCTTGAAGAAGAAGCACACCTGCCTGCCGAAGCATCGGCGCAGGCAGGAGATTCAGGTTATCTTATAAAAGAACTGAAAAAGAATCTTGAATCTGTCAATCTTTCAGATTTTAATCTTGAAAAATTTTACGAGGACCTGGACAAGGATATAGAGATATTTAAAGAGATAAAGAAACTTGTAGACCCCATAGATAGAACCCAGGATGCTAAACTCAAAGAACTAAAGAAGAAACTAATAGAGTTTAAAGATAAAGGGAAGGTTCTTCTCTTCTCCTTTTACGCCGATACAATTGACTATCTTTATGAAGCCCTTAATGAGGACAAGGATTTTTCTGCTAAATTTAATGGAAAAATAGCCAAAATAACAGGTAGTTTTTCAACCCGGAGAAGAAAGGAAGTTGTTGATGGATTCCTCAATGCAGATACCGATGTACTTTTATCTACAGATATTCTCTCTGAAGGGCAGAATCTTCAAAAGGCAAGGATAGTTATAAACTATGACCTTCACTGGAATCCGGTAAGAATGATTCAACGAGCCGGCAGAATCGACCGCATAGGCTCTCCATATGATGTAATTTTTATTTACAATTTCTATCCCGAGGAGGAGTTGGAAAGCCTTCTGGAATTGGTAAAGATATTGCAGGGGAAAATAGAAATGATAAATGAAACCATAGGGCTTGATGCCTCGGTATTAGGAGAAACAATCAATCCTAAGGTATTCGGTATCATTCGGGGTTTAAGAGAGGCAAAGGACAAAAAAGAGCAGATACTCAAAGAACTTGAGGAAGAGCAGTTTGGAGGTGGGGAACTATTCTGGCAGCCTCTCAAAGACTTCGGCCTTGAAAAATTAAAAGAATTCTGCGAATCTCTCCCTCATGGAATACAGAGCGGATTGAAAAGAGATTGGAAGATTACAAGATTCAAAGAGTCAAAAGATTTTAAAGGAATCTTCTTTTATTACAAGTATAAGGAAGATTATCATCTCTGGTTTTTATATGATGTGGTGAATAATAGATTCATTACCAACAAAACAGAGATACTAAAATTTATATCCTGTAAAGAAGATGAACCGAGAGTTATTCCTGAAGACTTAGATGTATTTGAGATCCATCATAAGGTAAGAGAAGAGATAAAGAAATTCTTTTCCGAAGGATTAATTGCTACACAGATTCGTACAGCGGTCGGACGAATGGAAAAAACCCTGCGAGATTTAAGGGACGAGCTTGATTTCATCAAAGAAAATTACATTGAAGAGAATGACCCCTGGCGAGAGAGAATTACCGTTATGATTGCTAATCTACATAATATTGCTTTCACCAAGCTAAGAATGCGAACCCTGAGAAAAATCTGGAAAAACTACAAGCGTTCCAAAAACTGGAATATTTTAGTTTCAGAACTCGATAGTTTTTTGCAGGGAAAACCTTTGAATGAAGAACAGGAAGCAGTGAAGTTTGACGAAAGAAAATTGAAACTTATCTGTGTAGACTTTATTTCATAGGGGAAAAAGATTGGAAATGGTAAGATTAAAGATTGAAAGATTTAAAGATTTAGAGGTATGGCAAATAGCAAGACAGCCCGTGAAACTGGAATCATGAACATAAAACATTTCATAGAAACTCATATCCCCCAGATGGACAGCCCCGAGAAAGTCTATCAACTTTTCCAGGGCTTAGGCTATAAAACCTTAGACCCCTCCTTCCGGGGGAAAGAAGCCTGGGGCTTGAGAGAAAAAGACAGAGAAATCGTAAAAGAAATTTATACTATCGCCACCTACCAGAAAAGATTTCAAATTTTCCTGGTAGAACTCAAATCCTATTCTTCTCCTACCATTCGGAACCTCCCCCTCTATTTTGAAAAAGAAACTCAATATCCATTCTTTGTTATTACTTCTGACTATAAAAATTATACCTTCGTTCTCGTAGAGAAAATCCGTGAAGATGTGGGAGTGTGGAAGCGGAAGCTGGTGAAACTAAATCTTGATATACACGATGCCCACTACACAGATAAATGGATTCTATCTGAAATTGCTGTTGAAGAAGGACTTCAAGACCCCGTGCGAATTTATAATACCCTCACCCAATCTCTCAACATTGAGAAAGTAACCAAACGGTTTTTCAATGACTACCGAACCTCCTTTTCCGAAGTCAAAAATTTACTTCTTAAACAAATCCCCGATACTAAATGGGCTCATGACTATAGCCTTCAATTACTGAACCGCATTATGTTCCTGTATTTCGTTCAAAAGAAAAGATGGTTGGACAATAATCCCCGGTTTATTACCTACTTCTGGCAAGTCTATAAAAGAGAAAACCAGGGGAAAGACTCTTTCTATGAGAAATGGCTGTCCGTCTTATTCTTTGAAGCTTTTAACAACAAGTTTTTCCCCAAGCCCTATTTCCCCAAAGACATAAATTCTGCTTTGGCTCTTGTCCCTTATCTTAACGGAGGACTTTTCACTCCCAACAAACTTGATGAGAAAATCTTTAAAATTAACGACTCTCTTTTCGAGAAGATATTCGCCTTCTTTGATAAATATAACTTCACTATAAGAGAAGAACTGCCGCTGGAAGTAGAGGTAGCTGTTGACCCTGAGATGATAGGTAAAGTCTATGAAAGTTTGGTCAATATTTCAGAAGAAGCAGACGAAAGAGGCGAAGCGGGAATTTTCTATACTGCCAGAACAGAAATTGATTTTATGTGTCGCCGAAGCCTTGTTGAGTATTTTCACAATCACTTAGATGTTAATAAAGCCCTTATCTATGAGTTTATATTTGCTAAGACAGAGGAAGACAAAAAGAAGGTTGATAAACAAATTTCTCAACATAGGTTATGGGAAAAGATAGAATTACTTCTTGATGAACTTACCGTTGTTGACCCTGCCTGTGGCAGCGGTTCGTTTCTTGTAGGGATGCTTAATATTCTGGCTCACCTCTACAAAAGAACTTATGTTCACCTCAATCGGCAAATGAGCGATTTCGATATCAAGAAATCCATTATTGGTCGCTCCTTATACGGCGTTGATGTAATGGATTGGGCAGTTCATGTAGCTGAGCTTCGCCTCTGGTTACAACTCATAGTAGAAACTGAACTGAAGCCAGAGCAATTGAGAATCCAGCCATTACTTCCCAACCTTTCCTTCAAAATTCGCCAGGGCGATAGCCTCGTTCAGGAGATAGGAGGAATAAATCTTGCCATAAGAGCTGGAACATCAAGTATATCTCCATCTCTTAAAAGAAAGCTCACTAATCTTAAGAACGAGAAACTCAAGTTCTATAATAATGACCCTTCACGCAAGTTTAGAAGTGAATCAATGCTTCTACAGGAGGAGTTAAATATATTCCGTGCCATCCTTGACGACAGAGCATTAAACCTTTTCAATCGCATAAAATCACTACAAAGGATAATGCAGGAAACGCCAAAGCAGATAGAGTTTTTTAAAGATGAAAAGAAAGAAGGAAAAACTAAATTATTCGACCCGAAAGAAAAGATTAAAAAAGAAATTGAAAAATTCAAAGAAGAACTTGAGAATGTAAAATCCGCACGACAGGCTTTAAAGGGAATACATGATAAACCTTTTGTCTGGGATATTGATTTTGCTGAGATTTTCTCAGGAGAAAAAAATGGTTTTGACATAGTTATTGGTAACCCACCTTATGTGAGACAGGAAAAGATTGCTCCTCCACTTATTTCTAAAGAGAAAGTAACAAATGAAATAAAAAGGATATACAAAGATAAACTGGAATCCTCCATCAGGGCTCATTTTGAAAAGCGTCTTCCTAAAAAACTTGATAAGAAAAGCGACCTGTATATCTACTTCTATTTTTATGGCCTTTCACTCCTTAATTCTAAAGGAACCTTCTGTTTTATTACATCCAACTCCTGGCTCGATGTCGGTTACGGAAAAGACCTTCAGCAGTTTCTTCTGGAAAATGTCCATATTAAAGCAATCTATGACAATTCTGCCAAAAGAAGTTTTACTCAGGCTGACATAAATACAATAATAGTTATCTTCTCGGCCCCTCTGAAACAGAGAGGAGAGGGACTTTCAAATTATGCCAAATTCGTTCTTTTTAAGAAGCCCTTTGAGGATGTATTGACTTCCCGGAATCTAATTGAAATTGAGGAGGTAAAAGATACCTTAAACACTGATTCTTACAGAGTTGTATCTGTTCCTCAGAAGAAATTACTTGAAGAAGGCTGGGAGTATCCCGAAGGCATTACCGAGAAACACAAAAAGGCGTTTAAATTTAATATCGGCAAATACACCGGCAACAAATGGGGTGGGAAATATCTCAGGGCACCGGATATATTCTTTACTATACTGGAGAAGGCAGAAAGATATAAATGGATAAAATATAAAAATGAAAGTATCATTGTTGAAGATGTAACAGATACACTGGAGGAGTGAGAATGCCTTACTCAAAAGAGACGATTAAAAATTTACTGGAAACGATAGAAACAAAACCGGCAAGAGAACTGGAATCTGAGGTATTAGAATTCAAGGAATGGATTACCGATTCAAGAAGACTGTACAAAATGCTTGCCGAGTATGCAGTATGTTTTGCAAACAATAAGGGAGGCACTTTAATTCTTGGAATAAAGGATAATGTGAAGACAAAAGAAAAGGCACTTACAGGATGCTGGGGTTATAACATTAGTGAAATAAAATCTCGGATTTATGAATCAACTGATCCCAGAATACTTGTAGATGTAGAAGAATTTCCTGTTCCGGAATTAAATACAGTGTTATTAATCGTTCACATTCCATCAGGTGTGGGAGTTCACACAACCACTGACGGAACAGCAAAGATTAGAATTGGTAAAGAGTGCAAGCCGATGACAGGCACAATGCGTCAGAGAAGAATGGTAGAACTGGGACTAATAGATGTAACTGCTGAGTTAAGACCTGAATTAACCCTCTCTGATTTAAGTAAGATAGAAATAGAGAGATTGAAATCTATAATAAAAACCAAAAAGCCAGACTCCACATTATTGAAACTCAAAGAAAAGGAATTCCTTGAACAGACGGGAATCATAAAAAATGGCCATCCCACCATAGCAGGTATTCTCCTTATCGGGAAAGATGAGATTATACAGGAACATATCCCCGCTCACGAGGTGATTTACTTGTATATGAAGAACGACATTGAATATGAATTCCGTCGGGATTACAGAAAAGCACTTCTTTATGTTCTGGATGATATTTCCAGGAATATAGAAGCTCGCGGTAGGCTCACTACTGTGAAGATGGGGCTATTTCATTTTGAAATAAAAGACTTCCCTGAATTCACATACAGAGAGGCTATACTCAATGCACTTTTGCACAGGGATTACTCACAAACTGGAGCAGTATTTATCAAGCACTATCCTGATAGAATGGAAATCAGCAACCCAGGGGGCTTTATTGCTGGTATTACTCCTAAAAATATCCTGCGACAGGACTCCAGACCCAGAAACAAACATCTTGCAGAAATACTAAGAAAAATTGGCCTCATAGAAAAGGCAGGGATGGGTGTCAAGAGGATGTTTTATACTCAGCTTGCGTCTGGAAAAACAGAGCCCTCATTTCAAGCAGATGAGCATAATGTTAGGCTAATTATCAGAAACGGGGCAATAGATGAACCTTTCATAAAATTTATCAAAGAAAATGAGCAGAAAGGAAGGGAGATAGGACTTGATGAGCTGATAATTTTGTCTGTATTGAGGCGTCAGAGAGAGATTGCGATTACTTCCGCAGCAGAAACCCTGCAATTAGATATACACAGAACAAGAGAGATTCTTAATCAGATGATAAAGAGAGGATTTCTGGAAAAAAGCGGGGTTAAAAAAGGCTTAATCTATAGGCTGAGTGGCAACCTTTGTAAAAAACTGGGAGAATCTCTCTCTTATATTAGAGAAAAGGGAATTGATGAAATAAGATACCCTGAATTGATTTTGCAATATGTAAAAGAGTATGGAGAGATAACCAACAGGCAGGTAAGGGAGCTATTGGGAGTGGATAAGTTTAAGGCAAGCAGATTGTTGAGAAAACTTGTAGAGGATAAAAAATTAAAAAGAAAAGGATACTATGCTGGAGATTATAAGTATGTGTTGCATTAATATGTTGCAAGATGTTGAAGCTGCAATATCCACTATCTTGCAGTGCAACATAAGATATTGCAGGCCTCTTCTGTTCGGTTTATTTTCGCCAGATATGCGGATGAATAGCGGTTAGATATATGAAATTTTCGGAAATAAAACCCAAAATTGTAAACAACCCTGGCTTTCGCAGCCTGAAAGAGATAAAACAAGCAGGCTACAGGATTGTAAAAGAGCGCGATGGAGATAGCTATTTCCTTGTAAAGCCTGAAGAACTAAAACCTCTGCTTGTAAGGTTAGGAGATATTGCTGAAGT
>Ga0256830_1001677_pt1 | contig 15402 bp, 13 predicted proteins | sample 128326metaG_FD_190537 | JGI IMG/M metagenome (GOLD analysis project Ga0256830, IMG submission 190537) | Hydrothermal vent microbial communities from Lau Basin, Pacific Ocean - 128-326 | ecosystem: Environmental > Aquatic > Marine > Hydrothermal vents | place: Pacific Ocean: Lau Basin | collected... | reverse complement strand
GAAATACAGCTCTTCCTTGGAATTGAAGTAATTGTACAACGTTCCCTTGGCGATGCGTGCTTCCCGGGCCACGTCTTCCATGCACACGTGGTGGAAATCCAGGTGGGAGAAGAGCCTGGAAGCGACGTCCAGGATGTAGTGCCTTTTCCGTTTTGCCAGCGGCAGTGTTTCCATGATGTCGGCGTCACCCATTGCGAATTTCTTCCAGGATTTCACGGGCGCCGTTCGCAAGCAGTTTTCGCCCGAGACGGCGTCCCAGCTCTGCGCTGTTCTCCGGCAGGCTCGACCCGTGCGCGTCCAGCAAGAGAGTCCCGTCCAGGTTTCCGACCACTGCATCGAGGTAAACGCGGCCTTTGCGTATACGGGCGAAAGCGCCGATCGGGATCTGGCACCCGCCTTCCAGGGTCCTGAGCAATGCGCGTTCGGCCCTCGTGCAGGCGTGTGTCGCGCGGTGGTCGAGTTTCTTCACGTAAAATTGTACCCGCTCGTCGTTTTTCCGGGTTTCGATGCCCAGGGCGCCTTGTCCCACCGCGGGGAGCATGATTTCCATGGGCAGCGCCTGGCTGATGCGGTGTTCCATGCGCAACCTCTTCACTCCCGCGTAGGCCAGGATCATGCCGTCCCACGTGGAGGAGTCGAATTTCTTCATGCGCGTGTTCAGGTTGCCCCGCACGTCCACGATGTTCAGGTCGGGCCGGTAATGCAGGAGCTGGCTTTTTCGACGCAGGCTGCTTGTAGCGATGACCGCTCCCTCGGGAAGTTCGTCAACGGTGCTGACATGGCGGCCGATGAAAACGTCGTGCGCTTCCTCGCGGTGTGTCACCGCGGCGATATGGAGGCCGGGTGGTACGCTCGTGGGAAGATCCTTAAGGCTGTGTACGGCGAGATCGACCGTACCGTCGAGGAGGAGATTTTCTATCTCTTTCGTGAACAGGCCCTTGTCGCCGATCTTCGCCAGGGGTGCATCGAGAATTTTATCACCCTTGGTCTTGGTTACGACGATCACGACGTCGAGTCCGGGGAATTTCGCTTGGAGGGTATCGCGCACGTAATGGGCCTGCCACAGGGCCAGCTCACTGCCGCGGGTACCGATTTTGATGGCGTCAATGGTCATTGTCTTCACCGGGAGGAGTTTTTTTCACAGGTTTGTCGTCGGCCTCCGCCGCCTCGTTGTCGAGATCAAAGACCTCTCGCAACACCTGGACGGTCATGTTCAACGACGTCACGTCCTCCGTCTGTATCCGCAGCGATCTCATGGTGGGGTGCAGGATCTTTTGGAGGATCCGGTGGGTGAGAAGCTCGACAGCTTCGAACGAGTTTTCGTCGATCCGGTGCCGGAACCGTTCGAGCTCGTTTTGCCGGACGCGTTCGAATTTTTCCCGGATCTTCTGGATGGTCGGTGTTGCTTCGAGGGAGTTGTACCATATGAAGAAGCGCATCAACTCTTCCGAGACGATGGCTCCGGCCTTGGGCAGTTCCTTTTTTCGCTTGCTGATGTTGTGATCCACGATTCCCTGGAGGGCGTCGATATCGTTCAGGAACACGTTGCCCACCGATCCTGCCGCCGGATCGACATTCCGGGGAACGGAGATGTCGAGCACGAGCAGGGGCCGGTTGTAGCGTCCTTTCATGCTGTTCTTGATCATGGACCGGGTAATGAGAACCTCCGGCGAACTGGTGGCGGTAACGACCACGTCGACTTCCTTGAGGGTATCGGGAAACGCGGAAAAATCCACCACGTCGGCTCCGAACTTCGGAGCGATTTCTTCGGCGCGACTGCGCGTACGGTTGGTGAACATGAATCGCTGCACACCACGGTCAGCAAAGTGCCGGGCGGTGAGAAGCCCGGTCTCGCCCATACCGATCAGGAGCACCTGTTTTTGCTGGATGTTGTCGAAAATCCGCCCGGCCAGTTGAACGGCGGCGTAGCTGATGGATATCGCGCCGATACCGAGACTGGTTTCCGCCCGTACCCGTTTCCCGACGCGGAGCGCGTAGTGAAGAAGCGTGTTCAAAATTGTATCGGCGGCGCCTTCTTTCAGAGAGAGCTCGTACGCGTCTTTGATCTGCTTGAGAATCTGTACGTCGCCCAGGACCTGGGAATCGATGCTGGCAGCGACGTTGAAGAGGTGACTGGCCGCGCCGCACGTAAAAAACTTGAAGAAGTATTTGTCTTCGACCTGGATTTCAGGCTTGAGATTGCGCAGGAAATCCTGGAGTACGTAGCCGTCGGTTTCCACGTCGTCGTAAGGAACGCCATACAACTCGGTGCGATTGCACGTGGAGAGAATAAACGCTTCCTTCAGCAGGCCGTCGTGGAGCGTACGCAAAGCAGTAGAGATCTCGTCGCTTGAGAGCGCGAACCGCTCACGGATTTCAACGGGAGCTGTGTGGTGGTTGATGCCGACGGCGTAAATGGTCATGATCACGAGCCGGGATGGTGTTCTGGACGAGGGATGTCTGCCGTGTTACGTTTCCTCATATGAAGCGGTGGAATGTGCTGAAAAAGAGGTTGATGACGGTCATGCTGAAGAGGGCGAGCAGAAAGCCGGATACAGAGAGCTGCATGACCCTCCGGCTGTCGATCCTGAACACATAGTAGGACAACAGAACAGCGGCGTACAACAGCCAGACAAGCGCCGTGATCACCAGCTTGGGATCGGCGTACGAGAAATTCGGCATCGCATCCGGGAGCCAGATCATGGCAACCAGCATAGCCACGGTAAGGAACGTCAACCCGATGGCGGCGGCTACGACGCTGAGTTTTTCCAACGATTCAAGGCTTGGAAGATGCTTGAAAAACGGTCCGAACGTGTTACGCCGGATGTTGCGGTACAAAATGAGAAAGAGGACGCCGTACACGGCGGAAATGGCAAGGGCGCCGTACCCGAAAATGGCGGTACTGACGTGGATGCCTACCGTGTTGTCTTCCAGCACGGGATTCGGGACGCTGGGCATGCGCGTCATGACCGATGAGACGACAACGAACAAGAAGGCCACGAACAGCATGAAGACCCCGGTTTCCCTGGACCTGGTGCGGTATTCGATGTACGCGTACGTTGCCGTGATGGTAAATGCAATCAGGGACATGATCTCGAACGGTGTCGTGACCATGCACCGGGAGTACTCGGCGGTGTGCGAACCAATGTACAGGAAGTGTGCGATGAGAGTGATGATGAGCAGCCGGGTTCTCCATCCCGCGGCATACGTGTTGTCCCGGAAGAACGCGAGCCCGTAAGCGAGGGTCACCAGTGCGTACGCGATGGGGAGTATCGTTTCAAGAAAGTAATTAAAGATTGAAATCAAGTCATTCTCACCTATTTTATACTGACCGGTCAGTCATAAACATAACCAGGAAAAAACTTATTGTCAATACTTCATGTAATATTTTTTAAAAGAAAAGAGGGGGTGTGGACACTGCGGATATTGAGTTGAGGAATTTGTTTGAAGCAAAAATCGACTTTTCAGGATGCGGTTGCCCACCCCCCGGGCAAGAAAAGAAGAAAGATGGAAAGCGTCAGCTCAGGTGATAAGCCACTCAGCGAGCGCCGTACGCAGTTTCTCCATCGCTGCGACAACAGCGTCGCGAGACTCCGCGGGAATGTTGGCCAGAATCTCGTCGTGCAATTTGACGTTCTGGTCGTTGAGCTTGGCGGAGATTTCGCGACCCTTCGCAGTCAGGGAAACGAGGATAACCCGACGGTCCGTTTTGTCCGGTAAGCGACGGACCAGGCCCTTGTTTTCCATGCTGTCGATGATGCGCGTAAGGCGACTGCTCGTCAGACCCATTTTGCCGGCAATGTCTTTGATCGGCATCTTGGCATCTGCATCAAAGGCTTTGAGACAACGGAATTCCGACGTTGTCAGGTTCAGTTTCTGGGCGATTCGCTCCTGCTTCTCCTGGCAGTTGGCCAGGAGTTCGAACGTGAGGTCAGCCATTCTGGCTGCTTGACGGATTTTTGATTTGTAAGCCATATACATGCTCCTTTGCTATTGACAAATTTACATATCAGGATTTACCTTTGCAAATTTATTGGACATGAATATTTAAAGTTATTGATCGAAAAGTATCCGGAACTCATCCTTTATCCGTAAAGCTGTCTCTTTATTCGTGTATTTCCTTGTTTGGGGGGCGCCGGGAGTTGGGAATTGCGAGAATCAATGTGTTAATTAGCCTCGGGGGAACATGTCGCGAGGTAAAAACTGGCAAAGGAAACGATGACGTTATCGCTGTACGACTGGGCGCTCGTAGTTGCATATCTTGGCACTCTTTTCTACCTGGGGCTCCGGGGTTCATCGGGCTCCCGTACGACTGTCAGTTCTTTTTTACTGGGTGGGCGTACGCTGACCCTGCCATTGTTTGTCGCGTCACTCGTTTCAACGTGGTACGGCGGCGTCCTTGGAGTCGGCGAGTATTCCTACCGCTTCGGGTTATCGAATATCATCGTGTTTGGTGTGCCGTACTACCTGTTTGCCATCATCTTCGCGATATTTTTTGCTGAGAAAGTGCGAAACTCCAACCTTGTTTCCATTCCCGACAAGTTGTATCAAACCTACGATCTCAAGAGCGGGATCGCAGGATCAATCCTCGCCTGGTTTGTCAGCTCTCCCGCCCCCTACTTTTTGATGCTGGCGGTATTGATTCAGGTGGTCACGGGATGGCCGTTGCTATGGGCGCTTATCGCGGGAACCAGCGTTGTGCTCGTGTACGTGTCGTGGGGCGGCTTCAGGGCGGTGGTGAAAACGGACATGCTTCAGTTCCTGCTCATGTTCACCGGGTTCTTTCTCATTCTGGTTTTCGCTACCAAAGAGTTTGGGGGATTGGAAAAGCTTTTCGACGCTCTTCCCGCATCGCACATGACGTGGACCGGCGGAAAGTCCGTCCAGTACATGGTTGTCTGGTTTTTTATCGCCCTCTGGACGTTGGTGGCGCCGCCGTTTCACCAGTTCACTTATTCCGCGAGGAATGCGAAGACGGCCCGGTGGGGGATTGTGCTGTCGGTCGTGTTCTGGATGGTGTTCGATACGATCACAACACTTAGCGGCCTTTATGCCCGCGTACTCGTTCCGGATCTTTCCACCCCGGCCATGGCGTACCCCGCCCTGGCGGAAGCCGTGCTTCCCGAGGTCGCGAAAGGGATTTTCTATCTCGGGATGCTGGCCACGGTAATGTCCACGACCGACGCCTTTACGTTAATCAGCGCCATGACGCTGGGTCGGGATATCGTGGGCAAGTTGCGGCGGGTTTCGTCCGAACGGCTCCTGAACCGCTATACACAGGCAGGGGCGGCGGTTACCGGCCTCGTGTCCGTGGGGGCCGTTCTCCTGGTGCCGTCCATCGTGAACCTGTGGTACGTGCTGGGGACGGTGTTCATCCCGGGATTGCTTCTGCCGCTGCTGACCGCCTACTACCCGCGCTGGAGACTTTCCTCCGGTTGGACGTTCTGCGCCATGATCCTGGGTTCGGGCGTTTCATTTTTAGCTTTCATCATTGGAGTGATAAACGGATCGATGGACAGTCCTGCGTATCCGTTCGGTATCGAGCCCATGTACCACGGGTTGGCTCTCACCATCGGCCTCTATATGGTACGGCATGGAAAAAGGGTGGAGGAAGGCGGGGCCAGCCGGTAAACTGACGTGGAGCCGTATTTCTTTGTCTTTGTCAGGGAAAATCGGTAGAATTTTAATCTGGGGGTACATACCCGCAGCATTTCATTGGATTAAACAGAGGACTGGTCATGGAACATTTTCGGCAAAGTATGCTCGATCTCATTATCGAGACCTCAACCAACCTTCCAGTTGATGTACGGGAGGCGATGGCAGCGAAAATCGACGTGGAGGCACCCGGAAGCCGCGCCGCCGTTGCCCTGGCCACGATTACCAGGAACATCGACATGGCCTGTGAAAATACGGGCGCGATATGCCAGGATACCGGTATGCCGACCTTTCGCATTTTTTGTCCGGTAGGCACGAATCAAATTGCTATTCGCAAGGATATCGAATGGGCGCTGGCGGAAGCAACGCGCCTGGGCAAACTCCGTCCCAACGCGGTGGACCCGCTGACCGGCAAAAACAGCGGCAACAACCTGGGCGACGGCGTCCCCGTCATCCACTGGGAGCAGTGGGAAAAGGATGAGATTGAAGTGGGTCTCATCCTCAAAGGAGGCGGATGCGAGAACAAGAATATTCAGTATTCGCTCCCCGCGGATCTCGATCACCTCGGCAAAGCCGGGCGCAACCTGGAGGGAATCCGGAAATGCATTCTGCATGCGGTCTGGCAGGCCCAGGGGCAGGGATGCTCGGCGGGATTCCTCGGCGTCGGGATCGGCGGCGACCGCACCAGCAGCTACGCCTGCGCCAAGGAACAGCTTTTCCGCGACTGCCGCGACATCAACCCCGATCCCGAGCTGGCGAAGATGGAATCGTACATCGTCGAGAAAGCCAATACGCTGAACATCGGCACGATGGGGTTCGGCGGCGCCGTTACGTTGCTGGGGTGTAAGATCGGCAAGTACCACCGCTTACCTGCCTCGTTCTTCGTGTCGGTAGCGTATGACTGCTGGGCCTACCGGCGCCAGGTCATCAGCATCGATCCGATCAGCGGCGCCATTACGGGTTGGAGATTCCGGGCCGAAAAACCCAAGCGGATGGCGGCGGGTGAAAGTATTCCCCGCACGGGCCGGGAAATCACCCTGACGCCTCCGATCAGCGAGGAACAGATTCGCTCCCTCAAGGTTGGAGACGTAGTGCTCATTACCGGAACGATATTCACGGGCAGGGACGCTCTGCACCAGTACCTGATGGATCACGACGCGCCGGTGGACATGAACGGCGGCGTGCTGTATCACTGCGGGCCGGTCATGATCAAGGACGAGAACGACAAGTGGCAGGTGAAGGCGGCGGGTCCGACAACGAGCATCAGGGAGGAGCCGTACCAGGCCGAGATTATCAAGAAATTCGGGATCAGGGCCGTGATCGGGAAAGGCGGCATGGGAGCGAAAACCCTGGACGGGTTGAAGGAGCACGGCGCCGTCTATCTCAATGCCATCGGGGGTGCGGCCCAGTACTACGCCGAGTCGCTGGTGGATGTCAAGGGCGTGTATTTCCTCGAGGAGTTCGGCATTCCGGAAGCCATGTGGGTGTACGAGGCGAAGGAGTTTCCCGCCATCGTGACCATGGACGCGAACGGGAATTCGCTGCACCGGGAAATCGAGGAAGATTCCGCGAAACGGCTGGAGAAACTCCAGCTCGACGTATTGCAGTAATCACCGCGGCTGGTTATCGTTGGGGAGGCGCGATTGTGCTTCCCCATTACTTTTTGAAGGAGTTGAAATTCCATGACTGAATCTCCCCGGGAAACCATCGAACGGTCACTAAAAGATGCGGAAGAAGTCCTCGCTCTCCTGCGCGGCGATCCGGCCCTGCTCGATGCGATCCAGCACTTCGCCGATACCGTAACAAAAGCGTTTTTGTCCGGCGGGAAGGTGCTTGCCTGCGGAAACGGCGGATCCATGAGCGACGCCATGCATTTTGCCGAAGAATTCAGCGGTCGGTACCGCAAGGACCGCAAACCGCTTCCGGCCCTGGCGCTGAGCGATCCCGCCCACATCACCTGCACAGCCAACGATTACGGCTTCGAGTACGTCTTCTCGCGCCAGGTCGAAGCGCTTGGCAAAGGGAATGACGTCCTTCTCGCCATTTCCACGAGCGGGAATTCGCCGAACGTGATTAACGCTGTCGCGGAGGCGAAAAAACGTGGCATGATTTCCGTCGGGTTGCTGGGCAAAGGCGGTGGACAGCTCGCGGAGCTGGTCGATCTTCCTCTCGTCGTGCCGGGTGAAACGGCGGATCGTATCCAGGAATTGCACATCAAGGTTCTGCATATCGTGATTGAAATCGTCGAGCGAAATCTCGTCCCGGAAAACTACGAAGATAGTTAGCCGGTATGGGCATCCATCTCAATTCCGTGTCATGAAGATGTTTCCGCAGTCGCTTTCTCGTCCCGTCAAGTTCCTTCTTGTCGGCATCATCGTGCTCGCCGTTCTTATGGTTTGGTTCGGTTACAACGAACTCCAGGAAAGCCGGCGGGACCTCCGGTCGTCGTTGGAGGCGGAAGGCGCAACGCTCATCGAAGCCCTCAACACGGCCAGCGAGATCAACCTGTTGTCCTCGAACGAGTTCCAGCGTCTCCTGACGGAAAAACTCGTGATCGTATGCGCCCATGTATCGGATCTGGAGCAATTCGGGGCATTGACGGGCCCGGTTCTGAAGCGCCACGTGGAACGGGCGGACGTGGATTTCCTGGCCGTGGGAGACCGAAACGGACGGATCATCATATCCTCTGTCGCCGGCGTCACCCGGGATGCACTCCTTCATCAAGAACTGCTGGACTCTATCCAGGTAGTGAACCGGGACGGAAAGGAATGGGTCGATTTGGGAACATGGAACAATCCCGTTGTGGGCAGGAGGCAGTATCTTGTGGCATTCAGGAGACCACACCGCTCCGGCTTCATCCTGGCCGGGTTGAACGCCGAGCATATTCTCCGCTTCCGGAAACGTATCGGGTTGGGCCGGTACATCCAGGATATTGGGCGAAACCCCCAGATAGAATACGTCGTGCTCCAGGACGAGTACGGGATTATTTCCGCCAGCCGAGGAGTGAAGGAAATGAGCTCCATCGGGGGCGATCCGTTTCTGCAGCCCGCCCTGGCCGGGGACACGCTTTTGGCGCATCAGGTTACGTACCAGGGGCGGGAGGTCCTGGAGGTCGTGCGTCCCCTGTACATTGAAGGAGAATTCTTCGCGCTTACTCGCATCGGGCTTTCGACACGACGTACGCAGGCGATTCTTCTTCGCGGGCGCAACCGCATGATCGTTATGGCACTCATTGTCGTGGTACTGGGCGGCCTGGCCTTCGGTTTTCTTCTCGTGCGGCAGCGGTACCAGATCCTTCAGGAGGAACATCGCGTGGTTCGCAGTTATACGGACCGCGTTTTGGACAACATGGCGGACGGCGTGGTCGCGGCAGACAACACGGGCAAGATCTTGGTGTTCAACAAGGCGGCTGAAAAGCTGTTCGGTGTGAATTCGGACTCGGTGTTGGGCAAGACCTGCCGTGCCGTCATTCCCGACACTTCCAGCATCGAAGAAACGCTGCGCACGGGGAAGCCCATCGAATACGAAGAGCGATCGTATTCGCTCGGCGAAAGGGATATCATCGCCGGTATCAGCACTTCCATCATTCACGACACGGATGGCGGCGTCAACACGGTTGTGGCCGTGATCAAGGACCTTACCGAACAGCGGCGCGTACAGGAGGAATTGCAGCGCAGGGAAAAGCTGAGCGCCATGGGAGAACTCGCCGCCGGCGTGGCGCACGAAATACGAAATCCCCTGAATGCCATTGGGGTCATTGCCCAGCGGTTCGCACACGAGTTTTCGCCCAGGGAAGACGAGGAGGAATTTCACGAGCTGGTTCAGACGGTGCGGCAGGAAGTCCAGCGCGTAAACGAGATCATCCAGCAATTCCTTGAGTTCGCGCGTCCCAGGCCGCTGACCCTCGGCCGGGTTTCGCTGCGGGAACTTCTCCAATCGGAAATCAAGGCACTTGAAAGCCAGGCCGCGCACGCCGGTGTTCACCTCGAACTCACCGTTCTCCGGGATGGCGATATCACCGTGGACGTGAACCGTATGCAGCAGGTGCTTCTCAACCTTGTGCAAAACGCTATCGAAGCCTGCGCGCACGGTGACCGGATTGACGTTACCGGCGCGGTGGAACGCGACCGGGTGGTCATCACCGTGCGAGACACGGGGAAGGGAATCCCGGCGAAACACATATCGAAAATTTTCAACCTCTATTTTTCCACCAGGTCGGCGGGGACGGGGTTGGGCTTGAGCATCGTCCACCAGATCATCAGCGAACATGGCGGCGACATCACTGTCGAGAGCGAAGAAGGAACGGGGACGGAGTTTGTTATCACTCTTCCGCGAAGGACCGGCAGCCCGGCCGAAGGTTGAAATGGAACGAAAGAATCGAAAGCGCTGAAGGCGCATCATACGGATGGTAACACGAAGAAAGGTATGCCATGAAATTGACCGTGCTTATTGTTGACGACGAGAAAGCCCAGCGCGAATCGCTGGCCGGGTTCCTGCGCAAGAAGGGATATGAAACGAAAAGCGCAGGCTCCGGGACAGAAGCGTTGGAGTGGGTCAGGACCCACACGGTCGATGTGATTTGCACGGATTTCAAGATGCCCGATCTCAGCGGGTTGGAACTTCTCAAGGAAGTCCATTCCATCAACCCGGATATTCCCGTGATCATCATGACCGCTTACGGGAGCGTCGAGAACGCGGTTGAAGCCATGAAAGCGGGCGCGTTCGAATACATCCAGAAGCCCGTGGATCTCGACGAGCTGCTCATCCTGGTTCGGCGGGGAATCGAACGCTCGCACCTGGTGCGGGAAAACCGCGAACTTCGCAAGCAACTCGAAAAGAAATACTCGTTCGAAGGAATTGTGTCTCAGAGCGGTGAAATGGAAGAAGTGCTGAACACCGCCGCGCGCGTGGCCGCCAGCGACGCCACGGTCTTGATCCGGGGGGAAAGCGGAACGGGTAAGGAGCTGATCGCTCGCGCCATTTACCACGCCAGCAACCGGAGGGATAAACCGTTCGTGGTGGTCAATTGCGCGGCTCTCCCGGAAACACTGCTGGAGAGCGAGCTCTTCGGTCACGAGAAAGGTTCGTTCACCGGTGCGGACCGCCAACGGATCGGAAAATTCGAGCAAGCCAACGGGGGAACGCTGTTTGTTGATGAGGTTGGAGATATCCCGCCCCAGGTACAGGTAAAGCTTCTGCGGGCCCTCCAGTTTGGAACGATCGAGCGGGTCGGCGGCGATGAGACAATCGAGCTGAACGTCCGTATCGTGGCGGCTACGAACAGGAATCTGGAAGAGCTCATTCGCGAGGGAGAATTCCGTGAAGACTTGTTTTACCGTCTCAACGTAGTACCCATCTTTATCCCACCTCTTCGCAAACGCAAGGTCGATATTCCACCCCTCGTGCATCATTTCATCCGGAAGTACGGTGAAATGACCGGGAAAGAGGTGCAGGGCATCTCGCGCGAAGCCATGGAGATGCTCCTGCGGTATGATTTTCCCGGCAACATTCGTGAACTGGAGAACGTCATTCAGCGAGCGGTCGTGATGACGCGCGGCGACCTCATCACCACCTCCGACCTTCCTCCCGAAATGGGGAATGAAAGCACGGAACCATCCACGTTACCTCCTCTTGGGGACTTGAAACAAACGGTGGCGGAAATTGAAAAATCCATGATACGCCGGGCACTGGATGAGACGAACGGCAACCAGGTCCAGGCTGCGCGCCTGCTGGGGATTTCCGAACGCAATCTCCGGTACAAGATGGGAAAGCTGGGCTTGTAACGGTTCATCCATTTTTCTCTTCATCGCACTCCCCCGACAATAATCAGTTTTCAGTTGTTTGTCGACAATTTTGCCGAGTCATCTCGACGGATTTGCCGAAGCCAACGTTGTATGCCATCCAAAACAGTGCTTTTCGGCTCATTTTGTACGATTTAGGTTTTGGCACGATTTTCCGTCATGTGAGAAGGTCATGAAGTTGGACGAAGCATACATAAAAGGACACGGTACCATGAAACAGACATCGTTTACATTGTTCCTTGTCGCGATAGCGCTCGGATTGGCACTCCAGGCGAATGCGCAGGACAAAGCTCAGATGAATCAGGATAAAACAAAGACGGAGTTATCCTCTCCAGCAAATCAAGACCACGTGGGCCAGAATTACATCGACGAAGACGGCGACGGTGTGTGCGACAGGCAGAATGAGCGGAGGCGCATGCATCGGCGCGATTACGACCGGAATGATGATCGTCACATGGGGCGTTGCGGACGCGGTAACCGGCGTGGTCATGATGGACAGCAAGGACATGATGGAGCACATCACTCGCGTCGGCAAGCGGGATCAATCCAAAAATGAAACGGTTTCGCTACATAGCGCGACTTCTCTTCGCTTCAGCACTGGGAGTTGTTCTTTTTGCGTCTTCCGGATTGGCCCAGGAACGTAAGGGTGCCGGAGAGCAGTCGGGAAAGAAGGTTCACCAGCAAAAGGTGGACATGAAAAAGTCCCAGGTTAAAAACGAAAAAAGAATGGAATTCCGGGGTTTCATCGATGAAAACGGAGATGGTATCGACGATCGCATGGAACAAGGGAAAATGGAGCACAAGGGAGAACACAAGGAGGCGCACCAGCGGATGCGGGATCATTTCATTGACATGGACGGTGATGGAATAAACGACAACCGGTGCGAAGGCATGGGAGTCGGCAACAAGCGACGCTCGGGTTCATGGAGGCACATGCGATGAAAAGAACAGTGGAAATTCTTGTCATGTTGCTGACCCTGAACATGTTTCTGGTCACGGCTTCACTGGCCCAGGTCTACGGTTCGGTTTCCGTCGCCGGAGGTTATTCCGACAACCTCTTTCGCAGCGCGAATTTCACGAATGACGGAGCCGGGCTCGCTTCGTTAAAACTTGGGTACGAACCCGGTGAGAACTGGCTCTTGCAGTACAGCGGGTATGGCTCCATGTTCCAGTCTTACGCAGAAAGAAATTACACGGTACACAACCTGGGAGCGATGTACTACGCGCAACTGCAAGACAATGCCGTAACCACGCTCACTTTGTACGCGGGAGCCAGCAGTCGTTTTGACCGGAGTTCCTATTCGTACTATGATTACACCCAATGGTTGGGTCGGGCCAGGGTTCGGCACAACTTCACGCAAACGAGTTTCCTCACCGGATCATACCAACTTCGCCAGCGACGGTATCCGGATTTCAACGATCTCAGCTATATCGAGCACTACGCCTCACTGGCCTTTTCGATTTCTTTCCAGACCCGCACGAGTGTGCGCCTCAGCATGGATTACGGCGTGAAAAACTACTCGTCACTCAGCGTTGTAAACAACGACAACACTGACGGGGGTGGAATGCCCGGCGGAGGGATGGGCCATGGCGGCATGGGCGGTGGTGATAACATCGGTGGTAATTCCCACATGGAGGATGAATGGAACGGGATGCGCCGGCATTACGCGGGAAGCAACGAGGACGTGCATTACCTCGTGTACGACAATCCTTCGAGCAACCAGGCGGTGGTGCGTTTTCGGGTCGCACAATCGTTGTGGGAGAAGGCCGGCATCAGGTTTCAATACGAACATCGGATTAACCTTGCCGACCGCGGACGATCGTACATCGGGAACACCGTCGATTACCTGGGTGAGGAGGAGCTCTTCGATGATCCCTACAGCTATGAAGGCCCCGGCGGTTTGGTAACGTTCACACAGTTGATGCCCTTGTCGATGAAAATCACGCTGTCAACAGAGGTGTACGATAAAACGTATTCCTATCCCGTGATCGCAGTCGATCCGGACGTGCAGTCGGAAGAGGCAAGAAAAGACCTGGAATTCCTGGCCTGGATCAGGTGGGAGAAGGGATTCCCCGGCTTCGGTATGCTTGACCAGGTTTCCGTTTATACGACGTACTACTTTGTCAGAAACCAATCGAACACCCCATTCTTCGATTACTACGCAAACTCGGTTCAAATCGGAATACTCGGAGATTTCTAAATCGTTTAACCAGTTCAATTACGAAAGGAGCAACACTTATGAAAACACCTACACTTATTGCGGCTACAGCTTTCATCCTCTTGTTCGGAGGAATGGCAGCATTCGCTCAACATGGCGGATGTGGCGGAGGTGGAAATAATCATGGAAATGACGACCACGGCGGTATGGGTATGGGAGGAAATTGTGATTCACTACAGGAAGTCACCAAGAGCGGAACCGTCATCATCGATACTGCCAACTGCTTCATGGGACAATATTTCCTCGATACCGACGGGGATAGCAAAGCCGATTACCAGCTTAACTTTGGACCGCCCTGGTACAAACCTTCCAGCGGCGCAACGCGTCCCGACAATGGTGATAAGGTTACGGTAACCGGCGGATTAATGACGTACATGACCCCGGAGGGCATCTGCGTATGGGAACTTGATGGTAAAACGTGGCGCGACAGCACGCATACGTGGGGCTGGTCCGGTGGATGGGTCGGCGGCATGCACAGCGGCGATACAACCAGGATTTACCACCATCGCGACAGTACTAGTTGGTGCGATTTCCCGGACAGCTCCTGGGGCATGGGTATGGGCATGGGCCACCAGGGCGGCCGGAGAGATTCCGTGTATTGCCGGTACGATGACGCTGATACTCTCCCCGGTTGGCATGGCGGCGGACACGGGTTTACGGTTGAAGTATATGAAGCGCGCGGAAGTCGCATGATGGGCGGAATGCACAGCAATTCCATGTCCTTCAAGAGAGACGTGCGAATTCGCTTCCACTATACGGATGAAGAGATCGCCGGGATGGGCGGGCATGAAGGCGACGTTGTCGTCATGTGCTATGACAACGGTCAGTGGAAACCCGCACCCAACCAGAATCTGGACACGGATGCCAACGTTGTGACGGTGACCAGCAGCAAGGTGTTTCCGTTCTACGTATTGACAGTTGCCACACCGACGGGTATCAGCGATGTGTCGCTGCCGAACTCGGTGCAATTGGATCAAAACTATCCCAATCCGTTCAATCCATCCACAAGCATTCGGTTCTACCTCGACAAGCAGAGCAACATTCAACTTCTTGTTTACGATGCGCTGGGCCGCCAGGTCTCGGTTGTTGCTCAGGGGGTTTATACTGAGGGAGAGCACCAGGTCGTGTTTAACGCGGCGGGATTACCTTCCGGTGTGTACCTGTACCGGCTGATCAACGGGAATGAAATCGTCACGCGTCGAATGGTGCTGAATAAATAGCATTCGCAGAAACGAGAATGAGCCCGGCGTTTGGTTGGAACGCCGGGCTTTTCTCATTCAGGGAATATCGGCACTTTTACCCATGGGCTCGCTCGCTGTCGGGAGCGTGTATCGTCCTTGTTTTCTTGGAACTGTCTTGACAATATGAAATGAAACGTATCCTGATTCTTTGTACGGGGAATTCCTGTCGCAGCCAGATGGCGGAGGGAATTCTGAAATCCCTGGATGAAAGCCTGGAAGTCCATTCCGCGGGAACCAAACCGGCCGAGCGAGTGCATCCCAGGGCTGTGCAGGTCATGAAGGAAATCGGTATCGATATCAGCGATGGATCACCTGCGCACGTTGACCGTTTCCTCGGCCAATCCTTTGATTACGTGATTACGGTGTGTGACCATGCGCGCGAAACGTGCCCGGTGTTTACCGGCAGCGTTTTCAAGCGGCTCCATCTCGGGTTCGAAGATCCCGCTGAGGCGACGGGAAGCGAAGAACATGTTCTCGCCGTTTTCC
>Ga0256830_1001676_pt1 | contig 15402 bp, 14 predicted proteins | sample 128326metaG_FD_190537 | JGI IMG/M metagenome (GOLD analysis project Ga0256830, IMG submission 190537) | Hydrothermal vent microbial communities from Lau Basin, Pacific Ocean - 128-326 | ecosystem: Environmental > Aquatic > Marine > Hydrothermal vents | place: Pacific Ocean: Lau Basin | collected... | reverse complement strand
GATTTAACCTCAACAGGAATCAGCTCATTGTTTTTGAATAAAATAAAATCAACTTCCGCCATTCCCTTCGTTCTCCAGTATCTGACCTCACCATAATCTCTCAGCTGGATGAACACATGGTTTTCCAGCAGCTGCCCGCTGTCAGTTCTGGAAGACAGCTCCGTAAAGTTTGAAAGAATGGCATTTCTCAAACCGGTATCAACAAAATATATCTTCCTCCTTTTTCTAATTTCTGTGGAAACGTTCTGGAAGAACGGTCTTACCAATCTAATTACATACGTGTTTTCCAGCACGGACAGATAGTTCCACAGAGTCCTTATATCAATGGACAGGTCCTTTGACAGGGTGAACGGCTCAAGCAGCTTACCCGTGTTGAAGCTCAGGAACCTCAGGACATCCCTGAACTTCTCCAGATGTCTTATATCAAAGAAGAAGAAAACATCCTTTTCAAGATAAGTTTGCTGTAGTGATTTTAAAAGCTGAGCCTTTATCTCATAATCACTTTCCTTCACAACCGCTGGAAAACCACCGTAGATAATGTACTCCTCAAGAAGAATTTTAAACTCGTTTTCAAATGCCTTCTCAGGCTTTGCCTTTTCTCCAGCCATGAACTTTTCAACTTCCCTCTTATTTTCAAGATAAATATCATAAAGGTCTCTTGCCTTCCAGAGAATGAACTCTTCAAAGCTTAACGGGTAAAGCTCAAACAAAATTGCTCTTCCAACAAGATACTTTGATATGGGGACTCTAACATCAAAAGAGCCAGAGCCGCTTATAAAAAGTTTTATTTCAGGAAAAAGGTCGTAAATAAGCTTTATTACCCTTCCGGCATTTTTTGAGTACTGAACCTCATCAAGGAACAGGTTACCACCGAATCTTCTGGCAAACTGCTTTGGCCTCTTATCAAACTCTTCAAGCATGTCCGGGTCTTCCAGAGTAACGTAGCTGCCGCCAAGCTTCTCTTTTAAATGCAGCAGCAGCGTCGTCTTCCCCGCCTGCCTCGGCCCCTTAATCACCACCGCCTCCCTCCTGCCGAGCCACTTATCCAGGTTCTGCTCTACTTTTCTTGGATAGTACTCCATGAAAGGTGCTACCTTTCATGCACACTTAAACCTTTCGCATAGGCTGGCGCTCCATGCGATACTCCGGCAGGCAGGGCTCCTCAGGGTCAGCACGTGGGGAGAAGCTGGAGGGTGCTTAGCCAGGCGCTACTCTATGGACGCGTGCCTTATCAGCATCTCCTCCTCGGTCTTGCCCAGCCTCACCATGAGCTCCGCTATGACGGCATCCAGGAATATCATAACCCCCACCTCAAACAGCGTACCCAGAGGTGCGAGCGGGTAGTGCTCCCCCTTTATCTGCCTCATCACGAAATCCTTCTCACCCCTCAGCTTGGTTCTCCCCCTGACCACCACCGTTATGTCAGCGAGCTTACCCAAGGAGGAGTGGGGGTAGGTGGTTATAACCGCCACCTTTGCGCCTATCTTCTTGGCTATCCTGGCGGCATTCACGGCGCTGGTGGTCTCACCCGAGCCCGAGATGGTTATAAGAACATCATTCTTCTCAATCGCCGGGGTTATTATCTCCCCCACCACGAACACGTTTATGCCCAGGTGCATCAGCCTCATGGCAAAAGCCTTGCCAACCAGCCCCGACCTTCCAGCCCCGTAGATGAACACCTTCTCAGAATCTGTTATGGCTCTGAGAAAAGCCTCAACCTGCTCCTCATCAAGCTCATCAACCGTCCGCTCCACGTGGTTGGTTATGGTGCGAACAGCCTCTCTAAGCACTTCCATAGCCCCGGCTCAGCACCTCAACGTCATAAAGCTTTGTAGCATGCCATGCCACACCATACCCCGCTTATGAAGCTTTCATAAATTTTCATAAACGTTCTCAATCAGTTTTTTATGGATAGCCGGCTCTCCTGAATTATGGTGATGTGCCATGAGTGACACCGAGCAGGCGAAGAAGAGGCTTGAGGAGGCTAAGGTAAAGAACGTGCTGTGCTTTTTCAGTGACGTCAGGGGAATCCTGCAGAGCTTTACCATACCCGCCAGGGAATTCATTGAGGGTGACGCCTTTGAGACAGGGATAGGGTTTGACGGCTCATCCATCAGGGGCTTCAAGAGCATAGACATGAGCGACATGGTGTGGGTGCCCGACGCGGGAACCACCAGGGTGGTGCCCTGGATAGAGGACCCCATACAGAAGTCGGCGGTAATATTTGGTGACGTTTATGAGGCCTTCGGCGAGAAGGGCGGTGGAAAGGTCTCGGACGTTGACCCCAGGGGGTACGTGGCAAAGCGTGTCATAGAGCAGGCTGAGAAGATGGGGTACAGGGCTATCTTCGGTCCCGAGATAGAGTTCTTCGTGTTTGAGAGGGTTGACCCCACGAAGCTGCAGTACGACCTCTGGGTTTCTCCAGCCGGAGGTGAGGGAGACTCCTGGGGACCCCCCAGGGTGGTGCCCGAGTCGCCCGAGATCAGAACTGGCGGGCTGATACTGCGCCCCAAGGAGGCGTACTTCCGTGCACCCCCCGAGGACACCACCAACGACTACCGCAACGAGCTGGCTCACTACCTCACCGAGATGGGGGTGGAGATAGAGTACCACCACCACGAGGTGGCGACCGCTGGGCAGGTGGAGCTTGACTTCAGGGCAAAGGAGCTGGTGCAGTGCGGCGACTCCTTCTACGTGTACAAGTTCGCCGCCAGGAACATCGCAAAGAAGTACGGGTGGATCGCTACATTCATGCCCAAGCCCCTGTACTTGGACAACGCCAGCGGCATGCACACCCACATGAGCCTGTGGAAGGGCGAGCCCTTCAAGGGTGAGAACGCCTTCTTTGACGAGAACGACGAGTACGGGCTCAGCCAGACGGCGAGGTACTACATAGGCGGGCTCATTGAGCACTCCAAGGCTCTGACCGCCATATGCTGCCCCACGGTGAACAGCTACAAGCGCCTCGTGCCGGGCTTTGAGGCACCCATAAACATAAGCTGGAGCCCCAGGAACAGGAGCGCCCTCGTGAGGGTGCCCGTGTACTTCAGGAGCCCGAAGGCGACCAGGTGCGAGTACAGAGCCGCCGACCCCAGCTGCAACCCGTACCTGGCGTACTCCTGCATGCTGGCAGCCGGCCTTGACGGCATAAAGAAGAAGATAGAGCCCGGCGACCCCCTGCGGGCGGACATGTACGAGCTCACCCCCGAGGAGAAGCAGAAGTACGGCATAGGGGAGCTTCCCACGACCCTCAGGGACGCCCTTGACCACCTGACCACCGACGAGGTGCTGCAGCGTGCGCTGGGCAACCACATATACGAGGCCTTCGTGGAGATAAAGACAGAGGAGTGGAACCAGTACTGCCTGTACGTCACTCCCTGGGAGATTATGAAGTATCTGGACTACTGAGGTGATGAAGATGGGAGTTCATAGGGTTACGAGCGAGGCTGCAAAGGCTTATGCAGCAAGGGAGCGCGTGCTCGGCGCCGGGATAAGCGTGCTCGGCATGGCGGCGGAGAAGGCGAGGGAGCTTGACTCCAGCGTGCTGGAGAGGTGCGGGGACCTCAGCGCCCAGCTCCTCTCCTACGCCCCCGGCTACGCTGGCAAGCTCATGCTCGTCTCCGCCAGGCTCTTCTGGGCGCTTGCAGGCGTTGAGGAGCGCGAGGCGAAGGTTGCCAGCCTTGAGGAGCTGGAGAAGGAGATAGAGGAGCTCAGGAAATCCCTTGAGTGATGCGGTACAGGGTGAGCGTTGAGCTGCTGGGCAGGTACGAGGCGGGCGAGTTTCCCGGCGAGATAGCTAAGAGGTTCGGGATACCCGAGGAGAGCATAGTCAACCTGAACTCCAACGAGAACCCCTACCCGCTGCCGGAGAGCGTGGTTGAGGCGATTGCAGAGGCTGCTGAGCTTGCTGGGAGGTACCCCGACCCCGCCTACCCGGAGCTCAGGCGCCGCATAGCCGGGTATGCGGGCACCGGCGAGGAGTGCATAGCCCTCGGAGCAGGTGCGGGAGACCTGATCTCCCACATCTGCACCCTTTTTATTGAGCCCCTTGACAGGGTGCTCATACCGGTTCCCACCTACACGATGTACGCCTTCTACTCCATGCTCAGGGACGCCAGCGTGGAGTTTCTGGAGCCGTCTGATGGGCTGTATCCCGATGCGGGGGAGATTGCATCCAGGGCGGAGGGTGCAAAGCTGGTCTTCCTGTGCTCCCCCAACAACCCCACCGGGGGCGTGGTTGAGCCCGAGGACGTTGCGAGGGTGGCGGAAGCCGCCAACGCCGTGGTGGTTGACGAGGCCTACCACGAGTTCTGGGGCAAGAGCGCAGCGGCTCTGGTTGAGGAGCTGGGCAACTTGGTGGTCCTCAGGAGCTTCTCCAAGTTTTTCGGATTGGCAGGGCTCAGGGTGGGGTACGCCATAACCTCTCCCGAGATTGCGGAGCTGCTTGAGAGGATACGCAACCCCTTCTGCATCTCCAGGGTTGCGGAAGCCGCCGCGCTGGCTGCTCTGAAGGAGGTTGAGCACTTCCGCAGCACGGGCAGGGAGATAGTGAGGGAGCGGGAGCGCCTCAGGCGAGCCCTGGGGGAGATTGAGGGGCTTCAGGTTTTTCCATCGGAGGCAAACTTCCTGCTCCTCAGGCTGCTCGGAGCCAGGGGAGGGGAGGTGTACCAGAAGCTCTTGGAGAGGGGAATCATAGTGAGGAACGTCTCGGGCATGCCGGGGCTGAGGGGGGAGTACCTCAGGGTGAGCGTGGGCACCCCGGAGGAGAACAGGAGGCTCGTGGAAGCCCTCGGCGAGGTCATGGGCTCCCTTTGACCCCCGTGATTGCTCTTGACTCCCCGAGCTCCACCCTTCTGAGCTCCCCGAAGCCAGCCATCCTGAGCCAGCGCTCCACCTCACCCAGCCTGCGCACCCTCCCCTTGCCTGTTACGAGCATGTGCACCCCGAAGAGCGCCGAGGGAACGGGCGAGGGTCCGGCGTCGCTGAGCATGAACCCGTGCACTATCACCACCCCACCCTCTTCAAGGCGCCGGTGCACCCTGCGCAGCAGGTGCAGGCACTCCTCCTCACTGAGGAAGTGCAGGATGTTGGATATCAGGGCAGCGTCGTACCCCGAGCCGAAGTCGTCCCTGAGGAAGTCGGCGCTCACCACCCTTATGCGCTCCCCCCACCCCTTCCTGGCGAGTATCTGCCTCGTAACGGGGGCGGTGTCTGGGTGCTCAACTACCACCACCTCCATTCCGTACCTCTCGGCAAAGGCGATGGCGTAGGCGCCGGAGCCGCCCCCTAAGTCAACCATCCTGCGCCTTCCCCCGAGCTCAACAGCCTCAGCCAGCTCACGGGCTCGCCGCCCTGCGCACACGTCCAGCGCCTGCAGGAACTCCTCCCTGCTCTCCTCCTCTTCCACCCTCCCGAACACCCTCTCGTCCAGCTTCGCCCACCTGCGGAAGTTCCTGTTGGCGTGCTTCAGCCAGCTTCCTAAGTATGCCTCCCCTCCTCTTACTAAGTACCTCTGCGCCACCTGCGAGTTCACGTACTTCTCCCCGCGCCTCTCCACCAGCCCCATGCTCACGAGAGCCTCAAGCAGCACCTCAAGCCCCTCTCTGCTGGCTCCGGTGAGCTCAACCAGCTCATCCAGGGAAACGGGGGAGGTGAGGTGCTCAAACAGGGAATGCGCTGCGGCTGTAAGCAGCACCTTCGCCTCACGGTACGCCTCCGCCACCCTGAGGAGCTCTATATCACCGCACCCCTGCTTGCGCTGCTCACCCACCTGCGGTACACCTCCAGGTAGCTCCTCCCCTCTTCACCTTCCGGGGGCCTCCAGGAGCTCCTGCGCTCCTCCAGCTCCTCCCCGTCCACCAGCACCTCCAGCCTCCTCGCGGGGATGTCAATGAGAACCTCGTCTCCGTCCCTGAGCAGGGCTATGGGACCGCCCTCGTAGGCTTCGGGGCACACGTGACCTATGCACAGCCCCCGGGTGCCGCCCGAGAACCTTCCGTCGGTTATCAGAGCCACCTGCTCAATCAGCCCCAGCCCGGCGATTAGCGAGGTGGCTGCCAGCATCTCACGCATCCCGGGTCCGCCTCTGGGACCCTCGTAGCGTATCACCACCACGTCTCCGGCCTCAATCCTGCCTGCTGAGATAGCCTCAACCGCCTGCTCCTCACCGTCAAACACCTTCACCCTGCCCCTGTGGACGAGCATACTCTCCGGCACTGCGCTCTGCTTCACCACCGCCCCCTCGGGAGCCAAGGAGCCGTAGAGCACCGCTATCCCGCCCTCACGGTGGTACGGCTGCGAGGGGTCGCGTATCACCTCGGCGCTCCTTGCGGGGTTGAGAATCCTCACCTCCTGCAGGTTCTCTCCCAAGGTCTTCCCGGTAACCGTCATCACGTCTAAGTGGAGGAGGTGGCGTATCCTGCTCATCACCGCGGGGATTCCGCCTGCAAGCTCAAGGTCAAGCATGAAGTGCTCCCCGCCGGGGCGCATGTTAACGATGTGCGGGGTGCTTCTGGAGAGCTCGTCAAACACCCTGATGTCCAGCTCCACGCCCGCCTCCCTCGCCACCGCCGGCAGGTGGAGCACGGTGTTGGTTGAGCCCCCTATCGCCAGGTCAACCATAACCGCGTTCCTGAAGGCCTCGGGGGTCATTATGCGCCTTGCGGTGATGCCCCGCTGGAGCAGCTCCATCACCTTCATCCCGCTCCGCTTGGCTATCCTGAGCTTTCCAGCGTCAACCGCGTGGGAGGTGGCGCACCCCGGGAGGCTCATCCCCAGCGCCTCGGTAACGCACGCCATGGTGTTGGCTGTGAACATCCCCGCGCAGCTCCCTGGTCCTGGGCAGGCGGCATCCTCCAGCGCCGCGAGCTCCTGCTCCCCTATCCTGCCCGCCTTCAGCTCCCCTATGCCCTCAAACACGCTCACCAGGTCAACCCTCCTGTCCCCCACCACGCCGGGGCACATGGGGCCAGCGGTTACCACCACCGAGGGCAGGTCAAGGCGGGCGCACGCCATCAGGTGTCCTGGCACGATCTTGTCGCACCCCGGGATTAAAACCAGGGCATCAAACCTGTGCGCCTGCACCACCAGCTCAATGCTGTGGGCGATGACCTCCCTGGAGGGGAGGGAGTAGCGCATGCCCTCGTGCCCCATGGCTATGCCGTCGCATATACCTATGGTGCAGAACTCCAGGGGTGTGCCCCCGGCGAGCCTCACCCCCGCCTTGACAGCATCGGCGATGCTGCGGAGGTGCACATGCCCGGGTATGAGCTCGTTCCAGGAGTTGACCACCCCCACTATTGGACGCTCAAGCTCCTCGTCCGTGATTCCCGTGGCCTTCATCAGGCTCCGGTGGGGCGCCCTCTCAACACCCCTCTTAACCTCATCGCTCCTCATGGGCATCACCTTGTTCGCCGCCCCATATAATCTTAACGAAAACTTTTAATGTTCAGGAGGTTAGGAAAACAGGAGGTGGTGGATTATGAGCACACAGCTTGAAATTCTGAGCCTGCTTGAGGAGAACGCCAGGCTGAGCCTGCGCGAGATAGCGGACGCCACGGGGGTTGAGGAGGAGCAGGTCAGGAAGGTGGTGGAGGAGCTGGAGAAGAGGGGGGTTATCCTCGCCTACAGGGCGATTGTTAACTGGGAGAAGGCGGGGGTGGATAAGGTCTGCGCCCTCATAGACCTCAAGGTGACCCCCGAGAGGGAGCACGGGTATGATGCGGTCGCGAGCAGGATAATGCGCTTCCCGGAGGTGAAGAGCCTCTACCTTGTCTCCGGCACCTACGACCTCTCGGTGATGGTTGAGGGTGGCAGCATGCGGGAGGTGGCTGGGTTTGTGGCAGAGAAGCTGGCGCCCCTGCAGAATGTGACCAGCACCACCACCCACTTCGTGCTCAGGAAGTACAAGGAGGCGGGGGTGATGCTCTACGATGGAGAGGAGCTCAGGAGGCTGGCTGTGAGCCCATGAGCGCTGGCGGCAAGATAGCGGAGAGGGTTGCAAGGGTTCCGCCCTCGGGAATAAGGCGCTTCTTTGAGCTGGTTCAGGGCATGGAGGGCGTGATATCCTTAGGGGTGGGGGAGCCGGATTTTGTCACCCCCTGGCACATAAGGGAGGCGTGCATCTACAGCCTTGAGAAGGGGTACACCATGTACACCTCCAACTACGGCATGCCCGAGCTCAGGGAGGAGCTCAGCAGGAGCATAAAGCGCAGGTACGGGGTGGAGTACTCCCCGGAGAGCGAGCTCTTAGTTACGGTGGGGGTGAGCGAGGCTTTTGACTTGGCTATAAGGGCGCTGGTTGACCCTGGAGATGAGGTGCTTATACCAGAGCCCTGCTACGTCTCCTACGTGCCCTGCACGGTTTTTGCTGGTGGCAGACCCGTGAGCGTTCCCACCAGCGCTGAGGAGGGCTTCAGGGTGACGGCTGAGAGCATAGAGGAGCGGGTGACTCCGAGGAGCAAGGTGCTGGTGCTGTGCTACCCCAACAACCCCACGGGAGCCACCCTGCGCAGGAGGGAGCTGGAGGAGATTGCGGATGTGGTGGTGGAGCATGACCTGGTGGTAATAACCGACGAGCTGTACGACAGGCTTACCTATGAGGGCACGCACGTTGCCTTCCCGTCCCTCAACGGCATGAAGGAGCGGTGCGTGTACCTCAACGGCTTCTCAAAGAGCTACGCCATGACGGGGTGGCGCATAGGGTACGCGGGAGGGAGCGAGGAGGTGGTTGAGGCGATGATGAAAATCCACCAGTACGTTATGCTGTGCGCTCCCGTGATGAGCCAGATGGCTGCCCTTGAGGCGGTGCGCAGGGGGGACAAGGCGGTGGAGAGCATGAGGCGGGAGTACGACAGGCGCAGGAGGGTTATAGTCAGGAGGCTCAGGGAGGCGGGGCTGGAGTGCTTTGAGCCCCAGGGGGCTTTCTACGTGTTCCCCTCGGTCAGAAGCACGGGGATGAGCAGCGAGGAGTTCGCGGAGGGGCTGCTGAGGGAGCAGAAGGTGGCGGTGGTGCCGGGGAGCGCCTTCGGCAGCTCGGGGGAGGGGCACGTGAGGATGAGCTATGCTACTTCCCTGGAGAATATTAATGAGGCAATGGACAGGATTGAGAGGTTTCTGAGGAGGTGAGTGCATGGAGGTGAAGCCGGAGCAGTTCTACAGGCTGTGTGTCAGAAGCTGTGTGGTGGTGAGCACCGCTTCTCCCAGGGGGATAAGCAATGCCGCTCCCTTCAGCTTCAACATGCCGGTGAGCTTTTCTCCGCCCATATTCGCCATAGCCTCCCAGCCGTCCCACGACACCTGGAGGAACATCAGGGAGACGGGGGAGTTTGTGGTGAACTTTGTGGGGGAGGAGCTGGGGGAGAAGATGCACATCCTGGAGCAGGACTTCCCCTACGAGGTGAGCGAGATTGAGAAGGCGGGGCTCACGGAGGTGCCCTCAAGGAAGGTTAAGCCTCCGAGGATTGCAGAGGCGTACGCCTGGCTGGAGTGCAGGCTGGAGCACAGCGTTACCCTCGGTGACCACGTGCTGATAGCCGGAAGGGTGGTGCACGCGGAGGTTAAGGATGGGCTCCTGAAGGATGTGGTGGATGTGGAGGCTGCAAAGCCGCTGCTGCACATCTCGGGTGGTGCGTTTGCGGTGCCGGAGCTGAGGAGGTTCAGGAGAGCTTGAGCACACCCACCTACACCGTTGCCGAGGCGGTGGGGTACAGCTTGGCTCTGGGAGCGGGGGTGCTTGCCCTCAGGCGGGTGGTGGATGAGCTTGAGGTGAGGGTGAGCCACAGGTTCTTGGTGGCTACCCTCCCCATGGTTCTGTGGGGGGCGCTGGCGAAGACGATGAGCGATACCGGGAGGTTTCCTGAGAGCATGAGCGCTCCCGTGGTTTTTGTGGCTGCTGGAGCTGGTGCGCTTCTGCTGCTTGCCGCTGGAGCTGCGGTGGAGCGCAGGACTGGCGTGGGGTACGAGTGGGTCAGCTCCGGCGCGGGTTCGCTGCTCCTCGCCTACCCCGCCGCCCAGGTGCTCATGGGTGCCGCCCATGTGGAGGCGGGGCTCAGGGTGCTTGCGGTGTTTGCCCTGAGCACGGCTCTCGTGCTGGTGCTGCTCTCTGCCTGGGGGTACACCTACCCCTGGGGGCTGGCTGCGGTTGCGGGGCACATGCTGGATGCCAGCTCAACGGTGGTGGGGGTGGAGCGGGGGTACCTGGAGGAGCTGCCCTTGGAGGGGATGGTGATGAGCCTTGCGGGTACCCCCTACGCCATATTCCCGATGAAGCTCTTGGCTCTCGGGGTTGCCTTCTGGGTGGTTGACAGGGTGAGCGCGTGGGAGGACAGGAGGTTCTGGTACTTTGTGTTCTTTGTGCTCGGGTTTGCCCCGGGGTTGAGGAATACGGCCACGCTGATGATGCTCGGGTGATGAATATCTTTGATGAGGTCAGGTTAGGGGATGCAGGTTAAGCCGGGGTGGTCGAGTGGTTAGGCGGCGGACTGCAGATCCGCTTTACGTGAGTTCAAATCTCACCCCCGGCTCTCCTTAGCCACCTGTGAAGCCTTGGGATTTAATAGCTCCCAGTGCGAGGTTGTTAGCATGGTGGCTAAGGTGGACATATACAACCGGAATTTTGATAAGCTTGCTGAGGGCTACCTCTCCCGCCTTTTTCCTGAGGACCAGGAGCATGTGAGGCGGTTTATTACAGAACTGCAGGCGCAGGGTTACAGCGAGAAGAGGATAGAGAAGTACCTCAGCGCTTTGGTGTCAATAAAGAAGAGGCTCAGCGTGCCTTTTATCAAAGCGACAAAGAAAGACGTGGAGCGCTATGCTGCCTGGCTGGAGAGGAGTGATTATAGCCCCTGGACAAAGCACGACCGAAAAACCATTCTCAGGTTCTACCTGCGCTGGCTCGGAAAGGAAGACACGGTCAACTGGATGAAAATTAAACCTCCCAAAAACGACAAGCTCCCTGAGGAGGTGCTGACCGAAGAAGAGATAAAGCGCATGGCTGAAGCAGCCTACACCACCAGGGATAAGGCTTTCGTCTTAGGGCTCTATGAGTCAGGGTGCAGAATCGGGGAGTTTTTACCCTTAAAGCTCAAGCATGTGAGCTTTGATAAGTATGGCGCTGTGCTCAGGGTTAGCGGTAAAACAGGGGATAGAAGGATAAGGCTGGTTTTCTCTGCCCTGCCACTCCAGCGCTGGTTGGAGGAGCACCCCGCAAAGAATGATCCCGAGGCTTTTCTGTGGTGTAAGATTCCGGCATACAGCAACAACCCGAAAAAGAAGGCACCAAAGCGACCTCTGAACTATGGCACAATCTCCAAACTCCTCAAGGAACTCGCACAGAAGGCAGGGGTAAAGAAAAAGGTTAATCCTCATGCATTCAGGCATGCACGAGCTACTTTCATGGCAAGGCACCTGAAGGAGCCAGAGATGCGGGAGTTTTTCGGCTGGGGCAAGGATTCAGAGATGCCCGCGATATACGTACACCTCTCAGGGCGAGATGTGGATAACAGCGTGCTGGCGGTCTATGGCATAAAGCAAGCTGAGAATTCACAGGAGCCAGTGCTCAAAGTGGAGCCATGCCCGAGATGCCAGGAGGGTAACGATCCGGCGAGCAAGTTCTGCCACAGGTGCGGGCTCCCCCTGGGGGAGGGGTTCTTAGTAGAAGAGGATAGCCTGGAGAAGCGTATAGAGAAGTTAGAGGAGCAGATGAAGGTGCTGGCAGAGGTTAAGAGCCTGCTGGCTGACATCAAAAACATCAAGGTGCTGGCGGAGAGTTTCAGAGGGGGGATGTGAGGGCAGAGAGCCTCAGGAGCCCGGGAGGCTGCCCCGAAGGTGTGAGGTCAACTCAGGTAAAGCCCATATTGAAAATCTCCGAAGGCAGCTTTTTTATGGCCAGTGATAGGAGGTCTTTGAGCAAAGCCTCCCTAAGCACGTCTTCAAGCTCATTAAAAAGCCTGTCATCCTTTTTAAGCGCTGATATTGTTGCTTTCCTCTGGCGGAGGAACAGTGCAACCTCCCTATCCATCCCTTTCAGGATGTCCACGATCTCCTTCGGACTGATAATCAGCACCTTCTCTTCGGTAAGCTGCAGACTTTTGAAGAGGCTTCTGTAAGCTTTATAGCTCTGTGTCATCAATCTTTTAAAGTAGGTGCTCAGGAGGGGGGTGTATTTGTTTTTCTCCCTGGCCAGAAGTGTTAAGCCAAAGTATGACAGATCCACGCGTCCATCTTCTCCTTCCTTGATTATTCTCTCCTCTGCTAAGAAAGCCAGAGCCTCCTTTATCGCGTCCTTTTCTATAATCCCACTGTGCCTGTCAACTACGTTTTTTATCAGCTCTTCGCGTGTCAGCCTCCTGGCTGCCATCAGCAGCTCCTCCACCACCAGCCTGACCTGTGGGTTTCTGAGCAGATCACCATGGGCTTCCTCGGGTGGGACGCCAAGAGCCACCAGCCCCTCCGGAGTTATCCTGTGCAGGACCTCCCTTCCAATTTTCTCCCTCTCAATCCACCCCCTGGTTTCTGACTCCTTCAGATGGCGGATGATCGCGGTGCGGCTTATCTCCAGGAGCTCCTCCAGATCCTTTACCTTCTTCGCCTTGCCCTCTGCTATCAGCTCCAGAATCCTCCTGCGGGTTTTGCTCAGCACAGCCATTCAACCACCTCACAATACGTAACGTAACGGTAACGTAACGATAAAAAATATGTAACACCACCGCAACAGGTTAGTTAAAAATATAGGAGGTATAAACCATGACAATCAAATACCGAGCAAGAGTGTCCAAATCGGGTCGTATTAGGCTCATCGTGATTCCGAAGATCTATCACGGCGAAATCCCCGCGGGCACCATCGTAGATGTGACCATCAAACCAGTTGAGAATCCAGGGGGTGATAGTGGTGAGGGTGCTTGAAAAGCTCATGGATAAGAAGGAGTTAATTGAAGAACTCGCCAAAGCTGGTTATTTTGACGCAGAGGAGAGGGAGATACTGAGAAAACTTGGACTTCTGGGGGGATAGAAAGGAGGTGGGGCAAAAATGCGAGCGGTGGATGTTAATAAGGTAGCAGCGAAAGCTCATGAATACGAACCCTGGAGGGAGATACTCAGGAACGGGGTTGTCCATCGCAAAGTACTATCCTACTTATCCAGATGCCCCAAGTCCAGGACAGGGATTATCAGCTTTAAGCACGTCTTTAGGACCTTGAGCTGGCTTTTCCACCTGGATAAGGAGGAAGGGTGGCAGTTCCTCCGCGAGCTGCGTGGGCTTGGGATTGTTGAGATAGTCCCCTACAGGGGCGTCCGCATCTTGGCGGAGGTGGATGGGGATGCTTAGTGAATCAACCAGGAACCTGGTAACTGTACCCATAACCTGCGAAGGTGAGCCAACGGCAACCCTGGAAGGCTGGAAGGAGGGCAAGAGATACTACTGGCAGCTGATTGACCCGGTGTTACAGCCACCGAAAGTGATTATCCCAAAAACAGCCATTAACCCGACATCTACCCGCTCACGGCGAGAGGTGATCAAGATACTCCACGAAGAGCTGGAGATGGACGGGTTAAGCAGAAGCGAAGTTGAAAGGCATGTAGGTGAGCTTTGCAGGCGCCTGATTGAGCTGAATGGCGATGGTAACACTGGAGATGGGAAGAGCGAATCAATGGCAAGTATCATGATCCGTATTGCCCTGGATAAGTGTGTATTCTTCAAAGACGAGCACGGAACAGCCTTCGCAGCCACAAAGCTTGGCGATGGTGAGAACGTGGCGGTGATGCAGGTCCGCGGGAGGGAGTTTAAGAGCTACCTTGCCCGCCTGCTCTGGGGGTATAAAGGCAGAGCTGCAGGCTCAGAGGCTGTGAGCAGCGCTGTAACCACTCTGGAAGCCATAGCATGCTTTGAGGGGGAGCAGCGCAGGCTCGGGCTGAGAGTAGCACGTGGAAATGGTGCCATCCTCTATGACCTGGGGCGTCCTGACTGGCGGTTAATAAAGATAGACCGTGAAGGCTGGTGCTGCGTGGAGCACAGTGAGCCCGTGTTTAAGCGCTACCCTCATATGCTGCCCCAGGTGGAGCCCGACCCTGAAGCCCAGCCAGAGGACTTTAAGAAGCTCCTGAAGTACATCAGGGTAGCCAACGGGGATGAGATCCTGCTCCTGTGCCATGTAGCGAGCTTTTTAATCCCAGATATCCCCCACCCCATCCCCGTAGCCTATGGCGCGCAGGGGAGTGGTAAGACCACCGCCTATGAGATGATCAGGAGTATAGTGGACCCGTCAAGCCTGGAGGTGCTTACATTCCCACGCGATAGCCGTGAATTGATCCAAAAATTGGCGCATAACTACGTTGCTTTATTTGATAACGTAAGCAGGCTCAATCAGGAGCAATCTGATGCGCTGTGCAGGGCTGTAACCGGGACAGCACAGAGTAAGAGGGCGCTGTACACGGACGACGATGATGTGTATTATAAATTCATCCGCTGCGTGGGGACGAACGGGATAAATATCTCAGGACTGGAGCCGGATTTTCTGGACAGAGCAATCTTATATGAGCTGGAGAGAATCCCCATCACGGAGAGACGGGAGAAGAAGGTGATTGTGGAGGCATTTAAAAAAGACCTCCCTGCCATCGTGGGTGGCTTATTCTCTACAATTTCCAGGGCGCTGGGAATCGTGGAGAAAGTCAGAGAGGAGCTGAGGGGCAGGCTGCCACGCATGGCTGACTTCTGCGTGTGGGGCGAGGCGATAGCCAGGGCGCTGGGGTATGAGCCCCTGGAGTTCTACAACGCATACATGGATAAGCTCAGGAGGCAGAACAAAGAGGTTCTGGAGGCTGATGTGATAGCGGACTTGATTATTAAACTCATGGAAGACCGTGAAAGCTGGGAGGGGACACCGACGGAGCTGCTTAAGGAGCTTACCAGGATGGCAGAGGAGTATGGGTTGGACAGCGTTAGGGGCTTCCCTAAGGCACCACATGCCCTCACCAGGAGGCTCAACCGGCTGAAGCCCAACCTCGCAGAGGAAGGGATGGCAATAGAGAGGTACGAGACAGGTGGCGGCAAAAGCAACCGGCGCATCATAAGAATTGAGAGGAGAGAGAGCACGGGCAAAAGCGTTACTTGCGTTACAGCGTTACTCACCGGGACTGAGGAAAGTAACGCTATTAGTAACGCAATTGAAGCCGACGATAATAGCGTTACCAAAGCGTTACCAGATTCTCCAGGACGGAGTAACGGTAGTAACGGTAGTAACGCTATTTTCCGTACCCCTGCACATTCACATCTCTATCCCGACGACGTTATAGAAGCAGCGCTTGAGGTGCTCCGGTCCATCACATGGGATGGCTGGGAGGTAAGCCGGGATGAGCTGATGAGCGCTGTCAGACACATATCTAACATCAGGCAGGTGTCAGAGGGCG